>Ga0172380_10007363_pt1 | contig 12387 bp, 11 predicted proteins | sample Leawe162metaG_FD_119747 | JGI IMG/M metagenome (GOLD analysis project Ga0172380, IMG submission 119747) | Leachate microbial communities from a municipal landfill in Southern Ontario, Canada - Leachate well 162 metaG | ecosystem: Engineered > Solid waste > Landfill > Unclassified | place...
ATGACAACTGAAACGACGAACGCTGGCAATAAATCCATAGCATGTTGCCTCAAGCTGTAGTCCAAAAGACTTCTAAGGTGAATTGCTGCTATGAGATAAGCGAAGGCCGCAGTAACAATCTGTCCATAAATCATGACCACTATTCCCCACCGGTAGGTAACTGCGATCACTACGAGTATCAGTGTTTTAGTTAGTGCTTCTATTCGAAAATAGAGATCGGACCTACCTTGTGCTTTGATACTATTCAATGAAACTTGTTGCAGCGGGAAGAAAAGACCCACCACACAGAGCAATTGAAGATATTCTACAGACGGTAGCCACTTCTCAGTCAGGATCACCAATACCATAGGTTTTGCAACCAATGCAAGTCCGATCATGAGAGGAAAAGTGACAAAAGCCATCGCCGACAGCGACCTTCTCAGTGCCGATTTCAATCGGGTAAGATCATTTTGTAACGATGCAAAAACTGGAAAGACAACCCGGGCAACTGTTGAAGTCAGAATATGCTGAACAGGCAACTGCTGAGTACTTTGAGCTCGGCTGTAATATCCGAGATCGGTAGGGGTAAAAAGCTTGCCGATTATAAGATAGTAGATATTGTAGAATACTGTGTTGATCATGCTGGTGATCAGAATTCTGGAACCGAAGGGGAACATATCGAGGAGCGATGCTTTGCTGAATGCCGGTAGTGGTCTCCAATCACTCATTACCCATAACAGCATTGTCCGTATTAAGGAAGCAGTTATCGACTGTACGACAAGACACCAAACTCCAGCACCTTTGAGTGCGAGGAGAACGGCAATCCCGCCGGATACTACCGTCGAAATGATGCTTGCCTTCATTTGGGTCTTAAAATCAACTCGTTTGGTAAGTAGCGCGGTTTGAACTACTCCGAATGAGTTGATAATCAGTACAATCGAAATCCACCGAATTATCTCAGAAAGCTGTGGTGTATCATAAAATCCGGCAATTGCGGGAGCCATAGCGAAAAAGAGCAGCGCAACTACGAAGCCAAAAATAATATTGAAGTAAAAGACTGAGCTTTCGTCGAGTCTTGTCGCATCTTGCTTGCGAATCAACGCAGACCCAAACCCACTGTCAAGTATCGCCTGTGCCAGGGAAATGAAAATCATCAACATGGCAATCAAGCCAAACTCTGCTGGAACAAGAAGGCGTGCAAGGATAACGGAGATCAGAAACTGGATTGCTTGTTGGCTTATACGCTCGAGAAAGCTCCATGCGAGCCCGTGCACAGTCCTGCCGCGGTTAACTTCAGCCATGGGCATGAATACTTGTGACCAGTTGCAGGCAGAAGCACGTATATTGGTTTAGAGAAATGGTCGTTCTCCATCACAATAATCGGGTTCGAATTCACCTAATCTTCCCGTAAGCGGACTTTCAGGTTGAAGGGCAAACCAGTAGGGCCGTTTGGCGATACGTGTAAGTCGCGACTGCATCCAGTTCGATTCTATTAAAGGGTAAAAGGAGCGAGAGTACTCAAGCAGGTTGCAGGAATTTATTAACCCAAACTTGATCGCATAGTTAAGAATAGCTCCTGCGATCGACGGGTTGTTGAAGTCGTAGTCAAGAATTTTGAGCGTCGTAAACTCTTGCTCAGTCGAAAGGCTCAGGATAAAGTACCCGACGGGTTCGTCAGTTCCTCTGTATATTTGGAATGGATAAAATCTAAATTTTTGTCGCGAATTGCAAAAATAACATCGCGGGTAAGGATTGACTCCAGTCGGGTGCCATGGAGAGGATGTCATCCAGTTGAGAGTCTCTACTGATCTGGGCAAATAACATACACCTTTTCTCACGGCGGAGACACCACTTACCGGGACTATCCTTTCAACCGCATGGACTCGATAAAGACTTGCGTTATTCTTCTTCGTCCCTAAAATTGTCGATATCGCGCCCATGAAAGGTCGTTCGAGTTTCGATTGAGCAAAATCATGGAATACTTTGAGCGGCGAATTGTTCGAGCTGACACCGAGCTTTCTGAACGACGTGGAGAATGGTTGTAACAGAGAGAAGCTTGTCTGGCAAAAATCGAGCGGTCTTGTTTGGACAAACCACTCCGGTCGCCTTTCATGCAGGCGCTCGCGTGCCCTGCCGAAACCGGTATTCATCACATCGAAACCAAGATCAAGCGACTTACGGTAAATCGCTTCAGCTACAGTTAATCCGTCCGTCGTTCTTTTGCCCCGGAAATCCTTTTCAATGAAAAGCGCGACAGTCGCTATAATTTTATGAAGCTTTCCATCTAAAGAAAGCTCTATGGGTATCAATCCCTGATGACCGACACACTTTCCTTCATAGTAGGCTACCATCAACCCGGCATCATCTCCATCGGCTACCGGATTATTGGATTGGGCGGCAGCCCGAATGGGATCTATAGGCAATATTTCATACCTGGCGCGATCCGCCAACGCTATCTCAGCGAATTCGTGCAGTTTTTTAACCGGAATCGGTTCTATCAATAGTTCTTTCATATTGAGCACATCAGCCCTCATAGCAAACCACCAAAATGCTTTTGGATCAACGCAACATAGGAACGGCTGTCCATTGCCATAAAATTCTCCGTGAAGCCATAACTGTTGCAAATGTCCCAGTGATGCATCGCATCGCGTCTCGCGCAAAAGGTGATATAGTCAACTACTTTCATCGGGATTGGATAAAGTGCCAGCGCGTTAGCTTTTCGAGTAAAGAATTCGCTGATGTCCACATAACTGTTTACCGGAACGATCGACCACGTTTCGTATGCGCAAATTGTTATTTTACTTTGAAATGACAGGCGGGATAGCGACCCGGCAAGAATTCGATTCGTGAGCACGTGATCTGTGTGTAGATCGTTTATGAACGGCAGGAAGATCAGATCGGGCTTTAACTCATCAAGAACTTGGTCCATCTTCGCCTCGGTATCTGCGGTTTTCGCAAATTGATCTTCGGGGATTGCCCAAAGGCGTAAATCGCTTATACCGATATAATTAGCCACTTTCTTTGCTTCCCTCAGACGCGCGGTTGATGCAAAGACGGGACTCGCACCCTTGACAGCGGCGCAATTGGAACCATCGGTCAACTGCACAATTGTAACCGGGACGCCTTTACCCTGATATTTCAGGATCGTTCCCCCGCATCCGATGATCTCATCATCCGGATGAGGCGAGAGGACGAGAATCCGCCGGGGCAAAGGGAGAAGCGAATCTAATGATAAAACAGGTTGGTTCATGTATTCCGGGTGATCCGCGTTCCACGATTCGAGACGGTCATAGAACCTGGTATACTCCCGCTCAAATTCGGTTTTCAAAGCGTCTCTCTCATGAAGATGACTTTGGATACCGGCAAAATGAGACCTCCCAATCAAACGTCGGATTTTTAAGCGGAGGGGTACGGAATGCGAGTACAGGTAATCGGGGTTTAGATTTTTCAGGCGGGCGAGTATTCGTGTCTTTCTCGTGATCGGAGCACCTCCGGATTAATTGAAAAGGGAGCCTGCCTTATTGGGCAGGCTCCCTTCCGATCGAACAATCAACTTCCTGTTAGGAGCGTTTTTTGCTTGAGATCTCATGAGCTTGAACAACTGCAATCGCAGCTATATGAACGATTTCATCCACAGAAGCACCGCGTTGCAGTACATGGTACGCCTTGGAAAGTCCCATCAGTATAGGACCGATTGCTTCTGCTCCACCAAGCTCTGTGAGGAGCTTGTAGGCAATATTGCCGGATGTCACATCCGGGAATATCAATACATTCGCTGACTCCGTCAACTTACTGAACGGATAGGTCGAGCGAAGGATGTCTTCGTTTACTGCAGTGTTCGCCTGCATTTCGCCATCAATAATCAAGTGCGGACGGCGTTCATGAACGATCGCAACCGCTTTTTGAATAGTATCCACTTGTGTATGATGTACCGAGCCGAAATTCGAGAAGCTGAGCATGGCAATCTTTGGCTCTATATCAAACCGCTTGGCAGTGGCTGCTGCCGAAATCGCAATCTCAGCAAGAGTTTCCGCGTCGGGATTGATATTAACCGTAGTGTCGGCACAGAAGATCAACTTATTCTTGAACATCAACATGTAGAGACCGGATGCGTGCTTGATGCCTTCGGCAAGCGGAATCGTTTGTAGAGCGGGTCTAATCGCGTCAGGATAATGTCGATTTTGGCCGCAGATAACAACATCCACCTTACCGGTCGCCAGCAGCATCGAAGCATAATAGTCACAATGCTCGAGGTTTCGATCTGCTTCGCTAAGCGTTATTCCCTTTCGGGCACGCATCTCAAAGAATTTCTTAATCAATTCTTTTCGAGCCGGATGAAACATCGGGTCGATGATCTCAATTCCTGTCAAGTTGGCAGAAATCTTTTTGGCAACAGATTCGATTTCACTCTGAAGTCCCATCAGGATCGGTCTTCCGATCCGTTCATCAACCATTCGAACCGCAGCCCGAATAACCTTCTCATCAATCCCTTCGACCAATGCAATCTTGGAAGGCGTCGCGGTTTTTCGGTTCTTCGCCTTATTAATAACCTGCCGCATAACTTCTTTCGACCGGCCAAGCCGCTTCTCCAGATTCTCACGGTACTCATCGAAATCGGAAATAGGCAGGCGGGCAACACCTGTTTCGCATGCTGCCTTGGCAACCGCAACTGCTTCCCACAGTAGTACGCGAGGATCGAACGGCTTGGGAATTAAGTACTCACGACCAAACTCAAGCTTCTCAACGCCATAAGCGTGACAGACCGACTCGGGGACGTGCTCTTTAGCAAGCGAAGCGAGTGCGTGCGACGCAGCAACTTTCATTTCCATGTTGATCGCCTTGGCACGAACGTCGAGCGCACCGCGGAAGATGAAGGGAAATCCGAGGACGTTGTTCACCTGATTGGGATAGTCGCTTCGGCCTGAACCCATAAGAATATCCTTGCGTGCCGCGATTGCGTCGGGGTAGGTGATTTCAGGATCAGGATTTGCCATAGCGAATACGACCGGATCATGATTCATCGAACGAACCATATCCTGACTGACACAGTTTGCTACCGATAAACCGCAGAACACATCTGCGCCTTTGAGCGCTTCCTCAAGAGTTCTGGCAGAAGAATCTGAAGCAAATTTTGCTTTGTATTTGTTATACTTGGGATGTTGTATATCAAGATCCTCACGACCATGATAAACGACGCCCTTTGTGTCGCAAAGAATTATGTTTTCAAGCCGCACGCCGAGCGTCATGTAAAGAGTCGCGCACGCTATACCAGCAGCACCCGCACCATTAAATACAACCCTGATTTTTGAGAGATCCTTGCCGACGAGTTCTACGGCATTGAGCAACGCTGCGGCAGAGATGATCGCCGTGCCGTGCTGATCGTCGTGAAACACAGGAATATCGAGCATATCGATCAATTTCTCTTCGACCTCGAAACAATCCGGGGCAGAAATATCCTCAAGGTTTATACCACCGAAAGTAGGCTCAAGCATCCGGCAGCATTCGATAATCTCCGCAGGAGTTTTTGCGTTCAACTCGATATCGAATACATCGATGTCGGCAAATCTTTTGAACAGAACGCCTTTGCCTTCCATGACCGGCTTTCCTGCCGCCGGGCCGATGTTTCCCAGTCCGAGAACCGCCGTTCCGTTGGTCACAACCGCAACGAGATTTCCCTTTGCGGTATATTTATAGACGTCTTCCGGGTTGGCGTGAATCTCTCTGCAAGGCTCCGCCACACCAGGTGTGTAAGCCATGGCGAGGTCCCGTTGAGTTAGGCACGGCTTGGTGGCAACGACTTCGATTTTACCGACGCGCGCTCTTGAGTGGTAAAGGAGTGCGTCTTCGCGTGTGATCATTTAGGTTCCGTTTGTTATTGAGACCGGTGAAATTTTATATTGTAGATGATTAGTTCGAATCTTCACGGTCAGTATTAAAACCGCCTCGTTTGAATGTGTTGCTACTTAAGCGCTTTCACCAAACCCGCGGAGATGGTCACTTTCATGAGATCCCCAAGGATAAATGGAGCAACACCAAGTGCAAAAGCGTTCGCCGGATCGTTCCCAACAAAGAGCGTCAAATGAAGCCACCCGAAGAACAAGATCGGCAACGATGCGATAAATTGCGTCCCCCACGCCATCAGATACGATGGTTTGGTCGGCGTGAGCAGTCCTGAGAGCATGGCACCTGCAATAAAACCATAAAGATAACCTCCGGTAGGTCCCGCTAATACAGCTAAACCAAACGCGCCGCCTGCAAAGAGAGGGGCTCCAAACGCACCCCAGACAACGTAAAGTAACTGGGAGAGCGCTCCTTTTTTCCAGCCTATCAAAGCTCCAGCAAGCGTTACAACCAAAGTCTGCATCGTGATTGGAACGGGCGTGAAGGGAAGCGGAATCCTGATTTGTGCTGCAATTGCCGTGAGGATTGCGAACCCGACTATTTGAACGGCTGGGGTCGCTGCCAATACTGGAAGCGAAAGTCGGTTAGTTTGAGTTGTGTTCATTGGTTGAGATTATGTGGTTGATTTGATTTAACCTACCCAATCACCATCCGGGTTGGGCATCAGATGCGTTATGTAAACGAAAAGTGCGATCAGACCGACGATGACGACAGTGTGCCCGATGGCGTACCAGTTGATGCTGGATTCTTCCTGATCGAATTCCCAACGGAAATCGATAACTATGCCATTCTCATCGAGTACAAAGATAATTTCCGAGGGGTCATCCGCATGATCAGCTCGCCAGGAATGTCCGTTGAAGGCAACATTAATCCTTTCAATATCTAACGAACTCCCTGAGTAGGAGAGCGACTTACCGCTCGGCAATACTTCTTTTGAGCTGGTAGGTGCACCCCAGTCAGCCTGCAATTCAGACTCAGTTCGCCCCACCCAATAGGCAGGGGACTGTGGCGGAGTTGCGGATCGAACGACTTCGGGAAATAAGCAGAACAGTATTATGTATAGTGGGCCGCGCACTTCAGACTCCTCAGGTACTGACGGTACGAGAGACCCCCGTGCCTGCAAGCACCGCCATAAGAAGAAAGAAAGCAATCGATACACCAATCGCCATTGCGAATCCTCCCCAAAAGAAGGAATTTCTATCACGGTCAGGCTCAACTCCGAGCCAGTGATACTCTACTATGCGATTGTTGAAATCGGTTTTGAACTGTAAATCACTCTTTAAGATCCTGAATCTCTTACGGGAGAGTGAATCATAGCCCCTTGGATCTATCTCACCAATTTGCCTGCCTTTGGCGTAAATCAACAGCGCTCCGCCGTCTTTTAATAAGACCGACTGATCTGGACTACCCCAAACTTCAAACAGATCCGCCGCCATTCGACCGACCCACTCCGTGGGCTTTTCAGGATTCTTTATCCTCAGAGAAGTCTGACCGGAAACCGGTTCGACGCTCAAAAGCAAGATAGAAGAGGAAATCAGTAGAGCGACTACTTTATTCAGCATAGATTACAACTCGCCCAACATTTTTACAAATTCCATATAGACTCGTTCATCCAGTTCGACGCCAACCTTTTCTTTCATCAGTTGTAAAGCCGGGTAGCTCTTCATCGCCGGGCGATAAACCCGTCTGGTAGTCAGTGCATCATAGATGTCGGCACAGGTGATGACCCTGACATTCATATCGATCTGCGATCCAGCCAAGCCATGCGGATAGCCTTTGCCATCCAGCTTCTCGTGATGGTGACGAACAGCATAAAGCGTATCATCTGGAACTTCTTTGGTCGAGGCGAGTGCATGGTAACCAAAATCCGGGTGTTGCTTCATCAACTCAAATTCGTCCTGTGTCAGCGGACCCGATTTGTTGGTGATTTTCCAATCGATATAACTCTTCCCGACATCATGCAACAGAGCGCTTTGGCCCAAATCAACCAGAGTTTCGCCCTGTGGATATCCGAGTCGTGAAGCCAAGGCAACTGAGTATGTCATCACATTGACCGAGTGCGTATAAGTGTAATAATCTATAGATGCGAGATCCATAATCATCGCCAGAGCATTCGGATTAGAGGTGATGTGATATATCGATTTTTCAGAAATTATCCGACTCGACCTGACCGTTGCCGGGATTGTCGGATCCGCCATCAAATCCTGCATGATGTGGACGGAAGTTGCGTAGAGCACTTCAGCTTTTTCGGCTTCTGTCGATTTGGGATCGTCAAGCACACGATTCAGATTATCCTCGAAGTAACGGTTCAAGTTATGACTGTCTTCGCGTTTGACGAATACAACTTTGTGACCGTTTTCTGTCAGTCGTTCACGGGCATGACGATCAAATGGAGTAGAAGGATCGCTGTACTTGACATGCCTTCCACGGTCACTCTCAACATAGATCTGGCAATTGGTCAGCGTGCCATTCGCGAAACTTTCAAGGTCCATGCTCACAAACTCGGGACGCTCTTCACTTAAACGCCCGGGACGTGGAAGTAAAGCATCCACTTTTTCATCAAAATCGGGAATATTCATTTTTGTGCCATTATCGTAGTTCGGACAACCCACGCTTCAGAGAAGCCTATCTGCTTCAACCTGGTACATTCAAGCATAGCTGGCTCGCGGTCGGTATAATTGCCTGCGCGGACTTTATATTGAGGTGCTTCATAATTTAAATATACAGATAAACCACAGCGATTCAGGGCATCAGCTTCAACTCGTTTCGCCAAAGTTTTATCCCGCCCGGCATAGAGCTGAATTCGGTAACCATCTGCAGACCGGGTCTGCACTACTCTTAGAGACTCAGGTGTCGTCTCGATCCAATCCGGTAATGGAAACACTCTGGCAATAAATTCATGCCTTCCCGAGTAAAACAAAGGCCCTTCATCCTTGAGCGGTGGCAAGTATGCAGTTTGGGTCGGCGGATACTTCAGCCTGGTATCAGTCAGAGGCTTTTCCAGCGAAGTGGTCGCTGCACCTGCATCCGCCTGAATTCGTGACGAAGCGCATCCACATACCACGACGATGGCAAGTAACAGTATGTTCTTGATTATCTTCAGATAGTCTCTTTAGAGTGCGAGGGATAGATATCAAAGTCCGATTACTGACCGGAACTCTTGCGGCCTTTTTCGCAATTTAATAAATATAGGCTTTCTTCGGCAGAGTATCAAGGTGGAGAGATTATTTCGATGGCAATCGAATACTACTATGCTTAGGTATGCCTCAGCTACTTGCCGTTAATGACTTTGGAGCTTAGATTGTAGCTAATTCCTGTTTTGGCGATTTTACCGGCGTTCGCCAGAACCACAATGCCTTCCGTAAACTTCTTCGACCATCATCAGCAGGGCAGCCGGAGTAAAGATTACAATATAAGTAACCTACAATTCGAGGCAACAATGAAATCACGCAACTGGTTTATCATCGCCCTTGTTCCTTTGCTGATACTCACTACTTTGATTGGTTGTTCCAGCGGCACCGGTTCCGGTACGATTAAAATTGCGACAATCGGTCCACTTACCGGCGAATCCGCCAAAATGGGTGAGGACATTTCCCGTGCCGTCCAACTTGCCGTCGATCAGCAGAACGCCAAAGGCGGATTACTGGGTAAGAAAGTCGAGCTAATGATCGAGGATGATCGCGCCGACCCCAAGGACGCCGTTTCGGTTGCTTCGAAAATTATATCCCAAGGAGCGGTTGCTATCGTCGGGCATTACAACTCCTCCTGCACCATTCCCGCGTCGAACATATACCACGAAGCTGGCATCGTAATGATAACTCCCGCTTCAACGAATCCGATGGTTACCGACCGTGGCTATGCCGGCGTCTTCCGTGTTTGCGGTCGTGACGACCAGCAAGGCAAAGTTCAGGCTGAGTACGCCGTCAATGTGCTTAAGACCACCAAAGTTGCCATCCTTCACGACAAGACGACTTACGGGCAGGGGCTTGCTGACGAATTCAAGAAGAACCTCACACCTGCTGTTGAGGTCGCCGTCTATGAAGGCATCACCCGCGGAGACAAAGACTTCAGCGCAGTCCTGACCAAGGTGAAAGAAGCCAATCCCGACCTCGTGATGTTCGGCGGGCTGTACGGCGAAGGCGGCTTGCTCTCCAAGCAGATGAAGGAGCTGGGAATGAACTGCCGATTCGTCTCGGGTGATGGTGTGTTCGACCCGGAGTACATTCGGATCGGTGGCGAAGCGACTGAAGGAGCTTTCATCAGCTACGCGCCTTCCGCCGAGAACATCCCGACTGCTCGAGAGTTCATCAAGGCTTACACCGCCAAGTGGGGTGAAGTTGGACCGTACTCGCTCTTTGCCTATGACGCAACGAAGGTGATCCTTGCCGCTATCGAAGGAGCCAAGACGACGGAGGGCTTCAAGGTCGCCGACTACATTCACCACACGACCTTCCAGGTCGCTTCCGGTGACGTCACCTTCGACAACAAGGGCGACCCGACCAGCTCACCATATGTAATGTGGACAGTCAAGGGCGGGAAGTTGACACCGCTCGACGCGCCGGTGCAAGCGGTTCATGTCGAGACGCATTGATGGGAGAATTAAATCAACAAGAACTGAAAGAGGACGAATCAGAACTTGACGCGGTGGACGACTACATCGCCAATATGCGAATAGATCGATCTGTTATTTCGGTTTGTTCCTTCGAGGAAGCTGAGATCGAAGATAGGAAATTCTGGCGAAGTTTAAGTCCACAAGAGAGGCTTTTTCATCTCGAAGTTTTAAGGAGGATTAACCTTGGATACCGGGGTACTGAACGACTTCAAAGAACTATTTCGATTATTAAATGCCCATGGAGTTAAGTATCTGGTAGTCGGTGGTTATGCTGTAAATTATTACGGTCATCATCGATTCACTCAGGATCTCGATGTGTGGCTCGAATCGACACTTCCAAATGGCGAGAGATTTGTCGAAGTGATGAACGCTTTTATCGGACCAGATCCTGACTTAAAACCTGAGAGTATAACAATCTTCGATAAGATTATCAGGATGGGGCGCTCGCCATACCTGTTGGAATTCTTCACTCACATTCCGGGGGTTGATTTCCAAGAATGCTACGAAAAACGCACAATTGCTGACTGGGGCGACGTTGAAGTTAGTCTGATCTCACGTGACAAACTAAAAGACAGCAAACGGGCTACTGGGCGGTTCAAAGACCTCGACGATATTGATCATTTAGAATGACAACATCGTCACTTCCTTTCCAAACTCTTGGCGGGCGGATTTCAATCCGCCCTTCTCAAAGCGCCAGTACGACAGGCGTCTCCACCTGCCTGTTTATATTGTTGATGGTGGTGCTGATGAGCCAAGCGGCGTTGTCACAACCTTGGCAACCGCCACGCATTCTTGCAGAGTTCACCGCACTTCCTGAACGCCCGGGGAATGAAAACGAGAACTTCGGGCGCGAATTCTGCTGCCCGGGTGATGTGAACAATGACGGATTCCCAGATTTACTCATTTATCATGACACAAACGCACGAGGAATTAGCGTCCCATATTTCTACCTTTACCAAGGTGGTGACACGATTAGCAACATTCCGATAATGACATTTGGTCCCGACAGCATCGCAGATGAATTTAGAGATGTCGGCGGAAGACTATATCCGATTGGAAACTTGATTCCTAATATGAATTTGACTTTTGGTTATGGTCGGTTACTCATTGGTCAAGGTAGGAATCTCGCCATGGATCTTCAGCTTTTTGAATGTGGAGGAGAGCTTGACACAATTCATGATGTTTACTGGTCATGTGATAACAGGCGTGGTCCGAGTTTGGGCGAGAGCGGAATAAACATGCGTCCGGGTGACTATAATGGTGACGGATTTGTCGATCTCTTGTCAGTTTTCCAAGCCGATACAAATGCGGTCTATCAGATATATTATGGTGGTAACGATTTTGACACGATTCCCGACTGGCAAACGACGTTAATAGGCAATAGCTAAATAGCACCACGTGACTACAATGCCAGCAGTGGCTGTGACGTCAATGGTGACGGTTGTGATGATATTCTGATGCGTATTTATGAATGGAGCCGTATTGACAGCATGCCGTGGCGAGGAAGCGACTATTATTATCTTTTCATAGGCGGTGCAGAAATGGACACATTGCCTCTTTTTCGGATCAGAGACGATCATTTTCAAGAAAACTGGGGTAATAGGAGAATCGGAAATTCGACGGCGAAAACAGGCTTTTCACTTCTTAAGGACATCAACAATGATGGTTATGACGACTGGGCATTTTATTGGCAGGATCGTATTGGGCCGACTGATGACAATGGCACTTATATCTTTTTTAGTTCAGCACATCTTGACATGGAACCAGATATGAATTTGGAAGGAACACGTCGATTTGGTCCCGGATTAGGTTATCCACTTGGCGGTGATTTCAATGGGGACGGTTATTCCGATATTTTGGTTGTTTATCATTCTTTTAGCGGAACTGATTTGCAT
>Ga0172380_10007364_pt1 | contig 12387 bp, 8 predicted proteins | sample Leawe162metaG_FD_119747 | JGI IMG/M metagenome (GOLD analysis project Ga0172380, IMG submission 119747) | Leachate microbial communities from a municipal landfill in Southern Ontario, Canada - Leachate well 162 metaG | ecosystem: Engineered > Solid waste > Landfill > Unclassified | place...
TCCGCACCTTCTGCGAGCGTCTCAAGGCCAACGGCAAGAACGGCAAGGCGATTGCTTGTGCCGCTATGCGAAAGCTCATCCATATCGCTTTCGGTGTCCTTCAATCCGGTGAGCCTTTTGACCAGCTCTGGGTCATCTCTAAAAATAAACTTGCTAAGGCTTGATTTTAGAGTTTTAAGACGGTATCTACGAAAACTTGTAAAAACCGTAAACATGGCCGTGAGAAGTATATTGAAACTTCGTGTCCTTCGTGGTTATTTAGATTGATATTGACCAGCATCACCCGTTATTGCTTATTTAACAACACGGCCTGTTGATAAGGTATTCGATTATCAGCAGGCCAGCGGTGGGCGGTATCGATGTCCAAGTTCGTCAACTGTCGTTACATGTATAAAAATACATTAAAATCAATATGTTATATTTATTTAGCTATTCGGGAATGCGATTTTATGATGCTGGCACGATAGCTGCTCTATTACAAACAGTACCGATGAAACAACGCCAATGCGTGCATCCCAAGCCCTTCCAGCTATGACACAGGAAAGATAACACGATGAAAAATTTAACGAAATGGATACTGACACTGATGATTCTTGCCGCTCCTGTTGTTTTTGGGGCAGCCCACGACCATGCCGATAAAGCCGCCGCCCAGGCTCGCCCGTACACGGCCAAAACGCCGAAACTGGATCGCGCTCAATTCGATGCTTTGCTCGCTAAGCCCGGGCAATTGCTCATTATCGATGTGCGCCGTCCTGATGAAGTCTCGGCGATCGGCGGCTTTCCTGTGTACCTGAGTATTCAATCCAAGGAGTTGGAAAATAACCTGGCCTTTATTCCCAAGGATAAAACCATAGTCACCGTATCGAATCACGCCGGGCGCGCCGGTAAGGCTGCCGACCTGCTGGTTGCCAAGGGCTTTCATGTCGCCGGCGCCGTGGGTGCGCAAAACTATGAGGAAGAAGGCGGTAAATTGACCAAAATCGTAGCGCCTGAGCCTAAATCGTTGGCGGATCAAAAACAATAAGCTTCGCTCGAATGCGTTAATTTTTGGAGACTATCAATGAAAAACAAACTATATCTTGCAGTCATGTGGGCGCTTTCCGGCGCGGTGGCGGGTGATGCCGTATCTGCGGTGGATCTGTTCAATAACCCGGTCGGTGCTATCGGTGTAAAAAAAACACAGCCCGATTTTTTTAACAATCCGGTCGGCGTTATCGGTACGCAGGCGAAATCCGTTCCGACTGCCTCACCAAGCGGCGCAAACAAAATGGTCGCCGAAGCCCCCGCGCCGCAAAGCAAAAAATCTTCGCATTGGTCATATCAGCCCGTGCGCCGCCCCGCCGACCCCGAGCTTAAAGACAAGAGCTGGGTGCGCAACCCGATCGATGCTTTTGTCCTGGCAAAGCTGGAGGCAAAAGGCCTGAAGCCTTCGCCGGACGCCGACCGCGCCGCGTTTATCCGCCGCGCGACGCTGGATGCCTGGGGCGTTATCCCGACGCCGGAACAGGTTAAGGATTTCGTTGAAGACACGTCGGCGAATGCTTATGAAAAACTGGCCGACCGTTTGCTGTCCTCGCCCAAGTACGGCGAGCGTCAGGCCAGGCGTTGGCTGGATTTGGCCCGTTATGCCGACAGCACCGGTTTCCAGAATGATGAGACGAGGCCCAATTTATGGCGTTACCGCGATTATGTCATTCAATCGTTCAACCAGGACAAGCCCTACTCGCGTTTCATCCAGGAGCAACTGGCCGGCGACGAGTTATGGCCCGATAACCAGGATGCGCTGATTGCGACCGGCTATATGGCGAACTTCCCGGACAACCACAATTCCCGTGACTTGGTGCAGAGAAAATATCAAATCACGACCGATATTACCGACACCGTCGGCAAGGTGATGCTGGGGCAAACCGTCGAGTGCGCGCGTTGCCATAACCACAAGTTCGACAAGATCAGCCAGAAGGATTATTTCTCGCTGCAATCGTTTTTTGCGAACCTGAGCGCCGTCGAAAATATTCCCGCCGCGAAAAAAGGCGAGATCGAGCGCAATTACGAAGCCGCGTTGCATAAGTGGGAAGACGCCACGAAGGAGATACGCGGCAAGCAAAAAGCCATTATCGATTCGGTCAGGGAAACCGCGTTGCAACATCATAAGGAGCGTTACCTGACCGATAGCCGGGAAGCGATTTTCAAGCCTAAAAGCGCATGGAACGCGCAAGACCGCTGGGTGAATCATCGCCTGGCGTACATTACCGATGAGCGCAGTCTCGCGGCTTTCTTAAGGGATACCGCCGACAGCAAAGGTAACGATAAAAATTACAGCAAGGACATCGTCGAAAAATGGGCGCAATACGACAAGTTGACTGAAGAGCTGAAGAAATTTAACGACCTTAAACCGAAATCGGGTTCGACTGAAATTACCGCGATGACGGAGCTGGGCTATCCCGATGCACCGCCCAGCTATGTCTATTTCGGCGGCGACCACGAACGTCCGTTGCAGGAAGTGCAGCCGGCGTTCCCGGAAGCGATTACCGACGAGAAACCGGACATCAAGCCGACGCCGTTTTCATCGGGCAGAAGGGCGGCTTTGGCGCAATGGATCAGCAGCGATAAAAATCCTTTGACGGCGCGCGTATTTGTCAATCGCGTTTGGGAAGCCTATTTCGGCCACGGTATCGTCGAGACGGTCAGCGACTTCGGTAAAGCGGGGCAAAAGCCGACTAACCCGGAATTGCTCGACTACCTGGCCGATAACTTCATCAAGCAAGGCTGGAGCATCAAGCAATTGCATCGCGACATCCTGCTGTCCAGCGTCTACCGGCAATCGTCCGCTTATCGCGAAGACATCGCCAAGGCCGATCCCGACAACAAACTGCTGGCGGTCTTCCCGAGAAAACGCCTGGAGGCCGAACAGATCCGCGATTCCCTGTTGGTCGCGTCGGGCAAGCTTGAAGACAAGGTCGGCGGACCCAGCGTATTCCCGCCGGTTCCGGAAAACCTGGGCGCCGGTAACGCATGGCAGGTATCGAAGGACGCCCAGGATCACAACCGGCGCAGCCTGTATATCTTTACGCGCCGAAGCGTGCCTTACCCGATGCTGGATTCCTTCAATATGGCGTCCGCACAAGAGGCGCACAGCAAACGCGAAGTGACGACGTCGCCGTTACAGTCGCTGACCCTGTTCAACAGCGAGGTCGTGTTCGGATGGTCGCAAGCCTTGGCCGGCAGGGTCATCAACGAGGCCGGTAACGATGAAGCGGCGCAATTGGACAAGCTTTACCAGATATTGTTTGCCCGCACCGCGACAGAAGGCGAAAAAGTGCTGTTGCAAAAGTTTTTGGACAATCACGAAAAAGTAGTCAGAGAAAAAACATCGGAAGGTAAATTTGCGGTCAGCATACCGACCGGCCTGAAGGGTAACCAAAAACTGGACCCGATACGCGCCGCCGCTTTTGTTGACCTGGTACATACGGTGGCGAATTCCAACGAATTCATCTACCGCTTCTAACGACACCTTATTTCAAAGGATAAAAACATGAACAATCCATCGCGTAGAGACTTTTTAGTTAAAACAGGCTACGGCCTGGGCGGACTGGCATTAAGCGGCCTGGTGCCGGGCGGCGGCATCATCGCCGGCGCTTTGGCGGCCGAACTGGCCGATCCCCTGGCACCCAAGCAGCCGCATTTTCCCGGCAAAGTCAAATCGATCATTTGGCTGCATCAGCACGGCGCGCCCAGTACGCTCGACCTGTACGATTACAAGCCGGAACTGGTGAAACTGGCGGGGCAGGAAGTGCCCAAGTCATTCCTGACCGGCATCAAGACCAGTACCCAAGGCGGGCTGGGTAAGCTGTATGTCTCGAACCGGACCTGGAAACAATACGGGCAAAGCGGCGCATGGTTTTCGGACTTGGTCCCGAATATTGCCCAACATGCCGATGACATCGCCTTTATCAAGTCCAGCGTGACGATAGGGGCTACCCACGATATTTCAATACTGAAGCTGAATTCCGGCGGTTTGAATCCGGGGCGTCCATCGCTAGGCGCGTGGATACAATACGCCTTGGGCAGCGCCAACCCGGACCTGCCGGCTTTTGTCGTGCTCTATAACGGCAAAAAAGAACCGACCGGCGGAGCTATCAACTGGAGTTCAGGCTTTTTGCCCGCGGTTTACCAGGGTACGGCTTTCCGCTCGGGCAAATCGCCGATCCTGCATTTGGAACGTCCTGAACTGGTCGCGGCGTCACAACAAAAAGACAGCCTGAATCTGTTGAAACAGTTAAACGAACTGAAAGGCCAAGCCTACCCTGAAGACACCGAATTGCAAGCGCGCATTCGCGCTTACGATCTGGCCGAACGCATGCAGACGTCGGCCCCGGAAGCGGTGGACTTGAGCAAGGAGTCCGATGCGACCAAAGCGCTGTACGGCTTGAACGACGACGTGACCAAGGAATACGGCACTAATTTGCTGCGCGCGCGGCGCTTGGTCGAGCGCGGCGTGCGCTTCATCCAGGTCGTCACCGGGCCGGTCGATGTTGACGGCGATGACAGGGACTGGGACGCCCATACCAAACTCGAGGAAAATCACGGCAAGCACGCCAGGATCGTCGATAAGCCGATCGCCGGCTTGCTGACCGACCTGAAAGCATCAGGCCTGCTCGATTCGACGCTGGTGGTATGGACTTCGGAATTCGGCCGCACCTCGTGGGGCGAAAGCGGCACCGGCCGTGACCATAATCCTTGGGGTTACACGCAATGGCTGGCCGGCGGCGGCGTCAAGGCCGGTACGACTTACGGGGCTACCGACGACATCGGCTTGCAGGTAGCCGATAAATCCCAGGCCGTCGATACTTACGACTTGCATGCGACGGTGCTGAACCAGATGGGCCTGGATCATTTGAAATTGGTTTATAAATACCAGGGCCGTTCGGAGCGTCCGACGGTGGTTTACGGTAAGGTGATTAAGGAGTTGATTGCGTAGGGTACGCATTGCGTACCTTCTTCGAGCTTCCGGTGTTGTTGGCGCCTGCTTTAAGGTACGCGATGCGTACCCTACGCCAATGGAAATTGTGCATTAGCTTCAAGCCTCCAAGGATCACATTAATGAGTAAACAGATTTATCTTTTCGGAATTGTCTTCATCGTGGCAAGCGGCCTCGTCTATGCCGAAGCCGAATTCGATTTCGAAGAGTTGATGGAAACGATAGACACCAACTCACATAACCTGCAGGACAACATCACGAACAAGGATGGCGCGGCAGCCATTGCGCTTGCCAAGGAAATGCAGAAAGAATTCAGGCTGGTCGAAGGCTTCTTCGAAAAACGCGGCAATGCCGCCGATGCGGTGACCGACGCCAAACGCTACGAAGACATGGCCGGTGAAATCGTTAAATTTGTCGAAGCTAATGATTTTGATGCCTCGTTAAACAAGGCCATTGAAATTTCGAAGGCTTGCGATACGGCCTGCCATGACACCTATAAACCGCTTTAAAGGAGTACAACAATGAAACGATTTTTACCGGCATGCCTTTTAATGATGGCGCTGTCCGCGCAGGCGGCTTTAAAAGAGGGCGATACCGCGCCTGACTTCAATGCGCAAGCCTCGTTGGCCGGCAAGAGCTTGAATTTCTCGCTGAAAGAAGCGTTGAAAAAAGGCCCGGTTGTCGTTTATTTCTATCCGTCTGCTTACACCAACGGCTGCAATTTGCAGGCGCACAGCTTCGCCGTCAACTATGAACAATTTGCCGCCGCCGGTGCGAGCATTGTCGGCGTTTCTCTCGACAATATCGCGAGACTCAACGTGTTCTCAGCCGACCCTGACTATTGCGCGGGCAAGTTTCCGGTGGCATCGGATGAAAACGGCAAAATCAGCAAAGCTTACGATTTGACGGTGCGCGAGGCGGCGCCGGGAAAAAAAGATACGCGCGGCAATGAAATTAATCATGGCTTTGCCGAACGCACGACTTTTATCGTCACGCCCGACGGAAAAATTGCCGCGGCTATCGGCGGTCTTAAGGCTAAGGAAAATGTCGACGAGGCGCTTGAAGTGGTGCAACGGCTTGCAGGCCTGCAACCGGCAAAGTAATGGCGCACTCGCTTCCGTTTTTTAAGAGCACCGCATGAAAAAATTAAAACGCTTGTTGTTTCAAGTCCATCGCTGGGTCGGCGTGGTTCTGGCCTTGTTTATGCTGGGCTGGTTTTTTTCCGGCCTAGTGATCATGTATTCGTCAACCCTCACACAAACCCGCGACCAGCAATTGGCCCATGCCGAAACATTATCACCCGAAGTCGGCTGGTTGAGCTTGGGCGAGGCTTGGGAGCGTAGTGCGGCGCAACGCAAGGCTGTCGTAAAGACCGAAGCTAAGGTCGCCGATGGCGGCAAGCAGCGCGATGATACGGACGCCGGCATCGTCGATGCCCGCCTGGTGCGCAGTGCCGGTGAACCGCTGTGGTTGGTGGAGGATAGCAAGGCCCAACGTTTTGCATTGTCGGCAATGGATGGCTCATTACGCAAAACCTCGGTCGATCAGGCCTTGAAAATTGCCGAGCATTGGTTTGAGACAGGTGACGGAGACGGTTTAGCCAATGCCAGGTACCTGGATACAATCGATAAAACGATTATGCTGCGCAACCAGGATGCGTTAAGCCCTTTCCATCATATCGCCGTCGGCGACGATGGCGGCGAGTTGCTGATTTCCACGCGAACCGGCGAAGTGCTGCATGCCTCGACCCGTTGGGGGCGCGCTTTTTACTGGGCCGGCAATTGGCTGCATTTATTGAAACCCTTGGATGCTATCGGCTTGGGCCATGTCCGCAATGACGTGCAGCTTTGGCTGGGCTTGTCCGCGACGCTGGCGACCCTGACCGGCCTGATCATCGGCTGGCTGCGCTGGCGGCCGGGTTTCGGCGGCAAGGCGACTTATTCCGAAGGCCGCATCCAGCCTTATCGCGAATTCTGGTTTAAATGGCATTTCTGGACCGGCTTGTTGGGCGGCAGCGTCGCGCTTTTTTGGGCCTTAAGCGGATTTATCTCGACCAATCCGGGCAAGCTGTTTTCGCAGGCGAATCCGACCCGCCAGGAAATTGCCCGCTATCTAGGCAACGCTTGGCCCGAGGCGATGCGCGTCTGGCAACCGGTATTGCCGGTGACGCTCGCCGCCGCCGTTGACGGTGCCGATGTGGTCGAACTGGACTGGAAGCGTTTGGGCGATAAATCCGTGTTGCTGGCTTACACGCGCGACGGACAACGCTTGCCGCAAACGCCGGAAGGTACCCAAGCCCGTTTTGATGAAGCGTCGTTGCTCGCGGCGGCCGGACGCGTGGCCCCTGAAAGCCGTGTGGCAAGTCGGGTCGTTTTGAATGAATACGACAGCTATTATTATCCCAGGCACAATCAAAGCGGGATGGAAAAACCGCTGCCGGTGCTGCTGGTGACGTTGAACGATGAGGCCGGCACGCGCCTTTACATCGATCCGCAAGACGGCAAGCTGCTGGCTAAACTGGACAGGAGCCGGCGTGTTTACCGCTGGCTTTTTTCCGCTTTGCATTACTGGGACTTCGGCTGGCTAAATCACCGTCCGCTGTGGGATGCCTGGATGCTGCTCTGGGTGTCGTTCGGCCTGGTGCTGGGCGTCAGTTCGGTCGTGATAGGCTGGAAACGCCTCAAGATCACATTCGCGGTCAGGAAGTCGGCGACGCGTAAAGTCCGCTATCCTGCCAAGCAAATCGTCGAGGAGACGGCGGGTTGAATTCAGTCCACGAAAAACACGAAAGGCACGCAACAAATCGGCCTACAATATTAGGCTACTTAATAAACGTGCCGTTGAAAACACTGATGAAGTCGGAATACCCTCTTGGGCATCAAAAACAGACAGATTCGACGGGATCGAAAAATTTGTCGCGCCGGTTAAGCTGGGCGATAGTCATCGTTCTGCTGGTGCTGGCGGCGTATTATGGTGTCCGCAGTTTAACAACCGATGCCGGAAAAAATGCGCCCGCCGCCAAACGGGAGATGCCGGGCCGGGACATCGTCGCCGTGACTGCCGAAGCCGCCGTGCAAGGCGATCTGCCGATCTACCTGAACGGCCTGGGTACCGTCACGGGTTTGCGCACCGTTACCGTAAAGCCGCGCGTTGACGGCGAACTGGTGCGTGTCGCATTTAAAGAAGGCGCTTTGGTTCGCGAAGGCGATTTGCTCGCCGAAATCGACCCGCGCCCTTTCGAGGTACAGCTCATGCAGGCCGAAGGGCAGTTGCTGCGCGATGAGGCCCTGCTGAACAATGCGCAAATCGACCTGGAGCGTTACCGCACGCTGCTGGAACAAGATTCGATAGCCGCCCAGCAGGCCGCCACACAAGCCGCGGTCGTCAAGCAATACCAGGGCGTCGTCGTCACCGACAAGGCCCTGGTCGCCAATGCCAGGCTCCAGTTGAGCTATGCGAAAATCACCGCGCCGATCACCGGGCGTTTGGGCCTGCGCATCGTCGACCAGGGCAATATCGTCAAGGCCGCCGATGCGAGCGGCATCGTTGTTATCACGCAGACTCAGCCTATCGCCGTCGTGTTCACGTTACCGGAAGACCAGATCCCGGCCGTGATGAAACAACTGCATGCCGGTAAGACGCTAACGGTTGAGGCCTATGACCGCAGCGGTAAAAACAGGCTCGCGGAAGGGCGCTTGCTCGCCGTCGATAATCAAATCGACCTCGGCACCGGCACCGTCAAGTTGAAAAGCCAGTTTGCCAACGACGATACCGCGCTGTTCGCGAACCAGTTCGTCAATATCAGGATGAAAATAGACACCTTGCATGACGTGACGATAGTGCCCAGCGCCGCGATCCAGACCGGCAATGCCGGCGCGTTTGTCTTTATCGTCAACGACGATTTGACGGTCAGTATGCGCGCGGTAACGCCGGGTGCTGTTTATGGCGAGCAAACGGCGCTGCCGGACGGCGTCAAAGCCGGCGAGCGGGTTGTTGTTGAAGGGGCCGACCGCTTGCGTGAAAACGCGAAGGTTAAATTGATTGAGCGGAATGCGGTCAATGAAGAAAAGTAGGGCGTGCCATGCGCGCCTTTTCCGATGCCTGATGTGTGCGTTTTGGCGCGCACGGCACGCCCTACATGGATACCTACTTCAAAGTAAGCGATGAACCCCTCCCGTTTATTTATCTTGCGCCCGGTCGCGACGTCGTTAATGATGCTCGCCTTGCTGCTGGTCGGCATTCTCGCCTACCGGGAATTGCCGATTTCCGCATTGCCGCAGGTTGAATACCCGACCATCCAGGTCGTGACTTTATACCCCGGCGCAAGCCAGGATGTGATGTCATCGCTGATCACCGCGCCGCTGGAACGCCAGTTGGGCCAGTTGCCGGGACTGACGCAGATGTCGTCGACCAGCTCGTCCGGCGCGTCGGTCGTCGTCTTGCAGTTTACGCTGAACCTCAATATCGACATCGCCGAGCAGCAAGTGCAGGCCGCGATTAATGCCGCGACGAGCTTTTTGCCGGACGATTTGCCGATGCCGCCGATTTACAGCAAGGTCAATCCCGCCGACGCGCCGATCATGACGCTGGCGGTCAGTTCGAGCACGTTGCCGTTGACGAAGGTCGAGGACCTCGTCGATACGCGCCTGGCGCAGAAATTGTCGCAATTGTCCGGCGTGGGTCTCGTCAGCATCAGCGGCGGCCAGCGTCCGGCGATGCGCATCCAGGCCAATCCTTCGGCCTTGTCGGCTTACGGCTTGAGCCTTGAAAACCTGCGCCAGGCCATCGTCGCCGCCAATGTCAACCAGCCGAAAGGCATGTTCGACGGACTGAGCCGTTCGGCGACGATAGACGCCAACGACCAGTTGAAATCGGTCGCCGATTATCAGGCGCTGGTGGTCGCTTACCGCGACGGCAGGCCGGTGCTGCTGTCCGATGTCGCCGACATCAAGGACGACGCCGAGAATGTGCGCCTTGCGGCCTGGGCGAACAAGACCGCGGCGGTGATCGTCAATATCCAGCGCCAGCCCGGCAGCAATGTGATTGAAGTCGTCGACCGCATTAAGGATTTGTTGCCGCAATTACAGGATTCATTGCCGAAAGGTCTCGATGTCGCGGTCATGACCGATCGCACGACGACGATACGCGCGTCGGTCGAGGATGTGCATAAGGAATTATTACTGGCGCTGGCGCTGGTCATCTTCGTGATCTTCCTGTTTTTGCGCAACCTGTCGGCGACCGCGATTCCCGGCGTCGTCGTGCCGCTATCGCTGGTCGGCACCTTCGCCTTCCTGTATTTGGCCGGTTTCAGCATCAATAATTTAACGCTGATGGCGTTGACGATAGCGGCCGGTTTCGTCGTCGACGACGCGATTGTCGTGATCGAAAACATTTCCCGTTACCTCGAGGAAGGCGAGACGCCGTTACAGGCGGCGTTGAAAGGCTCGGCGCAAATCGGTTTTACGATCATCTCGCTGACGTTTTCGCTGGTCGCCGTGTTGATTCCGTTGCTGTTCATGGGCGACGTGGTCGGCCGTTTGTTCCGCGAGTTCGCCGTGACCTTGGCCGTCGCGATCCTGATTTCGGCGGTGATTTCGCTGACCCTGACGCCGATGATGTGCGCGAAAATGCTGCGCCCTGTCGATGAACAGCGGGCAGGGCGGTTTTATCGCGTCAGCGGCCGGTTTCTCGATAACATGGCCGAAGGTTACGGCAAGCTGCTGCGCATCGTTTTGCGGCATCAAACCCTTACGCTGGCCGTTGCCGCGACGACGCTGGTGCTGACGGTGATCCTTTACATCATCATCCCCAAGGGCTTTTTTCCTAGCCAGGACACCGGCGTCATCCAGGGCATTACCGAAGCACCGCAAAGCATTTCCTTTATCGCGATGGCGGAGCGGCAACAGGCCGTAGCCGCCGTGGTGCTGCAAGACCCGGCGGTGGCGAGCGTGACGTCGCTCATCGGCGTTGACGGCGTTAACCCGACGTTGAATACCGGGCGCTTGCAGATCAATTTAAAGCCGCTGGCTGAGCGCAGGGACAGCGCGGCCGAGGTCATCGAAAGACTGCAAGCCGAACTGGAGCAAGTGCAGGGCATCACGAGCTATCTGCAGCCGGTGCAGGATTTGACGATAGAAAACCGTATCAGCCGCACGCAATACCAGTTTACCGTGCAGGCCGTTGACCCGCTGGAACTCAACCGCTGGACCGGTCTGCTGGTCGACCGGCTGAAGCAAGCGCCGCAGTTCGCCGATGTCGCGAGCGATGTCCAGGATCAGGGCTTGCAGGCCTTTGTCGAGGTTGACCGCAGTCGCGCGAGTAGTTTAGGCATCTCGATTGCCGCGATCGACAATACACTGTACAACGCTTTCGGCCAGCGCCAGGTATCGACGCTGTTCACGCAGTCCAACCAATACCGCGTCGTGCTCGAGGTGAAACCCGAATTCCGCAACAGCGTCGCCGCGCTCAGCGATCTCCGTGTGCAATCCGCAAACGGTACGCAGGTGCCGCTGTCAGCGCTGGCGACGGTTTCGGAACGCTTCGCGCCGTTGGTCGTGAACCATCTGGCGCAATTCCCGTCCGCGACGATTTCATTTAACTTGGCTCCCGGCGCATTTTTAAGCGATGCGGTCAGCGCGATAGACCAGCTCAAACAGGACATCGGCCTGCCGGTCAGCGTGCAAACCGAATTCCAGGGTGCGACCGAAGCCTTTAGCGCGTCGCTGTCCGGCACCGTCTGGCTCATTATCGCGGCGATTGTGACAGTCTATATCGTGCTGGGCGTACTGTATGAAAGCTATATCCACCCGGTCACGATCTTGTCGACGCTGCCGTCGGCCGGCGTCGGCGCGTTGCTGGCGTTGATGCTGTCCGGCAACGATTTGGGTATCATCGGCATCATCGGCATTATTTTACTGATCGGCATCGTCAAGAAAAACGCGATCATGATGATCGATTTTGCGCTGGAAGCCGAGCGCAAGGAAGGCAAAACGGCGTTTTATGCGATCTACCAGGCCTGCTTGCTGCGCTTTCGGCCGATCATGATGACGACGATGGCGGCCTTGCTGAGCGCCTTGCCGCTGATGCTGGGCAGCGGCGTCGGTTCGGAATTGCGCCATCCCTTGGGCATCACGATGGTCGGCGGCCTGATATTCAGCCAGGTACTGACCTTGTTTACGACGCCGGTGATTTATCTGGCGTTTGACCGCTTGACCCGGCGGTTTAAGAATTAATGTTAGAGACAAGCAATTGTCCACGAAAAACACGAAAAGATGGTTGGGGACTGGCACAGGTTCTTTCCGTAGGGCGCGCCGCGCGCGCCTTATACATCCAAGTTGCACGAGAACCTCAAGGCGCGCACGGCGCGCCCTACAGCGGATAGAAATGCGTTCGTGCTTTTCGTGGACAAA
>Ga0172380_10007365_pt1 | contig 12386 bp, 11 predicted proteins | sample Leawe162metaG_FD_119747 | JGI IMG/M metagenome (GOLD analysis project Ga0172380, IMG submission 119747) | Leachate microbial communities from a municipal landfill in Southern Ontario, Canada - Leachate well 162 metaG | ecosystem: Engineered > Solid waste > Landfill > Unclassified | place...
GTGCCTGCGCCGGATCCCACGGCCACGGCACTGGTGGCGCCGTACAATCCGCCCATTGCCGCGGCAAGTCTCACCATGACCTATCTGGACGAAGACAATAACGAGGTGGCGGCCCCGACCAGCAGGCTGCAGATCACGGCAATCCTGGCCCCGGGTTATCCCGCGCCGCTGGCGCCGCTGACCACCTACCCGCTGCGGGAATTCGGTCTGTTCGGCAGATTTAGCGGCGCGGATTACATGATCAATTCCATCAGACATGCGGTGATCCATAAAGACGCATCAGCCACGCTGATCAGGATGATCCGCCTGTTTTTTTAATAAGATGCGATGCGTTATAAATTTTTCATGATATGAGTTAGGGTTCTCCGGTTCAAGGGTTAAGGGCAGCCGCAAACCGTGAACTGACTTTCACTGCAAGGGGTGTAAAATATGGGCAACTTCTCGAGAAATACATTTGACCGGTTAAAACACTATGTCGGTGTCCGCCTGCAGCAGGGCGTGCCACTCATAGATGCCGACTGGAACGAACAGGAGGATATCCGCAAGTTTGAACTGCAGGCCTTTCTGAAATGGTTTGCCGGAAACGGCGTGCCGAGCGCTAACGACGGCTTCCGCATTCTGGCCGCGGCGGGCACCACCAACAACTTCGATATCCAGGGCGGCAACGGCACGGCCCTGGGCGCGGGCCGCATCCTGGTGGAGGGCATGGACGCCATGCTGGAAAGCACCATGCGCTACAGCAACCAGCCACTGTACGACAATCCCACCCTGGCCGCCCGCTGGGGGGTGGCGGTCATTACCCCGCTCACCACGCCCATCGCGGCCAGAGAAGATCTGGTCTATATCGATGTGTGGGAGCGCGAGGTGGACAGCAGCGAGGACGGCAATCTGATCAATCCCGCCATCGGCATCGAGTCCTGCGTGCGGCTCAGGCGCGAATGGGCGGTGCGGGTGGCCCAGGGCGCCGTCTCCCTGCCCGCTGCCCCGGCCGGCCATGGTTATTACCTTCTAGCCCGCATCAAACGGCCGGCCGGCAATGCCGCCATCCTGGCCGCCCAGATCGAGGACCTGCGCACCGTGAGCATCAACCTCTCCGCCCTGGCCGCGGAAATCATCGATGCCAGGGGCATGAAGGGAAGCTTGGGCAACCGGCTGGACGAATCGCTGACCAAGGGCGGCCAGCTGCGTTTCAATGTGGTGGGCTCCAGCCAGCTCAACCCGGAACTGACCGCCCGGCTGGTCAACATTGAAAACCCCAGCACGGTCAACGCCAGTGTTCTTTTTACCAATAATGACGCCAATAATGCGACGCGAACCATTACCACAAATTTTCGTCCGCGATTCGTGTGGATCGTCGGCTCAGCCAGGGCCGTGCTCGGCGGCCAATACTTTGGTGCCACTATCTCCGCCTATGCCGATGTGCGGGGCGCAACACCTATTCAACAATGCACCGGCTCTGAAATCATACGAATTGCCCCGGATAACTGGCGGCAAAACAGCTCTGTTGATCCGTATATATGCAAGGCCACCTTTACTGATCAAACCGGTGCGCCCATACGCACCGATGACCTGAACGTGGTCATTTCCGGCATATCCAATACCACCTTGACAGTCAGGTTCTCCAGAATCCTGCCGGGGACAGGCACCGGAACGGGGGGCGGAACGGGAACGGGCAGCACAGCTTCACTTACCAATTTTCGCATTGAATTACGCTTGTTATGTCTGGGTTAAGACGAAGTTAGCGGTCAAGGCCTTGACGAATAATAATCCGGAGGTGCTTATGTGGGTAGTTTTCCAAAGAAAGGAACGAAAAATAGTTGGTTTTACCGCTGATGGCGCGGAGGATCTGCAAAAAAATGCCGCTCTGCAGGAGGTGGTAAACGGTCTGGTAAAACCGGGAGACCTCAGTGAATATGATGCCATCCAGGTTACGGACAGGACAAAGGCTGCGGAATACCTGGAGGCTTTCCCGGACAAGCTGGTGGTCAAGGGACCGCTGACCAAACCGCAGCTGGCTGTCCGTGACCCCGAAACCTTTTCCTTATACATCACAACCGATGCCAAGGATGTCCATCCGGTTGACGGCATCCCGGAGATCACGGCAGACGGGAAATCGTTTGCCACAATTACCATCCAGAAGATCGACGACCGCTACAAGCCGCAAAGCGGCAAAAAAGGTGACGATCAAATCTACCTGCGCACAAACCACGGCATATTGCGTGACGCGGAGGGCGCCAACGATATAAATTCAATCACATTAAAAGACGGCAAGGCGGTTTTCAGGCTGGTATCCGAAAACGTCAAACGTGTAGCCACGGTGCAGCTGTTAAGCACCAACCAGAACCTGGCGGCCGCCAGTTATCGTATTGAATTCATATGAGGATGAAACAAACAGAGATTTCCTGCAAGAAAACAGAGGGGAAATGACACACATTGCCGAAAGCACCAACACCAGGATGCTGCAACTCGTCGCAGAAAGGCTGGGACCCCTTAAGGATGAGGTTGTCTTTCTTGGCGGGGCTGTCATGCCCTTTTTAATGACAGAGCCCAATGTGCCGATTACCCGTTTTACCAAAGACGTGGATTTTATCTTCGAGCCGGCAACAAGAGAAGAACTTTATGAATTCGAGGACGAGCTGCGCGATCTGGGGTTCAAAAAAACCCTCAATGCCGCCGTATGCCAGTGGATGATCAACAATGTGCGGATTGATGTTCTGCCGACAGATCCGGAGGTCATCGGTTTTGATAATCGCTGGTGCGCGGAAGCGCAGCAAAGCGCGATCAGGGTAAATATAGGGAAAGGACTGATTATTAATGTGGTTCCCGGACATTGTTTCCTTGGTCTGAAATTATGCGCCTTCCTGCGCCGGGGAAGGGGAAACTATTTAAACAGCTATGACATCGACGACCTCATGCTAATTATCGGCGGTCGTGCCATGATTGAAGAGGAAGTCACGGAGCAGGCCAGTCCGGAACTGAAGAAATTTATTATTGCAGAACTGCAAAACATCTATAAGGCAGTGAACGGCTCCCCCGGCAAGGCTTGGCAGGCAAGCAAAGGTGACCGGCCACCCAGTCAGCTGGCGGTGGAGGCACTGGCGCGGATAAAAAACATCATAGGAAAAACTTCATTATAAGCAAACTGATCGGTCTTCGCGTGGGGCGCCGCCGGACCGGCACCAAGCCGGTATGATCGGGAAAAGGCGGACCGCCGCACCGCACAAGCGGTTAGGAAGTGATGGGGGTTTATGGGCAGAACATCGCCGTTGTCCCCGGATCTCCCGAAGGCGGAAAGCGCTGGCGCCTCACTCGAAGGCCGATCAGAGCGAACAGGCAGTAAGAAAAGTGAAAATGAGGATGTAACTGAGGAAAACCAGGCTCTAACCGGTCTCCGCGTGGAGCGCCGCCGTGACGGCAGATGCCGATCTTTGCGGGAAATGGCGGACCGCCGTACCGCACAAGCGGTTAGGAAGTGATGGGGGTTTGCGGCAGTACATCGCCGTTGTCCCCGGATCTCCCGAAGGCGGGAAGCGCTGGCGCTCCACCCGGAGGCCGGTTAGAGCAAGCATAATGATGTAAAAAGGGAAAACAGGGCTGTTACTGAGAGGACAAATTTCGACCGGTCTCCGCGTGGAGCGCCGCCGTGACGGCAGATGCCGATCTATGCGGGAAATGGCGGACCGCCGTACCGCACAAGCGGTTAGGAAGTGATGGGGGTTTGCGGCAGTACATCGCCGTTGTCCCCGGATCTCCCAAAGGCGGGAAGCGCTGGCGCTCCACCCGGAGGCCTGCCGGATATCTCACAGATTGGCCCATGAGACAATAGCCCACATGATAAAAGGCTCCTATAACGACCTGCTGCTCGACGGTCACAACAGGGTGCGGCTCGACCGGGGCTGGCACCCTAATCTCATTGTTGGGGACTGCAACCGGCTGCTGGCCGCGCTGATGAAAGGCCAGCAGGGACTTGGCGGCATCCTGTATCTGGCCGTGGGCGAGGGTCTCAAAGAGTGGGATGCGGCCCTGCCCCACCCCCAGCCGGCCGCTACCAGACTGTCGGCGGAAATCCTGCGCCGCCCCATCCCCACTGAGCAGATCATTTTTCTGGACAGTGCCGGCCAACCGGCCGCCGTGCCAACCGGCCGTCTGCAGATCAGCATCGAGCTTACCCGAGAGGATTTCCCAGCCAACGGCTTCCAGCCGGTGAGGGAATTCGGGCTGTTCGGCGGCAATGCCACGGCGGATGCCGGCAGCGGCTTCATGATCAACCATGTCATCCATCCCCGCATCGACATCACGCCGGGACTGACCCTGTGCCGGGTCCTGCGTCTCGATTTCTCCCAAGGGCCTGCCCAAGAGGAAATCCGGGGCTTCGGCGCCGGCCTCGCGGCGCGCAGCATTGACGGCGTGGGAGATGTCTATGGCCCGGCGCTGGCCGCGGCCGGGGTCAATGTGCTGGGCGACTTCCTGGCCATGAACCCCCTTGCGCCGCCCACCGGCATTCCTGCCGTGAAACTGCGGGAGTTCCGGGCCAAGGCCAGAATGGTCATGACGCTTACGGTGGGCCTAGCCCCCTTTGCCGCCCTGTCCCATGTCAACCTCAGCCAGCTGCTCAAAGAAAATCCCCAGACCCTGGCCGGCATGGTCAATAGCTTTACGGTAACCGCGGAAATGGTGGCGGATCTGCAGGAGGAACTGATGCCCCTGCAGGTGGCCTTGGATGATCAGCAGCTGCAGCAGATGACTTTGGGCAGTCTGGCGGGTGCGGTTTAAAAGGGAAGCCGACCGCACTACACGGGACAACGGCTGGGTGACCATCTCTGGCAAACCTATAGCGGCATCTGTTGAAAAGCAGCGGCATTTTTTATGGGGAAAGGAAGTGATGTTGCCGGGGATTGGGCAGGGGTTACATTATCCCCCAGACGACAAAATTTTCTGATGGTGGGCAGACGATTAGCCCCACTGCTGGAGCAAATCCCCGAACCGCTTGTATGGGCGAGACTCAAGCCCCTCTGCAGCAATGGACTCCCAGACGGAACCACTTGCCGGAAGAGCAGGAACCTCTCGGCGACCGGTCACCGGCAAAACTCAATACTCAGCCTGATCCAAATCCTCATCAAAATCAAGAGGAGGGGGAACACAACTTGTCAGGCTTTCCGGATAGTCCGCTTCAGAGGCTTGGATGTTGTAAAGAACGTTATTAAATGCGCATTTCTCGTCCTGCCATAGATGGCAACTCGTGCCTTCGCAGGTTCCGCCGTAATAAGGACACTCTTTCATTTTATAACCTCCTTAAGTGGAACAGCCGCACATCATTTAAAAACAAACCCCGGACATCTTTTCAGTTGTTTATTGATGTGACAACACTGTGCCCCATCATGTTCCACCTCTTCATGAACCAAAATAATACTGCCCGTTTTCAGGACCAAAAAAAGGCATTTCGGCATGCTCAATTAACTTTATCAGAGGACGTCAGTTTTATACAAGGGAATTAACAAATGAAAAAAAAATTGGCGGCAATCTCTGCGCAACCAGAAAAGATCGCCCAAACAGTGGGCAGAAACAGTCCCCAGCTCTGGCAACAGGCAGCGGGCAAAAATTATGCTTTGGTTGGTGTCTTTCCCGAAATTTAATTTTTTGTTCAAGACCAGGAACCAACAACTTCCTGTATTCTTCCCAGTCATTATCCTTGCCAGAACAAACCTCTGAATTAAAGAGGATTAAAAAAATATTTATAGACAGCAAAAAAGCTAGATAAAAACTCCCTGAGTGATACTATCTGTTTTAATCGCTGAATATATCTTTATTAAAACTCCGTATACTCCGTACCGCGATCAATGTATTAGCTCACAACAACTCGAACGCCTGGTGGGCCGGGCTTTCAGCCGAGGTAAAAGATTCTCTCGTCAAAGAGTGGAAGAACGCAAAACCACCAAGAGCTGATTTGCCTGATTCTGAAATTCTTGCTACCTACTCCTGTCTCATCGTAGAAGAGGCAGTGGAACGTGCACGGGCGGCAGCATACCGAACCGAGAATTGTTCAGCCCTGGAGATTGCCACATCTATCTGAAAATCTCAAACAACCCTCAGGTTATTAGATCTACTGTTGAGATGGGATTTGAAGGGGAAACCGAATACGTGACTCCTCCCGGTCCTTGACATGGTGTTTTTTTAGGGTTTTTAGGGAACCATGGACATTCGTGCGTAAATATACGTTAAGCCTTTTCATTGGCCCTGGTTGGAAGAAGAAATTAGCAGAGGAAAAGACAACAAACTCGCCGTGTTCGAAGGTTGTCAGATACGAAAGACATTCCATGAGGGCGAGTGGTGGTTCTCGATCATCGACGTGGTCGAAGTTCTGGTTGGAGAGTCTGTTAACAACATAACCAAAAGGAGAATCTTTATGCGTAAACGTTCTTTAGTCAATGTGGCCCTTGCCCTTGCCCTTGCCCTGACCGTTTCCTGGCCGCTGATGGCCGCAGCAGCCGACCACACCCGTATGGTAGAGAAGACCAAAGTCCCTCACAAAAAAACAAGCTCGCTGGATGCACAAACCGTTGACGGTATCAAGGCATCAGCGCAACTCAATGACGTGCGGGCAGCCATGGCAAAGGCCGGCAAGGAGGAGACCCACCATCTGCTGGTGTTCTTTTCCGATCAGGCAGGGGCTGCAATTAAAACCGATGGTGTTGCCGTCAAGGTGACCTCCCCTGACGGGATCGAAGGGCAGGCTTTGCCCCTGCACGGAATGGGCCACCATTATGGTGTCGATCTGAAATTGGCCCAGCCCGGCACCTACCATTTTGCCGTGGAGACCACGTTTAGCGACGGCAAAAAAAGGCAGTTTGTTTTCTCGGACGCAGTAAAGTAACAGGATAAGCAACTCAAGGCTCTTTAAGTACTTCATCCACTCTTCATATTGCAGATCATCATCTTTATATATTTTGCACAATTATTTTAAGCGAAGAGCCGGTCGGACAAATTCGGACAGGCTGTTAAGTGGGCATCCAGGGCCGGTGCATTTTTGAAAGTTCATCTGTATTTGGAATTAATCGTTTTTGAAAAGGTTTGTGGAAGCCAGGGCTGCTCACTGACCGCCGCTGTTAGGCCATGACCGAATCTATTCACACCCGTAAGGAGATTTTCCACAGTGGACATCCCACGTATCTTCAACATCACTGAAAGTGCTCACCGTATCCATAACCCGATCACACCCGAAAAGCTCGCCACTCTCGGCGCGGCGCTGCGTCTGGAAACGGGGGCCCGAGTGCTCGACCTCGGCAGCGGTTCGGGGGAGATGCTGTGCACCTGGGCACGCGATCACGGAGTCATCGGCACCGGCATCGATATGAGCCAGTTGTTCACCGAGCAAGCGAAACTCCGCGCTGAAGAACTCGGTGTCGCCGATCAAGTCAAGTTCATCCATGGCGATGCTGCCGGCTATGTCTCGGACGACAAGGCTGGTGTGGCTGCCTGTGTCGGCGCCACGTGGATCGCCGGGGGAGTCGCCGGCACCATCGAGCTTCTGGCGCGGAGCCTCCGCCCCGGAGGGATCATTCTCATTGGCGAGCCCTACTGGCGGCAGTTACCCCCGACGGAAGATGTTGCCAGGGGGTGTCTTGCCGGCTCAATCTCTGACTTTCTCATGCTCCCGGAACTTCTCGCTTCTTTCGGCCGCCTTGGGTATGACGTCGTGGAAATGGTTCTGGCTGACCAAGACGGCTGGGACAGATACGAGGCGGCCAAATGGCTCACCATGCGCCGATGGCTTGAAGCCAATCCCGGCGACGAGTTAGCCAAAGAGGTTCGAGCCCAACTGACCTCGGAACCCGAGCGCTACGCCGCTTACACGCGTGAATACCTGGGCTGGGGTGTGTTCGCGCTGATGCCGCGGTGATGCATTGGCGCACCCGGCGGATCGTCAACGGCTGTGCCGCGCAACAGCTGGTGGGCTCGTCTGCTATACCCCCCAAATTTGAAACAAAATAGCGGACTCCAAAGAAAATGCAATCCCCGCCTTGGGGAGCTGGCCCCCGATCTGACCGGCGCTGCCCTCGATGCCGGGGAATCTGATTGCAGAATCGCTTTGTCCGGAGCAGCTGCAGCGATCAAAATGCAATCAAAAAAACGATTGCCGGCAACCTGGTTGGCTGGTGATTGCATGAACATTCATATCTCACCCTCTCAGGAAGAAGGTTAACTTGCGGTTTTGCCGTAAGGGTTGATATTGCCGATGGATCTCAGCGGTGATCACAAGTTTCTTATCAGGCTGAATCGTAATGATATCGGGTTAGAAATGCGAAGAATACCCTATATTTCGTTGTCAAGAATGTTAGGTTGAAGTAGATATCATGAAAACTTGAGAATAACATGTTATGAGCTCTATCCTTTCATTGAAAGTGTTGAAATATGCCAATACCAGATAAAGATGAACTTTGGGCAAAACTCGAAAAGACCGGAGAATCAGAAGTAAGAATCAAACTTGCATCTGGGATTTATGGTAAATGGAAAATACCACTTATAGAGGAATGGCTGAGACGAAAACCGGCGCGGGGTTCAAAAATGTCAGTATATGAAGAAGCCGTAGCTTTTGAACGTAAAGTGGCAGCAATTTTCAGGGCTTTGGGGGCAAAGGTCGAACATGATATTTCCTTGGCTGGAAATCAGATAGACATATTGGTATCAGAGAAAACGCCGTCAGGTTCCGTGATTAAATCAGCTATTGAATGTAAATATTATTCAAGGCCCATAGGTGTCGACCTCGTTAATTCACTGGCTGGTCTTTCAGCCCTCCTGAAGAGCCGAGGACTTATTGATAAGGCATTATTAGTAGCCCGTTCCGGTTTTACGCGGTCGGCAAGATCGGCGGCCAAAGAACATGGAATCGAGTTGTACGAAATAGCTGACTTAGAACAAAGAGTAGCCGGTAGCGAGAAACTTTATGCTGAAGCAGACGCAGAGATCGGGAAACAACTTGCAGAGCAAGCTGAGAAGACCATAACACAGAAGCCAAAACGTATTTTTGTAGTAATGCCGTTTGATCCAGAGTTCAACGACATATATATACTCGGCATCCGGGAAGTTGCAGAAAAATTGGGAATTGTTGTCGAGAGAGCCGACGAAATTGAACATAACCAAAGTATTCCAGAACTGATAAAAGAGCGAATAGCACAATGTGATGCAGTGATTGCTGATACATCCAAGCCAAATCCCAATGTGTTTTATGAAGTCGGCTTGGCCCATGGAGCCGCGAAGGAGACAATTCTGCTGTGTAGAGACGCAAAATCTATCCCTTTTGATCTTGGCTCAATAAATCATTTGGTCTATTCCGGAATTGTTGAATTAAGAGAACGATTAGAGAAAAGAATAAGAACAACTTTCGGACTTTAGTTTCTAGAAAATACTCATAACCGCTGCTCTTGCAGCGGATCGCAAAAAGCTGCGCCCGCTGAAGAGTGGCGTTTGATAATTGGAGTATTACATGGCAATCAACGAAATAAGCCGTGAAGAATTTGACAGTTACAATCCAGCTCGGATGCTTTTTGTTGCGACGGAAAAAGCATGGTATGCCGATACTGAAAAAAACATAATCGGAACTGTTACAAAAGATAATTTCGATAAAGATTGGGGATATGCAATATTAGGCCGCCACGAAGATGGCCTATACAGATTTTTGGATGGAGATGTATCAAAAGATACATTTGATGAAGCCGAAACATTGCTCTTCAAAGCAATGCTGCATATGGAGACGACTGATGTCGCTTCTGAGGAACTTTTTAAAAGTGATGAAACTCCCGCTGAGTCAAAATCTGGGTCGCTTATTGTGACAGATATTAACTCTGAATTAAAACGCTATCTGGGTAACCACCCAGAAAAACTATATAATTTGTCACCAAGAAAATTTGAAGAGCTAATTGCAAGCATCCTTGAAGACCTTGGATTTGAAGTTGAGTTAACTCAAGCTACCAGAGATGGTGGGTCAGACATAATTGCATATATACGAAATGCAGTATGTGAATATCTTACCTTGGTGGAATGTAAAAAGTATGCACCAGGTAATAAGGTGGGGGTTGGAATAATTCGTGAAGTAACAGGAGTTCATCACATTAAAAAAGCAACAAAAAGTATCATAGTAACAACATCATTTTTTTCTCCTGACGCTATTAAAGAGGCTGCTACTTTTGAACATCAACTCGAATTAAAGGATTACGAATCTGTCAAGACGTGGCTTAGAAAATATCAATAACTTAACGAAGATATTCACATAACAATGCAATTAATCGGGAAAACTTGGCCTGCGGCCAATTTCCCGGTTATCGCAACCGTTCGGCAGAAATCTCCAAATAATCAGGAAGTTAGCTTAAACACTTTGGCCATCATGAAAAGATGAACACGAATGATTCAATGAATAAGGATCTCTTTTATGTTGCTTTATCTAGACGCGCGAGGTCCGCAATGCTTAACCTTATATTCCCAGCCTTTTTGGGTGCTTTCCTTGTAAGTTTTTCGCAAACTGTCGGGGCTCTGTCTCTTTTCCAGAGTTCTTTTTCGGCTTGGCTCTTCTTGCACTATATTTCAGTTTATGTTGAGACTGATGCATCCGTGCCGGAAAAATACTCACTGCTTTTGTTTTTATTGAACTGTATCGAAGTTTTTATTATGGCACTCATCTTTTGTTCTCTAGGCGTAATCGCGTTTCCGTCAATAGGATCGCTTGATCACATTGTCATGAAATTCATTCCGAATGACCAAAAAATCGTACAGCAAGTGTCGGCACTTACTCAATACCTGAAGCTTTTCTTTGCGTTTCTATTCGCAGGCTATAGTTTTGTGCTAAGTGCAAAATGGCGTAAACTTTCCGAAAATAAAAAAATAAATTTTCATATTTCTCTTCCATTTAATTTCAAGGTTTATCCATCTTTATATATGATTGATTCAATTACATCTAAGGTTTTGTTTGCATGTGGAATCTTGGTATTTTTACAAATTAAATTTGACTCTAGTGGGGGTAAATTCCATCATGAATATTTATTTTGGATTTTATGGGCAATATTATTAGGATTATTCATGATTTCTTGTGTAAAAATTTACTTTAATATAATTTTTTCTTCAGAAGATGTAACTTTGTAAGACATTTACTGGCTTTTAATTGTTATATCCCACTTTTGTGATGCAATAGGTTTTTTCATCTGCAAACGGTATGTTGATTTCAACAAGCGTTGCCGAACCAGTCAACTAGCCTGACTGGAAGGGCCGCGGGGGCGCTTACGCGGCAACGTTTTTTGGCCAGCAGGTTGTTTTGGCCGTTATATGGCTTGGAGCCTATGCGGAACTTACCCTATGGTGGCTGCAGTTAGCTGTGAGCCGTCATCCGGCTACGCCCGCTCCTGGCAGGAAAGCGGCAAGCGCGGGGAGCAACGGATGAGCAAAGGCTCGAAGAGGAAACCCAAGAAAGCAGGAAAGACTGGGAAGCGACGAGAAGATTCCCGCTTCTCCTCCCTGAACATCAGCTCTATAGATCAGCATAAGCGCGTCGGGAGCAAGTTGGTGCCTCCCCTAGCACAGATCCCCAAGATGAGGACATCGTCCTGGGGAGATTACCATATGCCAGAGATGCTGTGGGCGGTCCTACTCGCTGGTGTCTTAGAGCGAAGGCATTACCTAAATCTACTGCGAAAGGTGGCAGTTCAGTGCCGCAGTTGGTTCGTACGTGAAGATGGCGAGAGCCTCGAAAAGCACGTGCCTGATCCGGAGACCGGCCTCGACTTCCAAATTGTCATCGACCAATCAAAGTTGGCCGAAATTACGGACCAGGAGTTCCACAATTTCATCTCAATACCCTTAGCTCATCCACTTGGTTATGCTGCGCTTCGGCCGATTCTCCTTATCGACGATCTTCCAGGAATTGCGAGGTGGAAAAAGGAGATTGATGTTGAGCCAACCAGGGACGACTGGGATACTCTTGCTCTTGCGATTGCCAAGGTACTGGATCATCAGTCAGAAGCTTCTACCGATATTCGATGGTTCAAAGTTATTATTGCGATCATCTCAGGCCGAATGCAATTTCCCGAGTCCTTCGCGGAGAGGCTTGAGGAATTTCGGTTGTTCCCTGATAGGGGTGACATGAGGTCAGTTCGACCCTCAATCCGGTCTATGGAAATGGTCCTACGGCGCGGCCATCCAGCGGAATGGATAGGGAAATTCTGGGCACAGGCGCTTCGTGACACACGCTGCATAGATCCCTCGGAGGGACAGGGCTATACGTTCAGACAACCTGAACTCGGGACTTTTCTCTACCGGAGGTCACGGTTGGCAATAGGTTGATTTTGCGTAAGAAAATCATTTTCTAAAGAAATCAGCAGAGCGGGCTTGCCGATGCGGCAGGA
>Ga0172380_10007366_pt1 | contig 12386 bp, 11 predicted proteins | sample Leawe162metaG_FD_119747 | JGI IMG/M metagenome (GOLD analysis project Ga0172380, IMG submission 119747) | Leachate microbial communities from a municipal landfill in Southern Ontario, Canada - Leachate well 162 metaG | ecosystem: Engineered > Solid waste > Landfill > Unclassified | place...
TTCGATCGCGTGGCGTGGTCGTGTCGTCGTTCGGAATTGAGCTGTCGCCAAAAATGTGCCGCAGTTCCGGGGCAGCTGCGCGCGTTAAGATGCTTTCCTTACGGGTTTACCGAATGTTTACATGGTAAATTTGTTCTGCCCTGTTAAGTCATTGATTTTTTCTCTGCACATAAATTGGGTTCATTCGTAACAATTTGTTTTTACGTGTTAAATTTCAGATTGCGAATCACCCCCTGGGCTTTAGTCATTTATGCCTTGCGTGGGGGAAACACTTGTAGCTTATTGCTTTTCTTGGTGTTAATGTGATGGTTTGTTCATACTCCCTACCGTCAAGATGCCGCAACGTAGCACCGAATCCCTCCTGCACGAACTCCAGGTGCATCAGGCCGAACTGGAAATACAAAACGAAGAGTTGCTCCGCGTCCAGCTTGCCCTGGAGGAATCCCGCGACCACCATCTGGATTTCTATGAATTTGCTCCCATCGGCTACCTGACCCTGGACCGCAATGGTCAGATCGCCGAAACGAATTTCGCTGGCGCCGCACTGCTGGGGGAGGAACGCGGCAAGCTGCATAACCGGCGTTTCGCGGGTTTTGTCGCCGCAGAAGACAGTGAGCGCTGGCACCGTACTTTTATTCACATGCTGCGGCACAACGAAAATCAGGAATGCGAGCTGAAGCTCCGTCGTGCGGATGGCACAATCTTGCATGTGCGCCTGGATGGCATGAACAAGCGCGCCGGACACGAGCCTGCCCAGCTGCGCATTGCGCTCAGCGATATTACCCGTCTGGTGGAAAGCGGGCTGCAATACCGCACCCTGGCCGATTCCGGCCAAGCGCTGATCTGGACATCCGGCACGGACAAGCTGTGCGACTACTTTAATCAACCCTGGTTGGATTTCACCGGGCGCTCACTCGAACAGGAACTCGGCAACGGCTGGGTCCAAGGTATCCACCCGGAAGATTATCGGCGTTGCCAGGAAATGTATGCTACGGCCTTCGACCGGCGAGAGAAATGCAGCCTGGAATACCGGCTGCGCCACCATAGCGGCAATTACCGCTGGATACAGAACGACGGCTGCCCACGTTATGACAGCCTGGGGAAGTTCATCGGCTACATTGGTCATTGTCTCAACATCACCGCACTCAAGGAGAGTGAGCAATACCAGCGCGTTTTGACTGAAATGGTAAAGCTTTACGCCGATGAAGTGTTGGATTTATACGAGCATGCCCCGTGCGGTTACCACTCTCTCGATAAGGATGGGGTCATCCAGCGCATCAACAAAACCGAACTCAAATGGCTGGGCTATACACGGGACGACATTGTCGGAAAACGGCGTCTTGCCGATCTGCTGACTTCCGCCACGCTTCCGAACTTCCACCGAACCTTTCCCCGCCTCAAGGAAACGGGAGAAGTGCGCGATGTAGAGCTGGAACTGATCCGCAAGGATGGGACGATACTGCCCGTTTTGGTCAGTGCGACGGCACAGTATGACACTGACGGCGGCGGCTTTATGACCCGCTCCACCGTCTACGACATGAGCGAACGTAAAAAAACGGAACAGGAGCGTATCGGCTATTTGAAACGGCAAAAGCAGGCGTCGCGCCACTTGGTCGCCGTACAGGAAAATGCCCGGCGACGGCTTGCCGGCGAATTGCATGACCGCACCAGCCCGAATCTCGCCGCGATAGACATCAACCTGGAAATCATCGCCACGGAGCTGCCGCGGGAACATTCGACCGAACTCGCCGAGCGCATGGCGGACACCCGTGCGCTGATTGAGGATACGGCGGCCAGCATCCGCGAAATCTGCACCGATCTGCGCCCGCTGTTGCTCGATTACGCCGGGCTGTCGGCGGCGTTGGAGGGCTATGTTCAGCAATTTTCACGGCGAACCGGCATCGCGGTTCAATTCGACTGCGCAATTTGCGACCTGCGGCTCGCGCCGGATATGGAATCCCTGTTGTTTCGCGTTTTTCAGGAAGCGCTGACGAATTGCGCCAAGCACGCCCACGCCACCTCAATTTCGGTGACACTGCATCATGACGGTCGCCCTATCGTCCTGACCGTCACCGACAACGGCGTCGGCTTCGACCCGGAACAACTGGAAAAAGCCGGGCACATCGGTTTGGGATTGTTAACCATGCGGGAAATAGCCGAAGTCGCAAGCGGTAAACTTACCGTGGAATCGGCGCCCGGCAAAGGAACGCGGGTAACCGTGAAAATTTTGTAGCATTGGATCGTTCCCACACAAAGCGCAGGTTGCCATGCCTGCGGCATGGGGTCGCCACCTGAAATCAGGTGGAAAAATACCCTGATCCCAGTATATCTTAGCGCGGTTCGTTTCTTTATGATGGGCAGAATCAATTCAACTTTGCGCTGTAGACGAGGTGCGAAAAAGCCGCCCAACACTTAAACCTAAGCCGGACTATTGCCGGAACCAAAAATGATGTAGGGTGGATAAGCGAAGCGCATCCACCGAACGGTGTCCCGGAATGTTCAGGTGGATGCGCTTCGCTTATCCACCCTACCAAAGAGCCGCGCCAGTGCTTGATCTGCGACGTGTTCTTCGCAAAAAATGTAAAAACTTGGCCGATAAGTTACTAAGCCGAAACCAAAAAAACGGGTAGGGTGGGCACGCTTTTGTGCCCACGCGGAAATAACCGATGTTGACCGCGTGGGCACAAAAAACGTGCCCACCCTACTATGCTGATAAGAATTTTTCACGCGAAGACGCGAAGCCGCGAAGAAGTGGGGGCGCGTAAAAAAGATACGGGTTCGATTCCCTTCGCACCTTCGCGTCTAAAGCGTGAGTCAGCTTGGCAGTGTCGTAGGATGGGTGAAGCGCAGCCGCACCCATCGAAGCGGTGGATTGATGGGTGCGGCTGCGCTTCACCCATCCTACCTGCTACCTGCTGCGTAATCTGCGGACAACTGAGCTTTCTAGGTTAAAAATCCGACATCGAGGGACATCCATGGAAAACGTGCATATCCTGCTTGTAGACGACCACCAGATGTTTCGCGACGCGCTGCGGAGCTTGCTGGAAAAAATGCCGAAACTCGAAGTCGTCGGGGAGACCGGCGATGCGTTCGAGGTGGTGGAACTGGCGCGCAAAACTTCGGCGCATATTGTATGCATGGATATCGGCATGCCCGGCATGAACGGTATCGAAACCACGCGGCGTCTTCTCGCAGCCTGTCCGAAAGTCAAGGTGATAGCGCTCTCGACCTACTCCGACCAAAGATATGTCACGGATATGATGAATGCCGGCGCTTCGGCTTATGTCACCAAAGCCGAAGCCGCCGACGAATTGTTGCGGGCAATCGGCGCGGTGCGGCACAACCGCAAGTATCTGTGCCCCGATGTCGCGGACGCAGCAACAGGAGCCATGTCCCGGCAACCCCAGGCAAACGCGCCCACCAAACTCGGCGACCGGGAGCGTCAGGTGCTGCAACTGGTTGCCGAAGGTCTCACCTCAACCCTGATTGCAAACCGGCTGTGCATCGCCCCTTCCACCGTAGACGTGCATCGGCGCAACATCATGCGCAAACTTAATTTGCATAATATCGCCGACCTCACGCGCTACGCCATCGGCAACGGGTTCGTCGATTCGTAGAATTGACTACTTTTTTCCGTAAGCGCTGTCGTGATCTTGATGGAGTGTCTGAAATCGCATCCAGCTTCCTTCTCGCACAACAACCGCGCGGTACGATTGGGAAAGCCGCACCGTATATTTCTCAGGCACGCTTTTTAGCGCTTCCCATTTCAACCTGGAAACCTTCGTTGAACGGGCTGGAGTGTGCGGTTTTCCGGGTGCAGGGCATACCCGACGGCCTTACGGCCTGGGCACAAGAGGCGCAACGACGCGCAATGGTTATTCCATTGCAAGGAGTTGCAACGCCGCCATGCGCCCGGAAAACCGTGCAATCCAGCCCGTAGCGTTCTCACCAAACGGGTACACGCAAAATAGATGATAAAGTCGTTTAGAACCACCACGTTACACATCTTGGCAAGCAGTCAACGGAGGTTTCTAGGTTCAACCCTTGGTCTCTGAAGACCTCGTTCCAAGTAAGTCCCTTGATCTTTCTGAACGTCTTGATGCTTTTCCTGATTTCAGAAACATCCAGATTAAATAACTCATCCTGGAATACCGGGTAATTCAGGTCGAGCAATACCTTGTCATCGTTTCCGCTCACGGCGCGGATTCCAGCCTGGCTTCAATCTCTTCCAGATTGGATTCGCGAGCGCGATTGTTGCGCATCCAGTCATCCGCCTGCGCCAACTTGTCCTTCATTGCCGGCTCGTGCAGCCAACGTTCGTTTACGGGCACAACGACCGAGTGCTTTAGTAAAACATCCCCCCCAGGCAAGGCTTCCATGACAAAACCCATGCCTGCCAATGCTTTCCCCAGAGAAATTTGACCGCTTTTTCCAACGATTTTCAGAGCTTGCATATCCACCTCCATCATGCCGCATGATTACATGATTACATGATTACATGATTAAAAAATACGCCATGTTCCAGCCGATTTGCAACCTACTTCTATCCTGAGCCACTTGCGCTGTATAAATTTTCATCTGCATTATCGTAGAATCAATGGGTTACAGTGCAAACAATGCCAATAAAAAATATATTATTGTTAAGTCATTGATATTTATATTGGGGTGGAAATTTTGGCATGATTTTTGAGATGCCCTCAAAAATACCCCAGTAGGGTAAAAAAACGTCATTTCTTGGGGTAAAGTGTTTTTCTATTCCATATTTTATCATTAAAAATCAAATAGTTATAGGCTGAGCAAATGGCTCATCCTATTCCGCCCTACCTGAATACCGGTAGCGAATATACGCTGATCCGGGTATTACCCGCTGCCGCTCATTTCTCTACGATACCCGCCATGATCCGGCTATCGATCAACCCGCCCACATCGCATTCGCCCGCAAAGGAGACACACCATGGCCCTCGTCAACAAGAAGTCCGCTACCGCTATCACTAGCAACACGGCTGCACCGGCGGGAGGCAAGACCTCTGCCGCCGCCGCACATGAGGCGGAAGACCAGCGCAAGAAGGCACGCACTCTCGCCAAACAGCAGCAAGCGGCGGAGCGCATCGCCGCAGCCACCGGGCAATTGTCCTCCGGCATCAATGAAGCGGCTTCCGCCGCCGAGGAACTGAAACGCTCTTCCGACCAGATTGCCACGGGCGCCGAGGAAGCTTCCGGCGCTGCCCAGGAATCCCTGGCCGCATTCAAGCAAATCGAATCCTCCATCCTGCGCCAATTGCAAAACGCCGACCTCAGCCAAACCAAGGCGGAAGCCACGCAGATACTGGTGGCCAAGACCAACGCCGATGTCGCCACGATGGTCACCAATGTTTCCGTCGCCGCCCAACGGCAGAGCGCTTCAGTCGTCATGGTGGCCGAACTGGAGAAGCAGGCGGCCAACATCGGCGATATCGTCAAGGCAGTGGCGCGCATCGCCGACCAAACCAATCTGCTGGCGCTGAACGCCGCCATCGAAGCAGCCCGTGCCGGCAAGCATGGCAAGGGTTTCGCCGTGGTCGCCGATGAAGTCAGGACGCTGGCCGAGACATCGGAGAAAAGCGCCAAGCAAATTCAAGAGTTGGTCGGCCAGATTCAGCAAGAAGTGAAGGCGATCACCGAGGGCATCAGCACTTCGGCCAAGGCGGTCGAGGGCGAGGTGGAAAACGGCAAGACCATTACCGCACAACTGGAGCAGATACGCATCGATGTTGTGGAAATCGTCAAGGGCGTGCGCGAAATAGCCACCGGCGCCCAACAATCCAAAACGGCTGCGCAGCAGGCATTGAAAGGCTCGGAAGATATTGCCGCAGCCGCCGAAGAACAATCCGCCGCCGCCGAGGAATCGGCCAAGACCGTGGAAGAGCAGTCGCAAGCGCTGGCTGAGTGCGAACAGGCCGCGCAAAGCCTGACCGAGCTGGCGGAGGACCTGAAGACCTCCACGGATGTCGCCAAGAGCGCCGAGGAAGTTGCATCCGCCGCCGAGGAACTGTCTTCTGCGGTAGCGGAGATCAACCGTTCGGGCGCCCAGATCATGGCGGCCATCGAACAGATACGCAAGGGCGCCGAGGTGCAGTCTGCGGGAACAGCGGAAGCCTCAGCCGCGATCACCCAGATCGAAAAGGGGCTGGAACTGGCTCAGGGGCGCGCCACCGCCGGCGCCGAGAAGGTGGGCGCGATCAAGAGCCTGCTGGGAGTGAACAAGACCTCCATCGATGCCTTGATTACCGGCGTTTCCTCTTCGGCGGTTTCTTCCAAGTCCAGCATCAAGCAGATCAAAGACCTTGAACTGGTGTCGCGGCGCATCGACAAGATCGTCGATGCGATTACCACCGTTTCCATCCAGACCAATATGCTGGCAGTCAACGGCTCCATTGAAGCGGCGCGCGCCGGCGAGTTCGGCAAGGGCTTCGTCGTGGTGGCGACCGACATCCGTAATCTGGCGCACGATTCCGCTGAAAATGCCGACCGTATCAAGGACCTGGTGAAGGCGGTGCAGGATCAGATCGGCGTGGTCGGGCGCGACCTGGAGGAAATCGTGGCTACCGCGCTGGGCGAGGTGGAAAAAGCCAAGATGAGCACTAGCAACCTGGTGACCATCGAAACGGATATCTCGGTGGTGGAAAAAGGCACTCAAGAGATTTTGGCAGCCTCCAACGAAATCGCCGCCGCCACCGCCCAGGTAAAGAAGGGGGTGGAGCAGATTGCCGCCGCAGCCCAAGAAGCGGACAAAGCCTCGACCGAAGCCGCTTCAGCCGCCAAACAGCAGTCTCAAGGCGCCGAGGAGCTGGCCGCAGCCATCAAGGAAATCGCCTCTCTCGCCGACGAATTGCAGAGCGCGTAGGAGCGGGCCTTGCCCGCGATGCGGTGTTGCTAATTGTGACCCTGTCTCGGTTGGCGACACCGCTCGCCTGCAAGGCAGGCTCCTACAAATGCCATGGTACGTTAACTTAATGGCTATGACGCGGAGACCTTGAAATGCTGGGGTTCGCACCTCACCCCAGCCTACGACACTAAGCAGGAGAAACATGATGACGCAAGAAAACCAGGAACAACCGGAGGACATGTCTCGCGTCGAGACGGTTGAGCAGCGCAATGAAGAAAATAACATCGATGAACAGGTTTCCGACATCCGCCAATTTGTGATCTTTATCGCCGGGGAAGAGGTTTTCGCGGTGGATATGGCGCCGGTGCAGGAGATTATCCGGGTGCCGGAGGTGGTGCGGGTGCCGCTGGCGCCGCCTACCCTCAATGGCTTGGCCAATCTGCGCGGCAAGGTGCTGCCCATCATCAGCCTGCGCCGGGTTTTCGGCTTCGCCGAGCGGGCGCACGACGACGCCTCCCGCGCTCTGGTAATCGACACCGGGCAGCCGCTGGGATTCGTGGTGGATAAGGTGGCCAGCGTGGTCGGGGTCGAGCCGGGAAAAATCGAAGGCGTGGGTTCCATCCAGGGCACGGTGAATACCGAATTGCTCTCCGGGATCATCAAGGACGTGAGCGGCCACGCGATGATTATGGTGCTCGATTTCGCCAAGCTGATTGCCCTGGAATTTGCCGAAATCGCCGCCGTCGCCAAGAGCGCCGCCCTGGCAGGCGGGATATACGCCGGCGCCGAGATCGGGGAAGAAGCGGCCAGCGACGAACTGCAACTGGTGAGCTTCGATGTCGCCGGGCAGGAATACGCCATCACCATCGAAGATGTGCAGGAAATCGTCCAGGTGCCGGAAAACATAGTTCATGTGCCGCATTCGGAGTCCTACGTGCTCGGCGTGATGACGCTGCGCAACCGCTTGCTGCCCCTGGTCAGCCTGCGCCGCATGTTCGCCCTGCCGCCGCAGGAAGCCGACGAGCACAGCCGCATCGTCGTGGTCTCTCTGGGCGCGGCATCGGTGGGCATTGTCATGGATAGCGTTAACGAAGTGCTGCGCGTCGCCAAGGCGGATGTAGACGCCATGCCCGGCCTGCTCGCCCGCGATGGCGAGCTTAACGATATTTCCGAAATCTGTCGGCTGGACGGCGGCAAACGCCTGGTGTCGATTATTTCCGCCGGAAATTTGTTCAGCCACTCCGCCATCAAGGAGGCATTGACCACCGTGAAAAGCCTGCATGACGATAAGGAACGTGAAGCGATTGCCGCCGATGACGAGGCGAACGACGACGACGAACAAGTCGTGGTCTTCCGCCTCGACAAGGAAGAATTCGGCGTACCGATTGAAAGCGTTCAGGAGATCGTGCGCGTGCCGGAAGCGCTGACGCATGTGCCCAAAGCGCCCCCCTTCGTCGAAGGCGTCATCAACCTGCGCGGGGCGGTGTTGCCGGTGATCGATCTGCGCCGACGCCTGGGTTTGCCCGCCGTTGAGCGCTCGGACCGCCAGCGCGTGATGGTGTTCCTGATCGAAGGAATGCGCACCGGCTTCATCGTCGATTCGGTCGCCGAAGTGCTGAAAATACACAAATCCGCCATCGAACCCGCGCCGCGCTTGTCCAGCGAACAGGGAAAACTCCTGGCACGCATGGCCAATCTGGAAAAGCAAAAACGCATGGTGCAACTAATCGCTCCCGCGCACTTGGTGGAAGACCACGAACGCGCCGATCTGGCGCAGATGGCGGCGTAAGCTTTTGCTCCGGTGGTTATGAGGGACGTAGGATGTGGCTTCCGACAGGAAGCGCATCGCTCGCGAATCCTGGTGGCAATACGCGACAGATGCGCCTCGTTCCTCGGCACATCCTACGAGCTCCCCGGCTACGCGATAGATGACGCTGGAGCGCCCCCGGCGGCGTTCCCACGCTGGAGCGTGGGAACGATCAAGGGGGGTGGGGTGAGGGACGCGGCACAACGATAACGCTTGCCAACGATCAAAAATGCCGGCTTGCGAAATTAAGGTTAAAGAGGGCTGCCCCATGACCAAACCGATCAAATTGCTTATCGTCGATGATTCGGCGTTGATGCGCAGGCAATTGGCTTCCCTTTTCGAGGCAGAGGGCGATTTCGAGATTCGTCAGGCGCGCAACGGCAAGGAGGCGGTGGACGAAAACCGCGAGTTTCAGCCTGACGTGGTGTCGCTGGACATCAATATGCCGGAAATGGACGGCATCACTGCGCTCTCGCTCATGATGGCGGATCGTCCGGTGCCGGTGGTGATGGTTTCATCGCTCACCGAGAAGGGGGCGCTGGCCACCTTCGAGGCGCTGAATCTGGGCGCGGTGGATTACATCGCCAAACCCGGCGGCACCATTTCGCTGTCCATCGGCGAGATCAAAAACGAGCTGGTTAACAAGATACGCATAGCCGCCGGCGCCCGAATCAAAAAAAAGGGGTCGAGTGTGCGCGGTCTGGCGCAGCGCTTGCGGGAAGAGCGGGAAAAGCCCGTGCCGCGCCCGATTGCGATGCGGCGCGGCGTGGTCGGCGAGGGGCTGGTCATCATCGGCGTATCCACCGGCGGGCCGCGCACGTTGGAAGATATTCTGCCGCTGCTGCCGGTTGATTTCCCCTGGCCGATCATGGTGGCGCAGCACATGCCGGCTTCCTTCACCCGCCCCTTCGCCGATCGCTTGAACGACATCTGCGCGCTCTCGGTGGTGGAAGCCGACCGCCCCATGCCACTCGAAGTCGGCACGATCTACATCGGCAAAGGCGGAGCGGATATGGTGCTGGTGCAGCGCGCAGGAAAGTTGACAGTCATCGCCAAGCCGGAAAGCCGCGATTTTCTCTGGCACCCCTCGGTGGAATTGATGGGGCGCTCCGCCCTCGAACACTGCGACCCGTCACGGGTGGTGGGCGTGATGCTTACCGGCATGGGTTACGACGGCGCCGATGCTTTCACCGAAATCAAAAAACGCGGCGGTCGCACCATCGCCGAATCGGAAGCGTCAGCCGTGGTTTTCGGTATGCCGGCGGAACTGATTGAGCGCGGCGGCGCCAGCATAGTGCTGCCTTCGGAAAAAATTGCAGCCCAAATCAATGTCTGGGCGGGACGGTAATGGGGGATGGGTAATGGGTAATGGGGAATGTAAAGCCCCTTCTCATCACCCATCACCCATCACCCATCACCCATTACGCATCACTTTCGGCTTAGGAAAACATCATGGCACTGATTAAAACGCACACAGCCCAACCGGTTGCCGAAGACGAGCGCAAGCAGTTGCGGGATTGCGCCGGCTTGGCCGCGGAGCTGGAGAATGCCAACCCCACGGCGCGACGCTGGGCGGCGCGCGATCTGACGGATTGTCCCGCAGCGTCCGCCGCACTGGTGAATCGGCTACAGCGCGAGGAAGACGTTTCGGTGCGGGAAGTGATACTCAGCACCTTGACTTCATTGGGCGATGAAGTGGCCGTGGCGGGGCTTGTGGGCTGCCTCAGAAGCGAGGGCGCGGCGCTACGCAACGAGGCGATAGAAGCGATGAAACAGCTACCCGACGAAGTGGCGCCCATCATGCGCGGGCTGCTTGCCGACGCCAACCCGGATGTGCGCATTTTTGCCGTGAATATCCTCGAATCGCTACGCCACCCGAAGGTTGAATCCTGGTTGATTGCGGTCATTGACAATGACCCCCAGTTAAACGTCTGCGCCACGGCGGTGGATTTGCTCGGCGAAGTCGGCTCCCTAGCCGCGCGGGAGCCGCTGCTGCGCCTCAAGGCGCGCTATGCCGACGAACCTTATATCCAATTCGCCAGCGATCTGGCTTTGGAACGCATCACCGAAGGCTGATAACGAAATGGCCACGCCCACCATCAGCGAACAGGATTTCGAGAAATTCCGCGAGTTTTTTTATCGTAAGACGGGAATTCAGTTCGAGCCATCGAAGCGTTATTTCGTCGATAAACGACTGGTGGAACGTATCGAACTGACCGACAGCGACAATTTTCGCACCTATTTCACCAAGCTGCGCTTCGAGGCGTCGGGCGAGGAATTGCAGTATCTGACCAATCTGATGACGGTCAACGAAACCTATTTTTTCCGCGAGGAATACCAATTCAAATGCCTGGTCAATTCCATGCTTCCCGACATCATCAGCCGCAAGAACGACAACAGCCCCATCCGTATTTGGGTGATCCCCTCTTCCTCGGGCGAAGAGCCTTATTCCATCGCCATCTATATGCTGGAATACTGGGCCGGCATCAATGACTGGGACATAGAAATCATTTCTTCCGACATCGACACCAAAATCCTCACCCAGGCGCGCCAGGGGTTGTTTTCGCAGCGTTCCGTGCAAAATCTGCCGGAAGTGTTACTGCGCAAGTATTTCAAGCGCGACGCGGAGAATTACCAAATTTGCGACGACTTGCGTAGCGCAGTGGAATTCACCCGCGTCAATCTTTCCGAGCGCGCCGATACGCGCGCTTACCGCGATTTCGATGTCATCTTCTGCCGCAATCTGCTGATCTATTTCGACGATGTCTCGCGCAAAACCGCAGCGGAGACCTTTTATGACGCGTTGAAGCCCAGCGGTTACGTTTGTCTTGGGCACTCCGAATCGATGAGTCGCTTTTCATCGCTTTACAAGGTGCGCAAGTTTCCCGAAGCCATCGTTTATCAAAAACCTCTGGAGGCATGATCCTAAATTCCTCAGTTGACCGCTTGCCATCAAATGTAGGATTTTGGTTCTAAATAATTTTGTCATGAATTATATGTTTACCCATATGGCGAGAACGCTACGAGCTGGATTGCACGGTTTTCCGGGCGCATGGCGGCGTTGCAACTTCTCAGAATGGAACAACCATTCTTCGTCGTTGCGCCTCTTGTGCCCAAGCCGTCAGGCTGTCGGGTATGCCCTGCACCCGGAAAACCGCACACTCCAGCCCGTTCAACTGAGGAATTTAGGATGATGAAACGTATCCTGATTGTTGATGACGCCGCCACGGTGCGCATGTATCACCGCAACCTGCTCGAAGCCGCCGGCTATACGGTGGAAGAGGCCGTCAACGGTATCGAAGCACTGGAAAAATCCCTGCAAGCGCCCTTCGACCTGTACGTGGTGGACATTAACATGCCCAAGCTGGATGGCTACGGTTTCCTGCGCGAACTCCGGGCGCAGGATATTGAGCAGGCGCCGGCCATCATGATCTCCACCGAGGCGGAAAGCAGCGATCACCAGTTGGCCTATGCCGCCGGCGCCAATGCCTACTTGATCAAACCGGTGAAGCCGGAGCAACTGCTGATACACGTCAGGCTGCTTATCGGGGAGGGGCGGACATGAAATCTTCCAATCGTTCCCACGGTCTCCGCTCATCGTTACACACAAGTGTCAAGGCAGAGGCGAGCGCAGGTTTGCTCCCTTCTCCCGCAGGCGGGAGAAGGGCCGGGGATGAGGGCGTTTGCGTATTGGCAACCGCTATCGATGTGCAA
>Ga0172380_10007367_pt1 | contig 12384 bp, 13 predicted proteins | sample Leawe162metaG_FD_119747 | JGI IMG/M metagenome (GOLD analysis project Ga0172380, IMG submission 119747) | Leachate microbial communities from a municipal landfill in Southern Ontario, Canada - Leachate well 162 metaG | ecosystem: Engineered > Solid waste > Landfill > Unclassified | place...
GCGCTCTACCAGCGGACGAACACTGTCCTGACGACGGTTGCGAATCTGACCGGAGGGAACGGGTCGAACTATCTCCGAGGCGACGGGACGTTCGCTCAGGTATCGACCAACGACATCCATGGGTTGGTTGCGGCTCTTGCTGCTGGCGGTGGTGGCGGACTTTCGGACGGCGGAACGGCGGCAAGTTTGACGATCACAAATCTGACGACTTCAGACATCAACAGCCAGCCGTACTACAACACCGCAAACGGTGACGCTTGGTCAGATGGCATGCACTGGACAGGCTCCGCTAGTATGTTCAATTGGCCATGGCAAGGGTCCGCAATTAGTAGCGGATCAATCGGCGCGCATTCAGGTGCAACAAACAGCCCCGGAATTGCTACATTGGATGCCGCCGCTGGGGCTAGTAGCGGTTGGTGCTTCGCGTCGGGGACGACATCAATCGACATTTCAGGAAGGGGGCCAGAGTTCACGAGCATTCACGCAATTCCAGCAACCAATAATGTGATCTGGAGAAGCGGGTTCTTTGACACGGTCACCGCTTCAGATCCAGCAGACGCGGCGTATATCCGAATGCAAAACGGATTCGTTTACGGGGTTATTGCGAATGCAAGCAGCGCAACCTATACGACGACAAGCAATCAGATAGCGCCAAGCTCTACTTCGCAAATTCGCTGGGTGACAAGGTGCAACCCTGATGGGTCCGGAGCAACATTTTGGATGCTTACAGCTACAGGACCTGGGACATATGCAACGAACTGGACAGAGAGCGTTTCAGCGACTCTCCCAACAGGGTCTGGTAGGCTTACGGGGCACGGGGTGCTTGCCTATGACACTGCCGGGTCTGCCGGGAAAGATTTGCTTCTCTTGGATGCAATGGGGATCAGGTTCACAGAAATTCTTGTGCGATGAACTACGCCGTAATACTTGCAGTCGACGATCCTTCTTCGGTTGGCATGCCAGCCAACTGGCCGGTTCGCATTCAGCCGATAGGCGACGCGACGGAACTTCCAGTTGGCTACGGATCACCGTGGAGGCTCGCAACCGGAGCGCAGGTTGCGCAATGGAAAGCAAATCACGCTGCGGAAATTGAGGCTTTCCTTGCGGCACGTGAAGCCGAGGCTGCGGCTCCAAAGCTGAATCGGGACGCATTGATTCGTCAGGCCAAGGACGAGCTTCGCCTTATCCGCGACTCATCCGGAACACTCACAGGAGCGCAGTTGAGTAATGCCGTGCGGTCCATTTCGCGCACTCTGTTGGCCCTACTCGAAGAACTCGGGATCTGATGCTCCGCCTTCTTCCATTCGTGGTCCTGCTCTTCGCTCTCAGTTCGAGCGCCGCGACGTTCTACGTGCGGACGAACGGGAACGACAGCGCCGATGGAAGCACCGGAACCCCGTGGCTGACGGTTGCCAAGGCGGCGACAACCGCGAGCCCCGGCGACACGGTTCTCGTCGGTCCTGGGAGGTTCGTGGAGTACGTCACCTTGACGCGGAGCAATGTGGTTTTCCGGGGAGTCGGCGATGCGAGCCTGGAAGGCTTCCGGGTCAATGATGCTCCGGGAATTGTGTTGGACGGACTGACGCTTCGAGGCGCACAGAACAGCCTCGGTTCGCACGTTCGCGTGGAGAACGACAGCCACAACCTGACCGTGACGAATTGCGTGATCGGTCCTGGGGTGTTCGCTTTCGAGTTTCCGATGGTGCCGAACACCACGAACAGCACCGTGAGCAATGCGGCGGTGGACTGGTCCGCTCGCGGGTTCAAGGTCGGTGGAGTCATCTGGATGGGATCTTCGGGCCTGACCAATTACCAGTATCAGAGCTACGGCTATAGCTGGACGATCACGAACATCTCCGGGAACACGCTCGGGCTTGAACCTCTGAGCGGCGCATGGACAAACGAGCCGGAAACGTCTGTTTGGGCACCGATCAACGCTGGCGGGACTTACGAGGGAATGACCGGAATTCAGTTGGTGCCGGCGTCCAGTTACAGCGCGAGTAACCTCACCGTGGTCAACTGCACGTTCTCCAATCTCTGGGGTGCCGGCGTGGTTCTCGACCGTGGGCACACCGCGGTGATTCGCGGCAACCGCTTCGAGGGGCTCAACGGGTTCAAAGCGATCATCCCGGCAGGGACGAACATCACGATCGAGCAAAACCTATTCCTCAACTGCACCAACTTCGTCCACTACTCGCCCGACGAGATTGGTACGTTTTATCACCCGGCAGGAGGCAGCAGGGTTTACGACTACCAAATCGGATTCCTTCACACCGGGGGCGGGATTGCGCGTGACGTGACGATTCGATCCAATTGGTTCGAGAACACACACAACCCGCTTGGTCAGTTCGACGACGACGCTTCGAGCACAAACCTGGTCTTCGAGCAGAACGTCTTCGTCGGCGTTGGCGCTTCGCTCTCTGGTGGTCAGCACGGAACCCGCATCCGACGCAATACCTTCTACCGCTTCGCCTACGACGACCAGCAGAGCACGGCGCTAACGCTCGGAAGCGGAGGCATCGATGGCGTCACCATCGTTTCAAACCTCTTCGTGGATGTCGGGGACCACTCCACCACGAACTCGGGTTTCTACTCGGTCTCGTTGTCCACCAACGTGGAGACCAACCGGAATCTCGTGGCCGGCGCCGAGACGCTGGGCTTCGGTCGCAACCGTAACTTCGGCGAGGCGGACGGCCTGAACGGCATCAACCCGCTGTTCGTCGACCCGCACAACCCTCGCGGGCCTGACGGGATTCCGTTCACCTCGGACGATGGGTTGCGCCCCATGCCGAACTCGCCGGTCGCCTTACTCTCCTGGGGTGCGCTGGCGGCTCGCGGCGTGACGGTTGGCCAGCCGGTGGCATATTTCAATCAGACCACGCTGAACGCCTGGCAGGACCCAACAGGGACCAACTACAACACGGCTTGGCACTCATCGGAGTTCTACGATCGCACGAACAAGTCTAGGCCCTACGGCACCCCGGAGAGTCTCGGGTCGGTCCCTGTCGAGATCGCATTCAGCGCGACGAATTCAATCTCCGGGACTTTCAGCACGAACGACTGGTACGGGATCACGCAATTCATCTGGAACTTTGGCGACGGCGCCGAGGTGATCACTCGCCAGCCAACGCAGTCCCACGTGTTCCTCAACCCCGGCGTGCATGTCGTCAGCCTGACGACTGTGAACAGCTCCGGCGCGTCGAACACGACAACCCGCACCTACAGCGTAGGCGCTCAGTCCGCTTTCACAAACGACATCTTCCACGTCGCCACCAACGGAAACGACTCCACGGGCACGGGATCGGCGGCGGCGCCATGGCTCACCATTGCCAAGGCTGCCTCGGTCGTGACAGCCGGCGATTACGTCGCGGTGCATGCGGGGTACTATCCCGAGTTCGTGGATGTCAGCCGGGACGTTGCGGCCGCAACCAACCGCATCCAGTTCATCGGGCTGGGTGCGCGTGCCAGCGGGTTCAAGGTCCGGGTGAGCAATTACACAATCCGAGGCTTCGAGTTGGACTACTCCGTCAGCGATGCGGCCAACAGCCCTCAATACAACTACCAGGGCGCCGACAACGTCCATTGGATCGAGAACTACGTGCATGACACCCCGGACGGCGTGAGGGGCGTCTACGTGGCCGCCACGGGGGATGTATCGCCACTGAACGGCGCCTTGAATGGACGGGTGGACAACTGCCGCTTCGAGAACATCGGATACATCGTGGTCGAGATCGGCAACGGCTCCAACTGGGTTGTCCGCGCCAACCAGGTCAACCACACGACGAGCGAAGGCGATTTCATCCGCGCCCTTGGGAGCAACCACTGGATTCAAGACAACTGGTGCTCTGACCTGAATAACGGAAGCACAGGAGGGCACGCCGACTTCTACCAGATCCCGCTCGGGTCATTCTGGAGTAAAGACATCGTCATCGAGCGGAACTACGTCGAGGGGAACCTTGCGAACCTTGCGGACGATGGCGACGCGGCTATCGCGCAGATCGCGAGTGGGGCTTTCGCTTCGGCGACCCACACGAACATCGTTTTTCGGAACAACGTCTTCAATCAGGTTCGCGGCACGCTCTCCGATTCCATCGACGGCTTGAAGATGTTCAACAACCTGTTTTACAAGACTCCGCGTGCCGAAGGTGCAGTCAGCACGGGAGGCGGGGAGAACGGGTCTTCCTACGGAACCGAGTGGAAAGGCAACATCTTCTTCGAGTCTGGAGGCGGCGAAAGCACTTCCTCGGGATGGTACTACAACGGCACGGACGGAGCGCAGGCCACGAACACGACAGTCCTCGCTGACTTCAATTTCGTGTGCGGTACGAACGGCGCGGCAAAGCTCGTTGCCCCACCGCACAGCTCGCTCCGGTGGGGTGCTGAACCGACGACCCTGGAAGCATCCGGCATCAATGGTGGCGACCCGCTTTTCGTGAACGCTGCGGCAGGCGACTTCCGCCTTCGTTCGACGAGCGCACTCCTAAACGCCGGCGCTGACCTGTCCAGCGAGTTCACGACCGATTACCTTGGGCGCACGCGATCGGGCTGGTCGATTGGTCCTTTTGAATCTCCCGGCAATCCTTCGCCGAGACCTCGGGCAGTTGTCCAAAACCTCAGAATTCTGAACTAACCATGAACACAATCCGAAATCTCATCGCAGTCGCTTTCATCTGCCTCGCTGGAATCACACCAACCGGAGCCGCTGACGCAAACTTCAACTCGGTTACTCTTGGCTGGAACGCCAACACCGAAACCGACCTTGCAGGGTACCGGCTATACTTCTCAAAGGACCCCGGAGCATGGACACACGTCAAACCTCTGGACCTTGTAACGACCGCGACAGTGGAGTTGCCTGAGCCCGGGACTTGGTTCTTCGTCATCACGGCAAAGAACTCGGCAGGACTCGAATCCCTTCCGTCCAACATGGTCGAGTACACCACGCCGACAGCACCTTCGCAGCCTGGTCTGTTCCGAATCGTTTCGGCGGTGGCCACGCAGGTTTCGACGGTCACGACCTCGACGAATATCATCATCGTGCCTTGAGTCATCCATGAAACAGATCATCACCCTGTTGGTTGCCGCCGGCATGACGCTGGCGGCTTTTGCGCAAACACCGTCGACGGTTGGAGTGGCCCTTCATCCGAGGACATCCCGTGTCGTTGGGGACGGGACGAATCTGTTTGCAGCCAATGCCGATAGGGCGGTGGCCACCATCGACACGGTGGCGAGACTGGCGACTCTCACGAACGCCTACCACGGAGCCGTGGTGGACGTGCGCGGGTACTCCACGGAGTTCGATTGGTCCGGTCCTCTGCGGTACACGCTGAACACGAACTCGACCTCGGATACGAACCGATTCTCCATCGCCAACGCTGGCGGGGCCGGACGGTGGGAGCATGACTGGAATCTGAGCATCAAAGCATTCGGCGCAGCGTGCGACGGAATTGCCGATGACGGACCGGCCATTGACTCGGCGTGGGCGGCGTCGCGGAGATTCGGCTACAAGCTCTACTTCCCTCGCGGGACAAACCGCATCGTCCTAAACGCGTCCAGGACAAACTACCTAGGAGAGCCTGTCGGTTTCAGCCTGTGGGTGACCAACGCCAACGATGGAGCACGTGAGATCCGTCCGACGATCATCGGAGAAGGGGCGTGGAATACGACGATTGCACTGGAAGGCGACGGCACTGGAATCTCGATTCACGGACTTTCTGGAACGGATATCATCGGTTTGGGCAGTTCGTTCGTTCGAGGATTGAAGATTCGGGGAATCCGAATCCTCGGCGACGGCGTCAGCAACCAAAGAGGCATCGACATCAAGCTTGGTACGTTCGACGCGCAGATTGAGGATGTCGTTCTTCAGCGACTTGGGAACCAGCTATCCAGGCCAGCGATGAGTCTGGACAGGGCGTGGAACCTGCGAGCGCAAAACGTGTGGCTGGACACCGCAGGGTGGGGGAACTACGGAATCGACAACTTCGAGGCAAATCAACAGGACTGGAGCAGCTTCATCGCAGTCGGCGAGGTCGGGGACCAGACAGTCGGCTGGGCAATGCGCGTCTCTGGTGGAGAGAAATCCAAATACGATCTCAACATCGGAACCAAAGGCCGCTACGGGTTCGTAGCCGAGCAGATCAGCGGCACCGGAGGGAACGTCAACTCGCTGAAGTTGCAGTCAGAGGGTCCTGCGACTGGATTGGTTTTCGACCGCAAGGCAGCGCAGTCCTATTCATCGCTCACGAATGACGGTCTGACCGGATACCTGACGTCCGAGAATCACCGGCAACTGGCTGGTGGATACGTCACGATTTCCGGTGTCACTCCGAACGAGTACAACGGGACTCGCTACGTCTTGGCCGTGATAACGACAAACCAGTTCACCGTTGCACTAGGCGTAGACCCCGGAGGCCCTGGGTCCGGAGGCACATGGCAGTCCGATGCGTGGTGCGAGAATTGGGACGTGCAATTCTACGGGTGGAGCTATGCCGGTTCGATTCACAACACGCTCACGAACATCGACCGTCCGCTCATCGACATCCGGCGCGGCAAGAACATCACGATCCGGGATTCATCCGTCGGAACGCTGCATTACAGGACGGCGACGGCAACGAACCTGTCGCTCGTTTTCATGACAAATACCGTTCCGCCGAATGTCGGCTTCCCGTTCGTCAAGGCTCAGTTCGCAAGCCATCCATTCGCAGATGGAGACGTCGTTTCAGCTCGGTTCCTTACGAACGAAATCGACTATGGTCTGAACATTCCAGGGAAGGCCACGAACGTAACGGCTACCGATGTCTACTGGCCTGTCCCTGGACTCACGGTCACAACTAATTTCACGACGACGACGAACCTGCTAGGTTCCGATGGCGGAACATCAAGCCTTATCACGGCGCCAAACTTCCCGATCAAGATCGGACCAGAGTCGTACTACGTCCGATTAAAGGACATCACCCATAACAACAGCCCGTCAGACTGGTCAGTGTGGGATGATCAGCCAATGCCGACTCGGTCCGATACTCGCATCCTTCCATGGCTCACACAGACTCCTCCAGTCGTGTTCTCGACGAATTGGATTGGACAGGCGACTGGAATCCGATTCGCCCGTGCGGAATCAAACCCTTACGGCATAAACTTCCGTTCGACATTCCTCCAAGAGCGAATCAAAGCCGTCCAACTCCGCTGCCGATTCCAGGCGTCCTATCTCGGCGGAGCCACACCTCTAACAAACGAGCACGTCACGATTCGTTTCGCATCGCCCGAGCAGAACGTCGTGTCTCAGACGGTCGGCACTCCGTTGTCGCCGGTGACGATTCTGCAATGGCGATGCGCTGATGCTTCACTGGATCAGCCATACTACCAGACAACTTGGATTCCAACGGACAGGTGGGGGTATTTCACTTATCAAGTGGCAAGCACCAGCCCGATTGTTACCAACACCGTGGAAATTATCCAAGTTGGCGTGGAGGTTGAATAAATGAGCCAATCCGGATTTGTTCCATCGTGGATCAATGCGAAGCTGGCAAGCCCAACAATCGCGTGGCGACTGAATCAGTGGATTACGACTATGACCGCACAACGAGAGAACGGACTGAACTTCATCAAGGTGGTTGTGCAGCTTGTCCTTGGCACCATTTTGTCGGCACTTGCCGCTTCCGCTGCATTCACCGCCAAGAGCCTGTCGAACCACGAAAGCCGGCTATCGGTTGTGGAGGAATGGAAGCGCGACCGTTCTGAGAAGATCGACGGCATTGCTCGGGACGTCGCAGAGATGCGGACCCACAACGCGGGAGTCGACAGCCAGACGAGGCAGACGGACATGCTGGTGCGGGATGTCTCGGCTCAACTGCGGGTTGTTTCGGACACGCTCATTAGGATGCAGGAGGGACAGTCTGCGATCCGTGAGAAGATGGTTTCATTGCAGGTAATGACGGACGAACTCAACAAAGGCACAAAATGACAGCACTTGTTCTAGGCATGGTGGTTTTCGGAGTCGGAGGCGTTGGCGTCTGGATGTGGTCGCGTCGGCGGCGAGACACGGCGGCACCGGCCCCGGACGCCACTCAAAGACCGGCGACGCGAGGCGGAAGACGACGGTACGACTGAACCCATGACCGCGCTGCTTTCATTCCTCAAAGGGCCATCTGGGAAGACGTCATCCATGCGGGTGATGGCTTTCGGCGTTGTGTTCATGGTGATGACGACGTGGTCATGGGTCAGCGTCCGGAAGGAAGCATTGCAACCGATGGACCCGGAGCTGATGGCGCTTGTTTTGGGTGCCATGGGAATCCAGACGGCACAGAAGAAGATCGAGGGACCGAAAGGCAAAAAAGATGAGTGACGTGCGAACTCTCGGGACGGGCGGGTTGATCCGGAAACTCCAGCTTGGCGTGGCGGAGATCGTGAAAGGAATCGCGCCGTTCGGTCAGCAGCGGATTGCTGTCGTGACGAACCAGGACGGCGGGTATCTGGAGAAGCTGGACGTGGCGGTGGAGGCGGCTTGGGTGACGGTCGTGGTTGGGATGCCACGGTGGACGGTGCAAGCCGACAACTACATCGTGGCCCCGGTGGAGATCCGTGTGATGGAGAATTGCCGGCTGAACCGGGCGCAGATTCCGTACCGGACTGGGAGCGACGTGATCGAGTTGATTTGGGCGGAATTGTGGGATCGGAGGATAACGGACGAGTGGGTTGAGTTCCGGGAGGCCGAGGTATCCGTGTTGACGGAGGCCCCGGATTTGGTTCACCAACTGACAACGACGACCCGAACTCTCGGGTTCACCAAGGAGGACTGATATGGCAGCACGATATTTGGCGGGTCGGGCGATTGTGTTCACGGCATCGGGTACGGTGGCGTATGTGGGCGTTGCGACGGTGGCGACGACACAGAACGAGGTTCAGAACGTCAGCCTTTCGGACGAGTTCGATTTGGTGGAGTCGCGGAACCGGGCTGGCCAGACGATCAGCCAGATGGCGATCAACGTGCGCCAGCGGTTGTCGGTGGAGATCACGCCGCACGCGAACACGGCTGGGAGCCAGACGCAGGCGTTGGCGGCGGATGCGGTGGAGTTGCCGGCTCCGTTGTCGCTGGTGACGCTGGCGAGCTTCGAGGTGGCTGAGTTCAATGGGACATGGAACTACCTTGGCGGCGGTTCCATCGGACTGTCGAACACCGGGGCAATCACCGTGAGCCTCCCGCTCGGGCGTCCGGACGGGGTTGCTCTGACTCCTGTTTCGATTACCTGATGTACGCCGAGGGATACTTTCCGGATGCGTACCGCATCGGAGGGATGCGGATGCAACCGATGACGATGGGCCACGTTCTCTTGATTGAGCGCGTGGCCCCGCCGTTTGCACCGTGGAGAACGACCGAGGATCGGATTGGGTCGGGGTCGATCATGTTGTTCGTGGCCATCGTGACGCGGGCATGGCGCGACGCTGCGGTGGTCCTGGAGCGTCCGAGCTGGGTCTGGCGATGGAAGGCCAACCGAATCACGCGGCGCGTCAACGGCGATCCTCGGGCGGTGGCGACGGTGGAGGCGTACCTGAAGGCCCAGATCAATGTCCCGGAGGCAATCCGATGGCAGCGGGACGACATGACGACGACCGGGGCTGAGATGTCGCATGCGCTGATGGTGGCGCTGATGCAGTTGGGGCACACCAGGGAGGCGGCGTTGGACACCCCGTTGCGGTTGGCGTTGTGGGATCAGATGTTGGTACAGGAGCAGAACGGGGCGGTGTCGTTGGAGTCCGAAGGCGGGGCGAAGGCGGAAGGGAAGCGGAAGGCGATTGAGGATTTGGAGAGGAGGCTTGCATGCCAGACGAAACCGTAACGATCCGATATGAGGCCGACACGACCCGGTACGCGGCAGGGGCGCGGCGTGTCTCGCAGGACCTGGACAAGATCGCGGCGAAGGCAGCGCGAGCGGAGGCAGCGGCGACAAGGGCAACCAGGGCGGAAGCAAGGCGGGGTCTTACTGGTGCCGGACGCATTGCGGGGCTTGGAGGGGTCAGTGACCTTGTCGGAGGTGCAGGATCAAACGCGGCAGTCAGTGGCGCACTGATTGGAGCCTACGGCGTCAAGAAACTGTTGGACGATGCCAAGGAGGCTGACCCGGCGATGGCCAAGCTCGGGGAAAGTATCGCCAAGATGGTGGGGCCGGCGACGCAAACGACCGAAGCCTTGAACCGGGTGAACGTGCTGATGGATGCGATTGTCGGCATCGCGAAGAACATCTTCAGCACGACCCTCGCGAAGAACATCACGGCAGCTACAGCGGCGCTTGGTGCTTTCTCATCCATGTGGGGAGAGTTCTTCAAAAAGATCGGGCTTACCAAGCTCGGCACCGGGATCTCGGAGTTTGGCGAAAGTGCGATGGCATCGGCCTACAACGACGTCACCGGGGGGAGTGGACGTGGTGGCGTGTTGGAGATGGAGAAGAAACTGGAGGAAGCCAAGAAACGCCGACAGGAACGCGACCGGGCGGCACGGGCGGCGTCGCGGAGTAACGGTTCCAACAACATGGGCGACGGGTTCCAGGGATCGGCAGGGCTCTACGTGACGAGTGGCGCGGCGATGATGGCGACGCAGAGCTTGGCGATCCAAAGGAGCATGCTCCGGGAGTTGCAGAGCCTCACGCGAGCGACTGACCGAGTCCGGGACACGATCCGCGACACGGCATACACAAGCTGACCATGGCGACACCTTACGCATCCAGGGACGGGACGACGGGGTTCAATCTCCAGTCGGTCAACTCCGTGTTCGCCACACAATCGGGGTGGACGAACGTCTACGTCTACGTGGGGCCTGTCGATGGGTTGGCGGCGTTCTTGGCGACCATCGCGCAGGGTTACACCAAGATCGAGATTGCCGAGGAAGGCCCCCAGCGGAGCGTCACGCTGACCTACGGCGGCGGGGAGTCGTATGACCCGGAAGGCACGGTTACCACGCCTCCCGATCCGATTTCGCGGGTGTTCACCATGCAGGGGAACGCGGTCCAAAAGCCGTTCCTCGAATCCGACCAGGTCCGAGCACTGTTCACGTCGGCATTCACGGGCACGTTCTCGTCGCAGGCTTTCGCTGAAGAGGTGGCGAAGATCCAAGCGCAGATGCGTGCCTACCGGAAGGCCGTGGACGATGCGGACGACGTGACGACGGTCATCCTTGAGACGTACCGGAACGCTCTGGATTCGGATTGGTCAAAGCAAGCGTTTGACCGGCTCATCATCGACGACGACATGTTTGAGACGTCGCAGTTCGTGCTCACGGTCGTGGAGGAGGTTTCCAACGGGACGGCGGTTCGTGCGCAGTACGATTACGTGGACCGCCTGATGACCACGGCGTTCCTGAAGGGCGTGGAGTCGTTTTTGGACGCGGCAACGATCATCGCCATCGACACGCTGGAATCCTCGCAAGGCCCGATCTTTTGGAAGTACCAGGCCCCGACGGTGACTTCGACTCTGAACGGAAAGGTGGAGGTCACGCGGTCGTACTGGGCTTACAAGGCATACGACGCTTGGAGGTACGGAAACGCTCTCGGATCATGAACCAGACCACTCGACTCCCATCACGGAACACGGCGTTGTCGACTCAGATGCGCCGGAACATTGACGCGCAGCGAAGCCTACGGGCGGCGCGGTCCATTGGCGTCTTCACATCGCAGACGGTCGACGGGGTGTTCCGTAGGCCGAAGGCGAAAACCACTCAGAGTCAGTCAACGTCAATCGTGCCCCGCTGGGGCTGAAAGGAAGCATGGCGAACGAAATCACATACGCGGTCAGTTTGGCGGCATCAAAGGGCGGGGCGAGCATCAGTAGCGGGACTTTGTCCGACACGGTGGACATGACCGGAGTCGACATGGGTGCCGTTACTCAGTCAGTCGGGACAAGCAATGAGGCGCTTGATGTTCCTGCGGACGTCTCCGGAGCCTCGCACGTCGTCATCAAGAACCTAGACGCGACGAACTACGTGGAGATTTTCAGCGACAGCGGCAACACGAACCTCATGTCCAAGCTGGCAGCCGGCGAGGCGTGTTCGTTCCGGTCGGTTACGGCGGCAAACCTGTACGGGAGGGCGAACACTTCGGCTGTTCAAATCCAGTTCTGGATCTGTGAAGCTTGAACCGTGGCCATCGAATTCACTCTGGCACCGACAGTCGCGACGGGTGATCGGATAACCTCCACTCAGTTTTCACGGCTCGCGGATGCCTTCAACCAGCGGCTCGTCTCCGGACTCGGGGACGGGCCGTGGCGCGTTTACTTCTACTGGCTTTCGATGTTCCGGCAGGTCCGGAACCCCGACGAGACAGGCACCGCGTTCCCGCCCAACGACGAGTTCTTTCAGATTTACCAACTGCTGAACCCGACCGAGTCAGAATGGCCGGTGAC
>Ga0172380_10007368_pt1 | contig 12384 bp, 11 predicted proteins | sample Leawe162metaG_FD_119747 | JGI IMG/M metagenome (GOLD analysis project Ga0172380, IMG submission 119747) | Leachate microbial communities from a municipal landfill in Southern Ontario, Canada - Leachate well 162 metaG | ecosystem: Engineered > Solid waste > Landfill > Unclassified | place...
GACTTCGGCGGCCAGCTTCTTCGCGCCAGCGAGATCGTCCGGCAAGGCACCGGTGGCCGGCACCACTGGCACCCCGGCGCTTTGCGCCAGTTCGCGCGCCGACACCTTGTTGCCGAGCGTACGCATGACGTCGCCCTTCGGCCCGATGAAGGCAATACCGTTGGCGGCGCAGGCATCGGCGAAATCGGGGTTCTCTGACAGGAAGCCGTAACCCGGGTGAATCGCATCGACACCGGCTTCCTTCGCAACGCGGATGATGTCGTCGATATCGAGGTAGGCCTGGATCGGCTTCTTGCCGGCACCGACCAGATACGACTCGTCGGCCTTGAAGCGGTGCAGCGCGAAACGGTCTTCGTTGGAGAAGATGGCCACCGTGCGGATACCCATCTCGGAGGCGGCGCGAAGCACGCGGATGGCGATTTCGCTGCGGTTGGCGACGAGGAGGCTGCGGATCTTTTTCATGGTCGGTCTGGCTTGAAAATCAAAGCTTGTAAGGTTGCCAGACAACTATAAAAATCGCAATGTTTCTGCCGCACAAAATGCAACTCAAGCGCCGCGGGCTCGCTCCATAATGGGCAGCCCTGAAATTTCCCGACAGCAAAAAGGAGACCGCCATGCAAATGACCACCACCCCCAGCATCGAAGGCAAGCGCATCACCCGCTACTGCGGCGTCATCGCCGGCGAGGCCATTCTCGGCGCCAATATCTTCAAGGATCTGTTCGCCGGCATCCGCGACCTGGTTGGCGGCCGCTCGGGCACCTACGAACGCGAACTGCAACGTGCCCGCGACATCGCCATGGAAGAACTGCAGCAGCGGGCTAGGGAGCTTGGCGCAAATGCCGTCGTGGGGGTCGATCTCGACTATGAAGTGCTCGGTGAAAAGAACGGCATGCTGATGGTGTCAGCCAGCGGCACGGCGGTAGTGATCGAATGAGCACAATCGCGTGAAAACGGCTGGATGGCTGTGGCGGGCATGGCTCGTCCTTCTGCTCCTTTGCGGCATGCCCCACACGCAGGCCAGCGAAGGCGCCGCACCGCCACCGCCGGGTACGCTCATCGTTTTCGTCCGCGACGGCTGCCCGCACTGCAGCGCGGCCAAGGATTACCTGGCGCAACTGGCACCGGCACGACCAGATCTGAGGGTCGTCTATCGCCCCGTTGATCGCGACCCCGAGGCACGCGACGCACTTTCCAGAATGTCCAGACAGGCCGGCATCTGGCCCCCCGGGGTACCGACATTCGTCATTGAAGATCGCATCATGGTCGGCTTTGGCGATGCCGCGGAGAGCGGCCCCGAGTTGCTGGCCCTCCTCGAGGCCTCGGCGACCCGCCCAGCCGGCAACGTCGAATCGGCATTGTTCGGCACGCTCGATGTCGACCGGCTCGGCCTGCCGCTATTCACAGTGGCCGTCGGCCTGATCGACGGTTTCAACCCCTGCGCCACCTGGGTGCTGCTGTTCCTGCTCTCGCTGCTCGTCCGCCTGCGCGATCGCCGGCGCATGGCGCTGATCGCCGGAACCTTCGTACTGGTCAGCGGCGCGGTGTACTACGCCTTCATGGCCGCCTGGCTGAACCTGTTCCTGGCCGTTGGCCTGTCGGCACCTCTGCGTGTGGCGCTGGCCGTACTGGCCATACTCATCGGCGCGATCAACACCAAGGATTTCTTCGCCTGGCGGCAAGGTCTTTCGCTGTCGATTCCGGAAAAGGCGAAACCGGGATTGTTTGCACGCATGCGCCAGGTAATGAACGCGGAATCACTGCCAACCGCCATGGCCGCTGTTGCCGCACTTGCAGTGGCCGTCAACTTCGTCGAACTGCTCTGCACTGCCGGCCTGCCGGCCATCTATACGGCCATCCTGACGCAGCATGGACTGAGCGGCCCGGTATACCACGCTTATCTAGGCCTCTACATCGCCGGCTACATTGCCGACGACATGCTGATGGTCGTGCTCGCGGTCACTGCGTTGTCGAGCGAAAAACTCACTGAAAGCAGTGGCCGCTGGCTCAAACTGCTCAGCGGTGCAGTAATGCTCGGGCTCGGTCTCACCATGCTGATCCGTCCAGACCTTCTCGGGTGAACCGGCTGCTTGAGCAGAAGCCGTTACCTCCCGGCAAGCCTTGTCGATGCAGGATGCAACGCTGTCTCGGAGCTTGCTTCGGCGTATACTTGTGGCATTGAACTGCACACAATCCGGTAAGCCCGAACCACCTCCATAGGGCACAAGAAGACTTTTGATGACCTCCCCCAGCACAGCACCGACTTCCGTCCTGCCCCCTGCCACCCTGCCTGCGCCTTGGCATACGCGGATAGCACCGCTTCTCGCTCCCGGGGAAAGCATCCTGGCCTGGCTCGAAACCGACCTCGACAGCCGCCTGCATTTCGCCACCGGCCTCGTCGCGGTCACCGAACAACGGCTGTTCGCCTGCGCCCCCGGTGACACCGAATGCCAGGAATGGCCGCTGCGCGCCGGCCTCTCGCTGGCGCACCACGACCACGCCGGCGTCGGCACACTGGAACTGGTCGACGCCTCGGGCCGGCTGGCCATCTGGCGCTTTACGCTCGCCGAAAACCTGGCCGCCCTGCGTGTCGTCACGCATTTCGAGCAGCAACTGCAGACGCTTATCACCGGACAGCCACCGGAAGTCGACGACGACACCCTCTGCCCGAAGTGCAAGGCCCCGCTGCCGCCGGGCGAAGACGAATGCCCGATCTGCGTGCGCGAGCTGCACACGCCACCGTCGACCTGGACGCTGTTCCGCCTGTGGCGTTTCGCCCACCCCTACCGCTGGCGCCTGCTCGCCGGCTTCCTGCTAACGCTGGCCTCGACCGCCGCGACGCTGGTGGCGCCGTACATGACCATGCCGCTGATGGATAACATCCTGATCCCGTATCAGAACGGCAAGCCGATCGATCGCGATCTGGTTCTCCTCTACCTCAGCGGCCTGCTCGGGTCTGCGCTGGTGGCCTGGGGACTGGGCTGGGCGCGCACCTATATCCTGGCGCTGGTTTCCGAGCGCATGGGTGCCGACCTGCGCACCACCACCTACCAGCACCTGCTGGCGCTGTCGCAGGAATACTTCGGGGGAAAACGCACCGGCGACCTGATGGCGCGCATCGGTTCGGAAACCGACCGCATCAACATCTTCATCTCGCTGCACCTGCTCGACTTCGCCACCGACGTGCTGATGATCACCATGACCGCGGTCATCCTCGTTTCGATCAACCCGTGGCTGGCGCTGGTCACGCTGCTGCCGCTGCCGCTGATCGCCTGGATGATCCATGTCGTGCGCGACAAGCTGCGCACCGGCTTCGAGAAGGTGGACCGCATCTGGGCCGAAGTGACCAACGTGCTCGCCGACACCATCCCCGGCATCCGCGTGGTCAAGGCCTTCGCGCAGGAGAAGCGCGAGGTCGATCGCTTCCGTGCCGCCAACCAGCACAACCTGCAGGTCAACGACAAGGTCAATCGCGTCTGGTCGCTGTTCACGCCGACGGTGACGCTGCTGACCGAAATCGGCCTGCTGGTGGTCTGGGCCTTCGGCATCTGGCAGGTTTCCAAGGACGAGATCACGGTCGGCGTGCTGACCGCCTTCCTCGCCTACATCAGCCGCTTCTACACGCGCCTCGATTCGATGAGCCGCATCGTCTCGGTGACGCAGAAGGCTGCGGCCGGCGCCAAGCGCATCTTCGACATCCTCGACCACGTGTCGAGCGTGCCGGAACCGGTCAATCCGGTGCATCTGCCGAACGTGAAGGGCCACATCGAGATGCGCGACATCGGCTTCCGCCACGGTACGCGCGCCGTTACCCGCAACATGAGCCTGACCATCCAGCCGGGCGAGATGATCGGCCTGGTCGGTCACAGCGGCTCGGGCAAGAGCACGCTGGTCAACCTGATCTGCCGCTTCTACGACGTGGCCGAAGGCGCGATCCTGATCGACGGCGTCGATATCCGTTCGCTGCCGGTGGCCGAATACCGGGCCAACATCGGCCTGGTGTTGCAGGAACCCTTCCTGTTTTTCGGCACCATTGCCGAGAACATCGCCTACGGCAAACCGAATGCCACCCGCGCGGAGATCATTGCTGCCGCCCGTTCGGCCAATGCCCACGAATTCATCCTGCGCCTGCCGCACGGCTACGACTCACTGGTCGGCGAGCGCGGCCAGGCACTTTCCGGCGGCGAGCGCCAGCGCATCTCGATTGCCCGCGCGCTGCTGATCGACCCGCGCATCCTGATCCTCGACGAAGCGACTTCCTCGGTCGACACCACCACCGAGCGCGAAATCCAGAAGGCGCTCGACAACCTCGTGCATGGCCGCACCACCATCGCCATTGCCCACCGCCTGTCCACGCTGCGCCAGGCCAACCGCCTGGTGGTGCTGGATCGCGGCAAGATTGTCGAGGTTGGCAATCATGACGAGCTGATGGCGCTGGAAGGCCATTACTACCGCCTGTACATGGCCCAGGCGCGCAACGTCGATGCTGAAGAACAACTGCCGCGCTTCAACACGCCGGCCAAGGAGCACTCCGCATGAGCGCCGCCAACACTTCGAATTTCCAGCTGGTTCGTAACCCTTTCGGCCGGCTGGTGTTCACCGGCGCCGATGGTGAAGCGCACGAGGGCGTGGTGCCGGTGCGCGCCTTCCCGATCGGTGCACCGGATGAAGGCATCGCGCTGGTCAACAGCGAAGGCCACGAACTGCTGTGGATCAACCGCGTTGAAGACCTGCCGGAAAATGTTGCAACGCTGGTGCAGGAAGAACTGGCCAGCCGAGAGTTCGTGCCGGAGATCAAGCGTATCCGCAGCGTTTCCAGCTTTGCCTGCCCGAGCACCTGGGAACTCGATACCGACCGGGGTGACGCCCGGCTGGTGTTGAAGGGGGAAGAAGACATCCGCCGCCTCGACCGTGAAAAACTGCTGATCGCCGACACCCACGGTATCCAGTTCCTGATCCGCGACATTCAGTCCCTGGACCGCGCCAGCCGCAAGATCCTGGACCGCTTCCTGTAAACTAAAGCGTTGCTGCCACGTTAGAGGATCAGACTCCAAGTCAATCACCCGCAGAATCACACCTCGAACGCACCTGACCATGACCCATAAAGACATCGTATTCCGCAAGATCGTGCCCCTGCGCGGTCCGAATATCTGGACCTACCGCCCGGTGCTGGAAGCCTGGGTCGATATCGGCGAACTCGAGGATTTCCCCTCGAACAAGATTCCCGGCTACTACGAGCGTCTCTCGGCGATGCTGCCCTCGCTGATTGAACACCGCTGCAGCTATGAAGAGCGCGGCGGCTTCCTGCGCCGGGTCGAGGAAGGCACCTGGCCGGCGCATATCCTCGAACACGTCACCCTCGAGTTGCAGAACCTGGCCGGCCTGCCCGGCGGTTTCGGCAAGGCGCGCGAGATGTCGGAGCGCGGCGTCTACAAAGTGATCGTCCGCGCCTGGCAGGAAGACGTGACTCGCGCCGCACTTTCGGAAGCGCGCGAGCTGATCATGGCGGCGATGGAAGATCGTCCCTTCGATGTCGATGCCGCCATCGAGCGTCTGTCGGACATGGTCGATTCGCTTTGCCTCGGCCCGTCGACGGCGAGCATCGTCGATGCTGCTGACGACCGCGACATCCCGGCCATCCGCCTGCTGGAAGACGGCAACCTGGTGCAGCTCGGTTACGGCGCCGCCATGCGCCGCATCTGGACCGCCGAAACCGACCGTACCAGCGCCATTGCCGAGGGTATCTCGCGTGACAAGGATCTGACCAAGTCACTGCTGCAGTCCTGCGGCGTGCCGATTCCCGAAGGCCGTGCCGTCGACAGCCCGGAAGATGCCTGGGATGCGGCCGAGGACATCGGCCTGCCGGTGGTCGTCAAGCCGGTGGACGGCAACCACGGCCGTGGCGTCTTCATCGACCTGAAGACCAGGGAAGAAGTCGAGATGGCCTACAAGGTCGCGGTCGATGAAGGCAGCGGCGTTCTCGTCGAGCGCTCGATTCCCGGTACCGAACACCGCCTGCTGGTCATCGGCGGCAAGCTGGTCGCTGCCAACCGTGGCGACATGGTCATCGTCAAGGGCGACGGCAAATCGACGGTGCGCGAACTGCTCGACCTGCAAATCAACTGCGACCCGCGTCGCGGGCCGACCGAGAAGCATCCGCTGTCGATCATCCGCATCGACTCCGCCGCCCGCATCGAACTCGGGCGCCAGGGACTGGAAGCCGATTCGATCCCGGCAGAAGGCCGCGAAGTGCTGGTCCAGCGCAACGCCAACCATGCCTTCGACGTCACCGACGACGTGCATCCGGAAACGGCTGCTGCCGCCTCGCTGGCGGCGCGCATCGTCGGCCTGGACATCGCCGGCATCGACCTGGTGGCGGTCGACATCTCGAAGCCGCTGGGTGAACAGGGTGGCGCCATCGTCGAGGTCAACGCCGGCCCGAGCCTGCTGATGCACCTGAAGCCGGGGGTCGGCAAGCCGCGCCCGGTGGGCAAGGCCATCGTCGAACACCTCTTCCCAAAGCAAACCAGCGGCCGCATCCCGGTTGTCGGCGTCACCGGCACCCAGGGCAAAACCTCGGTCGCCCGCCTGCTCGGCCACCTGCTGCAGTTGACCGGCAAGCATGTCGGCGTGGCCTGCAGCGATGGCCTCTTCCTCGGCCGCCGTCAGGTCGAGACGCGCGACAGCGCCAACTGGAAATCGGCCCGCCGCCTGCTGATGGCGCGCGCTGTCGAAGCTGCCGTGTTTGAAAATGGCGCCGGCACCATCCTCGGTGAAGGCCTGGCCTACGACCGTTGCCAGGTCGGCGTAGTCACCAACCTGAGCGCTGCCGAAGACCTGAGCGTCTACGATGTGCATGACGTAGACAAGGCCTATACCGCGCTGCGCACGCAAATCGACGTGGTCCTGAAAAGTGGCGCTTCGGTCCTCAACGCGGCCGATCCGGCCATTGCCAAAATGGCCGAGCTGTCCGACGGAGAAGTGATCTTCTTCGGCATCGACCCGGATTTGCCGGTACTCGCCGCGCACCGCGCCGCAGAAGGTCGCAGCGTCTACGTACGCGACGGTTACCTGACACTGGCCATGGGTGACGACGAGGAACCGCTGGTCGATATCGCCCTGCTGACTGTTACTCCCGCCGGCTGCCCGGCCTACCAGATCGAAAACCTGCTGGCGGCTGTCGCTGCCGCCTGGGCGCTCGACCTGCCAGCCGACATGATCCGCACCGGCGTGCTGACCTACGAGCTGGACGAAGCCGTCAGCGCCTGAACTCCAAAAATCTACTGCACACCGACTACGACAGGAACACACGCAAATGGAAGTTTCCCGCACCCGGGCACTGCGCGGCCCCAATCTGTGGAGCCGGCATACGGCCATCGAAGCCATCGTCGCCTGTAGCGAAGACGAGCGTTCGATCACCCGGCTGCCGGGCTTCGAGACCCGCCTGCGCGCACGCTTCCCGGAAATCGGCCTGCCGACGACGCTGGAAGGCAAACTCTTCTCGCTGGCGCACACGCTGGAAGCCGCCGCACTCGGCCTGCAGTCGCGCGCCGGCTGCCCGGTCACTTTCAGCCGCACCAGCGAAACCGTCGATACCGGCACCTATCAGGTGGTGGTCGAGTACTCGGAAGAACCGGTCGGCCGGCTGGCTTTCGAACTGGCCGAAGCGCTGGTCCGCGCGGCGCTCGACGACACCCCCTTCGACCTCGCCGATGCCCTCTTCCGGCTCAAGGATCTGGACGGCGACATCCGCCTCGGCCCGTCGACCGGCGCCATCGTGCAAGCCGCCGTCGCCCGCGGTATTCCCTACCGCCGCCTGACCGAGGGCAGCCTCGTCCAGCTCGGCTGGGGCAGCCGCCAGCGCCGCATCCAGGCCGCCGAGACCGACCTCTCCAGCGCCATCGCCGAGTCGATCGCGCAGGACAAGGAACTGACCAAGCAGTTGCTGCACGCCGCCGGCGTTGCCGTGCCGATGGGCCGCCCGGTCAGCGATGCCGATGATGCCTGGGCTGCCGCGCAGGAAATCGGCGGTGCCGTCGTGGTCAAGCCGCAGGACGGCAACCAGGGCAAGGGCATCACCGTCAACATCACCGGCCGCGAAGAAGTCATGGCCGCCTACGCGGCTGCCCGCGACCACCGCCGCAACGTGCTGGTCGAGCGCTACCTGCCCGGCCACGACTATCGCTTCCTGGTCATCGGCAAGACGCTGGTCGCCGCCGCCCGCCGCGAGCCGCCACAGGTCTTCGGCGACGGCGTGCATACGGTGCGCCAGCTGGTCGAGCAGGTGAACGCCGACCCGCGCCGTGGCGTCGGCCATGAGTCCTCGATGACCAAGATCCGCTTCGACGACATCGCCCTGGCCCAACTGGCCAAGCAGGGCTACAGCGCCGACACCGTGCCGGCCCAAGGGCAGCGCGTGGTACTGCGCAACAACGCCAACCTGTCCACTGGCGGTTCAGCGACCGACGTCACCGACGACGTGCACCCCGAGCTGGCCGCCTGCGCCATTGCCGCTGCACAGACCATCGGTCTCGATATCGCCGGCATCGACGTCGTCTGCGAAACCGTGCAGCAACCGCTTGAAGCACAAGGCGGCGGTATCGTCGAAGTCAACGCCGCGCCCGGCCTGCGCATGCACCTGGCACCATCCTTCGGCAAAGGCCGCCCGGTCGGCGAAGCCATCATCTCGATGATGTACGAAGATCCCAATGACGACGGCCGTATCCCGATCGTTGCCGTTGCCGGCACCAACGGCAAGACCACCACCGTGCGCCTGATCGCCCACCTGCTCACCGTCAGCGGCCTGCGCACCGGCTTCACCGGCACGGACGGCGTCTATATCGAACGTACCCGCATCGATACCGGCGACTGCAGCGGCCCGCGCAGCGCACGCAACGTGCTGCTGCACCCGGACGTCGATGCCGCCGTTCTCGAAACCGCCCGTGGTGGTGTACTGCGCGAAGGCCTCGGCTTCGACCGCTGCGATGTCGCGGTGGTCACCAACCTGGGCGTCGGCGACCATCTCGGCCTGAACTACATCAACACCATCGACGATCTTGCCGTGGTCAAGCGCGTGATCGTGGATAACGTGGCACCGGAAGGTGCCGCCGTGCTCAACGCCGCCGACCCGATGGTGGTCAAGATGGCCGGCCACTGCCCCGGCTCGGTGATCTTCTTCGCCATGGACCGCAACAACCCGGTCATGTCGCGCCACCGCGCGCTCGGCAAGCGGGTGGTCTATGTCGAGAACGGCGCCATCGTCGCTGCCCAGGGCACGACCGAACACCGCGTGCCGCTGGAAGCAATTCCGCTGACGCGCGGCGGCAGCATCGGCTTCCAGGTCGAGAACGCGATGGCGGCCACCGCCGCCGGCTGGGCGCTCGACCTCGACTGGGAGAGTATCCGCGCCGGCCTCGGCTCCTTCGTCGCCGACGCCAATACCGCCCCCGGCCGCTTCAACCTGTTCAACTACAAGGGTGCCACGCTGATCGCCGACTACGGCCATAACCCGGACGCCATCCAGGCGCTGGTCAAGGCTATCGAAACGATGCCGGCCAAGCGCCGCTCGGTGGTCATCAGCGCCGCCGGCGACCGCCGCGACGACGACATCCGCCAGCAGACGCAGATCCTCGGCGATGCCTTCGACGAAGTGATCCTCTACGAAGATGCCTGTACCCGCGGCCGTGACGAGGGCGAAACCATCGGCCTGCTGCGCGCCGGCCTTGCCGGTGCCAAGCGGACCGGGTCGGTCGACGAGATCCGTGGTGAATTCGTCGCCATCGATACAGCGCTTAGCCGGCTCGGCTCCGGCGACCTGTGCCTGATCCTCATCGACCAGGTGGAAGAAGCATTGGCGCACATTGCCAAGCGGGTCGCGGAGAACTGAGCGGCACACCACTTCCGCTGCCCCAAAATGAAAAGGCCAACCCATGACGGGTTGGCCTTTCGTTTGTCGGTAGAGACCGCGCTCAGCGCATGACCTTGAGCAGCTCGACCTCGAAATTGAGCGTCGCATTCGGCGGCACCGACGAACCGGCGCCCCGCGAACCATAGGCAATCGCCGGCGGGCAGGTCAGCTTGGCCTTGCCGCCTTCGCGCATTTTGGAAACACCTTCGGTCCAGCAGGGAATCACGCGGTTGAGCGGAAAGGTTGCCGGTTGGCCACGCTTGTAGGAGCTGTCGAATTCAGTGCCATCGACCAGCGTGCCACGATAATGCACCTGAACATTCGCCTGCGGCGAGGCCTGCTCGCCGGTGCCATCCTTCAGCGATTCATAGACCAGCCCCGAGGCGGTCTTTTCCGGCGCACCGGCCAGCGCTGCTGCCATCGTCATGACCATCGCCCCGCACAACACCGTCTTTTGCCACAGTTTCATTGCTTGCTCCACTTGGTCGGATTCAAAAAACTCAAGAATTAGACAGCCACCTTGTTGATCTTCATGTCGGTTTCCATGATGTGCCGCCACAGCCAATCACCGAACAGGAAGCCGAAGAAATCGATGGAAGCGCGCACATCTCCACGCTGCCACTCGGCGTCGATTTCAGCCAAGCGCTTTTCCAGCCCACGATGCGCTGCCCGATGGCGTTCGATATCGGGTTCGTGCCAGGCGAGCATCAGTGCCTCCTCCTCGGAAAAATGGGTCTTGGTGTAATCGACGAGCTCGGCCAGCAACTGGCCGATCACCTGCCGGCTGCGGGCACCGAGCAGTTCCGCATGCAAACGATCAAGGATTTCGAAGAGGTGCCGGTGCGCGGCATCGATCACGGCAACGTTGAGGTTGAAACGGTCTGACCAGCGCACCAGTGACATCGCAAACCCCCCTCTTTGGCGCATCACCGATGTGCGCCTCGGGGCTATTCTACCCAGATCAGGCAGCGACGCGCGCCAGCCCCCATTGCGCACCGACGTAAATGGCGGCCACGACGGCCAGCAGCAGGGTGATGCATGTCGCGACATACAGCCGAGGCCGTTCCTCGCGGTCCGCCAGTGCAAACAGATGGAGCGTGCCCCAGCCGACAACGAGGCCGATCAGCAAAGGTATGCCAATCAGCTGCATCTCGACCCCGGAGAGCGCGGTCAGGCGCCCCTGCTGTGCCGGCACAGCGGTAAACATGCCGAAGGTCCAGAAGAGACCCAGAGCGCCGCAGGCAACGAGTGTCGCGACTGCGCGGGTGATCCATTTTTCCATTTGCAATTCCTGAGGGGGTTCGGCCGAAGCGATCGACGGCGCCAGTTCAGCCGGCAATGCGCAAACCGGTTTTCTTGAGTATCCGGGTCGAAAACAACACATCATGATGACGACAGGCGGCTCCCAGCAGCGCACGGATTTCGTCGACCTTGGTGAGCACTTCCTCGCGGGAACTGCCATGCACCATGGCAAAGAGGTTGTACGGCCAGGCCGGCAATGCACGCGGCCGGTGGTAGGCATGAGTAACGAAATCCAGCGCTCCGATCCGGGTGCCAAGTTCGTCGATCTGTTCGTCCGGTACGTCCCACACGCTCATGCCGTTGGCGGTGTAGCCGATCGCATAGTGGTTGGGCACGGCACCGATGCGGCGGATCTTGCCGCGTTCGAGCATGGCCTGCATGCGCGCCATCACCGTATCCGGGGTCACGCCAAGTTGTTCTGCCAGTGCCTGGTAGGGCTGAGCCACCAGCGGCAAACCGGCCTGCGTGGCGACGATGAGGCGCCGATCCAGTTCATCCGTTGCGGCGTTCATGCTGCGTCCCTGACCGACAGTTTCATTTCGACAAAATATTCCTTGAGCTTGGGGAAGGGATAGACCGGCAAGCCAGTCGCGGCTTCGATTTTTGCAACGGTTGCCGGAATGCCGTCCTTTGTTTCGGTGGCCAGCACAAACCACATGTTGAGCGGCGTATTCAGGTCGCTTTCGCGGCGGTAGTTGTGCGCCACCTCAGGGAAAGCGTTGACGGTGTCGTTTACCCGCTCCCAATCGGCTTCGGGCACGGCCATGGCGGCGAGCACAAAGGCGCCACCCATGCGTTCGATCTGGAACATCGGGCCGAAGCGAGTGAGCACTTTCCGCTCAAGCATCGATTGCAGACGGGAAAGCAGTTCGTCTTCGCCGATGCCAAGCCGATCGGCAGCCGCCGCGTAGGGGCGGTCGCAGATCGGAAAATCACCCTGCAGGGCATCGATGATGCGGCGGTCTACGGCATCGATTTCGGGCGTGTTGCCCATATCCTGTGCCTTACGCATAGCGGGCGCCCGTCTGCTTGAAACGGGTCAGCGAGAACAGGACTTCGTGCACGTGCGCCTCAATGCCGACTTCGGCACGCAGGCTGACAATGCGCGCTTCGACTTCCTCGCGTGCCTGCCCATGGATCATGCAGAAAAGGTTGTAGGGCCAGTCCGGCAGCACGC
>Ga0172380_10007369_pt1 | contig 12383 bp, 10 predicted proteins | sample Leawe162metaG_FD_119747 | JGI IMG/M metagenome (GOLD analysis project Ga0172380, IMG submission 119747) | Leachate microbial communities from a municipal landfill in Southern Ontario, Canada - Leachate well 162 metaG | ecosystem: Engineered > Solid waste > Landfill > Unclassified | place...
CCATAAGGCTCGTAGTTTTGATTCATCAAAACAAGAGATTGTATTGGATAACTTTTTTTAAGGAGGAGTCGGATAGTGGCCCATTCCACAAGCTTGGAAAGTTTGCGTGCGCAAGCACTCGCGAGTTCGAATCTCGCCTCCTCCGCACGTCGCAATTAGGCGAGTGCTTTTGGTCAAATGTAAAATTTGACCTTTAGCTTTTCATCTGTTGCTCCTCTATTAAAATTGCTTCGTAATTTTACATAAATGAAAGTTGTATTGTTAAGGCTCATTCTTTTTGCGAATAAGAATTTATATTTTGATAACTTAACTCAAAATGTTAAAATATACCCTCTGGCTGGGTAGCTCAGTGGTAGAGCACAGGATTCATATCCCTGCGGTCGTGGGTTCAAACCCCACCCCAGCCACCAGTGAATACTACAAATAAATACCAATACTACCAATTTCAAATAATTTAATAATTTGTAGTATTTGTGGCATTTGTATTATTGGTAATATTTTTTATGGATAATAGACCTATTGGCTTTTTTGATTCAGGTGTTGGGGGACTCTCGGTACTTATTGAGGCTCAAAAAATTCTTCCAAATGAAAGCATAATTTTTCTTGCAGATCAAAAGTATGTTCCCTATGGTGGAAAAACAAAAGAAGAATTAGTTGATCGAGTAGGAAAAGCAATGGATTTTTTCGTAAAGATGGATGTGAAAGCTGTGGTTTTTGCTTGCAATACGGCAACAGTCTATACGATAAATGAAATGCGGGAGCGATTTAGTCTGCCTATTATTGGAACTGTACCTGTTGTAAAAGTTTTGGCCCGCATTACAAAATCAGGTAAGACAGCCGTATTTTCCACTCCTGCAACTGCAAAAAGCCCATATTTATCAGAACTTATAAATAAATTTGCGCCGGGTATTGAAGTTAAAAAGATAGGAGGATCAAATCTCGAGGAATTAGTTGAAAAGGGGAATTTAGAAAATTCAGAAATCGAAAGAGTCTTAAATGAAATATTGCCTCCATTAGTAGAGGGTGGAGTAGACGCGATCGCTTTAAGCTGTACTCACTACCCGTTTTTAAAGGACAAAATACAAAAAATAGTAGGAGAAAAAGTAAGCGTGGTTGATTCTGGGGGAGCTGTTTCAAGACGCCTTTTAGAAGTGTTGACGAATAATAAGGCACTAGCATCAGAAAAGAAGCTAGAAAAGTATTATACTACCGGAGATAAGGAAAGGTTTGAAGTAGTGGCTAGTGAATTAATGGAGAGAAAGATTGAAGCAGAGCAAGTTGATTTGTGATTAAAAATTAATGATTTATGAATAAGGTAAATTTTGAGGGTAAAAAAATAGCAATTTTAGGTTTTGGGATAGAGGGACAAAGCGTGGCTGATTATTTGTCTGGAAAGTCAGGTAGTATAGTGGTTCTGGACGAGAAAAAACGTGCTGAATTTGACGAAAAACTAATAGAATGCTATGAATCTAGAGGAATTGAGTTTAGATGGGGTAGAATCGCAAATTTAAAGGGATATGACATAGTTTTTCGCTCACCAAGTATTTTACCCACTTCAAAAGTGCTACAGGAAGCAAAAAAAACAGGAATTGAGATAAGTTCTGCAACAAAGCTCTTTTTTGACCTTTGTCCTGCAGAAATTATAGGAGTAACAGGCACAAAAGGAAAGGGAACTACCTCAGCTCTAATTTATGAAATGCTTAAGGAAGCTGGTGAAGATGCATATTTGGGAGGAAATATAGGCAATTCGCCGCTAGACTTTTTAGATAAGCTTGACGAGGACAGTAAAGTAGTGCTTGAGCTATCTAGTTTTCAGTTGATGGATATGGAAAAAAGTCCGCATATTGGGGTCATGCTTATGACAACTAGTGAGCATTTGGACTATCATTCTGACGTATATGAATATATAAGCGCAAAGCGAAATATATTTAGGTTTCAAAAAGAAACTGATTTTGCAGTGGTGAATCAGGATTATCCGGCAAGCAATGAATCCGATGTAGAGGGGGATGGTAAAGTGTATAAAGTAAGCCGTGAGAATAAAGTTTTTTCCGAGGGGTGTTTTGTTATAAAAGACGATTTGGTCTTGAAAATAAATGACACTGAAAAATCTATTATTAAAATTGATGAAGTGGCGCTTCCGGGAAAGCACAATTTGGAAAATGCTGCTGCTGCAAGCATGGCGGCAGTACTCGCGGGAGTCGATTTGCCTACGATAAAGCACGTTTTAAAAACATTTAAAGGTCTTCCCCATAGAATAGAATTCGTTGCCACTATTCGTGGGGCACGTTTTTACGATGACTCATTCTCTACGACTCCAGAGACGGCAATTGCTGCAATAGAAGCTTTTTCTGATCCAAAGATACTGATTCTGGGTGGATCTGGTAAGAATTCAGACTTTACGGAGCTAGCTGAGGTTATAAATAATTCTGATTCTATTAGGGCAATTATAGGAATAGGAGACGAATGGAGTAGGATAAGGGAGATGATTCACAACGAAAATATAGAGATGATCGAAGAGTGCTCTGATATGTTTGAAGTAGTAAAAGAAGCTTCTCTGATATCTGAAATAGGGGATGTGGTACTACTGTCCCCAGCATGCGCTTCATTTGACATGTTCCAGAATTACAAAGATCGAGGAGAAAAATTCAAAGAAGCAGTATTTCAGCTAACTAATTAACTACTTCTTCTTTCCAAATCCAAGCTGGTAAATTGCATAGTAAGAAGGAGCTATAAATATTATTATGACTGCATATACTAGCAGTAGGGCAGGTAGAGGCACTTCAGGATTTGCGGTAAACTGCTTTATATTTAAGAGAATTGATATTAAACCTACAAGAACGCTTATAATATCTATGACGAAAAATGTTTTCCAAATTGTTTTTGTGAATATTTGCTTCTTGAAAACAAAAGCAAATAAGCCAATTATGGTCATGGCAACGAATATAATAGAAGCTAAATTAATCAACAAATTCCCGTCAGTTATTGTTGCAATTTCATTAGGCAGAGTTATTATGGTTCCTATGGCTATTATCCAAAAATAAATTTTCCATCTGATATTCATAACTAAAGTTAATAATAAGCGGCGATTTAAGTCAAGGAATAATTTGACAAATTAATCATCGCTTACTATAATTTCACCATAAAGCTGTGATTCGGAGGGATGGAACCGAGTCGCCCGCGAGAGCGAGGCAAGCTGAGGATTAAATACCCTACGGAGACGAAACCGTAACCCCGCAAACGGGGCAAGAAGACTGTAACGAAAATTGTTCGCCATTAGGCGAAAAAAAGCTCGTCATGAATAAGATCTATGACGCCCCGATTGAATCGGGGTTATTTATAGATAAAGCAAGGTGGCACCGTCCTGAGTAAACCGAATGGACCCTTGTAAGATTCCAATTTATTTTGGGGTTTTGCAAGGGTTTTTTTGTTTTTTAAATATGTGTGGAATAATGGGGATTCTATCAAAAAGTAATATTGATTGTAGGTCTAAGTTTGAAAAAGGTTATAAGACTATTATTAGTCGTGGAATAAAAATGAATGTTGTCTTTGAGGACAATCTCTATTTGGGTTATTCAAGGCTACCTACTGATGGTCCTAGTAATTATTCTGGAATACCAAAAAGCGATAATGATTATCTTCTGTACAATGGAATTATTAGTAATACGCAATATTTGGTAGAGAAATATAATTTGAGTCGAGGGGCAGAAGAATTTGACACCAATTGCTTGTTTGAAGGATTTAGAAAATATGAAGAAAGTTTTTTAGAAAAATGTCGAGGAATGTTCTCGTTTGTGTTAGTTGCAAAAGATAAAGCAATTCTTGTTCGTGATACTGTTGGGATAAAGCCATTATATTATGTTCTGACTGAGGATCTTTTTGCTTTTAGCTCGGAAATAAAAGGATTAGCTCATATAAGCCCTCAAATAGTAGAAGTTCTTCCAGGGGAAATAATAAGATTTAATAGAAAGAGATTTACTCTTATTAAGAGTAAATTTAAATATAAATCTATGAAGATGTACTCAAAAAATGATTTGCAAATTTGCCTTAAAGAGTCTATTTTATCACTTTCACAAAGATATCTTAGTCAGCCAAAAACAAAAAGAATTGGGGTTTTATTAAGTGGTGGGTTAGATAGTTCTATAATTTTAAAGGTGCTTGTTGATAATTTAACTAGTTCAGATCTTAAAAGAGTAGTTTGTCTTACAGTAGGCTTATCTGGATCCAGCGATGTAATTAAATCTAAAAGAATTTCGAAAGAGCTAGGGGTCAAATGTATTCATGTAAAACCATATAGCCAAAGTTATGCTGGTAAAATATTAAAAAAAATAATATATTCGGTCGAGTCATCAATTCCTAGAGTTATTAAGGTAGCAATTTTGCAGGATGCTATTTCGATTAGGCTTAAAAAGATGGGGGTTCAAGTTATTCTAAGCGGTGAGGGGGCTGACGAGCTTTTTTATGGATATGAGCGTTTTGTAAATGGACAGGATGACAAGAATACTAAATTTGGTCATGAAGAATTTTATAAAAAAGTTTTTTACTACACACTATTACAGCGTTTTGACAGAATGTTTGCAAGGCGACAGATAGAGGGGAGAGTGCCTTATTTAGACCAGGAGGTAATAGAGTTGTCAAAAAAGTTTAGTGTTTCCGAGAAGGTATTTAAGAAAGAGGATGGTTTCATATCAAAGCTTCCGCTTAGAAATATTGCAAAAGATATAGGGCTACCTAGATATATTTATAATAGGGAGAAAACGAAAACTATGATGGGTGCAATGAGTCAAAGCAACACAGAGGATGATAGTGGTTATATGGAAGCTTATATGAAAAAGAAATATGGGAAAAGGTTTGCTGATGTTGCCAAATTACACTTTAACTCTTTATTCTCAGAAGAAGTTGACTATAATCTTTCCTGTCAAAGGTCTGTCACTGAGGAAAGTATCATGAGAAAAATGAAACATTATGAATAAAAAAGGACATTTTGGACAATTTGGAGGGAGATATGTGCCTGAGATGTTAATTCCCGCACTAGAGGAATTAGAGAAATCGTATTTTGATGCTAAAAAGGACAAGGTTTTTAAAAAGGAGTTGAGTTATTATCTAAAAACTTATGCAGGAAGACCGTCGCCTTTAACTTATGCTGAAAATTTAACTAAAAAATTGGGTGGAGCAAGAATTTATTTTAAGAATGAGGGTTTAAATCTTACAGGTGCGCATAAGATAAATAATTGTATAGGCCAGGCATTACTTGCAAAAAGAATGGGCAAAAAAAGGCTGATTGCAGAAACCGGGGCTGGTCAGCACGGGGTTGCAACTGCTACTGTGGCAGCAAAATTTGGGTTTTCCTGCACTATATACATGGGTGCTGTTGATGTCGCAAGACAACGGCCTAACGTCTTTCTGATGGAGCGTTTGGGTGCGAAAGTTGTGCCTGTTGAATTTGGAAATAAAACTTTAAAAGATGCTGTAAATGCAGCATTAAAGGATTGGATTGAAAGTATTGATGATACTCATTATCTACTGGGTTCTGCTTTGGGCCCGCATCCGTATCCGTCGATGGTTAGAGACTTTCAATCGATTATTGGAAAAGAAGCAAAAAAGCAAATTAAAAAATCCGAAGGCAGGTTGCCCGATTACATATTGGCATGCGTAGGTGGAGGTAGTAATGCGATGGGAATATTTAATGAATTCATTTCTGATAATAAAGTAATTCTTATTGGAGTTGAAGCTGGCGGAGAAGGAAAAGATGGGCTGAATGCAATAAGGTTTGGAGGTAAGGGATCTGTCGGTGTGGTAGAGGGGTATAAGTCATTTTTTTTGCAGGATGATGATGGACAGATTATTAAAACTCATAGCATTTCAGCAGGGCTTGATTATGCAGGAGTTGGTCCAGAACTTGCTTATTTGCGTGAGAAAAAAAGGGTAAGTTTTGAATTTGCAACAGATGATGAGGTTATTAAGGCAGTAGACATTTGTGCGCGAGAAGAGGGAATCATTCCTGCCTTGGAATCTGCACATGCCATAGCATATGCTTTAAAACTTGCTCCAAAATTAACCAAAGACAAAATCATCGTGGTTAATGTATCTGGGAGAGGAGATAAGGATTTGTTTATTTTGGCACGTGCATTTAAAGACGAAAATTTTAAAGATTTTTTGAGAAATGAGTCTAGATGAATTTAATAGATATAAAGTTAAAACAAATTAGAAATGAGAAAAGAATGGGCTTGATGACTCATGTTGTAGTTGGATACCCAAGTCTTAAGGAAACTATTTCTTTGGTAGAGGTTATGGATCAAAAGTGCGCCGATTTTGTTGAGCTTCAAATTCCTTTTTCAGATCCGCTTGCTGATGGGCCGACTATTATGAAGGCTTGTGAGGATTCGCTTGAGAGAGGAACTAAGGTGCAAGATGCATTTAGTGTTGCAAAGAAGCTTAGCTCAAAAGTTAAAATACCATTACTTTTTATGGCTTACTACAATACAGTTTTTAAATATGGAGTTGAAAAATTTTGTAAAGATGCGCGGGAATCTGGAATTTCAGGTCTTATCATCCCCGACATGCCACTTGAGGAGGAAAATAATGAGGGATTTTCAGAAAGTGCAAAGTTAAATAAGCTTTATGTAATCCGTGTTATTTCTCCGGCTTCAACTTTAGAAAGAATAAAAATGAATATCAAGAATGCCAATGGATTTATATATTGCACATCGCGCCAGGGAACTACGGGTAGTCAGAAGCAATTTGACCCAAAAGTAATAAAATATATGAAATCTGTCAAAGAATTGTCATCAATACCTTTAGCATTAGGATTTGGAGTTACAAATCGTTATGATGCAGATCTGGGTTACAGATATGCCGATATTATTGTCGTGGGGAGTGCTATCGTGAGGATTGCAGAAATATATCGGGGAGAAGAACTAAAACGCAAGGTAGGAGAATTTGTAACCTCACTTCGTGTATAATTAAGCTATGAATCCTCCTTCGCATAAAGCTATGGAGGACAAGAAAGATTATTATGAATAAAAAAAGGGTACTATCAGGAATTCGTGCTACTGGGAGGCTTCATTTAGGCAACTATTTGGGGGCTGTAAAGGGTATGCTTGAGCTTCAGACTAGTAATGAGTACGAGACGTATTATATGGTCGCAGACGTGCATACTATAACTACTCCGTATGATGTCGAGGAGTTGAGAAAAAACAGGCGTGAGGTAATACTCGACTATCTTGCAGCAGGACTTGACCCGGAAAAGTCAGTTATTTTTCAGCAGTCTGAGGTGGGTGAGCATTTAGAGCTCGCATTTTATCTCTCCTCTGTCGTAACTGTTGCGAAAATGCAGCATCTGCCTACATTCAAAGATAAAGTAAAGCAATATCCCGAGAATGTAACGCTTGCACTTTTAAATTATCCGGCTCTTATGGCGGCAGACATTTTGATTTATAAAGGAGAGCTTGTGCCTGTGGGGATCGATCAGGAGCCTCATCTCGAGGTGGCACGCGAGATAGCACGCCGATTCAATCAGGATTATAAAACGTCTTTTCCAGAGCCGAAGCGTTTTGCGACAAGTGGCGAATACGTCCCGAGTCTTACAGGAGAAGGAAAGATGAGTAAGAGTGTTGCGGGGTCATTTATAAATTTGACCGACAGTCTTGATGAAATTAAATCTAAAATAGCAAAGATTCCAACAGACACTGGAAAGGGAGAGATTATTGAAGGTGGGGTAAAAAACCTATTTGAATTTGTTGAGCTTTTTCAGGGAAAAGAGAAAAGAAATGAACTTGAAAATCAGTATAAATCAGAAGGTGTGCGATACGGTGATATTAAATTCGAGCTTTCTGAGGCTATATTTAATGAATTAAAGCCTATTCAAGAGAAAAGAGCCGAGTTTGAGAGTAATCCGTCACTTGTTGATCGCATAATTTCTGAAGGAAATGAGAAAGCACGACAAGTTGCAAGAGAAACAATAAAAGAGGTAAGGCAGAAAATGGGACTCAGTTAAGCGTACAGCGTTAAGGGTAAAGGGGATAGATAATATGCTTCGCACTTTCCCTTTAAAATTAGCAATTATGAAACAACTACATATTCATGTTTCCGGTTTTGTTCAGGGTGTAGGATTTCGTATTTTTGTGCGAAATAAGGCTAGAAAATTAGGAATTACTGGGTGGGTTAGAAATCTTTCAGACGGACGAGTTGAAGCACTCGTTCAGGGTGAGGAGGAAAAACTAGAAGAGTTATTAAAACACGTGCATAGGGGATCTTATTTTTCACAGGTTAAAAATGTTTTAGTAAAAGAAGAAAAATTAGTAGAAAAATTTATAGATATGATAAAAAAGGAAACGGTATGAAAAAAATAATTATTTCAGGAATAAAAATCTATCAAAAGTTAAATCTATTTTCTCAGCCAGTTTTAAAATCAATATTTATTAGTGATGCCAGCTGTCGCTATAGCCCCACATGTTCCGAATATACGCTTCAGGCGGTTGCTAGATTTGGATCATTAAAGGGATTATATTTAGGAGCAAGAAGGATTATTTCATGTAACCCTTTCTCAAAAGGAGGATTTGATCCTGTTCCGACTAAATAAGCTTAAAAATTAAGCTCAATTGTGTTATAATCACTTTTTCTACGCTCTATAGCTGGAAACTGCTCTTCATAAATACTTGATGAAACTGCAATCAAAAAACTCTAAAAAAAATAAAAAGTTCGGCATTCGAGTCGGATGGAAAGACCTAGTGCTTTATGGTGCGCTTTTTCTATTTCTAGTTTTTGTAACTTTGGGATTTTCTGATTTAACAGGAGATTCTTCAAAGGATAATGTTCCGCTTTCACAAGTTATTGCTGATGTGAATAGCGGTAAGGTGGGCGAAATTCTGGTAAGTGATAATTCACTTGAAATTAAGTATAAAGATGGGAAAGAAGCTATTAGCAACAAAGAACCTGGAGCATCACTTTATGAAATTCTTCAAAACTCAGATGTAGACGCTTCAAAAACAAAAATAACTATAAAAGATAATTCCGGAACAAATGTAGCAATAGGAATTCTAACTGCTTTTCTTCCAATTCTAATTATCATCGCATTCTTTTTCTTCGTATTCAGGCAGGCTCGTGGAGCCCAGGAGAACATTTTCTCGTTCGGCGGAAGTAAGGCAAAGGCATTTAATAAAGTATTTCCAAAAGTAACTTTTGATGATGTAGCCGGAGCTGATGAAGCAAAAGAAGAAATGTCAGAAGTCGTAGACTTTTTAAAGCATCCTGAAAAATATAGCAAAATAGGCGCACGCACTCCAAAAGGAGTCCTTTTAGTAGGACCTGCTGGTACTGGAAAGACACTTCTTGCACGCGCTGTTGCAGGAGAAGCAAGAGTTCCATTCTTCTCCATCGCTGGATCCGAATTTATGGAGATGCTTGTAGGAGTTGGAGCGGCAAGAGCACGTGATTTATTTAACAACGCTAAAAAAGCACAACCTGCGATAATATTTATCGATGAAATAGATGCGATCGGTAGAACTCGAGGAGGGAGTATGATGGGCGGTCATGACGAGCGCGAGCAGACTCTTAATCAAATTCTAGTTGAGATGGACGGATTTACACCTCGAGAGCAAATAGTTGTAATAGCGGCAACTAACAGACCTGATATTTTAGACAGCGCACTAATACGTCCTGGAAGATTTGATAGAAGAATAGTTGTCGGATATCCGGATATAGAAGGTAGACGCGAGATTATAAAAATACACTCTAAAGGAAAGCCATTTAAAAAGGGTGTTAGTTGGGAAAATGTAGCAAGACGTACTGTCGGATTTACTGGAGCGGATTTAGAAAACATGCTAAATGAGGCTGCAATTCTTGCAGCACGTCACAACAAGACCGAAATAGACGAAAAGGATCTTGAGGAAGCAGCAACAAAAGTAAAATTAGGTCCTCAGAAAAAGAGAATGCAGTCTGATTTAGACAAGAAAATAACTGCCTACCACGAATCGGGTCATGCGATAGTCAGCTATGCTATGCCTAATGCGGATCCAGTTCATAGAATTAGTATCGTAGGACGAGGAATGAGCCTGGGGCACACTTTGATCCCACCGGCTCAGGATAGGGTGCACGAAACCAAGACTCGCCTTTTGGAGCAGATCGCAACGATGTTAGGAGGGAGAGCTGCTGAAGAGATGGTATTTAGTAAAGAAAATATAACTACAGGGGCAGCCGACGACATAGAGAAGGCAACGGATCTCGCACGAGCTATGGTAATTGAGTATGGTATGAGCAATATGGGGGCAATAAATCTAGATACTGATAAGTCTTCTAGTCCATATGGCGAGAGTACTAAAAATTCTGAAAGCATGCAGGGCAAAATAGATAGTGAAGTGATGAGACTTCTAGACGAGGGGATGAAGCGCGCAGTTGTAGCCCTCAGAAAGAATAGAAAGAATATGGATAGTGTCGCGCAGGCTTTGCTTAAAAAAGAGACACTCGACTCTGATGAATTTTTAAAGCTTATGAAAGGTGAAATAAAAAAGAACGCTCCTAAAAAAGTTCTCTCCGATAAAAGTTAGAAAAGCTTTTAAAAAAGTTGCTAGCTGATATACTAAAAGTGTCATGGATAAGTTAACCTACCTTCATATAAGAAATGCAAAAGATGACGAGACGTCTATAGAGTCCGCGACTCAGATATTTTCATCTCTTTTAGCAACACATGTATCACTAATCGGTAGGGTTTTTAAAACACCACCTATTTTTTCTTTTGAAATATTTCTAGTAAATAAAACGATTCATTTTTACGTTACCGTGCCATCTGCGAGCGCACAGTATATGACAAGCCTGATATCTTCTGCTTACCCTGTATCGTTTATTGCTGCGACAAAAGATCCTCTAGAGGACATTTTAAATGCAAAAAATATCGCAATCGGTGAGATGAAGCAGAGTAGTCCGTATTATTTGCCGATAAAAACTTATGCAGACTTTTCAATTGATCCGTTAACTTCACTGGTCGGATTTATGGCAAAACAGCCCGATGACATAAATATTTCTGTTCAGATAATAGTAACACCTGCATCGTTTCCATGGCAGTCGTCTATAAATCGCCAGGTAAATGAGGTAAAAAAAGGAGGAACTGGTGAGGAAGGTCCTTCAGTAGAATATGTTTTGCCTAAGGCGCAGATGACAAAAAAAGCGGCTTTTCAGGGAGGAAAAGCGGTTATAAAGCTTGCAGTTGCCTCAAATACTATAAATCCTACATCAATACTACATGATCTTGCTGGAACTTTTGGGAGTTTTGCGTTAGGCGATGGTAATCAGCTGGTTTTGAAAAAGCCGCTTATGGGGAAAGCTAAATTTTTAACTAGAATAAAAAAGCGTGAAACACCACTTTTTGAAAGACGGCAGCAAATATTTAATTCTCAAGAGCTTGCAACTCTTTGGCATCCTCCAGGTATACTACTGGCTGGTATAAAAAACATTTCTTGGGGAAAGACGCTTAAGGGGGAGCCGCCTGAGAATTTGCCTACAGCTTTTAATCTTACAGATGAGGAAAAGCAAATAGTTAACTTTTTCGGTCAGACAGAATTTAAAAATAACGATACGATATTTGGAATTAAAGATGTAGATCGAAGAAAGCACGTATACATCATGGGTAAAACTGGTGCTGGTAAGTCGACTCTTATTGCGAACATGGCAATAGATGACATACGAAAGGGTAGAGGAATAGGCGTAATCGACCCTCATGGAGATTTGACTGAGCAAATCCTCGATTACATACCTAAAAGAAGGCTAAATGACGTAGTGTACCTCGAGCCCTTTGATACTGAAAGACCATTTTCTTTAAATGTTTTGGAAATAAAAAACAAACAGCACAAGGATTTAATCGCATCTGGAATAGTCGGAATATTTGCAAAAATTTATGCAGATTCATGGGGACCAAGACTTGAATATATTCTTCGTAACACGATTTTTTCACTCCTTGAGATAGAAGGAACGACTTTAATTGACGCTTTAAGGATATTATCAGAAAAAGAATATAGAAATAGAGTTGTCCCACAGATCAAGGATCCTGTTATCAGAAATTTCTGGGAGCAAGAATTTGACAAAATGACCGACAAGCTCAGGGTTGAGGCTATTTCTCCTATTCAAAACAAAATTGGGCAGTTCGTATCTTCAAAGATGATAAGAAATATTATTGGAAGTCCTAAGTCGACAATTGATCTTGAGGATATAATGAACAACAAGAAAATACTGCTTCTTAATCTTTCCCAAGGAAAATTGGGAGAAGATAATGCGTCACTACTGGGGGCAATGATAATTACTCAAATTCAGCTTGCTGCTATGAATAGAGCCTTTATGAGAGAAGAGGACAGGCAGGATTTTTTCCTGTATGTCGATGAGTTCCAGAATTTTGCGAC
>Ga0172380_10007370_pt1 | contig 12383 bp, 22 predicted proteins | sample Leawe162metaG_FD_119747 | JGI IMG/M metagenome (GOLD analysis project Ga0172380, IMG submission 119747) | Leachate microbial communities from a municipal landfill in Southern Ontario, Canada - Leachate well 162 metaG | ecosystem: Engineered > Solid waste > Landfill > Unclassified | place...
AACTGATGTAGCGGTGGGTCAAGTTTTACATGGACAATCAGCACAAGGTGATGATTTTATGGCAAGTGTAGAGTCAATAAGTGAGAACAGTGCTATGTTAGACTTTAATCATCCTTTAGCTGGTAAGACAATCATATTTGATATCGAATTAGTTAGTATCATCTAAAAAATAATTATATGAACTAAAATAAAAAAGCCACTTTCTGAGTGGCTTTTTTATTATTCAAGAAAATTGAGTTTGTATATAGTCTTATATATCAATAGACATACCTCATCTGTTATATTTAATAAGAATGAATCCTCTTCGAAGCAATCTATTTTATTACTTTCAATCCAGGTACCGAGTTCTTTAAAATATGCTAAGACATCTGACTTGTCACCATTTGCATCTCTTATTATATCATAATCCTCAATTATAGTAATGTACTTTCCCTGCCACCCCTCAACTAATGAATCGATTAAATCAAGAACATTATCATAATATTCTTGTAAAGCGATATGTTTTGAATATGATTCACTTTGCAAGTGGTACATATGTGCGAGTTCCCTAGATTCAAATAGTTTATTAATGAATGTAGCTACAATTTCTTTTTTTGATTCCATAATTTCGTATTTTATTTATTTGTGTCTGTGGTTTTCTTGTTTGCAAATGATGTCAATTTCTTTTTAACTATCCTTAGTAAATATGGTACGATGAGTTCATATATAACTAAAGTGGCTATTATAGAGTGAAGTAAAGTACCGATATAGATTTTAATCGCTTTAATATCACCCCAATCAATACTTGTACTCAACAATATATAGAAAAGCATTACAATAATTGCTGTTGAGATATAAATTAATCTTGAGCCTTTTCTAAAAAGTTTAACCCACCAGGCAAAAGTTATATACTTCATACCTATGAATATGATTGTTAATGTAATCATAAAGTGAAAGTTTAAACTCTTTAGATATTCTAACACACCATTAGAGCAAATTTCAATAACCGAGCCTAATAAATCATCCATAGTTTTCAAAAAGTATTTTACATTGTTCATATCCGTTATATGCTAGATTTATTTTTCTGACATCTATAAAGTTTTTTGGAGAGGAGTTTCGTATAATATCACTTAGTTTAATAAATGCATCTATATCACCGCCCTCGGCTTCAGTGGTCCATTTTAGTATATCACTTTCTGCCGGTATCCCAGATTCTATTATAAAATTAGCATATGACTTAATTAACATATAGTATATATTAAAATTAAATATATAGTAATATGAATTTTGATATAAATGAGGGATATAGAAAAGGGTTCGATACAAGAGGTGATGTGATATCATTTACAAGTATAATGGAAGTTATAAACACTTTAGAGGAGAAAGCACCATATTACTACGAAATGATTAAAAAAGGTAATATACCTACCTATCAGCAGATATTTCGTGGTGTTGGAAACTTATCTATTTCGGATAAATTTAAATTATATGACCCCCAAAAATATACTAGACATTCAGCAAATACACTGAATTATTATACCGAAATTATTGATAACTCAAAACACTGGGAGGAATATCCCAACCGCTCTTCCTCACTGGTTGGAACAACTGATATTGAAAAAGCACGTGAATATGGTCACATATATCATATAATCCCACTTGAAGAAAACTCTAAGTTTGGAGTATGTCCAAGACATGATATATGGTATTCATTTGAGTTTGCATTGAGTGAACTTAGAAAACTATTTAACGAGGATATGGCTATACCTACAGCAGTTCCGGATTTCAAGAATCTAGCTGGATTGAACAATTTCTTAAAAACAAAATTTGATTTATCAAAGGATGCCGATTATAAAGAACTGATGAAAAAGGTTATTCTCGATGAGAGAGTATTTAAGTTACTTAATCGCCAATCAACCTGGAATAATTCCCGGTATGATTACACTAAAGAAGAATTATTGAAAATACAAAAAAAATGGGGTACTTTTTTGAATTATCTAGAATACCTACTTAGCCCAAAATGGAATGGCTTTAGTACACTGTTATATAATAGATATACAACCTTACCAACCGATAAAGAAGTTTGGACAGACTCTGAATGTTTTTTAATAGAACACTCATTACATGAGAAAATATTACTTATATTACAAGACTAATAACTAATATGAGTCAATAACCATTTTGTATTTTCTACAAGGGTATGTAGAGATAAACTTCTGTTTTGGAAATGGTTGCAAAAATATAGTATAGTCTCACTATTATTTTCGATTACAACATCAGGTATTTTGAATATTTTAAATAATACTTTTATATTATTCAAAATTTCATTGGCGTTCATTTCTTCATGTTCGAGTGGAATCGCCCAATCCACAATTATATCAATTTTCGTCTTCATCTTCTTTTTCGATTAATGGACACTCATCAGGTATTGGTGCAAACTGTTCTGAAATTCTCACAGAACGTTGACCTTCCCATATATTTAAATCACATCTAATGAAAAAATTCTTTTCATCATGCATATGATTTCTATTATCAACTATGCAATTATCACATTTTACACAGCTAAATACTCTGAAGCTATTCATAACTTTTTTTCACAAAGGTAGTTTATAAATTTCATATTTGCAAACTATTTATTTAAAATAATTCTCTTGGTTTCAATTATTTTAAATATAGAGTGTGAGAAGTGGTATGTATATAGCGATTAACATGAATATAATATGACACATAAGGCAAAAAGGGATTTAAGGTCTGGTAGAATTAAATAGGGATTTCTCATATTTAATATATAACATTGAATATGTTACATTTGAATGATAAGAATATACATTATATAATAATAACTGCTGAAATCAAGAATGGTGAGATGAATAAGGAGCGGAATTCATTACTTGAGGATTCCTTATTTAGAAGAAATTACCGGGTTATTAAATTAGGTGGTGTGTATAATGGTGTCGAAGAGGAGTCATTCATTGCGTTCAAAGATATTGCACCGGTTTTAAATAATGAAATTAGATATGATGCAATTGAGTTAATGGACCAATTCGAACAAGAGTGCGCAATTGTTAAATATCTAGGGGATGAGTCACCTACAAAAATATGTAATGATGGCTCAGAAATCCCAATGGGATTGGTAAAGTATAATGGGAATAATCAAAACCGGTCATATTTTTATGAAGGCAATACATTTGCCTTTACAGAAAGTCGAAGGTATTATAAACCATCAAAAAAGACCGACTTGAAAGTTGGTATGGTTGTTGAATACTTAAATGATAACAAGATATGGGTTGAGAAGAAAATTGTTAACCTAGAAAAGGAATATGATAATATGTATAAACTTTTAATTAAGTACGATAGGCTAAGATGTCCTAGTTAACATATTTATTATTCATCCCTATTTTTGTGACCGTATTATTTATATATTCTTGGAGTTGATTATCGGTAAGTGATTTTAATTTATTTAAAACATCTAGGTTTCGGTGATAGAAATTCACATCTGGGGTTACGGGTTGATGGTATAAATGATATACACGAGCATCCATTTCTTTATACTTAAGTATACGTTCTACCTTATTGGATTGAAAATCATCCTCGCCACCCCATCCGATAAAGTCTTCTGCCCATCCACCAATTTTATAAATAGCATCTCTTTTAAATATACAGATACCACCACATAATGGGACTTTTCGAATATCATCGATTAGTTCACCTCTACCTGGTCGATTAATGGATTCCATTTCATCAAATGTTTTACCTAGTTCATTAATATTCAAATCAATTACTTTAAGCCTTGAATAAGGACTAATCATTTCTATATTCGAAGTAGGAGATATTAGTTCATTGATTGCATCGATAAATTTGAGTGGATGCATTACTAAATCAGAATCACCAAATGCGATGATATCAGAGGTAGCATATTTAAGTCCGACATTAAATGCCCATGCTTTATTAAAAGGTAATTCTTTATTTTGAATAAAATAGTATTTACACCCAAAATCAATATGATTGACCTTGGGTGTTTTATCCTGTTCAACTAAGATTACCTCGATATTGTTAAATCCGAGTGCCCAGTTGATGACTCTTCTTAGATTAGTTAACCGTTCGTCACTATGCTTATATGGTATTATATATGTTAGTAAGTTCTTTCTCATATACAATTATATAAAACATTAAACTATTTGTTTAATCTAATTGCGAGACAATTTCTACATTTGGATTTATCTCCTTTGCTTGCACCCATTTCTCTTTGTCATGAGAGTATCCGATTACCTTTTTATTTCCGGAGAATTTGGAAAGTTTTTTGAACCAATCTAGGTTACTAAATGTAGTTGAGAAAGTAATATACTCAGCTTTACTAAAATATTTCTCAACTACTTCTTCACTTCTCAAATCAAAGAAGTTAATGGTAACTATCTTTTTATTTGGAAAGTTCTTCTGAAGATATCTAATCCATTTATTTTCTGCCTTTTGGTCATTTTCACAAATAACAATTTCCCCAAAATCTTCGATAGGAAAATCTGTATCGAATTTCTCATCGGTTATCTCATTATGGAGTAAAAGCATAAATGAACCGATTGGTCTGATTAGAATAGTACCATACTTTTTAGCTAAGCTTTCGTAATCTATATTTCTTGTAGCCGCAAGTGTAATCCGATGTGTGAAATCCATTCTTGGTTGTGGATTATGTACATCGCATACCTCTGAGTTTAACCTTATCTCTTGCATAACCTCATTGAGTCCATCTGGTGCTTTACTATCTGCTTCTAATACTAGAAACCAGTTAGTATGTCCTTTAACTTTAACATATCTACTTAACATACTTTTTGTATTTATCGTTATCAGCTGATAAAAGAATATTAAAATTCCCTGACCAACCTTTTAATTTACCCTTAGCTGACATATCACCTACTGCGATTATATCCTGTTTTTTGACCCACTCTGCTTCACTTCTAAGTCCACACATAAAATGAACCAAAACCTGCTCATCGGTAACACTAGTGATACTACTAACGATAACTTCCTTTCCAAAGATACCAAACTCCCATTCGAAAGCAATATAATCTCCGTGTTTTAAATTAGATAAAACAGGGGGTAATTCTGTGTAATCCATACTCATGTCTTTATTTTTTTACCAAAGATATGTATATAGAATCACTTCACCAAATTTTTACCTATATTTTTTCAAATCAATCAATATAAAATTATATTTCTTTAGTTCCGCCAAGCTCATGTAATTTAATATCAGTGGTTAACCACTTAATTATTTTCTCAACTGTAAAGAATCCATATGTATTATCATCACCATAGTTTACCCAATAGCCGATTTCATAATTTGTGTCCAAATCTTTGGGTTCTAAAATCCATTTTGGACTTAACTCCATCCAATATTTACCTTTAGTCCCATTACTTTCTCTATATAGCTCTTGTTGATATCTTTTTAAATCAGCTAGACCTATTTCTTTCTCATATATCTTTAAGTTCTCATCATTCTTTTCTAAAGTGAATGCCTTCGAGTGAGTATTACAATTATGGATTTCATCCGCAGTCATCTGTGAAATTGCTTCATTTAAACTACCTTTAGTAAGTAAGTAGTTTATTATTTGTTCGATTGTAAATAACATATATTTTTTTTAGTGAACAAATATACTAAATAAATACTAATAATCCAAATATAATAAATATATTTGCTTGAATGAACCATGATAAATATATTTTCCTAGACATCGATGGTGTTTTAAATGTTTACTGCGAGGGGCGTGATGAATATGGCTGTACCTTTCATAGCCATCTTGTGGATAACCTTAGATATATCATAGAAAACACTGGTGCTAAAATAATAATTACTAGTAGTTGGAGAGTGGATGGACTTATTGAAATGCAACGAATGTGGAAATATAGGGATTTACCAGGTGAGGTAATTGATATAACTCCAAATGAGATTGATGTTGTAGAACGAGGAACATGTGAATTCTATGATTTAGTGGATAGAGGACACGAGATTCAGCAATATATCGATGATAATAATATTAAATATTATTGTATAATTGATGATGATAATGATGTATTAGATACCCAAAGAGATAATTTCGTTCGGACATCAAATAACCAAGACCATCCGGATTGTGTAGATATTGGATATGGACTTACTAAAAAGTGTGCTGAAAAGGCAATACAGATATTAAATAAGTGAATTAATATAGATATATGAAATACCCAGAATTAGTAACAAAGTTAACTACTATATGTAGTGGTTGGTTAGTAGGTTCGTCAGCAAACCCGGATAAGGAAAATCCACGAGATTATGATATTTATATACCCATGAAATATTGGTTAGAAGCATGTAGCTATATACCGAAAGATGCTAAAATAAACCGAATGGGTGGATTTAAGTGTATCAGTGATGGAATTGAAGTTGATGTATGGACGGGTGATGTAGATGATTTCTTATCATCTAATTATTTTACCTTTGCCTATCATCCTAAAACTGGGATGAGAGTGGGACGAATATTTACCCAATAGATACTTTTAGAAAACATCTATTGGGTAAAATAAGATTTAGGCGTTTTCCCACAAAGTATCGAAATCTTCTTTTCTATCAATCTCTTTCAACTTGATATCGTTTTCCATACAAAATTTTGAGATATGATAGCACTCAGCTTCGAAATACACATTTTTGCCATTTTGGTCTTTAAGACAATTGATTTGTCCAGTGTCTGAACTAGATTCAACGGTTATCGATTCTCTATTACCATGTGAATCAATCATTAGGTAGATTTTTGTTTTTACACTCATAACTTATTTTTTAACAAAGATAAATAATTATTTTGATTTATCCAAATTCAAATTAGACTTTTTTAATATATAATAGATGCGGAATATAAAAACTTATACTGACTTCATATTTGAGTATTACAATCCGAACTTTGATACCCGAAGCACGCCCATTGAAGTAAATGAGTCTAATACTATACTAGATATTATCAAAAACAATGCACCTTGGTACTTAGAGAATATAAAAGATATTACTCCGATATATAGAGGAGTTAAGCGTGATAATGAGCAGGTTGCTATGACAATAGAACCAGCATTATACACTAGACATGCTCGAAATACAGAGAATTATTATATGAGTATCATCGATGAGTCTGAATATTGGAAAGATTATCCTAAGCGAAGTAAATCTATAATATGCTCTCTTTCGAAAAGCAAAGCTTCTAGATATGGGAAAGTATATAGAGTTATACCACTTATAGAAAACTCAAGATTAGCTATTTGTCCATGGGATGATGTATACTATTCATTCCCTGTTCTATTCAAAAATATAGAGGATATAACGGGGATTGGGATAAGAACAGTTGCACTGTTCAATGATTGGTTAGCATTTGGCTTTGGAATTGAAGAAGATGTGACTGATAGTAAAATTATAGCAAATCGAGTGAATAGTGTAATCAAGGATATGATGTTCATGGCAGCTAACCCCGATAAGTATTATAAAGATTATTTCAATACCGAAGTGCAAGTATTATCAGAGAAAATATTAAAAGGAGAACTACAATATACTAACTTTTATTCACAGTTGGAGGAATGGATGCAACCAGATTCAAATGGATATAAAATAATTAATTATAATAGAGACTCGACTCAATTAGGTAAGTTAAACGAGGTTTACACCGATGCTAATTGTCTATTAGTTTTAGAAGATGAATTACAATTAGAATTATCTAAACAAAAAGTATAGTAGATTATATAATAGGATATGTGTGAACTAAACGTTGATAAGTCCTATTTTAAAGATACTATACAAAATATTGTAAATAAGGCACATAAACACCCGTCGAAAAAAAGAATAACTGAGTATAACGATAGGATTGGCTTAGCCTGTGTTTACTGTGGTGACTCGGATAAAAATCCAAATAAGAAAAGAGGTAATTTTTATTTTGAGAATTTATTTTTCGTCTGTTATAATTGTAACACAAAGGTATCTTATAATAAGATATGTAAAGATTTTGATATATTAATAGAACCGGATACTAAGATTAAAATCTATGACTATTTAGATACTCAGGTAATTCATCATAATTATGATGACTCATTCCTGGACTCAAAATTTGATAATTTGATAAGTCTAAATGATATGACAACTGCTTTAAATAGCAAAGACTCTATGTCACCTATTTTCGATTTTAAACCTATTGTTGAAAACGACTACATTTATAATTATCTTATAAATCGAGGAATCGACTCATCTTTACATAAAAATATTTATCAAGCTAAGTTTCAAAAAGGACCAGATTGGTATGAACCGGTTATTGTATTACTTAATAGAAATGGTGATAAAGTCTTGGGAATACAGGTTCGAAACTTAAAAGATGGTTATCAACGTATGTTTAAGATATACAACTTTGAACAACTCAATGAGTGGGTCTATCCTGATAAGGATATGGACATGGCAGAAATAGCTATGTATAATAAGTTATCATACTTTTTTAATATTCTGAATATCGACTTTGGTTCTAAGATAACTATTTTTGAGGGATATTTAGACTCATTGTTCTTTCCAAATAGCATAGGTGTTGTTGGAGTCAATACCGATACAACACTTCTTGAGCATAATAATCTTGATATTCAATTCTTTTATGATAACGACCAAGCCGGATTTAATAAATCAAATGATAAGATAAAGGAGGGTTATCCAGTATTCTTATGGAAAAAATTATTCGAGGACATTGTTGAAAAAAAGAAATCAAGTGACCCATATTCACTAATGCATAGAATATCTAAAGTAGAGGATTTGAATAAACTTGCCACAATGGTTAAAAATCCATTTAAAGAATTTAATTTAAATAGTCTATTTAGTAAAGATATCTATGATATAAGATTTTTACCAAAAAAGGTTAGGATTTACAATAATTATAAAAAGATAGTTAATGTGTCCAATTAAATTTTGTATAATTATTATAGATATATAATGAATGCTCTGAATGAATGGGTAGTGGTGTTCCAAGAGTTAGATGAAAACTCCAGTAAGGAGTTCTGGTGTAACCACACTCCTCACGAATATTTTCGAAGTCTTCTGATATAACTTTTAACCACCAATGTTTACCATTTGTCCTTGGACTTATATCGTAATTGAAATGAATTTCTTTTTTATGGAACTTATTTTTAATAGTTTCCCAGTTAGCGAGTTCTTCAATTGTTACTAACTTTTTATCTAGTAGGTGTAGGTATAAGTCATTTATACTTGCGTTATTATTTTTCTTAAGATAATCTTTTGTGCTAGACACAATCATGTCGTAATTAGTTTTGAATATGGTCTCACCTGAAATTACAGATACATGAGACCCCCATACTGGTTTAACAAGTTTCAGATTATATCTAACTTCTAGTTGGTGTCTATAATAATTACCGATATCACCACTCACCATTAGTATCATCCAAAATGGTTCAAACAAATTATTCATTTTCCCAGAAAAGGGAATTGGGTCAACTATTAATATACCAGGACTTTTAAACATTTAGTAAACTATCTATTTTTTCATTTCTCATCATAATTTGATATTCCGGAAGTGTCATATAATTTTTTGAACTACCTGAAATTCTATCTAAAACACCATCATAATATTTAATTAAATAAATATATTCAAAAAAGCCATTAGACCTCCACGAAACTATCTTTCCGAATCGTTTAGTATTGATATGATAGACTATATCATCTACCTTAAACCTCATTAAAATATATTATTGACAAAGGTTAATATTTTAATACTTTTCCCAGTGTATATCTTCTTAAACATATCATAGAAAGCTTGTCCCTGATGAGTCAAATTATTATATTTACATGCCCAATATTGCGGACTATCATTTTTCACTTCAAAGGTCATATCACATATACCCAATCTTACCGATGCAATAAGGGGGATGGATAGATATTTATTAATATCAGTATGTGCATACTCACTTGATGTAAGATTTGGAAAATAATAGTTATCATAACTATCATTCTCAATATACTCTCTTATGAAGTCATCTATATCAGTATTTGTGATACTATTTAAACTTGGTCTCTGTTGAACATCATCTGCCACAAACACCCCATCTAAAAATAGGTGACTCTGATATTCATTTATATTCTCAAATCCATCTTCATCGTATATAATTAGATAGACACTCGTTAGACCCTCATCAATTACTATATAATCGTCATCAACAATTGGAAACGAAACTAGCTCCATATTTAACATATTTAGTTTTAGGTTATTAATATATTTAGTTAGAAAGTGACCTTCATATCACTAGTATTTACCTCTATCTCCGCACTATAAAGTCGCTCAAAATGCCCACACCAAAAAACAAGCATCTGCATTTGATTTCCATTATCAGCCTTTAGTTTAATACTGTATGTAGCAAGATGAGAGTCGGGTCTGTATTCATAATCTCCTTCTTTTTTATCCTCATCATCGATTGCACAATCTTTACTAATGCTATAAAGTGTTGGTTTATTCACAAACCACTCTTTATCAAGGTTTTTTTCAAACCATTGATTTTTCGTTAATTTACTACGATAAGACTTAATACCCTCATACATTTCATAATGTTCCTTTATTCGAATGAGATTCTCTTTGGCAATGTCAACATTTTTCCATGTTAATTCTAAATACTCTGTTGGTATCCCTGCTACTAAAACTATCGCCGGTTTGATAACTGATTTTTATTCTATAATCAATCATTATTGTTATTTTTATACAAATATAGGTATTTATATTGAATTTATCAAATGATTTACATGTTTATTGAATATTTCTTCTACTAATATCTTATTAGAAATTGGGTAACAAATAGAATCATGAACTGTAAATAGACTTATCGATATATCTTTCAGCATTATATCTTTTATTATCTTATTATAGATTAATTCAGATTCTATTCGTTGTAATTCGTGTGATAATGATTTATAATCCTTCTTAGTCGATTTATATTCTTTTATAAAGTTAAAAATTGTAGGAAATGCTTTATTGAATATTCGATTTGCTTTAGTTTGAGAAGATGTATTATCACCAAAAAGAACTTTATAAATAAGATTCTTTTTAACATCACTTTTGTTTTTATATTTAAATACATCGATGAAATGTTGATATAACATTCCCTCTTTAACTAATTCCACAAATGAATCAAACTCATCTTTACTCACCATAGAACCAACCATACCGCTGTCTTTTATTATTTTAGCAAGTAATAAAGGTTGGGAATTTTGAATATCAATTTCCCCAATTTCTTCCCCATTTATACACAAACATGTATTCCGAACTGCTCTTTTAAGAACGGTGTAGTTTGTATGAAACCTGCCATAATTATCAAATTGATACCATATATGTTTATCATTAATATCCATTATTCTAAGTGTATTATAATATTTAGATAAGGGGCATTTTATTAATTTTGTATAACCCATCGCCTTTTTACAATCTATATCAACTGTATATAGGTCAAGTATCATTTTAGAGCGAATCTCTTCATGTATATAATTAGGAATATTATTAGTATCATTAAAATTTAATCCCTTAAGAATATCCTCACTTAATTTATTATGTTTTATTATCCCAGATAAAACGTTTTCTTTATAATTTTTTACTGTGACTTTATCAAAATTTAGGTATACTCTAGGTACTGTGTCAATCATCCGTTGGGTCATTCGATAAGTAGTTGACTTAAACCCAGGTTTATATCCAAGATGTCTAACTATATAGCCATTTGCAGTTAAATAACTTATTAAATATCGGTACTCACATCCGAATCGTTGTTGTAGAATAGTTGAGTTGAGAATAAATATATTATCTCCCTTACCAATCTTCTTTTTTTCACGTTTCTTATAGAGCATATCACAAAAAGTAGCGATTTTGGAAGTTTTTATTTTCTTACCACGATATTCAATCTTTTTGAAGTTTACTATTGTGTCATATAAGGATTCCGGAATTGATTGTCTAATTTCATTTTTCTTTCGCATCACACCCTCAATGATATGCAAGGGTGGTCTTTTTAATTTATCTTTCACAATATCTTCTACCATATGAATTATATATAGTAGAGTATTCAAAGTTTAAGTATTTTTTAAATAAGTCTTGATATTAGGTTCCGAATCTAGGGTGAGACCAGCAGAGGTAAGATTATAATAGATATAAAAAAGGTGTGTTTGGTTGGGTCACATCAACTTTCAAAAGTTACATCGGCTGGGTTAATATGGTGTGTTTTGGTTTCAAATTCAGGGTCACATCAACAATCCTTCTTCTGTTCATGCGTTTGGACGAGGTGTGTTTTGGTTTCAAATTCAGGGTCACATCAACAGAAATAGATATGGGTGCTTCTAAATGGTTGGTGTGTTTTGGTTTCAAATTCAGGGTCACATCAAC
>Ga0172380_10007372_pt1 | contig 12382 bp, 11 predicted proteins | sample Leawe162metaG_FD_119747 | JGI IMG/M metagenome (GOLD analysis project Ga0172380, IMG submission 119747) | Leachate microbial communities from a municipal landfill in Southern Ontario, Canada - Leachate well 162 metaG | ecosystem: Engineered > Solid waste > Landfill > Unclassified | place...
TACATCACCGGCAAAACAACGACGAGCATTTGGACAGTGCGCACCGCCACGGGAACCATTCCCGCCGACATTACGGATTCGCCGGTTGTTTCGATTGCGCATCCATTTGCATCTCTCGAAGGTGCAGTCGATGCCAACACAGGCGCTGGTGCGTTTGATTCTTCGCACCTCAACTCCAAGGACTTAGCGGGTAATAATTATCAGTTGAATATTCCCTGCTACTATGACAGTGGGGCGGACACAATCGGGGTGACGGTGGGCGGTTGGAATACATCTGTACCGAACTATATCAGAATTTATACTCCTTTTAATACAACAACGGCAGTTAACCAATCACAACGGCATGATGGAAGATGGAAGAATTCCGCCTTTACTATCGGAACGACTGCAGGAGAAGTTGTTGGTGTTTATTCTATCAGTCAGGTTAAAATTGATGGTCTGCAGATAGATGGTACTAATGGTGCACATATGGGTATCTGGACAAGCGGTAATGATACGGAAATTTCTAATAATATTGTCCGTAATATTGATACGGGACTATATCTGAGTGCTTCACGTACGCATGTGGCTAATAATATTATTTATGGAAATGATACGGCTGTGTATTTTCAAAATGGGGATAATATTTATTTATCAAACAATACTATCGTAAATAGCGCAGTTGGCTTTGAAAAACAATGCGCCGATGGCTATGTTAAGAATAATATTTTATCTGGAAATACTTCTGATTATAGCAACACTGGCTGCGGTGGCGACCCAAGTTTTACCTACAACTCTACCAACCAAGCCTCTGGCATTCCCGCCGGCACAGGCAATCGCTACAGCCAGACTTTCAGTTTCCTGGATTCTGCCAACGCCGATTATCACCTCGCCCAAACCGACTCAGCCGCTAAAAACTTCGGTGCGGATTTAAGTGCGGATAGTAATTTTGCTTTTAACACTGATATTGATGGAAATACCCGCCTCCGCCCAGGCTCCGGCGTGGCGACGTGGGATATCGGCGCAGACGAAGCCGCAACAGCAGTCTATTATTCCGTCGGACAAGATGGCACGACGGATCGCAAAGTGGCTGGAAATATTTCAATCAATTCAGCTGGACTCGCCACTTTCAGCGCACCTCAAACCGGCAACATTGGTGTGGGGGATGTGATTGATTATGATAGTGACGCCAAAAAAGCCTATATCGTTTCCAAAACTGATCAATCGAATTGGAATGTCCAGACGAACACCGGCGCTCTTCCAGCGACAGTCACCAACGTAACAGTCAATTCCATCAAACGCGTCTTCTCCTCACTCAGTTCCGCCGAAGCGGGAGCGACTGGCGCAACGCTGCTCAATACGTCTGATCTTCTCACTAACAACTACCAACTCAATTTCCCTTGCTACTACGATACCGGAGCGGATACGGCAGGTACAACCATCAGTGGTTATGCTACTGCTCCGACTAATTTCATAAATATTTATACGCCAAACAATACTACAACTGAAGCGAACAGTTCGCAGAGGCATTTGGGGAAGTGGGATGACGCAAAATATCGCATGCAAATAACAAATACTGATGGTATAAATGCAAGAGATGGATACGTGAAAGTTGATGGACTTCAAATAGATTTTACTAACTCGAACGGGGGTTATCAGTCGGGAATATATACCGCTGCCTATGGTTACCCGAATAGTTGGTATGAAATAAGTAATAATATCGTCAGAGGAACGATAACAGGTGATTCAGCAAGCGCGGGCATATTGGCTGATGTTTACAGCAATAACACAGCGAAAATATGGAACAATATAGTGTATGATTTCACTAATAGTACCAATAATACCAGAGGAATATGGATATGGAATGCGACTGCATATGTGTATAATAATACTGTCTATCATAATTCTTATGGCATAGTAGGTGGTGGAATGGGGCCAATTGCAAAAAATAATATTTCTTATAACAATCGTATTAATTGGTATTCTGGCTTTTATGCCACTTCCACTAACAACCTCTCTGGACCAACTCAAACTGATGCGCCGGGAACAAATCCACAAAATGGGAAGTCGGTGGTGTTTGTGGATGAGACGAACAAGGATTTTCATCTGACCTCGACAGACGTCAACGCGCGCAATGCCGGCGTGGATTTGTCGGCGGATACCAATTTGAAAATCACTTCCGACATCGACGGCCAAAACCGTTTGACCGGCGCGGGAATGGTGGACATCGGCGCGGACGAAACCGCGACAGAGGTCTTTTATTCCGTCGGCCAAAACACGACCGATCACAAAACCGGCACAGCGCCAACTGTGTCAATCGCGAGCGGCGTTGCCACATTTAGTGAAGCGCAAACGGCAACGAACATGGGCGTAGGCGATAAAGTAATCTACAACACAAACGTCGTCGCCTACATCACCGGCAAAACCACGACCAGCATCTGGACAGTCAGAACGGCCACCGGAACATTGCCGGCGGACATCACCGATTCGGCGGTGGTTTCGGTTTCTCATGCTTTTGGTTCACTTTATTCGGCCCTGGGTATGTCTTGGGCTGGGGCGGCTGATTCCAATCATCTTAACACAGGAGATTTAGTGACTGGTAATTATACTCTCAATACTCCCTGCTACTACGATTCGGGACCAGAAGTTTACGGTGTCAATCTTTTGGCCTTCACCACTTCACCGGAAAATTTTGTCCGTGTTTATACTCCTACCAATACGAGCACGGAAGCCAATAGTTCCCAAAGACACGATGGAAAATGGGAGGCAAATAAATACTATGATACTAGTGTCATTGCAATTTATAATAATTATGTGAAAATTGACGGACTGCAATTTTCCATGATTAGCTCAAGCAGTGCTGACAATGTATTGGGGATATCGGGTAGTATAAGTGGTCCAAATAAAATGGAGATTAGCAATAGCATAATTTCCGGTGTGTATAGCAGTGGCGGATGGGGACAGGCTATTTATGCGGGTGCTAGTAGCAATGTTTATGTTTCCAATAATCTTATTTACGGATTTTCTGATGGGTCTGCTTATAGCAATGGAGTTTATTCATATGGCAACTTATATGCTTACAATAATACTATCGCAAATTGCTCCAATGGAATTTCTATTATTTCAGGAGGAATGGCAATTGCAAAAAATAATATTGTTTATGGCAGTGGTGATACTAATGCCTATGGCGGAACATTTGCATCTGGCACAGATTATAACGCAACGGACGGAACTGATGATATCGGGCAGGGAACACATAATAAGATTTCTCAGTCATTTAGTTTTGTCGACGCAACAAACAATGATTTCCATCTCGCCAACAACGACACCGGAGCCAAAAATATGGGCATATTCCTCGGTAATGATCCCTATCTGCCCTTCATGACCGACATCGACGGCCAGTCCCGCCCAAGCGACCAGACCAAATGGGACATCGGCGCGGACGAAAACGAAAACGCCCTGATTGAATTTAAGCAGAATGTTGAATTGAAGAGTGGGGTGGAATTTAAGATTCCGTAAGTCTGAACCACTGACCGTGCCTCGCCGAGCAGGTGGGTTATCACTGAGGGCACTGATTTCACTGAATGATAAAAAATTTGTCATCCTGAGCTTGCCGAAGGATCTACTATCCATTGCCGCAAGCCTTGCTATTAATCGGGAAAATTTACGATAACCACAAGTAGATCCTTCGACTCCGCTGCGCTACGCTCAGGATGACATATATTTTTGGTTTGATGAATCAAACCCCTACGGGAAGATTTGCCAAAAAATAGCTATGATGATATAATATCATCATAATTATTAAAAAACAAAATTATGTCCGACAAAACCGGGCTGGCGATTTTTGAGAATTTTGAAATTCGCCGGCAGTATGATGAAAAAACAGAAAGATGGTATTTTTCCGTGGTGGATATTATCCGAGCGCTTTTGGAACAAACGGATTTTCAAGCTGCCAGAAACTATTGGAAGGTGCTAAAAATTCGCCTAAAAACTGAGAAAAGTGAAGCGGTTACAAAATGTAACCGGTTGAAAATGCTGGCGCAAGACGGGAAAATGCGAGAAACCGATGTCGCCGACACAGAAACGATTTTTCGTCTGATCCAATCGGTGCCTAGTCCGAAAGTCGAGCCGATTAAATTATGGCTGGCCAAAGTTGGCTATGAAAGAATTGAAGAAATTAATGATCCGGAAAAATCCCTGAACCGCGCACGGGAAAATTGGGAAAAGCACGGTCGAAGTCAAAGATGGATTCAGCAGAGAATGATGGGGCAGGAAACGAGGAATAAATTGACCGATTATTGGAGCGAACACGGCGTTTCCGAAAAAGATGAATTTGCCATTTTGACCAACATCATTCACAAAGAATGGTCGGATCTGACAGTCGGTCAGCATAAGAAATTGAAAAATCTAAAAACGCAAAACTTGCGCGATCACATGAGCGAGGTAGAGTTGATTTTCACGGCTCTGGCGGAAGTGTCCACCCGACAAATTGCGACGGCGCTTTCGGCCGAAGGGTTGGCGCAGAACAAAGTTGCCGGAAAAAGCGGAGGCGCGGTAGCGAAAAAGGCGCGCATTGATTTGGAAAAAAAGACCGGCAAAAAAGTTGTTTCGGGGAATAATTTTTTAGTGAAAGGGGAAAATAAGACGTTGAGTTTTGGGAATTAAAATTCCACGCTTCGAGGTCGGACCTCGAATTGAACAATAAGCTGCTCGAAAATCTGTGGGTGTGGTATAATAGATTAGTAATTTATAAACTTAAATAATATGCCAAAAATCGTCCTCGTATCAAAAAAACCGCTAATTATTTTCCTGGCCATGATTGTGCTCCTCGTTGGTGGCTATTTCGGGTACAAGAAATATCAGAAAAATAAGCTATTGAAAGGAAACGTAGAAAGCGTCTATGAGGTGCTGGTGCAGATGGCGGATGAAAAAGTAAATGACCCGGTCGAGGATGCCCGCTCGAGCCTAAAACGGGGCGATGTGATTGCTTATGTGCCAGATGGGCATCAATGGTCAGATACGGAAAAAATCAGCTATTTGATCGTAAAAATAAAACTGAAGCCCGAGGAAGCGCAAAAATTGATGGAAGCGGAAACCAAAAATGCTCCAGTTGATGAAGCGAGAAAAAAAGAACTGCCGGAAGGCGCTGGACCAGAAAAAGAAACTGTGCGGGCGAGAAAATATCAGATCAATTTGGACAAGCTTGATGTGGAAGATTTGACGATCAACGATTTAGCCAAAGGCCAGCCGACAGGGGATAAGGTGTTTGGGGAAAATGTGATTAGGAAGAAGTAATCAGAACCACTGATTATCACTGAGAGCACTGATTTCACTGAATTGAAAATTTAGAATTAAATCAGTGCAATCAGGAAAATCAGTGTTAATCAGTGGTTCAGACGGCTCAGACGGCTTGACTCTCATCTTGCTTTCTGCTAGAATATCTGGGTTAATTATAACCATAAACTGAAGAGCAAAGGAGGACAGGGGCGAGGCTTTTATGGATGATGAATTACCGAGTTTAGGGGGCAAGAAACAAACGAAAAGAGGCAAAATAACACTTATGCTAGCCATAGGGCTGTTTTTTTCAGTCTATTTTCGGCAAAATAGCCTCATTTCAGTCTTGACGGAGGATAATGCCGAAGCCTTTTTTAGCCAGACAGAAACCCCGCTAATATTGCCAAAAACGACCGTTTTTAAGTTCGATCCGATGAACAGGGTTAAGGTCAGTATGGAGAAGCTTGAATTAGAAAAGCAAAAAGAGCGTGAGGAGAAGGTCAAACAAGAATCGCAAAAAAAAGAACCGGAGAATGGCCAGCTGGAAACATATCAAAAACTGGTGTCTGGCAGTCCGATCGAGGAGATGTTGCCGTTTATCGCTAAATGCGACAGTGAGACTGCTTCATTTCTCATCGCGATTGCCAAAAAAGAAAGCGACTTTGGTCGATATTCTCCGCAAAAAAATGGTCGCAGCTGTTTCAACTTTTGGGGTTATCGCGGAACCTATAATCAAACTGCTTCAGGCTACAGCTGTTTTGATTCTCCCGAGCAAGCGATTGAAGTTGTCGGCGGAAAAATTCGCGAACTGTTGGACAAAAAAATCGACACGGCGGAAAAGATGGTCGTTTGGAAATGCGGGTCAACTTGCGCCGGGCACGATCCGGCCAGTGTGCGCAAATGGATTTCGGACGTGGCGCTCTATCGTCAAAAGGCCAATTCCTGACCACTGATTATCACTGATTTTCCTGATTACACTGATTAAAAAAACCGGCTCTGCCGGTTTTTAAAATATCATGTGCAATCAGTGCTTTCAGTGTTAACCCGCCTGCTCGGCGAGGCACAGTCAGTGGTTCAGACAGCTAAACCGCCCGAATTTCCACACCTAACTTTTCTTTGAAAATCTGTTTCATCATGCGCACTTCTTCTTTCATAATCACAAATTCTTGCTTAAAATCTTCTTGCGCTTTGACGTAACCGTCGATCAGCGTCTGGACGTTATTAATGTCAGATTTTAATTCTGTTTCCAGTTCGTCGAATCTGGCGTCAACATTATTAAACCGGATATTAACCCGAGTTTCTAGCGTGTCGAGCCGATTGTCAATACCATCAAGCCGATTATCAATACCATCAAGCCGATTATCAATACCATCAAGCCGATTATCAATACCATCGAGCCGATTATCAACTTTATTAAAGCGGCCGTCAATCGCGCCAAGAATAATCCTGGTTTGTTCCGCAAGATCACTGGAAGTGATATATTCAGTTTTAGCTTGTGTATTTTCTTCCATAGTTCAATTTTACTCCGAGGCTGGTTTTGTGTCAAATTATCGTGTATAATAAAACTATGAATTGGCTAACGATTACTATCGTCGCGTATTTGCTTTTGGCGCTGGAGATTATTCTGGATAAATTTTTGCTTTCCTCCAAACGCGTTTCCCATCCGGCCATCTATGCTTTTTATTCCGGGACACTGGGGCTGTTTGCGGTGATTGTCAGTTTGTTTTTTGGCGGTTTTCATTTCATCCCTTCAGGCAAAATTATTTTTAGTTTTATTGCGGGGATAATTTTTATCTACGGCATGCTCTCGCTGTTTTTCGCGGTGCGAAAAGGCGAGGCTAGCCGAGTGCTTCCAGTAGTGGGCGCCGTCATTCCGATCGTCACTTTTTTTCTGGCGGTCTTTTTTTTGCACGAACGGCTCGGTGCGCGGGGAATTTTCGGTATCGCAACACTCATTTTGGGTGGACTTCTGATTTCTTTTGAATTGGACAAACTGGAAAAACGGATATTTTTCAAGGGTTTTCGCGCCTCGCTTCTGGCGGGATTTTTTCTGGCCCTTTCCGCAATTATGATCAAAGCGCTCTATTTTCATGACAATTTTTTGAATGTGTTTGCTTGGACGCGCGCGGGGGCATTTTTGGGGACACTTAGTTTCTTAATTATCCCAGCTTGGCGGAAAGCCATCTTGGGTTCACTTTTGAAATTTAAAAAGCCCCAAAAAGACCACCAAAAATCAGGCGCTTCTTTTGTGCTGGCCAAAATTATGGGTGGCAGTGGATCGTTTCTGAAAGAATATGCCACCTCACTGGCCACAGCTAGTGTGACGATCGTGAGCGCACTGGTTTCTGTCGAATATGTCTTTATTTTCATCCTCAGCATCCTTTTTTCCGCCTGGGTGCCCGAAGTGATGCAAGAAAAAAAAGATTGGAAAACCGTTCTGCAGAAGATTTTAGCGATTATTATTATTGCCGTTGGAATCGGACTGGTTTCGCATGTGAAGAGATAATTAATTCGTGTCATCCCCGCGAAGGCGGGGATCCAGATACCTCAGGCTTAACTTTTAGAGAAAACGAACAAATAAAAAATAAACAAGCTGTAATATGAAATCTGAGAATTTATAATTCATTTTTTTATAATACATAACTAGTGGAACCTGGATTCCCGCCTTCGCGGGAATGACACGGCAGAAACAAAAATGCAAAAAACAAAAAAAGTGCTCAAAATTATCTTCAAAACCTTCCTCGTCATCTTTGCTCTTGCTTGTGTAATTCTGATTTTTTTTAATATTCCTGTAGCCAAAGAAAATACTGACGCAAAACTGGGTGTCACCTTTTCCAAGCGCTACGCTGAGGATATTGGTCTGGATTGGCGCGCGGCCTACCTTGCTACTTTGGATGATTTGGGTGTGAAAAAGATCCGTGTGCCGGTCTATTGGGATTGGGTGGAACCGCAAGAAGGTCAATATGATTTTACTGATCTAGATTGGCAGATGCAGGAGGCCGAAAAACGCAATGCCGAAATAATTCTCGCCGTTGGACAAAAAGTGCCACGTTGGCCAGAATGTTTCATCCCGGAATATCTCAAAAATGATGATGCTAAGAGAAAAATGGAGCTGGTGGAATTTGTGCGGGTCGTGGTTGAGCATTATAAAAATTCTAAGGCGGTCAAATATTGGCAGATTGAGAATGAGCCGTTTTTGAAATTTGGGGAGTGTCCGGTCTTGGACAAAAATCTATTGGATAGTGAAATCGCGATGGCGCACAAAACTGACCCCAGTCGAAAAATCATCGTGACTGATTCGGGAGAACTTAGCTTATGGTACAATGCAATTTCTCGGGCGGATATTTTCGGTACGACAATGTACCGGACGATTTATACTGCTAAATATGATCTTTTTTATACCTATCCGATCGGTCCGCGCTTTTTTCAATTCAAATATTGGATGAATCAGTTGTTTGTCAAAAATGACAATGCAATTGTGATTGAGTTGCAAGCGGAACCATGGATCAATGGCTGGACAACTAATCAACCTCTGGAAAAACAATTTGAGTCAATGAATGTCCAAAAACTGCAGGATAATGTTTCCTTCGCCCGGCAAGTTGGTTTTCCAGAAATCTATCTCTGGGGCGCGGAGTGGTGGTATTGGTTGAAAGTGAATAATAATCACCCAGAACTGTGGGACACGGCGAAAGGGATGTTTCATAATCAATAATTTATGCAAAAAAAATCAAACTTCTTCCAACTTTTCGTCAAAACATTTTTATTTTGCTTGATTTTGGCTTCTTTGAGTTTGATCGCTTTTTATGGCTGGCAGTTTTATGGGAAAGCTTATCAGGAAAATGTCGTAGTGAAGAAAACAAAAGATGTTGGCGTGAAAGAGGCGGTTGAAATTAATTTTTCTGTACCGGTCTGGAATGCTGATTATGCAAAAGGGATAAAAATTATTCCAGATGAAAAAGTGACGTTTGATTTTGATGAGGCAAAAAGAAAATTGACTATCACCCCGAGAACTTTTTGGCAGCCTACAGTGAGCTATGTAATCAGTCTGCCAGAAGGGCGCACAACGATGCTGACCAAAATTTTAGACAGAAAGCTAGCTTTTTCTGTAGCTGGACTTCCAGAGATAGGATCAGTTTTTCCAGTTGATGGCGCGACAGATGTGGTTTTGGGAGCAGAAGATCCGATTATGGTCAATTTCAATCGATCAGTTGAAAATTATTACATCAAATTTGTCCTAAATCCAGGCAATGGCTTGGATTACCAGCTCAATCCCCAGAAGACTCAATTTAAAATTTTACCAAAAAGCAATATTGAAAATGGTATAAAATATACGTTGAAAATATTTGCTAAAGTGACGGAGGACGGGGATGAAAACTACAAGCAGATTTATGATGGAGTGTTTGAAACATTGAAGCCTACTCCAGTTGTTTGGGAAAAAGATCATGCGCTCCGCATCGATCAAGCGAAAAAATATACCAAGGCCAAAATAACCGAAGGGAAATATATTGATGTTAATCTGGCTACTCAAATAATGACCACCTTTGAAAGCGGAACACTGCTCGACGCTTTTCTGATTTCATCAGGCAAGCGGGGAATGGAAACGCCGGTCGGTACGCACCAGATTTACAATAAAACGCCGCGTGCCTATTCCAAAGCCTACGGTCTCTATATGCCTAACTGGATGGCTATCGTTCCAGGTGGTAAATTCGGCATCCACGAGCTACCGGAGTGGCCAGGAGGCTACAAGGAAGGCGCCAATCACCTGGGGATCCCCGTTTCGCATGGTTGTATGCGCTTGGGCGTCGGACCGGCCAAAATCGTCTACGACTGGGCCGAGGTTGGCACTCCGGTGATTGTGTATTAGAATAGATGTGTAATTATTAAAGAAAAAAATATGGTAGAATTGTTTGGAGAAAATAGGGGGATCGAAAAAAAAGCAGATGACCCAGGGTTGTTTTTCATGGAGACTGTCAGGGAAGAACTTAAAGCTGATAAAAGTATAGACTGGGAAGAATATAAAAAATCATTAATGGAACTGCTATATGATACAGTGACAAAAGGAGATCCTGAGGCAATAAGAAAAATTACATTGCAAGTCAAAAGATTTGATGAATTGCGTTTGATACATAAGAAGCATGGTGTAGATTTGATGGAAGCGAACGGGGAAGAATAGACAGAAATAAATTGAATACTAAAAAAGCCTAAACAATTTCAGTTCAAGATAATTTTATGGCAAGAATTGTTGTTGATATCGAGACGATCGGTTTTGATTTTGAGGCGTTGGAAAGGGAAACGCAGGAGTATCTGCTCAAATACGCCAAAGATGATGAAGAGCAGGATGAAGTGAAAAAGCGCCTGGGGCTTAGCCCTCTCACGGGCGAGATTGTAACGATTGGGATGCTTAATCCGGGCACGTTAAAGGGGCTGATCCTTTTTCAAAATAAGGGCGAAGAAAAAATTGAATTTGAAGAAAATGGAGTGAAATATGTGAGTGGGACAGAAAGAGAAATCTTGGAAAAATTTTGGGAACTGATGCAAAGCTATGACCAGATCATCACGTTCAACGGGCGTAGTTTCGACGGACCGTTTCTGGCACTTCGCAGTGCCAAACATGAAATTCATCCCGCCAAGAATCTTTTCGGTTATCGTTATTCCCACGTGACACATTGCGATCTCTTAGAGCAGTTGACTTTTTATGGAGCGACGCGCCGGTACAATTTGGATTTTTATGCTAAATTTTTCGGAATCGTTAGTTCCAAAGACGAAGGTATTACAGGAGATATGGTAGGTGAGCTCTATCAGGCAGGAAAGTATTTGGAGATTGCCAGGTATTGTGCGCGCGATCTGGCCACGACTGCCGAGCTGTATGCGCATTGGGATAAATATCTAAGATTTTGAAAAAAGCATGATCAAAGAAATCTGCAAAAAAATGCATAAGAAAAAAATTGCTATTTTTGATATTGATGGTACGATTTTTCGTAAAAATTTAGCTTTTGAACTTTTGAACGAATTGTCTTGGATGAAGATATTTCCCAAAACTGTCCGTAGTGAACTAATGACTCTCTATGGCCACTGGCTGGACAACGAGGGGACCTATGAGGCGTATCGCGTGAAACTAGTGGATTTATATGAAAAAAATCTAAAAGGCAAGAGTCAGGAGGATATCATCAAGGCGGCAAAGGTAGTGGCTGATTTCAATGCCAAGCGGACCTACATCTTTGCTAAAAAAATTATTGAAGAGATGCGCCATGACCACGTGATGCTCATGATTTCCGGTTCACCGATCGAGATCGTGAAAGAATATGCCGAAATTCTCCAATTTGATGCTTACTATGGCAGTGTCTATGAAATCGACAAAAATAAGCTTTATACGGGGAAAACTGTCTTTGAGCCGACGCATGACAAAGGCTCAGTCGTGAAGCAATTTGTGGCAGAAAATGATATCTCATTGGTCGGATCATTTGGGATCGGTGATACGCAATCTGACGCATCATTTTTGGAACTGGTCGATGCGCCGATCGCTTTCAATCCCGATTTGAATCTGCGCCAGATCGCTCAAAAGAAAGGCTGGAAAATTATGGTGGAGAAAAAAGACGTGCTCTATGAGATTAATAATAAAAATTAATTTATTTTTTAGCCAAATTCATGAATATATTTGATGCCTATGTGCTGATGTTTGGACCATTCATTCTGCTTTTTTTCATCCTCTACCTTGTCTTTGATTATTTCGCCACCAATCCCAATGCTTTTTGGAACACCTGGTTCAAAAAAACACTCTGGATCTGGTTGCCCTTTTATGGCCTCCGACGTTTGATCCGTGAGGTGATTTTTGGGAAGAAGAGGTAATGTTTTTCTCTTGTGTCATCCCCGCGAAGGCGGGGATCCAGGCACCTCAGATCTTAAATTAAGAAAAAACGAATTATTGAAATTCAAGACTAACTGAAATTGAGAGCTTGCTGGACTTGCATCTCGATTTTCCAGAGTTGATAACTAGTGGAAACTGGATTCCCGCCTTGCTCCACCGCTAAAGCTAAGGCGGCACGCGGTCGCGGGAATGACACATCAAAAAACCCCGCTCATGCGGGGTTTTAAAAATGTTGAAATAAAATCTATTTCACCGACTCGATCA
>Ga0172380_10007373_pt1 | contig 12382 bp, 8 predicted proteins | sample Leawe162metaG_FD_119747 | JGI IMG/M metagenome (GOLD analysis project Ga0172380, IMG submission 119747) | Leachate microbial communities from a municipal landfill in Southern Ontario, Canada - Leachate well 162 metaG | ecosystem: Engineered > Solid waste > Landfill > Unclassified | place...
AGGAGAATTTGGACGTCAGCTACAGCAAGGCGCTGAGATGGCCGATACTTCTGCCAATTATTTTTACCTCCTGCCCCGTTTCAGCTTTGAACATGAAATAAAATCGGGGAGAAGGGTAAGTGTGAATTTAATCAGTCATGTAAATAGTCCGACTGTTGCTCAACTGTTGCCGGTTGTGAATAATTTAAATCCGCTCAGCCTGATGTCGGGAAACAGAAACTTACGACCTGAACAAATGACTACCCTGAGTACTTCCTATTTTCTTTTCGACCAATTCAGTTTTACCAGTTTTTTTGTGAATGGTAGTTTTACGTCTACACGCGATAAAATCAATTGGGCACGCACTGTTAATCCTGATTTGAGTCTGTTGATAACACCGATTAATGTAAACAGTGATTATGTGGGACGTATCTCAGCCGAATTCAGTACACCTATCCGCAAATTGGGCATTACTACCCGGTTAAGAACTACGCAAACCTTTAATCGAGCAATTAACCTGATCAATGGTCAGGAAAATATAAATGTAAATGTTGGTCAGGAATATGGCCTGACACTCGAAAATCGCAAAAAAGAAAAATGGGACATCGCGGTTGGTGCAAATCTGAGCTTCAGCGATGCACGCTATTCGGTGCAGTCGGGTTTGAATAATAAATTCTCGAATTACGGGCTATTTACAGAACTCAGATTTACGCCATCCAGCAGCTGGAATACGGGTTTTACCGTTGATCTCACCCAATATAACGCACAAAGTTTTAATGCATCTGTTGTCATCCCATTGGTGAAGTGGGAAATGCAGTATGCGTTTCTCAAAGCCCGCCGTGGTAGTTTGGGACTAGAGGTGTTTGACGTGCTCAACCGGAATACAGGCGTACAGCGTATCAGTGAACTAAATTATCTACAGGAAAAACGATCTAATATCATTGGCCGGTTTGTAATGTTATCTTTCAAATACCGACTCAATAAGTTCGAAACCGGTGAGGGTAAAGGCATGGATATCCGCATTAACTCACGCAGATAAGCTTTACTTGTTTAGAAAGATTATAAATGACCGTCATACGAATTGTATGGCGGTTTTTTATTGATTTCTTGTTTGCTCAATGGTATTTTTACAACCGTCTAACCAAGGCTAAAGCATGAACAACCTTACAACGCTGCTCCAATCTTCCATCGGCCGCAAACTGATGATGGCGCTTACCGGCATTTTTCTCATTTTATTTCTGGTGATTCACCTGATCGGAAACCTGCAATTGCTGATTCCGGATGGGGGCGAAGCCTTTAATATTTATGCCCATACCATGGGAAACAATCCGCTGATACAGATTGTTAGTAAGCTGAATTTCCTGTTTATCATTTTGCACATCATCTACTCCATCTGGCTCGGACGCGCAAATAAGGCAGCACGACCTATCGGCTATGCCGGCAAACCGGCCGAGGCTACGAGTACACTTTCCAGTCGGAATATGGGCATATTGGGCACATTAATTCTTGTCTTCCTATTGGTTCACCTCAAAGGGTTCTGGTACGAATTCAAAAATGGCGTTGATATAGCCATGGTCACCTATGGAACAGATACTATTCCGGATGTATTTCCAATTGTGGTTACGGCCTACCAAGAATTGTGGTATGTCGCCTTTTATGTAATCATGATGGCTGTGGTTGGTTTTCACCTTTACCACGGTTTTCAAAGTGCCTTTCAAACCCTGGGATTGGGCTATAGCAAATACAAAAAGACCATTCAGTTGGTTGGAAAAGTGTATGCCATCCTTATTCCCGCACTATTCGCACTCATTCCGATAGTGATGTATTTACAAAATGCCTAAAGTTATAAATACCGCAGCATGAAGCTAGACGCCAAAATACCCGCCGGAGCATTACCCGAAAAATGGACGAAGTATCGTTCTACAGTTCGATTGGTAAGCCCGGCCAACAAACGTAAAATTGAAATCATCGTAGTAGGAACCGGTCTGGCCGGTGCTTCTGCAGCTGCCGCATTGGCAGAATTAGGCTATAAAGTGAAAGCATTTTGTTTTCAGGATAGTCCCCGTCGCGCACACTCTATCGCAGCTCAGGGAGGGATCAATGCCGCTAAAAATTACCAAAACGACGGCGACAGCGTTTTCCGTCTGTTCTACGACACCATTAAGGGGGGTGACTACCGTGCCCGCGAAGCCAATGTACACCGTTTGGCAGAGGTGAGTGGCAGCATCATCGACCAATGTGTGGCACAAGGGGTGCCTTTTGCCCGCGAATATGGTGGTTTGCTCGATAACCGCTCTTTTGGTGGTACACAAGTATCTCGTACTTTTTATGCACGCGGTCAAACCGGTCAGCAGTTATTGTTGGGTGCCTATTCCGCCTTAAGCCGCCAGATCGAAAAAGGTCAGGTGGAGATGTTCAGTCGCCACGAAATGGTGGAAGTGGTGATGGTAGATGGCAAAGCCAGAGGTATTATCGCCCGCGATTTGGTGACCGGCAAACTCGAGCGACATGGCGGCCATGCGGTGGTAATCGCCAGTGGCGGTTACGGCAATGTGTTTTATTTGTCGACCAACGCCATGGGTTCGAACGTAACCGCTGCATGGAAAGCACACAAACATGGTGCAGTATTCGGCAACCCATGTTTTACGCAAATTCACCCTACCTGTTTGCCGCAGTCGGGTGAATACCAGTCAAAACTCACACTGATGTCCGAATCACTCCGCAACGACGGTCGGGTTTGGGTACCTAAAACCAAAGCAGATGCGGAAGCCATTCAGCAAGGCCGCAAAACGGCCGCTGACATAGCTGAAGCCGACCGCGACTACTATCTCGAGCGTAAATATCCGGCTTTCGGTAACCTCGTTCCCCGCGACGTAGCCTCCCGTGCTGCTAAAGAAGCTTGCGATGAAGGCAGAGGGGTAGCGCCAACCGGACTCGCCGTATTCCTCGATTTCCGCGATGCCATCAACCGTCTCGGAAAAGACCTTATCAGTGCACGCTACGGTAACCTTTTCGAAATGTATGAGAAGATTACCGGCGACAACCCCTACGAAACCCCAATGAAAATTTACCCTGCGGTACATTATACCATGGGCGGTTTGTGGGTTGATTATAATCTCATGACCACTGTTCCCGGTTTATATGCCATCGGTGAAGCCAATTTCTCCGACCATGGTGCAAACCGTCTGGGTGCTTCGGCCCTCATGCAAGGATTGGCCGATGGTTATTTTGTATTGCCGTATACCATTGGTGACTACCTCGCCGATGAAATCAGCACCGGAAAAATTTCCATCGACAGTGAAGCTTTTGTAGCTGCTGAAAAAGCAGTGGATGAACGTCAGCAAAAGTTGATGAACATCAAGGGTAAACAATCCGTAGAGAGTTTCCACCGCCGTCTGGGTAAAATTATGTGGGAATACTGCGGTATGGCCCGCAGCGAGGAAGGCCTAACCAAAGCCCGTCAACTCATCCGTGAGCTGCGCAACGAGTTCTGGTCGGATGTGCGCATACCAGGCACCATACTGGAGTTTAATTCTGAGCTCGACAAAGCAGGCCGTGTGGCCGATTTCCTCGAATTGGGCGAATTGATGGTCATCGATGCTTTGGTTCGTAAAGAATCTTGCGGTGGGCACTTCCGCTTAGAAAGTCAAACCCCGGAAGGTGAAGCCAAACGCGACGATGAAAATTTCGCCTTTGCTTCGGCCTGGGAATTTAACGGGCTCGAAGGCGACCCGATATTGCACAAAGAAATGTTGGAATTTGAAGCTGTTAAACTCACGCAAAGGAGCTATAAATAATGGGCAAGGACAATATCAGCCTCACCCTGAAGGTGTGGCGTCAGAAAAACGTAGCCGATAAGGGCCGTTTTGAGACCTATAAACTAAAAGAAGTATCTACGCACGCTTCTTTTCTCGAAATGATTGACGTTTTAAATGAAGATCTGATCGTAGAAGGCAAAGATCCAGTGGCTTTCGACCACGATTGCCGCGAAGGCATTTGTGGCGCATGCAGCATGTATATCAACGGTCGTGCGCATGGCCCGCAGTCGGCAACCACTACTTGTCAGTTGCATATGCGTCATTTTAACGATGGAGAGACCATTACCATCGAACCTTGGCGTGCCAAAGCTTTTCCGGTACTTAAGGATCTGACCGTAGACCGTTCCGCCTTCGATGAAATTATTGCTGCCGGTGGATATGTATCGGTAAATACGGGTAATGCACCCGATGGTAATGCTGTACCCGTTCCTAAAGAAAATGCAGAAGAAGCATTTAATGCTGCAGCTTGTATTGGTTGTGGCGCATGTGTTGCCGCCTGTAAAAATGCGTCGGCCATGCTTTTTGTATCCGCAAAAGTATCTCAATTAGCCCTTTTGCCACAAGGTCAGCCTGAGCGCAAAGAGCGCGTTTTGAAGATGGTGGCTAAAATGGATGAGCTGGGATTCGGCAACTGTACCAATACTGGTGCCTGTGAAGCAGAATGTCCGAAAGGAATCAGTATCTCTAATATTGCACGCATGAATCGCGAATATTTGGGAGCAACCTTGAGTCCCGGAAGTTAAAATACTATCAAATCTGTGTAAAAATCCGACTGTGAGTAAACAGTCGGATTTTTTTATGGTTATTTTTAGAGTCCGACGCACTAATTGTGTCTGTTTATCATTGTCTTAAAGATGTTAATCCGCCGGCTTGTCTTTTTGCTTTTGCTGTTGCTAGGTTCAGCCGTTTCGGTATGGGCTACGCACAACCGTGGTGGAGAGATAACCTACAGGCATTTGAATGGTCTCACCTATGAGGTGAAGGTGGTTATTTATACAAAAGGATCTAATGCTGCCGATCGACCGATACTCGAAGTCAATTGGAATTATGGTGGCCGCAAGGATTCTATTCCCCGCGATGCGCCTGGGGCTGTATCGGTAGGAAATGACATTTTACGAAATAACTATACCACTACCCATACTTTTCCGGGCCCAGGTACCTATAAAATTTCGGTTCTCGACCCTAATCGGGTAGGTGGCGTTCAAAATATCAATGGTGGGGCATCTATCAATGTGCCTTTTTATGTGGAGACTTTTATCACCATTAACCCCTTTTTAGGCCCGAATAATTCACCTATTCTCAGTTTCCCACCCATTGATATGGGGTGTGTAAACCGACTGTTTGTCCATAATCCGGGGGCATCCGATCCGGATGGAGATAGTTTGAGTTATTCGCTGGTTGCCTGCCGGGGAGAAAACGGGCTTCCGGTACCCAACTATAGCTTTCCGGATATACCTCCCTTTTTGCGGATCGACGGTAATGGCGATTTTATCTGGGATGCACCACGTACAGCAGGCATATTCAACTTTGCTATACTTATCAAAGAATGGCGCAATGGCGTGAACATTGGCTCGGTTGTACGCGATTTTCAAGTAGATATTGGTAATTGTAACAATCGGCCACCAGTTTTTGAAGCCATTCGTGATACCTGTATTCTGGCTGGAACCGTACTTCAGTTTGCAGTTACCGCCCGCGATTCCGATTTCCATACCGTTACTATGACAGCAGTAGGCGGCCCATTTGCCCCGCCACGTGGATTTACGACCATAAGTCCGGCTACTTTTCCGCAGTCGGCTTCCAATCCAACTGTAGTTTCTGCCCAATTCCGTTGGGAAACTAGCTGCGATCATATTCGCAGAGACCCGTATCAGGTCACTTTCAGGGCCGAAGACAACGGCAACCCGAAACTGGTGGCTTACGAAACTTTTAATATCCGGGTGTTGGCACCTGCACCTCAGAACCTGACCGCAAGTTCAGTCGGAGGACGGATTACCCTAAACTTTGATCCATCCATTTGCGCCCAGGCTATTGGTTATAAGATTTACCGCCGACAAGGCAGTAATTTGTTTACACAAGCCAGTTGTGAAACCGGAGTGCCAGCCGGCAGTGGTTATGTGCTCATCGATACCTTGATGGGGTTGAATAATACAACCTACATCGACGATAACCAGGGCACAGGATTAGCTGCGGGTGAGACTTATTGTTATCGGGTAACCGCTTTTTTTTCTCCATTTAACTATGACCCGCTGGGTAGTTCAGAAAGTAAGGCTTCAGATGAGGTTTGTGAAGAAGTTAAGCGCGATTTGCCGGTGATTTCAAGGGTGAGTATTTTAACGACCGATGTTCCTACCGGAAGTATAGCTTTAGAATGGGAATCGCCAGTACAATTAGATACCCTACAATTTGCTGCACCATATCGGTACGAAATTTACCGCTCAGCAGGCATCAATACGGGTGGTGTGCGGACCTTGGTCGAAACCCGTAATTATCCTTCAGTAACAGCTTTGTGGGCCGATACAACCTTGTTAGACGATAACATCAATACGGTTGTAAGTGGCTATACCTATGAAATCGACTTTTTCTCAGCGAGTAGTCCGGATAAAGTGGGTAAGGTGAAGCCAGCCAGCAGTGTTTTTCTGACCATAGGCGAAACCGACGCTACACTCAACCTGAGCTGGCAGTATAATGTGAACTGGACCAACGACAGTGTTTATATTTTCCGAAATGATGGCGGCACCTTTGTCCAAATTGCTGTTGTTCCTGCCTCTGATACTAGTTATTCCGATTTTGGGTTAATCAATAATCTGGAATACTGTTATTTTGTAACGACAAGCGGGGCTTTTTCGACCATAGGATTGCCGGATAGTATCATCAACGACAGTCAGATTCGTTGTGCTTCACCAAAGGACACAGTTGCGCCTTGCCCACCACAAATTACCGCAGATGGCAATTGTGATTTGTTTCGCAACGAAATCAGCTGGACGCAGGATGGGACTTGTTCACTGGACTTGCTGCGCTGGCGGATTTATTATAAAAATTCCAATCAGGGAGAATATGAATTAATCGATTCAATTCCTGCGGATGCAGTTGAGTTAAGATATAGTCACCTCAATCTCGTCAATTCAATAGCCGGTTGTTATGTCCTCACAGCCGTAGACTCAGCCTTTAACGAAAGTAGGTTTAGCAACGAAGCTTGTGTCGAAAACTGTAACCAGTACGAATTACCCAATGTATTTACTCCCAATGGAGATGGTGTAAACGACCTGTGGATACCACAGACCGGCTTTAAGTTTGTTGATCGTATCGACCTGGTCATCGCAAATCGCTGGGGGAATGTGGTGTTTACTAGTCAGGATCCAGGTATTTTTTGGACAGGAAATAATAAAGATGGTAACCCACTCGAAGGCGGGACATATGTGTATACCATTCGCATATTTTTCAGGACACTGGAAGGAGAAATTGCAGTGGACAGACAAGGTATGATTGAGTTAATCCGCTAATTTTAGCACATGTTTACAGGAATCGTTGAATCCGTTGGTCTGCTTACCGGTATAGAGCAAGAGAATAATAATGTACATTTTACCATCACTTCAAACATTTCGGCCGAGCTGAAAGTGGATCAGAGTGTCTCCCACAATGGGGTATGTTTAACCGTTGTCGAATGCGACGATGTAGCCCATACGGTTACGGCTATAAATGAAACCATCAACAAAACCAATCTGGGAGAGTGGCAGATGGGCGCTTTGATTAATCTCGAACGTTGTATGCCGGCGAATGGCCGTTTTGATGGGCATATCGTGCAAGGCCATGTAGATCAAACAGCTGAATGTATCTCGGTAGAGGAGGAAGGAGGCAGTTGGCGCTATCGCTTTAAATATGATGCTTCAACAGGCAATATGACCGTTGAAAAGGGCTCTATTTGTCTCAACGGAGTAAGCTTAACGGTTGTGGATTCGGCTAAAGATGCATTTTCGGTGGCTATCATTCCCTATACGTATGAAAATACCCAGTTTAAACTGCTTCGCAAAGGGGATAAGGTAAATCTGGAGTTTGATATCGTAGGCAAATATATTCGCCGTTTAATGCAACACTGAAATGGGACAAAACTACGCCTTGGCGCAAACCATGCGCTTTTTAAATGAGCTGGAAAAGAACAACAATAAAGTCTGGTTTGACGCCAATCGTGCTACCTATGATAGTTGCCGGGAAGCATTTGTAACGCTGGTACAGGACTGGATAGATGTAATGATAACACTTGATCCCGCATTGGCTGGTCAATCTACCAAGTCAGCTATCTTCCGTATCAATCGCGATGTGCGTTTTTCCGCCAATAAAAGCCCGTATAAAACAAATTTTTCCGCTTATTTATCGAAGGGGGGCAAAAAATACCCTGGAGCAGGTTATTATTTGCATATCGACCCCAAAGGTTCTTTTTTGGCTAGTGGTATATGGATGCCACCGGCTAACGTTTTGCAGTCAATCCGACAGGAAATAGATTATAATCTCCCCGAATATGAAAGTGTATTGGGGCAGGTGAAAAAGGGTAATCTTTTTGATACAATGGACAGTGATAGCCTGAGCCGACCCCCAAAAGGGTATGAGGCCGACAATCCAGGCATTGTTTATTTGAAACAGAAAAACTTTGTACTTGCAGCCAAATTGGACGAAACCCTGTTGTCATCGCCTGATTTGATTGGAAAACTAGAAAATTACTGTGGTACGGTTAAACCATATACCGACTATTTGAACCGGGCGGTTGATGCTTTAGAGATTTAAGCTTTTTTACAATATGTGGAGATCGCATTAAACAGCTCCCGCTTGTTGATGGGCTTTTTGATGGTCGCATTCATGCCGCTGAGCATACCTTCGTGCGCACTCTCTTCAAAAACATCAGCCGTAATCCCTATAATCGGAACGGCAGGGTTATGTACATTGTATTCCCCTGAACGAATTGCACGGGTACAGGTTAATCCATCCATAACAGGCATGTGAAAGTCCATCAAGACACCATCATATTCAAATTCCTGCAGTTTGTTCAGTCCCTCTTTGCCGTTGGATGCAAAATCAAGTTTCACGTCTGCACGATGAAGCAAAAGGGACATTACCTTTTGGTTCATTTCATTGTCCTCGACATATAGTAAACTCAGTCCGCTTAAATCAATATCTGGCAGTTTTTGGTCTACTTTAATCGGATTTTCTGCCAGAGCGCTCATGTCGAAATGTAAGTCAAAACTAAATTCAGAGCCTACGCCAGGCATCGATTTCAATTTAATTTCGCTGTCAAACAATTGAAGCAAACGGCGGGTAATGGTAAGTCCCAGGCCGGTTCCGCCATAAGTACGTTGAATCTCTTTGCCACCTTGATGAAAACTTTCAAAGATGGATGCTTGCTGATCTAAAGGTATGCCTATACCGGTATCGGTAACTTTAAAACGCAATTGAACGCGTTTTTCATCTCTTTTCAGTACATGACAGCTCAGTTTAACCTGTCCTTTCTCGGTAAACTTAATGGCATTGGATACCAGGTTCATTAATATTTGAAAAAGACGGGTTTGGTCGGTTTGAACATATTCAGGCAATTCAGGCGCCAAATCAAGCAGTAGTTTGATGTTTTTGTTTTTCGCCTTAAAAGTTAGATTGTTTTCCAGTTCCCGGAATAAACGGCGCAGTTCTGTCTGTTCGAGATTGATGCCAATTTTGCCTTCTTCAATGCTGGCGATATCGAGAATATCGTTGATGATTACCAACAATACATCGGCAGCATATTTAATCGACTGCAGCTTATCATGAGATTTACTCTCGGCCACATCTTCCAATAATAAATCTGTCAAGCCGAGAATTGAATTCATAGGGGTACGAATTTCATGGCTCATATGCGACAAAAACTCAGATTTAGCCCGCAATAATTTTTCAGTTTCAGATTTGGCTTTTTCTATGATGGCAATGTTGGTTTGAATCTCAGCATTTTGCCTTTCGATGATATCGTTTTGTTCTAGGAGCTTGCGGTTGTTCCGACTTTTGTGATAAACTGCCCGTATCAGGCCAATTAAGGCAACCAGACTGATAATCGATAGTCCAATTAAAAAACGGTTACGAAATTTGATTTTGTCAATAAACATCTGTTGTTGGGACAGACTTTCTTTGCTTTTGACCAATTCGGATTCCTTATTATTCAGCAGATATTTGAGTTCCATATCAGCCAGATTACGCTCCATTTCCTGGTCCCGTCTCTGTTTTTCAAAGCCGACTAATTTTTCAAAATAGTAAAGCGCCTCTTTGCTGTTGCCCACCGATTTGAAGTGCTCATACAGGCTTGTACTGGCGTTAGTCGCCATCAATAGGTTTTTAGCCTCCTCAGCCACTTCGAGTTCCCGTTTGAGCATGATCAAGGCTTCTTCAACCTGACCACGTTTTAGCTTTTCATTTGCGTGGATGATGTTTATTTCATTCACCTCAATGGAAAAACCCAATTCACTGAATTTAGCGCGGGCAACTTCGAAAGCGTAGTCGCCGGATTTAAAATCTCCTCTGGCATATTGCACCCGACCATAGGTTTGATTGGCCCAGGCATATTCTTTCCAGACTTTATATTTTTTCAGGCTATCAATCGCACCTTGAGCATAAAATAAGGCACTGTCCAACTGGTTGAGTCTGAGATAAACATTTGATATATAGAGATAAGAGTGACCTACCAGTATGTTTTCTCCCGACTTAATTCGCTGCTGCAAAGCCTTCTTAAAATAAGCCATTGCACGATTGAAGTCTCCTTTTTGGCGATATACGATGGCTATATTGTTTAACGCTACGGCATTTCCACGGCCGTTATTCTGCTCCATCGAGCGTGTTGCGGCGGCCTGATAATAATTCAGAGCCTTTTCATAATCCTTTTGATCGTAATAGATATTGCCAATATCAATTAAGGAATAGTGGATAATCTGCTTGAGATTATACTTTTCGACAACATTTAAGGCCTTTTGATAAGCGGCCAAGGCCAGATCGGAATAACCCTTTTGGCGGTAGATTAATCCTTTAGCAGCGTAAAAGTTTCCGGAATAGTCTTCTCGTCGTATACTGGAAGCCATTTCCAGGCCTTCATCTGCATAAGCGAGCCCCTTTTCCGGTTGTAATTGCCCGAATTTATTCGCCAATTCCAGCGCCAGCGATAAGGTAGTCGAATCAATTTTTCCTTTTGATTTGAGCGACTGGTAGGTTTGCGCCAAACTGTCAAGATAAACCACCTCATAATTGTCGTCCAATACAATGACACGGTCACTGTCAGAAACGACAGCTTGTGCAAGCACGGGAATTTTTCCAAAAACGAGAAGAGTTATAACTATTAAATACCGCAAGAGATTTTCATTTCCTGCCAATTTAGGCTTTAACTCGTTTAATTACGCGATTCAAAATAAATAATCCTGAATATTTGAAATCAGGCATGATAATACAGTGAATGATATAACAAAAAAGAGGTCGGTTATTCACCGACCTCTTTTTATGGTTTAATACTTTTTAGCCTTTTGAAGCTGCGATATTAAGCGTAATGCCAATTTGGTCGTCAATGACCTTATCACCTATTTCAGGAAAAAATTTGCCTGAGCGATAGCGAATATCCCACAAAGTCCGGTCGATATTAAATGCTGCTGTAGCATTTATAGTGTTGTCGGTCATTTGTATGGTAGCCGGAAAACGAATGCCTTGAACGATACCTTTTAAGGTGAGATTACCACTGATCAGATGAGTATTGCCTTTTTCATCGGCTGTGGCCAATGCTTCAACACCGGTGATTTCAAACTGACCTTGTGGATGGCTGGCTACAGCGAAAAAATCATCTGATTTCAGGTGGTCGGTGAGATCAGCATTTTTAGAGGGATCTGTTAAATCAAGAACAGTGATACTGTTCATGTCGAGTTTAAACTGACCGCCACTTAAAGTGCCATCCTGAACATAAAGCTGACCTTCAGTAGCTGCGATTGTGCCATAGTGTTCTCCGGTTAACTTTTTAGCCAACCATTTAATAGGCGTATTATCATTTATTTTATAGGCTGAAGCATCTTCTGCTACTATAGCTTCCGCGGTTTCGGTGGTTTCGGCCGAAGGTTCGGAATTGGAACATGAAGTAAAAGATAAGGCAACAAGCGCCAGGACTGAAATAGAACGTAAATACATTGTAAAATTTTGAATTGTGGGTAGGTAACGTTCCTACCGCTCAAAAAGTTTACGGTTGCATAGGAATAAAAACATTAGAACCAGGACCAATTGGAATATCAAGTGTAATCCAGATACCGAATAAGATCATCCAGCCAATGAGAAAGGCAATACTATAAGGCAGCATGGTAGATATAACCGTGCCTATACCGGCTTTTTTGTCATAGCGTTGAATGAACGCGACTATAAGTGCGAAATAGGACATCATAGGTGATATGATATTTGTTACGCTGTCGCCAATACGATAGGCACACTGGGTAAACTCCGGGCTGTAGCCCAGTAACATAAACATGGGGATAAATACTGGCGCCATGATGGCCCATTTGGCAGAAGCACTGCCCATAATGAGGTTAATGGTAGCTGCAATTAAGATAAACGCG
>Ga0172380_10007374_pt1 | contig 12381 bp, 14 predicted proteins | sample Leawe162metaG_FD_119747 | JGI IMG/M metagenome (GOLD analysis project Ga0172380, IMG submission 119747) | Leachate microbial communities from a municipal landfill in Southern Ontario, Canada - Leachate well 162 metaG | ecosystem: Engineered > Solid waste > Landfill > Unclassified | place...
AGCGTCATAAGCTGTCGGAAGTGCCGCGCTTATGCTGTATGTGGTATCCGATACGCCAGCCGGAGCCGTGTGAGCCGCACTCAGCACAAGACCGGCGCGTTGCATGTAGCCAAACAGACGGGCATGCAGCGTTTCCGCCACCGCCCTGAGTACAGGCTTCAGTTTGAAACTTTTCATAGTTATTTCCTTTCTTGGTGACGAAAAAAAGGCCGCTCAAGGCGGCCCGCTGGTGGTGCTCTGTGTGCTACTTCTTTACGGCGCAATCCAGTAGCATTGATTCGGCGCTGATTCGATTACCCGCAACTTGGCGCGCTTGATTGCCTTCGCCACTCCGGGCGTCGTTATTTCATGCCAATCATCGAACACGATCAGCCCGCCAGAGACCATGCGCGGGCGCAGCCATTCAATTGCATCGGCGGTGCTTTGCTCGTAATCCATATCCAGATGGACGAAACAGAATCTATCATCAATACCGGCAGCGGATTGCGGGAATACGCCGCGAATCAGTTTGCAGTTTCCGGGCAGTAATTTCTCTACCGTGGAAAACGAAACATCGGCCAATGCTCCCGGCATGGGGTTGTCGCCCTCTTTCCACAATTCGGCTGGCATGCCCGCCCAGGTGTCGAAGCCGTAGCAGGTTTTCTCCTGGCATGACTCGGCCAGGGCTTTCAGCGTCCCACCTTTATAGACTCCAAGCTCGGCAACGCAGCCGTCTAGGTGCCTGACTCCAGCGAGCAGCGACAACAGGCTGTCGAGCCTCGCCCCTTTGACCAGCGAGATAAGCTTTACTTCCGGCGCAACAGCATGTAGGCGCGCATCCTCCAGCGTCTTTATTTGCTCGACAATTACGCCTTTGGCTCTGAGCTTCGCGGTTAGTTGCTCGATTCCTTTGGTTAGATACAGCCCTTGCAACTTATACATTTCATCGTAAGCTTCGGTATCCAGCCCTAGCAGCAGAATCTTCGCTGCGCCGCCTTGCTCGGCAATGTGAATTGCCGACATATAGTTCTGCCGAAGCTCTATTACGTGCGTCGGGTCAACGATAGTCACCATTTCCCAGCGGTGCCAGAACGAGCCGACTTCCGGGGGTAATTCATCGGTCTCGCCTGCGGTAATCAGTTTGCCCTTGAAGTTTTCCAGCGCCCACGGCCAGAAGCCCGGCGAGGGCGGCATATCGCCAGGCCAGCGGCCAAGATTCGGCGGCGCATCAATCGCAATCCCGATGTCGGCGTCCAGCGCCCAGCGACAGCCCAGGCGGGCGCACACGCGGGGAAGATGGCGCACAGAGTCAGCAAGTTCCTGCGTCATGCTCGGGCCGTCACCGATTATTGCAACGGTTTGGCCTTGGAAAATGCCGTCCGGTGTCCATCTTGTAGTCATGTTAGGTTCCTATCCACTTGACCGAAAAGTCATAAGATGCAGAATACAAGGCGGTAGCATCGTCAAATAAATCAGGGCCACCGCCAAGCGGCGTTATCGAGTCCACGCTGATCGAATTCACCGTGCCACGCTGATTAGGGCAGGCCGCTAGGATGAGCCGCATCATCGCCTTGACGCCTGGGTATCCTGTTCCTGCCGGACTCCCCTGCGGCCCCTTGAACAACGCGGAAACCTGAACGCGATCGGTATGCACCTTGTTCGCCTGATTGATGCGGATTAGGTTGTACGGGATGCTGGAAATTTGCATAACTGAAATCGCAGGCAATACCGTATTTAATGGCAAGTCGCCGCTTACAATCCGCGTCGCAGGAATCACGGCCAAGACGGGCGAGTTTGTCTTGAGCAGATACCAGACCACCGATACGCCAGACATCTACGGCCCCTCCGATATTTCAATGTCGGCAACGTCCAGCCCGCCGCGTTCAAGCCGGTCCTTCATGTAATTGCCAGCCGCTACAGTCGCCGCGCCGCCGCTGTGATCAAGCGCCGCTCGCATTGATCCGCGCCCCTTGAAACCGGGGTGACTCACGGACTTGGCGAAGATTCCGAGGAAGGACAGCAAACCGCCCGCCTTAGAAACGATTTGGTGAGGCGCTACCCCGTACTCGATCCACTTCATTATGTAGCCGTGTTTGCCGCCAGCCACTACTGATGCTGTGACCTTCCCGCCTCGCGCGCTTGTCTTTACCTTCAAGCCAGCGATAAGCTCTCCGGTCTGAACCGCGCCCGCCGCCATTAGATTCGCCTGCGTCTCTGGCAGCAGTTCCTTTACAGCTCCCGCTCTTAGCCCGCCACGAACGCACGATTTTTCAAACTTAACCGGGAAGGATTGCAAGAAGGCGTCGAGCTCCTTTAGGCCCTTTATGTGACGCTCATCAGCCACGATTGCCGCCCCTTACCCGCGCGAACATCCGCCCGAACCATCCCGGCTCAGGCCGCAATACAGCAACGTCCTGCCCGCCGTCTAGGATCAGGCTTTCATGGGCCGGAAATACCTCGTTCAGCATATCGACTACGCGAGCGCGCTGCGCATCGCCTAACCGCGATTGACAGCGAAACAGCAGCGCGTCGCCGGGGCGAAGGCTTACCACGCTTGCCGACTCGAAAACGGAGAGCGGGGATTCTTGGTTCACGATGAAATCGCCTCTACCCACATTTCTATGCCTTCCTTGTCGCCAATGACAGCGGGGCCAGCAACGATCTGATAGACCGTGGAAGTCGGGCGCATGATTACCAAGCGCATCGAAGAATCTATGTCCGTTGCGTAGTTCGCCCGCACGCGAGCGCGACGGGTCGCAACGGCTAGCCCTTGCTTGACGGCCTCAGACTTCGACGGCAGTTCGTCTTGGATGCCTACCCACATCACGCGCAAGAGGGTCCATGTGATTAACTCGGTTCCGTAATCTGGGTCGGCAGTTACAACTTTGTATTCGACGCGGGCGCGAACGTCGAGCGGTCCAATGTTCACAGTTTCCTCGGTGGCGGTGGCGGGGTAATCCTGCCTATTGTTGGGCGCGGCCCTTTCGGCGGCGGATTGTGGTTTTGCTTCGGCCCCATGCCAACGCCACCAAACAAGCACAGCGCCCCAAGGATCATTATCCATAGCGCGCAATCAGCGAGGAAACTCACGCGAACAGCCTCCCAACTACCCTTTCGCTGTCTAGCAAGCCGTCCACGTAGCAGGGCGGCAGTTCGATCATTCCGCTAGGCCCGGCGACAAGTGCGCTCCGGTTGTCCCATCCGGCTTTGATCCGCATGAGCATCCACATTTTTACACGTTGCGGCACGGCAGCAGCAGCGCCATATCCGGCAACAAACCGGATGGTTACGGCATTGTTCTGCACCCTCGTATCGGGCCAGGATTCATCGTAGGCGAGACTTATGCGCGCCGGCTTGCTCTTGGCATCAACCGAATAGACGGACGCCGCCAGCGTCTGCGTTGCCCCATCCTCATCGACGTAGGTAATGCTTGTCACCGATGACAGCGGCGGCAAAATGAATTCGTAAGGCGTTTCTTTTGGGAATTCGTCAAAGTAGAAGTCCCACGTTTGCGTAATCAGGTAACGATGCAATTCCTGCTCTGCCGCATCTCGCGCCGACGCGATCAGGACGTTTAGAAGCGGGTCCGTTGTCGTATTCGTGGTCGGTGCCTGCGCTCCCAATGCTGAATCCGCAATATTGTCGGTATAAGTCGCCGTGCCATTCGCCAGAGCCACCAAAAATAGGTATGTCGCACCATTCGCCGCAGTCCGGTAAATGTCTAGATACGTCATCAGCGAGCCGCCGACAGGCAGCGCGGTAAGGCTCACCTTGCCATTTACCGTCTTGTCGGCAACCGTAACCGCCGCTGAAATCGTCCCGGCCTGCGTGTGGCCGTCTGCGTTTCGGAACACGCCGACATAGCGATGCGCGCCGTTATCCACATTGCCAGCAATCGGCGTACCAGCTAGCGCGGCGGTGATGATTCCGGGCGCGGGTTCGGTATTGCTGGCGTCGATACGGCAATGCGCCATAACCTCGGCAACGGTTAATGGTTCCGTCGCGGCGGCTGCAAATACCTCTATGGCGTGCGGATACGATGCCATGCTTTAGCTCAAGGTCGCGTCTATATCCAGACTAGCGCCAGTCCCTGCAATGGACGCCACCACAAGCGCCATGCCCGCATTGCCCCGCGTTTCGATGCGAAGCCGTTGTTTGAGCGGGTTTAGGACGCCAGTAGCGCCGCCAAAGGTCAGCGCGGTAACAGTGCCAGCCGAATAAGTGTCGGTGCGGGCGTTGTAATAGAACGGAATCACCGTAGCGGCAGGAACAACCGCATCCCCGCTGCGCGTCATGCTCAGATCGAAATCGACGTACTGATACCCAGAGCAGTTCACCGGAGACGCGGGAATGTTGAATGCGGTATTAACCACATTGCTAGCAGCGTTCGCCGCGATCCCGGTCCCGACTTCCCCGATGTCAACAGCTCCAGCCGTACCGCCTGCCCCGGTCGTGCCAACGGCGGTTATCTTGATGCCGCTCGCACGCTGCGCTTCGGTGATCCGGCCTACCCATTTCGCCGCTACGCCATCCGTTGAGCAGTAGATGTCGTAATACGTCGCTCCGGTCACGGCAGCGAACGCGGCGCGGACGGTCAAATTCGTGGTCTCAGTCGTGACCGTGGTATTTCCAGCGGTCGGCGTCGTTCGTCCGTAGGCATTCCCGGCAATGACGTACACGGTATGAACGCCAGCATCGCAGGAGCCAGTCGCCTGTTTGGTGCAAGTCACCGTTCCAGGAGCCGCTAACAGGTCGGCAGCAACCACGGCGGAACGATAGACAGCCGCAACGGTAGCGGAAAGACTCGCTTTTACAGGAATCCCGGCGCTCATTTCGATTCCCCTTTACGCGGACGGCCGCGCTTTTTCATGTAATTCATTATTCCAGTCGGCTCCGGGTCTCCCTCCCCTCTATCCCCGTTGAGAACATCTTGCTCAAGCTCTTCTGTCGCCTCTTCTACCAACTCGGCAACCTTGTTCCCAAGCTGGTCCTTGGCTTGCAACAGAATCTGGCGCATGGCTCCCGGAGGGCTGATGATTGCGCCGACCGGGTATCCGCGCCATGATCGCGTAATGCGAACACGAATCTTTGCTGCGATCTTGCCGGTGTCAATTTTGCTCATCGTCGCGCTCCTTGCGGCATACCGCCCGCGTCATAGTCATACGGCATTTGGTAAATCGGTTTCAAATCTCGGCCGGGCCAGGTAATCATTTCCTGCAAGTGCCCGACCGCTATACGTGGCGCAAGGAACAGCGTGCGGCCTGTCGCAATCCAGTGGTGCCAAAAATCAATGTCGGCGTCTTTCTTTCCATCGCCCCATCGGCCATCCGGCCCAGGCGTTGCGGTCATCCAAGGGCGCTCGAATGTGCGCAGCTTTTCTGCGCGTAGAATCGTCAGCCCGAAATGCCCATGCGATACCGGCATGAGATTCCTGCTAAGATTTGGCGTAGCAATCGAAGTCAGCGGCTTTCCGTCTTTTCCGCGAATCCCGAAAATTGCGTACTCAGTGCCGCGCCTACTCTCAAGCGGAAAAATGGCGTCCGCATCCGCGCAGGCTTCCATCAGCCGGTAAAGTTCAAGCACATCTTCGTAGCTGAAAACCGTGTCGTAATCGCAGGTAATAACGTAACGGACATTCGGGTCCGCGATCTGCAACTCGATAACCTCGCTCATTACTTGATGCCAGTACGCGCCGCCCGCGATCTGGTATTTCACATGGGCCTTGCCAAACGCCATAGAAGCGCATCGGAAATGCGCTACCGGACCAAACCTCGGGGCCGATAAAACGGCTACCGTATCCGCGCAAACCGTAGCTTTTCCGCTCGGCTTGTAGCCGCCGATATTCAGGCTCACCGGCAACGATGCGCAATCCTGAATCTCAGAAGTCCAGCGATGCAGCCGTTCAAGCCCTGCGTCGATCATCAGTTCTGTCAGCAGTTCAGCGTCGAAACCGCAGCCGTGCATATCGCGTTCATCAAGGTGAGCGCCGAATACATAGCCTTGAATGTTGAACGCTTTGCCGTCCAGATAGTCCTTGGCGATTTTCTCGAAATCTGGCACGGCGATTTTCAGCAATCCACCGGGTGCTAGCTTCGATACCCAATGTTTCAGAACCGCCGATACAGCGGTATGCGACCAATGCTCTAAGACATGCGATGCGCGGATTTCCTGCATCGAAGCATCGGGGCATCCAAGCGGGTATAGGGAATCTCCGTTCTTTCCGTCCATGTTCAAAAATCCATGAATCGGCTTGTCACCAGCCCCGAGATTCAGTCGAAGCGGACTGCCGTCCTCATCATACTGATTGGCCTTTGCGCGTTCTCGTTTAACTAAATTCCGTTCATCTTCCGGTGTAAACATTTGCGTTCCTCTCGCCAGGTTAAGAAATGCCGGTTACGTTTATCCGGCGTCACGCGGGCGAGCGCGCAACCGTGTTCCTTACTTAGCCGTCAACCACGCCAGCCATTTGCGCGCGGGCAATGGTCGAATCACCGGCCCGGCCTAGCGTCACGACTACGGTCTGAAGGGCGGCAGTACCGCCATGCGTCACCAGCACGTTCAGGTAACGCTTGCGCGCCCGCAGATCGACGTTCAGGCGGGTTACGCCGGGGGTCGTTTGCGTGGCCGGGATCGTGAACCCGTCCGTCGCGTCACCGACAAACTTGGTGATGTCGGTAAAGGCGGTAGTCGTTTCACCTTCCTGGAGCGTCAGCACAGCCGGATTCGTGGCGCTGGCGGCTTGGCTGTCGAGGATGTGATCGACTGCGGCTTCGTCATACCCGAGGGTATCGACCCAGCCCGACGCGGTGCCTGCGGCGGAAAGGGACTGCGGAGTAATTGCGACTTTCGTCGCGGTGTTTTGGAGGTGCATCATGGCAAAAATTCCTTTCAAAAAGTTTGGGAAGGCCGGATTTAACCGGCCCGGATTCGGTTCAGATCAAAATCAAGTCGTGCCGACCAGGACGGCGAACGGACTCTTGACCGTAGTGCTGCCGAGGTCGTGGACGTTGATGTCGAAACGCTCCGTTCCCTTGATGCCGATTTGATCCTCTTCCCAATACTGCTCATTGGAAAGCGCGATACGGATGCCGCGACGGTCGCCCATCGTTGCCGCCATGCGCAGATTTCCGAACCCGCAGACGACTTTTGCGTTGTAATCCGTCGCCGGATCGTCAGCCATGACCGGGGTCACGTAGATCGGATAGCCCAGGAAGCGCGGCGTGTCTGATTCCGAAAGCATGTCACGGGTCGTTCCGCCGCCTGCGATCTTGATCGCATTGAAGATCAGTTCCTGCCCGGACGGGCTGCAATACCACGCTGCGCCAGCCTTGGCGTATTGCGGAATCGCGCTCATCAGGTTCAGCAGATCGTTGGCGTCGATTTCACCCAGCAGGTTATGCGGGGTGATAGCCGCGACCTTCGCCTTCGTGTGCGCGGCGTCGATTGCCTTGACCAGAACGCCGACAATGCCGCCATCGGTTGCAAGGCCGGTGCCGGTGAAGCCTACGGTGTCCTCTTTCAACGCGAAGGCGTAGGCGATTTCCTGCGCCATCTGGTCAGCGAGGTCGATAATCGCATCTTCCGCGACTTCCGAACTCATCCTTGTGAGTACCATGAGCTTCTTTGCCACCAGCGCGACGTTATCCCAGCCTGCGTCAGATTCCGTACCAGCGGTGTTCTCGCCAACGAAATAGGCCGTCAGCCCGCCAGTGCGGCGCGGGATATTGCGGGTATCCGAACCCATTGGCGTAACGCGGCAGACGCGGCGGAAAAGGCCGTATTCTTCGCGCAAGTCGATAATGGCGCGCTCCAGTTCATCGGGCACCAAAGCGCCACCGGAGGTGTTCACGCCACCGGACAGAGCCGAGCGCACGCCGATACCGTTTTTGCGGCAGTATTCCGTCGCGTTGACGTTTCCGTACAGTGTCGCGGCGAGCCACATACCAGCACGATAAGCGGCCATCTGGCCTTTGGATGACTTGTCGAAAGCAACCAGCTTCCCGTAGGAGCGCGGGACTTCGATGCGCGGGCCTGCGTCCGTGTTGCGGATCGTGGCCTGAACTTCGGTATCATCCAGAGCGGCAGAGGGCTGCTCGCGGACGGTCGGTTTCGGATCGCCAAAGGTCGGCTTGGCAACGGCCTCCAGTTTCATGCGCTGCTCGATATCCTTGTTCATTTCGGCAACGCGGGCCGTGGCGGCGTCGAATTTCGCTTGTTCTTCCGGCGTCATGCTGCGCTCGCCTTGGTCCGCTGCGTCGAGGATTCCCTCGGCTTCGGCAAGAATCGCCGCGCGGTCTTGCTTGAGTTCGGTTACGGTTTTCATACTGTTTCCTTAAAAATTGGCGAAAAAAAACCCGCTCAAGGCGGGCTGCGGTGACAGGTTCCCCAGGCTTCGGCCTGGCGCATCGCCCTGCTTTGGCGGGCGCGCGGATTGACGCCTGTCAGCGTCTAGGTTTTCAGCAGTTTCAGTTGTTCGCGGCGTTTGCTCATGTCTGCCGCAAGAGATTCCTTCGCCTTCGCAAGCGCGGCAGGCACCGGAAAGCCGTATTGCTTGAAATCGAATTGCGCCAGAGCCGCCGCGCGGACTGGCTCATCAACTTCATCGGCCAGCCCGTATTTAACGGAATCCTCTGCACTCAGCCACGTTTCAGCGTCCAGCATTGCCAGCAAATCCGGCCGGGTCAGTTTGTCACCTGCCTTGCGCAGATACGATGTCGCCGCGCTGTCGCGCATTTGCTCCAGATCGTCGGCGGCTTTGCGCATTACGGCGGCGTCACCGGCTACCCACATCCAAGGGTTATGAATGAACAGCATCGCGTTGGCGGGCATTTCGATGCGGTCGCCAGCCATCGCAATCATGGATGCCGCAGACGCTGCTACGCCGTCGATTCGGACAACTACCTTAGCCTTGCTTGTGCGCAGGTAATTGTGGATTGCAAAGCCCTCGAACATATTTCCGCCCGGCGAGTTGATGCGGACAACAAGCTCATCACCTGCCTCCAGTTTCAGCGCCTGCAATTGCTTGATCAGGTCAGCAGCAGCGACACCGCCACCGAAAAACCCAGCGCCGATTTCGTCATAGATCAAAACTTCTGCGCTCTTTCCCGCCTTCGCATTCACGCGAAACCATTGGCGCGTCCCGGCTTCCGGCTGGCCTTTAAGTAGTTTGGGCATTGCATTCTCCTAGCGCGAGACGTTCAAGCAATTCGACTTTGCGCAGTTTCAGTTCATCCTGCGAAATTCCGCGATCATCGGCCAACAGGTTCAACTGCATGGCCTGTGCGCAGTAGCGGTCTGCGATTTCCTGCGCGACGCACATCCATTCCGCGACTTTCTCACCGACCTGAACGTAAGCGGCTGTTCCAGCCGATTCGAGCATCCGCGACTCGAAACGTACAACGCGCTCGGCAGCGGCATGAGCAAGGCGCGCGGCGGGCGTGGGTTCTGGCGCGGTCGGGTCGGCTGTGGCTGTCGGAGCGGGTAGCGCGGGCTTGTCCTGCCCCGCCTTTTCCGCTGGCGTCATGTTCAGGGGAACGAGGTACATATCCCCGAGTTTGCCCGGTAATGGGTTGCGATCTTCAAGTTCGCAGATGTCATTCGCGTTCATCCAGCCCCAATTACGCGCGATTGCATACGCGGCATAACGCGATGCCAAATCACCGCGCAGCAAACCCTCCACCACATGCTTCGTGTAGAAAATGCTCTGCTTGCGGAATAGCTTGCGGTTGTACTCTTGCTCAAATCGAACAAGCCAAGGCCGGATGGTATCGACTACCCACTCGATATTCTGGTGTTCGATGTTGCTGAACGTGGCGTGCGTCATTTCGCGCAACTTGTGCGGCGGCATGTTGAGCCAGCGCGCCCATTCCTCTACGGTGAAGCGCCGCGCCTCAATCAACTGCGCTTCCTCATGCGTCGGATTCATCGGCTTGAACTTCATGCCGTTTTCGAGGATGGCGATGCGGTGCGCGTTCGTCAGCCCGGACAATTTCTGCGCAATCTCGGATTTCAGGCGATTGAACTGCGGATCGTTCAAAACCTTGTCAGTCTCAATCACGCCGGAAATATTCCCGCCGTTGCGGAAAAACTTACCGGCATATTGGTCCTGCGCCGCGTTCAGGCCAATCGACTCGCGCGCCAGTTGGATCAAGCCATAGCCTACGATTCCATCAAAGCCAAGGCCAGGGACATGCAAAACATCCTCGGGCTTGAGATACCGGACCTCCCCGTCCCAAGGTCTTACTTCGTACCAGAGTTGGCCGGTATCGTCGCGCTTCGGCGTCGTGATGTTCGGCGGCAAAAGCCATAACTGATACGGGTTTCCGCGAGCGTCCCAAAGAATCTCAGCGTATCCGTTCCCCCGGCCTATGGCGTGCGCGACCATCGTCTGCCGCATGGACATGGCCGTCATTTCTGGATTCGGCTCGGTATGCAGCAGGTAGTGTGCCGGGTGCTGCTCCCAAACATCCCGCTTGCGGCCGTCCGTCTTGTAGACGTTCAGCGGCAAAGATGCGACAGTACCGGCAATCATGTTCAGGCCGCAGTAATAGGCAGATAGGCCCATCGCCACGGCGTCTGATACCTTAACCCCGGAGGATGACTCACGCTGCCCGAATAGCGCCTCCAGAAACCAAGTCGCGGGCGAGCGCAGCGTAGAAGTCTCTGCGCGCGGGGCGAAGCGGCTTAGGAAGCGTTGGACTGCGTTCATGCGTTCACTACCCTAAGCTCTCCCGTATAGACGTTCATCGCCTCCGGGTTCAGTGCCATCAGCGCGACGGATGAGAAAAGCGCCATCAATGGATCAATCTTCGCCCATCCGCTAGCCTGTTTCGTGATGAGCATTGCGTTTCCTTTTGGTTCAATTCGAGCGTTCGATACGCACCAGGCCATCATCTTGCTGCCATCGTGAGTCAAAGCGCCTTCGGCCAGTTTACGTTCAGCGGTCTTGATCGCGCCTGACAGCTTCCAGCCCTGCGAAATACCGATAATCTTTTCTTGCGGTACACAAGCGGCGACAAGCGCATCCAAGACGCCGCCAATACCGGCAGGGTCAACGCCTACCTTGTCCAGCAGCCCGGCCTGTTCGATGCTCGCCACCATGTCAGCAAGCTCGGTCACGTCATCACCGATCTGCGCGACTAGCGTTAGATCGCCGTCTTTGTCGAAGTCCTTGAACCGCGCGGCCTCGGATTTCCGGCGTTCCAAGACGGACGGATGCGCCCAGGCATGGGACCAGGACAGCCATTCCTTTTCTGGCGTGCGGCCGGTCACATTCAACCCGAGCCAATCATCCAATCCGCCGCCGTCAACGCCTACATCAACGACTTCGCAGCGGGCTAGAATCGCCTCTAACGTGATTCCCTTGCGGCCTTGGGCTTCCCAGAATGGCGCGCCCGCCCAATTATCTGAGCGGAGAGCCATACCTATCTCGACGTTAAGATGTTTGGCAAGGAAGCCGATCATGCTTTCCTCGCCGTCATGCTCGGCCATATCGAACTTGCGCTCGATATATTCCACATCCACCGACGCGCCAAGATTCGGGTTTGTGATGTAAAAGTTTTTCTTGTCGCGGTAACTCTTGTCCTTGAGCATCGCGGCGGGGTGCTCGTACAGAACCGGCAGGAATCGCTTATCCTGAATCAGTCCATCGCGCACGCCGCGCGCATACATCAATTTCTTGCGGAACACGCCAGCAGGGGGAGCGTCTGACTGCGTTGTCAGGTACACGCAAAAACCTTCCTGCCGCGAAGCAAGCCCACCAGTCGCCTCAAGCAACATGCTTTCGGCGTTCGCCTGCTTGCCGAATAAATGCAGCTCATCCAGCAGAAGCCCGGTGAATTTCTTTCCGCCTACGGTCTCATTCTCTGCCGCGATGACTTTCAGAGCCGCGCCGTTTCCCCGGTGCGTAATAGTCCGTATGTGGTCCTGCACCAAAAACAGGTCGGACAGTTCTTCATCCTTACGCACCATATCCCGCGCCGGGAAGAATGAATTATTGGCGACTTCAATCGTCGGGGCCAAAATCCCAAACTCGGCCGACTCGCGCCAGTTACGGATTAGCGCGGTCATCATGATTCCAGCCGCTAGCCCGGACTTGAAATTCTTTTTTGAAACGCTCAGCAGGTATTCAGTTATCAGCCGCCGCCCTACTTCCGAATCGTAGGAGCCGAACAATGCGCCCACAAAATCGAATATCCACGGTCGGCAGGCTTCGCCCATCGTCGGACTGCCAGGCGCGTCAACAATCCGCAGCGCCTTGAAAACGGCTAGGGCAGATTCAGCCTCGGCAGGGAACAGCGGGGCGAAGGGGATTAGGGATTCGCCTGCAACTATCCGGTGTTCCCAATTTTTGCAGCTTGTTGACCATTCCATGTTGCGTTGCAGCGCCTAGCGAAGTGCCAA
>Ga0172380_10007375_pt1 | contig 12379 bp, 7 predicted proteins | sample Leawe162metaG_FD_119747 | JGI IMG/M metagenome (GOLD analysis project Ga0172380, IMG submission 119747) | Leachate microbial communities from a municipal landfill in Southern Ontario, Canada - Leachate well 162 metaG | ecosystem: Engineered > Solid waste > Landfill > Unclassified | place...
AGTCGTGCTGGTGCAAAAAGACGAGGGCCTGTTCGAGCCGCATACGGTAAAACTGGGGCGGCAAGCCGACGGCTACTATGAAGTGCTGGAAGGCTTGGAAGCTGGCGATAAAGTCGTCACGCGCGCCCTGTTCCTGATCGACGCCGAGAGCAATCTCAAATCGGCGCTGCAGGGTTTTAGCCGCAGCGAGCCGGAACCCAAGGCGCCACACGGAGGCCACTAGCGATGCTGAACCATGTCATTGCCTGGTCGTTGCGCAACGTGTTCCTGGTGCTGCTGGCAACGGCGGTTATCATAGCCGGCGGCATTTACGCGTTGTCGCGAATGCCGCTGGATGCCTTGCCCGATTTGTCCGACGCGCAGGTCATCGTGTATACCGAATATCCCGGACAAGCCCCGCAAGTCGTCGAGGATCAGGTCACTTATCCCTTGACCAGCGCGATGCTGAGCGTGCCGCGCTCGAAAGTCGTGCGCGGTTTTTCGTTTTTCGGCGTCTGTTTCGTTTATGTCATCTTCGAGGACGGCACCGATATTTACTGGGCGCGCTCGCGCGTTTTGGAATACCTCACGTCGATGACCGGGCGGCTGCCGCGCGGCGTCGCGCCGCAATTGGGGCCGGATGCGACCGGCGTCGGCTGGGTTTATCAGTACGCGCTGCTGGCGAAAAACCATACGCTGGCGGAACTCCGCACCTTGCAGGACTGGTTTGTGCGCTACCAATTGGCCAAGGCCAAAGGCGTCGCCGAGGTCGCCGGTATCGGCGGCTTCGTGCAGCAATACCAGGTCACCGTCGATCCGCACAAATTGCAGGCCTACGGCATTTCGCTGCGCACGGTGGGGGATGCGATACGCAACGGCAATCGCGATGTCGGCGGCCGGACGATCGAACTTGCCGAAACCGAATACATGGTGCGCGGCCGCGGTTATTTGCGCGGCCGGGCCGACCTGGAACGGTTGGTGCTGAAAGCCGAAAACGGCGTTCCGGTGCTGGTGCGCGATGTCGCGCGCGTCGAACTGGTGCCCGACGAACGCCGCGGCATCACCGAATGGAACGGCGAGGGCGAGGCGGTTTCAGGCATCGCGCTGGCGCGCTACGGGCAGAACGCGCTGGACGTGATCGATCATGTCAAGGAACGCTTGCGCGAAATCTCTGCCGGCTTGCCGCCCGACGTCAGCGTGCAGACGGTTTACGACCGTTCCGAGCTGATTTATCGCGCGATTGACAATCTGCGCCATACGCTGCTGGAGGAAAGTATCGTCGTCGCCGCGGTTTGCGTCCTGTTCCTGCTGCATGTCCGCAGCGCGCTGGTGGCGATTTTGATGCTGCCGGTCGGCGTGTTGATCGCGTTTATCGTCATGCAGGCCTTGGGCATGAATTCCAACATCATGAGTCTCGGCGGCATCGCGATTGCGATCGGCGCGATGGTCGACGCCGCGATCGTCATGATCGAGAACGCCCACAAGCACCTCGAACGCGACGGCGGCCGCCTGCCGCGCGCTGAAATCCTGCTGAACGCCTGCAAGGAAGTCGGCCCGCCGCTGTTTTTCAGTCTGTTGATCATCACGGTGTCCTTCCTGCCGGTGTTCGCGCTGGAGGCGCAGGAAGGCCGCTTGTTCCACCCCTTGGCGTTCACGAAGACCTTCGCGATGGCCGGCGCCGCGCTGCTGTCGGTCACGCTGGTGCCGGTGTTGATGGCGCTGTTCGTGCGCGGCAATATCCTGTCCGAGCAACGCAACCCGATCAACCGTTTTTTGACCTGGCTTTACCGCCCGATTATCGCCTGCGTGATGCGCCAGAAAATCCTGACGATTGTTTTCGCATTGCTGATGCTGGCGGCCAGCGCTTACCCGGCGCTGCAATTGGGCGGCGAATTCATGCCGACGCTGAATGAAGGCACGCTGCTGTTCATGCCCCAGACGCTGCCGGGCTTGCCGCCGTCTAAAGCGGCCGAATTGCTGCAAACCCAGGATCGCATCATCAAGACCTTCCCCGAAGTCGAATCAGTATTCGGCAAGGCCGGGCGCGCGTTGACCGCGACCGACCCGGCGCCGCTGGAGATGTCCGAAACGCTGGTCAACCTGAAGCCCGAATCGGACTGGCGGCCCGGCATGACGGTCGATAAATTGATTGCCGAGATGGATCAGGCCTTGCAGATTCCCGGTGTCAGCAACGCCTGGACGATGCCGATCAAAAACCGCATCGATATGCTGGCGACCGGTATCCGCACGCCCATCGGCATTAAATTGTTCGGCAAGGATCTGGTCGAAATGGAACGTCTTGCCCAGCAGATCGAGCAGGCCGTCAAGACCGTGCCCGGCACGACCAGCGCCTATGCCGAACGCATTACCGGCGGTTTTTACCTGAACATCACGCCCGATTACGAGGCCCTGGCGCGTTACGCACTGCCGGTCGGCGATGTTCAGGACGTCATCGCGACGGCTATCGGCGGCGAGACCGTCACGACAATGGTCGAAGGGCGCGAGCGTTTCGCCGTCATCGTCCGTTACCCGCGCGAATTGCGCGACAGCCCGCAAGCCATCGCCGCGCACGTACTGGTGCCGACGCCCGGCGGGGCGATGATCCCGCTGGGGCAACTGGCGAAACTGAGCCTGGACAAGGGAGCTCCGGCGATACGCACCGAGAACGCGTTGCTGTCGGTTTATATCTATGTCGACATGCGCGGGCGCGACATCGAAACTTATGTGCGGGACGCCAAGCAAGCGGTGCAGCAGGCAGTCAAGTTCCCGGCCGGCTACACGATCGCGTGGAGCGGCCAGTTCGAATACATGGAGCGGGCCAAACAGCGCTTGCGCATGGTCGTGCCGCTGACGCTGGGCATTATTTTCGTATTGCTGTACGTCAATTTTGGCCGCCTGGCCGAAACGCTGATCGTCATGCTGTCGGTGCCGTTCGCGTTGGTCGGCGGCATCTGGTTGCTGTGGTTGCTCGACTACAACGTCAGCGTCGCGGTCGGCGTCGGTTTTATCGCGCTGGCCGGCGTCTCTGCCGAGACCGGTGTCGTGATGCTGATTTATCTCGATCACGCCGTCCGGGAAAAACGCCGGCAATGCCTGGAAGAAGGCCGGGATTTCACCGAGGATGATCTGTACGCCGCGCTGATGGCCGGCGCGGCGGAACGCCTGCGGCCGAAAATCATGACCGTGACCGCGATCATGGCCGGCCTGCTGCCGATCCTGTGGAGCACAGGTACGGGTTCGGAAGTCATGCGCCGCATCGCCGCGCCGATGGTCGGCGGCATGGTGTCGTCAACGCTGTTGACCTTGGTCGTCATCCCGGCGCTTTATGCTTTATGTCAACAATATGCCATCAACAAACAATCCGCCAAAGGAGGTAAAGCTTGACGATACGTTAACAATCTGAGAAAACACCCATTCATTTATTGAATTATTTTGGAGAAAACCCATGAAAACTAATTTTTTGATTACCCTGCTGTTGGCTCTCGGTTTATTGACCGCTTGCGCCGAGATGAACCCGCATCCGATGGATATGAGCCAGGCCGTGCAAAGCGCGACCACTAAAGCCGATCATGAAGCTTTGGCGAAACATTATGAGGAAGCGGCGGCCGAAATGCAGCTTAAAGTTGATGAACACAAGAAACTGCTTAGCCAGTACGAGGCAAAAGGCTATCTATACGGCAGACAGGCGCAAAGTTTTAGAGACCATTGCGAGGTGTTGATTAACGCCTATGAAAAAGCCGCCGAGGCGAACCGGGCCATGGCTGAGATGCATCGGCAGATGTAAATTTTTGACAGTGCGGGGATGGGGGATGTTTCCATCCCCCTACGCGGGACGGGGTTTGTAAGCCCGTCCCAAACGTTTTGACGTCGCCGCTATCCTTGAACCCTCTACGAGAAATCCTGCGGACGGAGTAGCCTATCTCGTCCGGCATCCTGTTGTTAATAAAAGGGTATTGTTGATTCTCCGCTAATGTTAGGAGGAATGCCGCTATGAACGCATCAAACGCAAGCCGCTTTGCGACCGACGTGGAGCAGAGACTGGTCGCCAATAAAGCGAAAAAGGCTTACCCGGCATGAGCAAAATCAATGACGCAAAGGCAGACGCTTCGGGCTGGTCATTTTGCAATTCAGTGGCAATGACCAGTACAGGAGAAATGGCATGAAATTCGCCTTGCTATGGGCTAGCTTGTTGTGGCCTGCTTTTGCTCTCGCCGTTGACAACAACGTTGAGCCGGTTTTGCCATTGGCGCAACTGATCCGGGAAGCGCTGGATCAAAACCCTGAAATCAAGGCGGCCGAACAACGTTGGGTATCGGCCCAGGCCAGAATTCCCCAGGAACAAACCCTGCCCGATCCTAAGCTGTTCTTTAACCACAGGGAATTGGAAAAACGCGAAACAATGGTCGGCGTCAGCCAAGAGATCCCATTTCCCGGTAAACTCGGCCTTAAAGGAGAAATCGCCGCCACTGAAGCCGGCATGCTGGAACAAAACTATCTGGCGACCCGGCTGACAATAGCGGCCGCCCTCAAAGAGGCCTATTACGATCTGCATTTTATTGTCAAATCGATAGCTATTGTCGGGAAAAACAGGCGCTTGCTGGTTCAGTTCGAGGAACTCGCCGAGGCGTATTATGCGGTAGGGAAGGGTGCGCAACAGGATGTCTATCGGGCGCAGACGGAACAATCGCGGCTGCTCGCGCGGCTGGCCAGTTTAGAGCAACGTAAACAATCGCTGTCAGCGGACATTAACCGGCTCTTGAATCGCCATCCTTACACTACCTTGGGTATTCCGGAAGAGATAACCATGACGCCGCTGCAACACAGTCAGGAACAGTTGGAAGTCCTGGTCGGCAACTCGGCGCCATTGCTTGGCACTCAGGCAAAGGACGTGGAACGCAGCGATAAAACAATAGATTTGGCAAAGCGGGAATATTTACCTGATTTTGAACTTAGCGCCGGCGGCATACGTGAAGAACCGACGGGGCTCAATGGTTATCAGGTCATGCTCAATGTGAAAGTGCCGCTCTATTTTGCCAATAAACAACGGCAAGGTGTGCGGGAAGCGGTAGCCGGACGGGAGGCCAGCAAGGACGATTTGCAGAATATCAGGCAGGAACTGCTGTTTCGCGTCAAAGATAATATCGCTCAGGCACAACGCGCCGAGGAACTTGTTCACATCCTGCAAGACGCCATCATTCCCCAGGCGCGTTTTACGCTAGCCGCGGCTCAGGCGAGTTATGGCGTCGGCAAAGTGGATTTTCTCAGTTTATTGACCAGCTTGCTGACGCTGCTGGACAATGAAATTGAACTGCACGGTGAAATTGTCGAACATGAAAAGGCCCTCGCCCGGCTTGAGGGCATCATTGGAGAACGGCCATGATTCAGAAACCAGGCCTGTTTATCAAGCAACTATTCAATAAAATTAGTGCAGTAGCCATTTATGCTTTGCTGCTGATAGCCACATCGCCGGCATACGCAGAAGAGCCTGTGAATCATGTCGGCGCGGATCATTTGGCCGCAACTCGGGAGCGTGATGCCCCCAATATCATGACCATCGACGCCGAACGCCTGCAATCGATCGGCGTCAAGTTCGAGGAGGCCAAATACCGGCTTATGGAACAAAACATCCGCACCGTAGGCCGTGTGGAAATCAACGAGCGTCTTATCGCCCAGGTGAATATCAAAATAGAAGGCTGGATCGAGCAGCTCTTTGTAAACACCACCGGTGAACATGTTAAAAAAGGCCAGATACTGTTTACGCTGTACAGCCCGGAACTGGTGGCAACCCAGCAGGAATACCTGCTCGCCTTGCAAAGCGTAAAAACCTTGGGCAACAGCGAGTTCCCCGACGTTGCCAGAGGCGCGAATTCCTTGCTGGATATGGCGCGTCGGCGCTTAGGTCTGTGGGATATTGAAACCTACCACCTGCGTGACCTGGAACGCACCGGTGAAGTGCTGAAAACCCTGCCGATCCATGCGCCGCTCACCGGCACAGTCATTACCAAGACGGCTTTAGCCGGCATGCACGTTAATCCCGGCGATCAACTTTATACCATTGCCGATCTGACCCGCGTGTGGGTGCTGGCCGATATTTACGAATATGAGCTGCCGTTGATAAAACCGGGCCAAACGGCATCGGTCAGCCTGTCCTATGCACCCAAAAATCAGTATCAAAGCCGGATCGATTTCATTTATCCAACGGTAGACCCGGAAACCCGTACCGCCAAGGTTCGCTTCGAACTGGACAATCCGGCAGAAATTTTCAAACCGGGGATGTTTGCCAATGTGGCGCTTGCCGTACCGATGGGAACACGGCTGGTGGTATCCAAAAATGCGGTGCTGGAATCCGGGGAGCGGCAGATCATCTTTATTCATCTGGGCGGCGGCAAACTTGAATGGCGTAGCGTAAAAACAGGCCAGCGTAGCGGCGACTGGATTGAAATTATGGAGGGACTTGACGAGGGCGAACATATCGTCACCTCGGCGAACTTCCTGCTCGATTCCGAAAGCCAGCTCAAGAATGCAGTAAGCGGCATGACCGGGATGAAGCATTAAAATCGTCCCGCTTAAACAGACGCTTCAGAGTATAAAGGATCGGCCATGGTCGAAAAAATCATAGAGTTCAGCGCCAAAAACCGTTTCATCGTCTTTCTGCTGGTATTCGGTCTGGCCGGCGGCGGTTTGTGGGCGATGAAAAATATCCCCATCGATGCCTTGCCGGACTTGTCCGACACCCAGGTCATCATCTATACCCCGTGGATGGGGCGTTCCCCTGACCTGGTGGAAGACCAGATCAGCTATCCCATCATTACCGCCCTGTTGTCAGCGCCCAATGTGACGGTCGTGCGCGGGTTTTCGGACTTCGGTTATTCCTACGTCTATGTGCTGTTCAAGGACGGCACCGACATCTATTGGGCGCGTTCGCGTGTGCTGGAATACCTCAACCAGTTGGCCGGCAAATTGCCCGAAGGCGTGACGCCGCAGCTCGGGCCGGACGCCACGGCGGTCGGCTGGGTGTTTCAGTACGCGCTGATAGACACCAGCGGGCAACAGGATCTGGCATCGCTACGCTCGTTCCAGGACTGGTATCTGCGCTATTGGCTCCGCGCCGTAGATGGTGTTGCCGAAGTCGCCGGCGTGGGCGGTTTCGTGCGCCAGTACCAGATCAATCTCGACCCCACCAGAGTGCTGGCCTACCGGCTCAACCTGAACGAGATCATCGACAAGGTGCGCATGAGCAACCTTGATGTGGGCGGTCGGGTCGTCGAGTTCTCCGGCGTGGAATACATGATAAGAGGGCGAGGCTACATCAAATCCACCGCCGACATCGAGCAAATCGCGGTGGGCGTGAACCCGAACGGCACGCCGATTCTGCTGCGCGAGGTCGCCACGGTGACGCTGGGGCCGGACATGCGGCGCGGCCTGGTGGAGCTCAACGGCGACGGTGAAGTGGTGGGCGGCGTCGTCATCATGCGCTACGGCGAAGACGCCCTGAAAGTGATCGCCCGTATCAAGGCGAAACTGAAGGAGATAGAACCGTCGCTGCCTAAAGGCGTCAAGATTGTCACTGCCTATGACCGTAGCGACCTGATCAGGAAGGCTGTTGCCACGGCCAACGAAAACCTGAGCGAAGAACTGATTGTCGTCAGCATCTTGATCATTATCTTCCTGCTGCATTTCCGCTCAGCCCTCATTCCCATCATCACGCTCCCCATCGCGATCCTGATCGCTTTCATCCCGATGTATTTCCTGGGCGTCGGCATGAACATCATGTCCATCGGCGGCATCATCGTCGCCGTCGGCGATATGGTGGACGCGTCCATCGTCATGGTCGACAACGCCCATCGTCGGCTGGAGGAATGGGCGCGGGAAGGAAAAGTCGGCGACCGCAACCGGGTGCTTATCGATTCCGCCAAGGAAGTGGGGCCACCGATTTTCGCCTCGCTGCTGGTAATCGCTATCGCTTTCATGCCGGTCTTCACGCTGGAAGGTCAGGAAGGACGCTTGTTCAAACCGCTGGCCTTGACCAAGAACCTGTCTATCGCGATGAGTGCGGTGCTGGCTGTGACGCTGATTCCGGCCCTGCTGTCCCTCTTTATCAGGGGGCGGATCATCCCGGAACGGCGCAACCCGGTCAGTCGTGTGTTGCAGTGGGCCTACGCGCCAGTTCTGAAGCTCGCGCTTCGTTACCGGACGATACTGGTCGCACTTGCCGTCCTGCTGATCGCCAGCATCGCCCTGCCATATCAGCGCATGGGTTCGGAATTCATGCCGCCGTTGTATGAGGGTACGATCCTCTACATGCCGATCACGTTGCCGGGCATCTCGGTTACGGAAGCCGGGAAACTCCTGCAACAGATGGATAGAAAGCTCAAGGCGTTTCCCGAAGTCGAGCATGTGTTCGGCAAATCCGGCCGTGCCGAAACCTCCACCGACCCGGCCCCGTTTTCCATGATGGAAGTGGTGGTGGAACTCAAACCCAGGGAGCAGTGGCGCGAAGGGCTGGGTTACGAAGACCTGATCACGGAGATGGACAGGGCTTTGCAGTTTCCCGGTGTAAGCAATGCCTGGACGATGCCGATCAAGGCGCGCATCGACATGCTCACGACTGGCGTGCGCACTCCGGTCGGCATCAAGATCTTCGGGCCGGACCTGAAACGGATCGAGGACATCGGTAAGGCCATCGAGATGATCGCCAAGGATATTCCCGGTACCCGTAGCGTTTACGCGGAACGGGTTTCGGGCGGCTATTTCCTGGACTTCATCATCAAGCGCGAGGAGATCGCCCGCTACGGATTCACGGTCATGGATGTGGGCAAGATGATCGAATCCGCCATCGGCGGCGAAAGCATCACGACCACCATCGAGGGACGCGAGCGCTACCCGGTCAATCTGCGTTATCTGCGCGAATTGCGCGACGATCTGGACAAGCTGGGACGCGTATTGGTGATGGCGCCGAACGGCGCCCAGGTGCCTATCGCGCAGCTTGCGGAGTTACGCATGGTCAGCGGCCCGGCGATGATCCGTGACGAGGACGGCATGTTGGCCGGTTATGTTTATGTGGACATGGCCGGGCGCGACGTGGGCGGTTATGTGGAAGATTTAAAACGCGTCGTGAACGAAAAAATCGAGTTGCCGACAGGCTACACATTAACCTGGTCGGGACAATACGAATTCATGGAACGGGTGCGGCAGCGCCTCAGGATTTTCGTGCCGCTGACGCTCGCGATCATCTTCGTGCTGTATTACTTCACCTTCCGTTCCGTTGCCGAAACCTTGATGGTAATGCTGGGCGTGCCGTTGGCCCTGGTCGGCGGCGTCTGGGCTTTGTATGGTCTGGGCTACAACCTCAGCATCGCCGTTTGGGTGGGCTTGATTGCACTCGCGGGCGTCGCCGCCGAAACCAGCGCCGTGATGTTGTCCTATCTGGATGAAGCCGTCCGGCGGAAGCAAAAAGCAGGCCGATTACGCTCGCTGGCCGATTTGCTGGAGGCGGTGCAGAGCGGCGCGATGGAGCGCATCCGGCCGGTCATGATGACGGGACTCGCCAATATCGTCGGCTTGTTTCCGGTCATGCTCGCGACCGGCACCGGCGCCGACGTGATGAAGCGACTCGCGGCGCCGATGATCGGCGGCATCGGTTCGGCGATGCTATTGACGTTACTGGTGATTCCTGCCATTTACGTGATCTGGCGTTGGCACAAGGATATCAAATATCTGGCAGGCAGGGCGTAGGCATAATTGATTTAATAAGATGCGTTGATAACCGTCAATGCGCTACTATTATGCAAGCAGACTTGAGATACAAGTTTAAGCCTAATTAGCTGAAGCATCTTGCTAATCAGGGCAGACAGGCGCAAAGTTTTAGAGACCTTGTCAGGTTCTGCTTAACGCCTACGAAAAAGCCATCGAAGCGAATTTGAGTATGGCGCAACTGCATCGTCAGATGTAAAAAGACTACAACGCTTTAAATAAATATATTCAGGATAATCTATGGCTGATTGTTGCAACAATAAGGCTTGCGAGATCGAGGCGCTTCGCAACCGCCAAAGCGCTACGCTTAAGATCGTGTTAGTGATTAATGCCGTCATGTTCATCATAGAACTGACGGTGGGGCTGCTCAGCGGCTCGGTTTCGCTGGTGGCGGATTCGCTGGACATGCTCGGTGATGCACTGGTGTACGGCTTCAGCATTTACGTCGTTGCGCGTGGCGCCAGAATGAAAGCCCATGCCGCCCTGCTTAAAGGCGGCATCATGGCGGCCTTCGGCTTTTTTGTGCTGGGGCAGGCTGTTTACAAGATCGTTTTTCCGCAACTTCCCGTATTCGAGACTATCGGCGCCATCGGCCTGCTGGCGCTGGCAACAAACAGTCTTTGTTTTATGTTGCTGTGGCGGCATCGGGCCGACGACATCAATATGAGTTCGGTTTGGTTGTGTTCCCGCAACGACATTATCGCGAATGTTTCGGTGCTGTTTGCCGCCGCTGGCGTATGGCTGAGCCATTCCGGTTGGCCCGATATTCTCGTTGGTTTGGCGCTGGCGGTGCTTTTTCTGCGCTCGGCACTGTTTGTGTTACGCGAGGCTATTTCGGAGATTCGGGCAAGCGCTGTGTAATGATTCAGCTCCTTGTCAATCTAATTGAAGTGTAGGGCGCGCCGCGCGCGCCTTTCCCAATACTTGAATAACGTACTTAGCCGCTGGTGGCGCGCGCGGCACGCCCTACAGTGGGTAACTTTAGCAAGGGGCTGAATAGTTATGCCGCTGTCTAAGGTATCCGTCAAAGAAAAGCGGAAAGATGAGTACGCATCGCGTACTCTAATGCCATATAACGCGGTATTGTGCCGTATCAGAAAGGTTTACCGTCATGAAGAAACATCCCGATTACATTCCTGCCTTTCATTTCCGTTGGTTGACGCGCTGCTACGATCCCTTCATGCGCTGCGTTTATCCCGAAGATGCGCTAAAAGCCGCATTGGTCGCACAGGCCCGCCTCCAACCAGGACAAGAGGTGCTGGATATGGGCTGCGGTACGGGTACGCTGACGCTGCTGATCAAGCATGCCCAGGCCGGCATTTCGGTAATCGGCTTCGACGTGGATCCGGACGTGCTGGACATTGCGCGAAAAAAGGCTGAGCAGGCGAATAAGCCTATTGCTTGGCAGCAGGGGTCGGCGACGGGTTTGCCCTATCTCGACGGCAGCTTCGATCGCGTGTTTGCCTGCATGATGCTGCACCACCTTGTGCGCGAAGACAAACGGCAAGCGCTAAAGGAAGCCTTCCGCGTGCTTAAGCCGGGCGGCGAACTGCATCTGGCGGATTTCGGCAAACCGCGCGATCCGGCTATGTGGCTGGTCTCGCTGGCGATACGCTGGGCCGAGCAGATTCACGACAATATCCTGGGCCTGTTGCCGGTTTTTATCGCGGAGGCCGGATTCACTCCGGTGGAGGAGACCGCCCGTTATCGCACGGTGACCGGTACCCTCGCTTTATACCGGGCCTGTAAACCCATAGAAGATAACCGTTACCCTGCGCTGGCTCACTGCCATTAAGTTAAGCATTTTTTGGGATAATAGACGGATTTAATTAACCAGTTGAACATGCCTAAAAAAAGCAAGCAGTTGAAATTACCCAAGAGCGGATTGAAGCGGATAGCTTCAAGTGCCGTCATCGTCAGAGCGACAAGGCGTTTACGCGGGAGCGCAGCCTGCGCTTCGCCTTGGATTTGTTGCTGGTAGGTGGTTTCGAAACCGACCGGCTGTTGGAGCAGCTGACGACGTTGTTCCTTACCAATCCTTGCTTGGAACGGAGCCACCGCAACCCGCCCCGCAAAAAATCATCGTCAAGAAAAGACATTGTTTTTAAATGGATTTTCCTTATCTTAATGGCAGTGGGCTCTCTGATGGGTACGAAACATCCGGCACGATCAATCCATGCGCTCAAACAGCTGATAAGCCACTTCGCCGGCGGTTTTACGTTTCAATAAGCGCCAGTTGTCCGGTATGCCGACAAGTTTTAGCGTGCTTTCGGTTTCCAGGTAGATTTTTGCGTGCCGGCTCAACCAGTTTTTGTCTTCCAGCCAGGCGCAGGACTCTGCCGCAAGTCCCATCGCGAACGGTGGGTCGATGAAGACGATGTCAAACGCTTCCGCATCGCCAGCCAGGTAACGGAAGACATCGCTTTGTACCAGCTTGATTTGTGCGGCGCCTAATGCGAGCGCATTGGCTTTTAATGCGCGGCACGCTACGGGGTTATTGTCGATTTGGACGACCCGGCTTGCACCCCTGGAGGCGGCTTCAAAACCCAATGCGCCGCTGCCGGCATAACAATCCAGGCAACGGCTGCCGATAATATCGCGCTGCAGCCAGTTGAATACGGTTTCGCGCACTCTTGCCGGCGTCGGC
>Ga0172380_10007376_pt1 | contig 12378 bp, 10 predicted proteins | sample Leawe162metaG_FD_119747 | JGI IMG/M metagenome (GOLD analysis project Ga0172380, IMG submission 119747) | Leachate microbial communities from a municipal landfill in Southern Ontario, Canada - Leachate well 162 metaG | ecosystem: Engineered > Solid waste > Landfill > Unclassified | place...
CCTCTAGATGTCTGCGCCAGTATTCAGGTCCGTGCCTCTTCGCCATCGCCTGTGCCTTAAAAAAGGCGACACGATTGCATAGCTCAGCAAAAAACTACAGGTGGTGCCGACAGTCGCTTACGCAGCAACAACGCGCATTGCCGCCGCTCATCAATTCACAAGCAAAAAATCCGGGGTGATAGATCCCAGCGGCAGCTTATCGAAAACAGCTACTCACACTATGTGCCCTAAGCCGACTTAGATGGATTGGAAATCGAACGCTCAGGAAGGTTCGCGTTGAGGGGCGCGCCGGCACGACCGGGAGCGAAACGCGTGCCGCTTATTGGCGCGTCTGTTCTCAAAAGTTTTTCCTCACGGCACCCTCGCCTGAACACCCACAACGAGGCCTTGAAAAGCAGCTTGACCAATGCTGTCGAGGTAGCGGCGGACTGCAACGGTTGCAAGATAGTCTGGCTGGGTGTCTGATGCCTCCGCTAGCACTTTGGTGAAGTCGTGGTGATTCGTCACTGCCAGTTGTGTGAAAGTATGTTGAGTGTTGACTCCGAACTCTGCCTGAATCATGGCCTGTACATCTCCATTGAGATAGACCTCCCGCTCGGGAGGTTGTGTACCAGGAAACGAAAAGATTCCGTTGGGGAGATCGGGACCAACGTCGGGGTCGCGCACTGCGGCATACGGACGATTGATTCGGCGCATAAACAGCGCGCCACTCCGGACGGCCTTCTTGTCGCCAATTCCGTGGATCTCGATGCAACGCAGCAGTGGTGCATCGATGCGGCGGATCATCTCTGTGAGCAGCAGCTTCGCAAACTCGTCCTCGACGAGGATGCAGAGCGCGCGCTGTTGACCGCCAGAAAGAATTGATCGGGCTCGGGCAGCCGACATCTGTGGAAATGCCTCGACGCCTGCCGCGTCACGCAGCAACATCAGCCGCGCGTCCGCTGGCAGTGCATTGAGGAGAGTACTGGAGTGAGTCGTCATCACGATCTGGTGATGACGGCGATTGCATACGTCGAGCAGATAGCGGCCAAGCTCGAACTGTGCGTTCTCGTGAAGCGAGGTTTCGGGCTCTTCGATCACAAATAGGCTTTGCTCCGGCGAGTTCTCCATTAGGTCGACAAGGTATAGAGTTCGTCCTTCCCCGAAGCCCATGTTGTTTTCGGAGTACTGAGCTCCAAATCGGTGGGCAATCCCAAGTTCACCGTGGCGTTGCCCGTGAGTTATGCCTTGGAAGTGCATTGCGTCATAGTGCTGCCCAAGAATGCGGCCGACACGATCGCGCACGTCATCAGCAATGTGGCGCTGAGCGCCGAGAGCGACCTGCGAGCCGCGGTAGACGCTCAAATCTCTCTGCTCGACCTTCGGAATATAGATGGTGAACCCGATGTAGTAGCAGCTGCGTTCTGGTTGGCGTTTATACCCAGACCATTCTGTGTGTGCTCGTGCGACCGTGAGCGTCTGCGAGTTATTGGGGTCAGTCGTGTTGTACTCAAAGACGACCGAAGAGTCCGGCCCGAACGGAGCTGGATCGGCCGCAGAAGCGGGGAAGAAGTCACGCACGTAGAAGCGCTTGATACCGGTGACTGTGGCAGGTTTGCGGTACCCACCTAAGCACAGTTGGCCAACCGTGCTCTTGCCAGCGCCGTTCAACCCGGAAATAGCGGTGATCGGGTACTGGAACTCGACTGCGAGATCGTTGATCCCTCGAAAGCCACGAATGCGAACTGACTTAAGCGCGGGGCCAAAGTTCGCGTAGCGGTTCTGTGGCAAGTACTTGTTCTGAAGCTCAATTCGTGGATCGGACATGGAGGCACTCCGGAAATCTAGCATTCGTCTTCAGGCGCACGCAGCTTGCGGCGCGTCGCCTGCATGCCATTGTTATACGTAATTCCTACATTTGAGTTTGGTTTAGTTGCCGTTTCATTTCCCTGATTGCAACAACCTTGTACCCTCGTAATCTTGCGCGGTGAAACGGCATTTGAATCGGCATCAAGTACTTACCTACGCCGTAATTGCCGGTGCCCTCGACGATCTTTCTTCGGGCCTCAAACATCCCTTCCCAAGCTTCGATAAGAAGGCGCTGCGCTGCTGTGGGAATATCAGTGTTGAGCGGCATGCACAGTTTGTCTTGAACTTCAACCCACACAAGCGATTTCTTCGGTATCCAGTCATCGGGCAAGAATCGAATGTCAAACTTCAGACGATGATCGTCAGAGGTCCAGTCGATCCAGTGGCAGCGAACTGATTGGACTTGGCAGTCATTCACCAGCAGCCCCTCAGGACCGCTAATCGCATCCAAGAGGGGCTTGAGGATGTTGTCTATATCAGGGGAGTGAACGCCGTGGTAGCGCTCTTTCTCGTGCAGGATCCAAGTGACACCAACCTCGACCTCACCCGATAGTAGGTACTCTGAGGCTTTGACCAGATTTGCCACCTGCAATTTGACCCCACGCCTTAGCTGTGGCGCGCTCTGAAGCGAAACCGGCCTTAAGTCGATCTCGAACTCCAGTGTTCCTGGCGGAGGTGGCGCTTCCCACATGGCTAATGATGTCCAATGTTGTGCATCAGGGGCCAAGCGGCGCAGGCGCGAGGTCCGCTCGATGCTCGAGTTAGAGGGCGCGCTGCCATTACTGTTGGCGTAGCTCATTGGAATAGTAGTAATTGGCCGATGGCCCACCAACGCCAGCCCAAGTGAGCCAATCGAAGGCGGAGTGATCGAAACCGATTTCTTGACTTAGAACTTGCTTAAAGCCCTTAGTGCCCACTCGCTTGACCTCAACCGCCAGCTTCACTTTCCCTTTCAGGGACGCGCGTTGCTCAGGGGAAAGCGAGAAGGCGTGGTGATTTGTCCATCTCTCCGAGTTCGAAATGGAGAAGCCGCCAAATGGGGCGTCTCCAATTCTAAGCAGCTCATAATCGGAAAAGGTGTTTGGGCGTTCGATCGCTTCGGCAGGCACAGAATGGATCGGAAAAAGAGTAAATGGCTTTCCTTCAGGTGGTGAGATCACCAACCGCACGCCTGCGACTAACATTGGACGTGCTCCGGTGTTTGAAAGCCAGAAAAAAGGTACGAGGAAGAACCCATTCGCCTTTCCATCTGTTTTTTCAAAGAATGTCCAGAGTATGGCGTAAGGGAATGTCCCGACCAATGCAGGTGGGCTAAACCTCGTGCTCCAAGCAAGCCGGACAGCTACCCCGAAGGACAAGAGCGAGATGGCGGCGCTGACAAGCGATATGTGTACGCTCGTTAGGCCGAGGACAGTTTCAGGCAAGCCCATGAGATATGGTGAGCTCTCCAACGTCAAGGTGACCGGCGCTGCGCCGGTTTATCGCGCAGCGTCCAGAGAGCGAAGCGAACGGGGTCGACTGTCATGTTATGCGTACGTCAGTTCTTCTTCTCTCTTAAGCGAGCAAGTGCCACTTTGTTCCAGCTTTGAAACAACTCAAAAGCGCTTTCGCCAGTCATACCGGTTATAGATTCTAGAGTCCATCTATTGTCGGGATCTATAAATCCATGGGCCCAATCTACCCCTTTGATAAACATCGAATGATCACAAACGGATGAAAATGGCCAAGAGATTTGAATCACACCGGACACCGCAAATATGACACCTAAGGCAAACCCTTGGACCTTCTCATTCCAGCGAAACCATTCACCCGAGCGTCTATGCTTGCTTAGCAGTTGATGCAACGTTTCTTCTGCGGCTCTTCCAAACAGCCTCGAGTAGAAAACCAGGTGCAGCATACTAGGAGAGCCCGTTCCTAGATTCGAGAGACGGTTAAGTGGGGTCGTTGAAATTCCAATTTTTATCGACGTGGGCTCTTCGCAGTATATGAAATAGAGCCCTTCGACGGCTTCGTCGACGACGGAATAGCCCGTCTGCGGGCCAAACAATATCCATTCTCTGTCGAAATTACTCACGTCTAGTCAGGCCTAGCAGGACGCATAACGTTATAGGTCAGGGATGCTGCGCGGCTTTATCGCGCAGCGTCCAGCGACCGAAGGGAGCGAGGTTGAGCGCCGGGTTGGCCGCACTTGGGAGTGGCTGGGAAGATTGCGCGGCTGGCAACAAAAGAACGGGTGCCTGCGGGTGAAGCAGGCACCCAAACGACAGGCTCCGGGAACTTCTGGGCCGCCACACACAACTTGCGTTGCTTACATGACCGCCGTTCGCTGCTCTCTTGGCTGATATGTGAACCCCACTTTTCAAAGTATTGCCCCCTCAAGGGAGGCGTCGGGAGCATATCTGGTACGTATCATCAAGCGCATACGCCAAATGCCAATCCGGGTACTTGAAGTCTCGAAGCCAAACGGTAACCCCGCTTTACCCTATGGGCGCGCTACACGCAGAGCAGCGTTTGGGGGAATATCAAAATGGCTTTCAAAGGCCACCTCCTTACAGGCACGTCAATGAGCCTGCGCGGCTAGTTTCGCACAAGTGCGCCACTTGCGGCAATCTGTGCGGTAGTGAAGAACTGAAGCGGTGTCCCTCTGCGACGAGTAAATTGCACCCCGCTCGAAGTGCGCTGTGGTGAACGGCTGTGCGGCCAACAGTTATTCAGGCGCAGAATCGTCCGGATTATTGCTGTTAATACGGACGCGGTCGGAGTGTCTTTAAGGTATTGAATGGCGTAGAGATTATCCGATCCTGGTCTCCTTATCAATCATCAGTCATACGGACAGGGCTAAACCGTCCGCTTTGCGGCTAACTAGGGCCTGTGGACATTATGCAAGCCAGATAAAGGCTGCGGTAATTGAAATAAACGCCTCGAAGCGAACAGCGAGTTTGTCATAGCGAGTTGCGATGCGACGAAAATGTTTGATTCTGGCAAAGAACCGTTCAATGAGATTTCGACTTCTGTAATGATAGACATCATAGTCACGGAGCTCCTTACGGTTGGCTCTTGGCGGAATGACGGCCTTGGCCCCCAATTCTCGGATACGTGCGAGGAGACTGGCTGCGTCAAAGGCTTTGTCCGCAAGGACAGCGCCGACATCCTCCATACCGTCGAGCAAGTTCTCTGCCTCCGTGATGTCATGTCGTTCGCCACCGGTGAGACGAAATCGTCCCAGGTTGCCCAAGCCATCCACGGCAGCGTGAATCTTGGTACTCAATCCCCCACGAGAACGGCCAATACCTTGTTGTCCCTTTTTTTTGAAGCGCCGGCAGCGTGCTGGTGTGCACGGACGATCGTACTATCAAGGAACACTTCTTCGAAATCGGCATCCTTTGACAGCGTAGCAAATATCTTCTGCCAGACGCCTTTGTCAGCCCAGCGCGAGAAGCGCCGGAAGACACTATTCCACGCACCAAACTCGGGTGGAAGATCTCGCCAAGGAACGCCAGTGCGCGCGATCCACAGCACCGCTTCAACAAAGAGTCGATTGTCAGCACCGGTTCGGCCGCGATCTCCTGCTTTCCCTTGGAGCAGCGGTTCAATCCGTACCCATTGGTCATCACGTAATAGCAATCTAAGCATCCTGTCTTCGTCCAAAAGACAGAATGTGAACACAATTCGGGATTTGTGAACAGTCCCTTATGAAAATAAATGTCCATAGACCCTAGCGAACGGCGACTTCTGGCCGGGTCCGGAAATTCCCCGCCGATCTCTATTGCCACCATTCGTGAAAATCGCTGATTTCTCAATAGTGGCCGTGGTTCATGCATGCGACATTGCACAGGGCTGCGCTATGAGGCACAATGTCTAGGTAACAATTGTCTCAACATCTTTGTCGTCCAAAACAAAGAAATGCGATTGGGAAGCGGCGCTGGTTAGGCCGTATGAGTCGAGAGTGCGAAGAACGAAACGTTCTCCGGTATCTTGTCTGAACATCGGTAAGGCCACTGGAACCAGCAATCAGGAGGCAATTGGATCGATGACAGACTCTACCACCGACAGATACTCAGCCGGCGAACAGGGACTAGGATACATTTACCAGGCGCGGCTGGCCCTGCTCCATCTGCTGCAATTGTCCGAGGACACCGCCGTCCTCCTAGAGAAGGACGACGATCTCGATTTCATCGACGGCGATGGCGGTAAATCTCTGGCCTCGCTCAAGCACAAGGCGGTCGGTGACCGCCTGACCGATCTTTCGACCGACTTCTGGAAGTCCGTCAACATCTGGTTGGTGCGGTACAAACGCGATGGCCGCGCCGCATCAAACCTGCGATTCTTCCTGTTTACCACTGGCACTGTGTCGGCCGACTCGTTCCTCGCCCGCCTCCTCCCCGATCAGCCCGTCGCTTCTGGAGATGCAGCCAGTCTGACCGAGTTGGCCAATGCTGCGCTCGCTAAGTCGAAGTCACAGCTCATTCGCCCGATCGCCACGGACTTCAACGAACTGAGCGACGCCGAGAAGCAGAATTTTCTCGAACGCATCCTGATCCTCGAGGGCAGCCCGCGCATCGGCGACATCCCTGCGACTATTAAGGACAAGTACATGCGAAGCGTCCGGCGTGAGCACCGAGAGTTCGTCTTCGAGCGACTCGAAGGTTGGTGGAGCGACGCGGCCATCAAGCAGTTGACCGGCGCCAGGACAGAAGGAATCTTCGGCTATGAGGTCTCGGACAAGCTGTCCGCTTTCGCCGAGGAATACAAGGCCGACAACCTCCCTATCACCTTCCGCGGAAAAGTGCCTGCCCACGACATCGACACTGCGACCGATCCGCGACTGTTCGTGGCGCAACTGCGCGAAATCGGCATTTCGTCCAACCGGATCAGGAGCGCGATCCTGGACTATTACAGGGCTTTCCAACAGCGGTCGGCTTGGGCGCGCGAGAATCTGTTGGTATCAGGAGAGGTCGATGAATACGAGGATCGTCTCGCCGATGAGTGGAATCGCTTCAAGGATGTCGCATTTGAGAAAGTGAAGGACGACAGCGCCGAGGACGCGCTGCGGGAAGCCGGCGCGACCCTCTACAACTGGGCCGAGTTCGAGACAGGGAAGATTGAATCCCTGCGCATCCGCGCGCAAGTGACCGAGCCCTATGTCCTCCGCGGCAGCTTCCACATCCTGGCGGATACCACGCCGGAACCACGGGTCTATTGGCATCCCAGGTTCCTCGACCGTCTCGGCAAGGTGCTCGGGGTGGCCAAATGAAGCGATGGGACCAGCGCCCCTTCGAGATTCGGAATTTGTTCAACCCCGCCTTCTGCGGCTTGGTCCTGTTCCGCGCCCTCCACGGCTACGAAGAAGAAGACGCATGCGGCATGCCCTTCTCGCTGTCGCTGCTGGTGTTGCCCTTGTGCCTGCACAAGGACTCGCGAGAGGTGATCGCCAGTAGTCCGCGTAGCTACCTGCTCAAGACCGCAGAGAAGAACGAGCAGCTCATGGTAGGTTTCGCAGACCGGGTCACCCGAATGCTGCCCTATGTGTTCGAGGGGTTCGGCCTGCTGATGGAAAGAGGCTGCATCGCCATCGCTGACAACGGGCGAATCCAGACGGTACCCAACAAGGTGCGCAAGGCCGTCACCGGAACCGACGAGACCGTCTCCTGCCAGAAAGTGGCGCGCATCGTCGGAAAGGAATTCGCGCGCATCGCTGACCGGGTAACCGTTTATACGACTTTCGGGATTCGTCCATGAAGATTAGTTCGATCCACATATACAGCCACGAGGGCCAGCGCCGGGATATCCGATTTAAGGTCGACGGGCTCAACGTCATCACTGGCCGGTCTTCCACCGGAAAGTCCGCGCTCTCCGACATCATCGAATACTGCATGGGGCGCTCCACGTTCAACGTCCCCGAAGGCGTAATCCGTGACAAGGTGGCTTGGTTCGCCGTGATCTACCAGTTCGAGAACGAGCAGGTGCTGGTTGCCAAGCCGAGCCCGACCGCAGGTGGCGCCAGTTGCAGTACCGCGATGCTACGGCGGGGAAGTCAACTGCACACGCCTTCGTTCAAGGAACTGGCGGTCAACACGGATGACGAAACTATCGTCGAACTGCTGTCGCGTCTGCTCGGCATTCCCGAGAACCGCACCGATGTCGCGCTTGAACACAGCCGTGACAGCTTCGACGCGAACGTCAAGCATACGTTCTATTACCTGTTCCAGAAGCAGGGGCTGGTGGCCAACAAGGACCAGCTTTTCTACCGCCAGAACGAGGACCACCAACCACAGACGATCCGCGACACGCTTCCGATTCTGCTCGGAGTTTCCTCCCACGACCGTTACGAATTGGAGTCCAAGTTGCGCACGGCGAAGAGGGATCTGAGGATCAACACCAAGCAATTGGAACAGGCGCGCGACGCCGTGGACACGTCGCACGAGAAGGCCATTGGTCTCTACTCTGAAGCCAAGGCGGTAGGCGTCATCGGCAAGACCGACGAGAGCCCCAATGCCGACGGAATCATCGGCTCATTGAGGTCGGCCCTGTCGTGGAAGCCCGAAACAGTACCCGACGACGACGGCAGCCGGATTTCGCTTCTGGAGGAGGAATTAGTTCGGTTGCGCAAGGACCGCCGAGACACCCAAACGAGGATTGACTCGGCGCGACATTTCGCCGAACGGACCGGCGGCTACGAAAGCGAGGCCGCCGAACAGGTGGACCGGCTGGCCTCCATCAAGGCGCTACCGAAGAACCCCGATACCGGTGAGTGGCAATGGCCGTTCAGCGAGCGGAACCTGGCGCTGGAAACTCCCATCGCCACTGTCCTGCTCAACGAGCTGTCGTCGCTCGACAAAGAGTTACACGTGGCCATCGGCCAGCGCCCCAAGCTCGAAGCCTACCTGACCGAGCTAGCCGGCAAGGTGGATGAGATCGCGGGCGCGATCAGGGAGAAGGAAGCGGAGCTTTCCGCGGCAATCTCGGCAAACGAGGTCATCGCCCAGATGGGCACCCGCAACAACGCCGCCGCTCGCGTCGTGGGCCGCATCAGCCTGTTCCTGGAAACCCTTCTCCCGAACGAGGATCTCGCTAGGCTGGAAGCGGAGAATCGCCGCATCAAGAACAAGCTGCAACAGCTAGAGGACCAGATCGGCGCCAACGACAGCGACGAACGCTTGGCCTCAGTCCTCAACAACATCTCCGCACAGGTGACGCGATACATCCAGAAGTTCGACGCCGAATTCAGCTCTTATCCAGCGCGGCTCAACCTGCCGCAGTTGACGATCATCTTCGATCGACCCGAACGTCCGGTCCCAATGGGCCGGACCGGGGGCGGAGAGAACCATCTAGCCTACCACCTATCGGCACTGCTCGCCCTGCATCTGTTCGCGGCCCAGAACAACCGCCCAATCCCGCGCTTTCTCCTGATCGACCAGCCGACCCAGGTCTACTTCCCGTCCGAGCAGGTCTACAAGGAAGCCGACGGCTCGGTGCAGAGGACCGAAGCCGACGCCGACCTCAATGCCGTACGCCGGTTATTCGAGTTGTTGCTGAAGTTCACCCAAGAGGATGTCCCCGGCTTCCAGTTGATCGTCACCGAGCACGCAAATCTTCGCGAGCAGTGGTTTCAGGACGCATTGGTAGAACTACCTTGGACAAAGCCGCCGTCGCTGGTTCCGGAAGACTGGAACCAAGGATAATCCTTTCGCGGGAGAGCCGCACCATCAGATGAACACCGTCCGGTCTGACGCATGCTATGCAGTGTGAACGTCGGGCGACTTATCCGAGCGGCACGGCATATGAACAGGTTGCAGCGGAACGTTGAAAGGCCGCCTTTTAGAGCTCGCAACTTCCGCTTAGGGCACATAGTGTGAGTAGCTGTTTTCGATAAGCTGCCGCTGGGATCTATCACCCCGGATTTTTTGCTTGTGAATTGATGAGCGGCGGCAATGCGCGTTGTTGCTGCCGCTCAAGCAGCAAGCCACGAATGTCCGTTGAGGCCGACAACCAGCCAACAGCATCTACCGCCATGGTCAATGCCTCAGGCTGCCTTTTCGCGTTTCAACGCACGGGTGATTTCGTTGGTGCTGAACCGCGACACCGCCATGTGCCACATGGCTGCCGCCACCTGGGCCGGCGAAGGGCGAAGCGGTAGCTCAGTTGCGCCGGCCGGCCGCCGGTCGATTGAAGCAGGCGTTCGAGTTCGCCGCGCAATTGCCAGGTATCCCCGCCTGAGCCACCGCCCGCCGGGCGTGCGCCAAAAGCTTGCGCCACGGCACGATCAAACGTTCAATGTTTGCCTTGCATGATCGTAGAACTCATCATTATCTTGTCAGTATAGGCGAGGGCCAGCGCCGAAATAAGGAACGTGACATGAATGGTGACGCGCAAAAGTATGACCCGGTCTTCCAGTTGTCCCGCATTGATGAATGTTCTCAGCAGATCGATGGAGGAGATGCCGATCAGCGCCATGGCCAGTTTGACCTTGAGCACGCTCGCATTGACGTGTGAGAGCCATTCCGGCTGATCGGGATGGTTTTCCAGATCGAGGCGCGAGACAAAGGTTTCGTAGCCTCCGACGATGACCATGATCAACAGATTCGCGATCATCACGACATCGATCAATCCCAGCACGATCAGCATGATTTCGGTTTCGCCGAGGCTGCCGATCTTGGTCACCAAATGGATCAGCTCCAGCATGAACTGATACACATAGACACCTTGGGCGACAATCAAGCCAAGGTACAGGGGAGCCTGAAGCCATCGGCTGCCAAAAATCAGAGACTCCATTGACTGAGTGAATCGAAACATGGTGCATTGCTCCATCTAATTTTTTGCAAATTTCCCGCGAAATCCGGGCGTGTGAAATAACTCAGATGGGTACTTTAACATTCCATCTGTACCGAATCAGGAAGAGTGCCACCACTTTTCCATTTCGACGATTGCTGCGCACAGAACGGCGATCGCGATGATCGAAAACCAGTCAGAAACACCGATGGGTGCGGTCTGAAAAACGCGGTTGAAAGCGGGCACATAAGTGAAAATCATCTGCAAAGCCAGCATTGCGCCGCTGCCGACCCATACCCACGGATTGGAAAACAGGTCGATCTTCCAGAATGGGCGCGTCAGGGATCGGCAATTGAACAGGTAAGCGGTTTCGACCAGCACAAAAACGTTGGCAGCGATGGTCCGTGCTTCAGCCAGCGATTGCCCCCGATAGAGCGCCAACTCGAACAGACCGAAGGAGCCGACCAGCAACAACACGCTGACCAGAAGACAGCGCTGGATCAGCGCGCTGTCGAGAATCGGTGCAGTTGGCGATCGCGGCGAACGCTGCATGATACCGTTCTCGGCGGGCTCGAAGGCCAGCATCATGCCGAGCAGGACGGCCGTGGTCATGTTGATCCAGAGAATTTGCAGCGGTGTGATCGGCAGCGTCGTGCCGGCAAAGACCGCGGCAAGAATCACCAATCCCTCCCCGGCGTTGGTGGGGATGGTCCACGCGATGAACTTGACGAGGTTGTCGTAGATGCCGCGGCCCTCTTCGATTGCTGCCTCGATGGTGGCGAAATTGTCATCGGTGAGCACCATGGCCGCGGCCTCCTTGGCGACTTCGGTGCCACCCAGGCCCATGGCGATGCCGATATCGGCCTGCTTGAGCGCCGGGGCATCGTTGACGCCGTCGCCGGTCATGGCCACCACTTCGCCATTGGCCTGCATGGCTTTCACCAGCCGCAGCTTCTGCTCCGGCTCGACGCGGGCGAACACATCCACTTCCGCCACTGCCTTGCGCAAGGCGGCGTCATCGAGTCTGGCCAAGTCTTTGCCAGTCAGCGCATTTCCGGCATCCCCGACGATGCCGAGCTGGCGGGCGATGGCAATGGCCGTGCCGGGGTGATCGCCGGTGATCATCTTCACCCGGATGCTCGCCGCATGGCAGGTACGCACGGCGGCAATGGCACGCGGTCGTGGTGGATCGATCATCCCGACCAAGCCAAGAAAAACCCGGGAGTTGCCGATGTGGTCCGCTTCGAGTTGCTGCCCCGTACCCAGCGTTGCGCGCGATACGGCCAACACCCGCAGTCCCGCTTCCGCCATGCGTAACGCCGCTATCTGGATGGACTCCTGATCAAGCGCGACTTCCTGGCCCTGGCTATCCAGCATGGTTGCGCAGGCGGGCAAGAGTTTCTCCATGGCGCCTTTCAGGTAGACCACGCGCTCGCCTTCAATTTCGTGCAGTGTCGCCATATATTGCCGGGCCGAGTCGAAAGGCAGTTCATCCAGGCGCGTAAAAGTCGAATCCGACTCGCCGTGTTCCAGGCCGCCCTTGTGCCCCGCGACCAGCAGGGCGCCCTCGGTCGGGTCGCCGACCACAGTCCACAGATCCCCCTCTTGCACCAAGCGCGCATCATTGCAGAGCAAACCCGCCAGCAGGGTCTCGCGCAAAGCGCCGACCACCGCCGCCGGCAAACTGCCCGATTCGATCTTGCCGTCCGGCGCGTAGCCATTGCCCTTCACGACAAACGCTGTGCCCCCCGCCCAAATCTC
>Ga0172380_10007377_pt1 | contig 12378 bp, 11 predicted proteins | sample Leawe162metaG_FD_119747 | JGI IMG/M metagenome (GOLD analysis project Ga0172380, IMG submission 119747) | Leachate microbial communities from a municipal landfill in Southern Ontario, Canada - Leachate well 162 metaG | ecosystem: Engineered > Solid waste > Landfill > Unclassified | place...
CCCCCCCCCCCCCTCTTTTTTTTTCTATCTTGAGCAAGGATGAAATACAAATACACCGTGTCGTAAACACGGTGTATTTGTATGATTACTGTCACTCGAAAACTTGTATACTTAGATTTGGTATTTCAAGTGAACCTATTTTTCGTGAGAGAGTGCAATATCCACAGCTACTTCAGCGATCTTGTTTGAAGCATCTGTTTTCGCAAAAGCCTTTGCACCATCTTTCATTTTTTGAGTTCTTTCGGGGGATGATAATATGTCATCTATTTCTGCGACTAGTATTTCTGAGGTCAAATTGTTCTCATCTATAACGATAGCGCCGCCGCCCCGGGCATAGTTGTATGAATTTTTGCGCTGATGGTCACCATTACTGTCAGTTATTGGTATTATAATGGACGGCAAACCCCATGCAGCTACCTCGAATATCGTAGACCCTCCTCGAGTTACTACAACATTAGATACTCCCGCAACCATTCTAAGTGATAGTTCATTAAGGTAGTCATACACATGATATCTATCTTTGTTTGGACTATTTTCAAGTATTATTCTCGATGTAGATTCACCTTCTTTGAAGTTGAGTTTTCCGGTCTGGTGGATGATTTGATATTTTGCGACGAGTTCAGGTAATGCGCTGAGCAATGTGTCGTTTATCACTTTTGCACCCAGTGACCCACCCATCACAGTTATTGTAGGTATATTTGGGTCTAATTTCATATAATCATAGGCACCCTCGTGAATTGGTGTAAGTATCTCCCGTCTAAGAGGGTTACCTGTCCACGCTATTTTCTTTGAATCAAAATATTCTCCAGCTTCCGCATAAGATAGTGCAATCTTGTCTGCGTATTTGCCGGCAATCATGTTTGCTCTTCCAGGAACACTATCATTCTCATGAATAATAATAGGAATCCTGAGAATATAAGCAGCGAAGATCACGGGCAAACTCATAAACCCACCTTTACTGATCACAACATCTGGGTAGATACTGAACATCTTAAAAAAAGTCTCAACGAAACCATATACACTTATTATCCCATCAAAGAAATTCTGGATCGAAAAATACCTCCTCATTTTACCCACGTGTATTTTCTGGAACTCTATTTCATTGTCGAAAAGCAGACCTGCATTATAGGGAGTTGGTGCGAGATAGTACATTTTTACCTGTAGAAGACTTTTTTCTTTTACTAAATCTCGTATACCTTGTGTTATGGCAATCAATGGATAAAAATGACCTCCAGAACCACCTCCAGCTAAGACTATTTTCATGCGATTTAGAAATAGGTTGCGATTAAATCGCTACCACTGAGATTAAATTTGTAATTTGTTGTTCCATATTTGTATTATACTACATTCTCGTATAATTTTCTGGCACCTACTTAACCTTTTTAGATATGTTTAGTATGACCCCAACCTCTGCTAGTGCAATAAATAGCGCGGAACCTCCCTGGCTTATAAAAATTAAAGGCGTTCCAGTGAGGGGTATGATAGCCAACATTGCAGCAATATTAAGGAAAGACCCGGTCGTTATTAGTATAATAATACCAACCGCAACAAGTCTGGCAAACTCATCTGTTGTTTTTGATGCTATTTTTAGACCCCTAAGTGACAGGAATAGGAATAGGCATATAATTATAATCCCTCCCAAAATACCAAACTCCTCGCCTGCAACAGCAAATATCGAATCGCCCATCGGTTCAGGCAAAAAACTAAACTTCTGACTACTCTGGCCAAAACCCTTACCAAATAATCCACCTGTACCTATTGCAATGAGCGACTGCTGTATCTGGTAACCCGAAGTTAATGAATTCTGGCTTGGGTTAATAAAGGTCATTATTCTACTTAAAACATATGGTCGCATCATTGCTATCACAGCAAACCCAACAAGAGCGATTGCAAAAAGAACTGCGAGATGCTTCTTTTTTGCACCTGCAACAAAATACATACCAAAACCAGCAAGTGCGGTCATGAAGAATGTGTCATTATCGGGTTGAGATAGTATGAGAGCGCCGACTACTGCAGTAATAAGAACGTAAGGTAAAAGTCCGTATTTCAACTCTTTAATCTTTGACTTATATTTTGTTAGAACAGCCGCTAAATAAAATACATACCCTATTTTTAACAATTCGGACGGTTGAAAGTTGAATCCCAGAATATTAACCCATCGTGTAGCCCCTCCATGGCTCCATCCTATTCCAGGGACAAATACCATCATTGTCAGAAAACATGTGAACATAAATATAGTAAGAGAATATTTCTTCCAATATTTGTAAGGGGTGGACGCAGTAATAATACAAGCCAATGTTCCAAGACCTATTCCAAAAAAAATCTGGTTGAATGCTACTGCGGTAAACTTATCCTCGTTTCTTGCAAGTAAACCAAGTGATGCTGAACTAAAAATAAAAAACCCTACCGTAAGCAGAAGAATAACACTAATCAGGAATGGTTTGTCTATTTTTTTATTCATTTTTAAAGTAGAGCATTAACCAAGTAAGGCAATTGAAAAACCTATAACTCCAAAAATTATGGAAAGTATCCAATATCTCATTGTCACCTTATACGAAGGCCAGCCCAGGGCTTCAAAATGGTGATGAATCGGCGCAACAAGAAAAACTTTTTTACCGTTTCTAAACTTCTTTGATGTCAGTTGTATAATGTCCGAAAGGGATGTGATTACGAGCGGGATTGCAATGATAGGTAATACAAGTAACCCGTGTCCGCCACCTAGAGTATCCGTCATGAATGCAACGACTGTTAATGTTGTAGTAAGTGCCATTGTTCCTGTTTCTGACATATAAAACCTTGCGGGAGGAACATTAAACCAGAGAAAAGCTAAGATGCCACCTACAACTACCGCGCAAAAAGTAGCAATATCAATTTGGTTCTGGACCAGTGCGATACCTGCATACGATGAAAAAAACACAGCGAAGACCCCTCCAGCAAGACCATCTAATCCATCAATAACTCCACCGGAATACATAAACAACATAACTAAGGCGAAAAATGGGATTATAAATATACCCATATCTAAAGTTTGATTGAATGGAAGAGCAATGCTTGAAATATCAAGTTTGTTATAAAACCAAGCTCCACACAGCACACCCATTGTTGTCACTGCGAGCAATCTTTTGCGTAGCGACATTCCGCCAGCAATGTATCCCTTTGAACCAAATATTTCCATCACGTCATCAATCATACCGACAAGCGCACCCACAAATAATGTTGCGAGCGGTATCCAGGTCTGACTACGACTGATAAAATCCAACTTGATAGTGCTCTCGGTCGGGATTATTTTTGAAATAAACCACAACGACAATGCTGTGGTGATAACACTAATCCAAATAACCACCCCACCAAGTCTCGGTGTTCCCACCTCCTTTTCCTTATGTAGTTCATTAAAAATAGGAGTTTCTCTTCCATCAGTAGCAATTTTGCCAGATTTCTTCTTCCATAATTTATACTTATACAAAAAATGGGTAATCGTAGGTGTTATTGCAATACCAACAAAAAATGACAAAGTTGCAGGACCAAAAACTTTTATTATATTCTCTATCATAGTTAATTAAATTTAATTTGAAAGCGTTTTCAACACCGCACCACTTAACTTTAGAGCATCCGAGAATCTTCCCTCTTCGGTGGACCCAAGTATGGCAACATAAATCCGATGATCAAGACCAACATTCATGACAAACACCAAGTTGCCTCCCGCCAAATCCGTAAGACCTGTTTTTGATCCCATAAAACCAGTTATTTTATCGGCGGCTAAGTTTGTGTTTATGGCTTTATGGATTATACCATTTTTGGAATATATATTAAACACTGTGTAAGACGTCTTTTCGAGTATGTCTGGATATTTTGCGAAAACACTTCTAAACATAGTGACCACATTCTCTGCAGACCCTATCGAGCCCGGAGTGGACTCATCAATATCAAGACCTGTGACGTTAGCATATGTAGTCTCAAATAGATTATGAACTTGGGCATAATCATTCATACACGAAACAACACCGTCCTCCCCTCCTGTATATTTAGAGAGTAGAGTTGCTCCAGTATTTGAGGATGTGATAAGTGTGTATACCGCAAGATCCTCGACAGACCACACCTCTGTTTTTCCAGTTGAGGTGGCGTTGTCGTTGTACGAATATACACTATCTGTGACGATAACATCTGAGGCGATATCCAGTTTATCAAGTGAACAGCCGACTGAAGCAACCTTTGTTATTGATGCGAGCGGTAGCGGTATTCTGGAATTCCTTTCAAACAAAACCTTATTTTCTTTTGAGTCAAAAACATACACCGATTTTGCATCTAATGTAATATTGTCAAACACCTCGTCTCTCAAAGCTTGTTTTTTGTGTGTGTTAATTTTGTCTAAATTGACATACAGAATATATATGACGAGAATAATAACCACTATATATAGTATTGACTTGATATAGAAATATTGTGCTTTTTTTGTGTTCATATAAATATGCAGTCGATAAATACATCTTAATGCAATTAAGCGTTGCAAATTAACCTACTCTACAACCGGCTCACTGTCCAACTGTGGTTCAGCAGCTTTCTCTTCTTTGAATAAATCTAGTCTCATTTTAATATCTTCAAATCCCGGAATTTCATTAACACTTGTCACCCCAAGATAATTAAGGGCTTCAAATGTTGGTGAGTATAGGTAGACACGACTATCCGTATCACTCGTTGATTTTTGAATTAATCCTCGAATCTCAAGGTGACGAATACTGAACTGTGAATTAACACCACGAATGTAGTCAATTTCACTTCTTTTAATAGGTGACATATATACTATGATTGAAAATGTCTCCAAGGTTGCCTTTGAAAGCTCTTTAGATAATTCTTCTCGAGTCAGATCCTCAATTATTTTTGAAGCGAACGGGTGCGTACCAAGCATCACATCATCATCATTTTTTACTAAAACGATTCCCCTGTCCTTCAGAGAGGACTCTAATGCTACTAATGCTTTCTGCGTTTCTTCCGCGTCAGTTCTGCATAGTTCCGCGAGTCGCTTGCGACTGATGGGTTCACCTTTCCAAAAAAGTATCGCCTCAATAAGTTGTTCCGTCCCAGTAGAAAATTCAGGGTTATCCATATTAGATATTTTTGTTATTTGTAGTGTTTGTAAATTTCAGCATTTGTTATAATTATATGAATTTTCTAACGGGACAAGGCTTTTAATTTTCAGCATTTTTGTATTATAACATTTTTAAATTTCATTAGAAATTAGATATTAGGAATTATACTTTGGTATTCCCAAGCTTTCCGTTGTCTCCATTTTAATATCTTCAAAATGGTTATCTTGAATCACATCCATAATACCCTGTTTAACAAGCTCAAGCATCGCAAGAAAACTAACGATGACCTCCACCTTCTGCTCTCGCGTTTCGGATTTAGTGCCAGAGAATTGTTTGAAACTCATAGATAGTCCTGATTGTATTTTCTTTGTGAGTTTGTCCATCATTTCTTCAAGTGACATCACTTTTTGAACCAACGCTTTTTTTAGCTCAGTCTTTTTTGGGAACCTATTTATTATTGATTCAAGAGATAGTTTAATAGCATCGAGAGTTATTGATTTGTGAGGAGAAAATACAGCTGCTTTTATTCCACTCTTATCACTTCCAAAGATAATGTTTTTTCCGAAATGTTCACTAATACTCTCGCTTCCTTCTCGGATAACTTGGAGAATTTTGAGTCTCATTTCCAAATCTTCAACACTCATCTGCTCCTCGTCTGTGAGCGGTATTGATGGGAGGAGCGATCGAGATTTAATAAGCAGAAGTGTAGATGCTACAAGAATAAACTCGGCACGAGCGGAAATTTCAGTTGTAGGCATTGCCTCCACGTGTTTAATATATTCGTCCGTTACTTGTGAGAGTGCAATATCATTAATGGTGAGTTTCCTCTTTTCTACTAATGTTAAAAGCAAGTCCAAAGGACCTTCAAAAACCTCTGTCTTTATTTTGAAATGATGGGAACTGTCCATCATTCTATTTTACCTTATTTACAGATATTCCCAACTCAATTAACTGCTCAGCAGATACAGTACTTGGTGCATCCATCATAAAGTCTTTACCTTCTCCAGTTTTTGGAAATGCAATCACTTCTCGGATACTCGCCTCGTTGTGCAGAATCATCATAAGACGATCCATACCCCACGCAATACCTCCATGTGGAGGTGTTCCGAGTGTAAACGCTTTGAGCATATGTCCGAATTTACCGTTGATATCCTCTTCACTATACCCAAGTATTTCAAATACTTTTTTGAGCATATCTGGTTTATGGTTACGGATACTTCCTCCACCGATTTCATAGCCGTTTAACACAATGTCGTATTGTGATGCAATAATTTCTCCCACATTTTCTTTATTCATTAGGTTATCTTTGTGTTCAGTTTTGCATCCTGAAAATGGATTGTGTGTAAAGGTCCAAGCACCCTTGTCCGTCTTTTCAAACATGGGAAAATCCACCACCCAACAAAATGCCAAAAGATTTGGATCTTCCTTATTTTCACGTATGTCAGGTCTATCATTGCCGTATTTTGACATCGCCTCAGCGTAAGGAATTCTAGGAAACGGAATTGCTTGAATTCTCTTTTCTGGATAGAGCGTCTTTACAATTTTTATTAGTAGTTGTTCTGTAGTATCCATCACCTCTTCTTCTGTTGCAAAACTAATTTCAACGTCGAGCTGTGTGAATTCTGGTTGTCTGTCCCCACGAGTATCCTCATCTCGCATACATTTTGGGAATTGGAAATATTTTTCGATTCCTGATGTCATCAGAAGCTGCTTGTACTGTTGTGGAGACTGTGGGAGGGCATAAAAATATCCCTTTTCGAGTCTTGATGGTACAAGATAGTCTCGTGCGCCTTCTGGAGTAGACTTAGTCAAAATAGGTGTCTCAACCTCCGTAAAATTCCTGTCTCTAAAATAATTTCGTATGAGCGAAAACACCTCACTTCTCATGCGGAGATTTCTTTGCATTCTTTCACTTCGAAGGTCTACATATCTATATTTCATTCGGACCTCTTCACCAACTTCTCGTGTGTCATTTCCGATATCAAAAGGAGGGGTCTCTGCTTCGTTCAAAACTGTCACTTCTAATATTTCAAGTTCGATATTTCCATTTTGTTTATCCAGCTGCCTATTCTTTTCTGGTCGTTCGTTTACTTTACCTTTGACCTCTACCACCCACTCTGGACGAGTTTGTTCGGCTACCTCTTTAGCCTGTGAACCGGGCAACACAACACCTTGGACTTTGCCTGACATATCACGAAAATCAAAGAAAATGAGTTTACCTTGATCACGACGAACATCAATCCATCCTTTGATAATTACTTCTTCTCCAATCTTTTGACCTAAATCCTTTATGTATGTTCTTTGCATGTTATTTTTTCCCGTATTCTTCCCCTCTTAAGACCTGTCTGCCGACAGGCGGGTATGAGGGGTGTCCGAAGGACGGGGTGATATGAATATTTAATAATTGAAAAACCGCCCCTAAAAATCCATATTAATGAATTTTCAGGGGCGGATTTCCGCGGTGCCACCCTGCTTTGTATCTTTATTGTCTCTATCCTCGCCGAGCGTCAATCGGGTCACTGGAATAAGGTAATTATGCAATATATGGTCCTTAAATGCAAATGCGTAGCGCCCACAGGGCGCTACGCATTTCACTTGAATACTTGCTAACTTGATGCTTGTTTACTTTTACAGAACTCCAATCTTTTCTTTTACTTCAGCAAGTTTTTTATTCGCTATTTCTCTCGCTCTTTCTCCACCCTCCTTTATTACTTGGTTTATATAGTCTGTGTCTTCTGCGATAAGTCTTCTCTTGTCCCGAAGAGGTTTAACAAACGCCTTTACATCTTCAATTAATTTCTCTTTAAGTATTTTATATTTGCCTTTATGCTCTTCGTAAATCTGCTTGAGGTCTGCCTCACTTCTAAAAAGCTTATGTATCGCGTACACATTTGTTGGCACATCCCCACTTGAATCAGTAACAATAGACATACAGAGTTTTTCTATTTCATCGTCTTCAGCAAAAAGTGGAATATAGTTGTTGTAACTTTTACTCATTTTTCGTCCATCAATACCTGGCACAACAGCGACGCTTTCCATTATCATCTCCTTTGGGAGTTTGAATGTCTCACCAAAAATATGATTAAACTTTTCTGCGATGTCTCGTGCATATTCAACATGCTGTTTCTGGTCCTGACCTACTGGCACAATGTCTGGACTATAGAGGAGAATATCTGCCGCCATAAGCACTGGGTAATTAAAAGCACCCACACTTATTTCTTTATTCTTTGCCTCAGCATCCTTAAAGGCATGTGCACGCATCAAAAAAGGCACAGTGACGAGAGTGTCGAATACCCAGGTAAGCTCGGTATGCGCCGAAATATCAGACTGCTTAAATATCACAACCTTTTTTGGATCAAGCCCTACAGCGAGATAGTCAACTACCATGTTCCACACTAGGTCACGCATTTTAGCAGCATCCTGGATGAAATTAAGTGTATGGTAATCCGCCACCATAATATATGAATCATATTCGCCAGTCATGTCCACCCACTGTTTCATTGCACCAAAATAATTACCAATATGGGTTCGCCCCGTAGGCTTAATACCTGAAAGAAGTCGTTTTTTTGTCATAGGAATATAATAGCAGAAAGATAGTTGATAGTCATTAGCCTGCCTGTCGGCAGACAGGTTGATAGTTTATAGAAAACAGCACCGAAGCTACGCTTCGGTGCTATTAGCATTTCATTCCTTACAACCTTACCAACTCATCAGTAGATGATACCCGAGAGCGGTGAACCAGCTTACACACTGTTTTCAGCCTATTCTCCCAACTCCTTATCGATCTCTGCTATTTTTTCCTCCATTTTTTTATTGAATTCACTCTTGTCTTTATGTATTGCGTCGAGTTCTATGACGAATGTAGCGCCCTTGCCTTTACCTTCTGATTCTGCCCATATTCGTCCACGGTGAGCCTCCATCATTTTCTTGGCAACATATAGTCCTAACCCGGTACCAGAAATGTTAGTTTTTGATGCGTCGGGCGCACGAGTAAATCTATCGAAGAGTTTTGGTAGTACTTTTGGATCAATGCCAACACCCGTGTCTTGAATTTTAATTCTTATTTTGTCCCTATCATCTCTTTTAATAATCAAGTTGATAGAGCCCTTTGGAGTATATTTGATTGAGTTGTCAATAAGGTTGGATATAACCTGTTTAATCTTACCTTCATCACCATGAATATAGAGATCGTGTTCTGTATCAATATCTGATTCAAGCTTAAGTCCCGATATTGCAATGTTAGGTTTCATTTCATTTATCGCCTGCTCAGCCGTCTTACACAAATCAAAATCAGAAAAATCATATTTCATACGACCCTGGTCCATTCGGGACACATCGAGATAGTCCCCCACAAGCACAACAAGAGACTGCGAGGATTTAAATATCGTCTCTATACCCTCACGGATTGTGCTGGTTAATTCGCCAAAATCCCCCTCGAGCATCATTGACGCATATCCCTTAATTGACGTCAGAGGCCCTCGAAGCTGATGAGATGCTAATGAAACGAACTCAGTCTTCTGTTCATCCTGCTCTTTGAGGTGCGCATTCGCATCAACGAGGTTTTGGTTAAGCTTTTCAATCTTCATTCGGTCAATGTTCTCTTGCTTTATGTTTTTACCCAATACAAAGACAATAAAAATAGAAATGAGCAGTGTAATTGTGTTAAGAATAGTATCCGTAACTCCAGCAAGAAAGAAGTATTCAGACGCAACAAGCGGCACCAATATCCACGCCAAAAGCATTTGATTAAAATATTTGAGCGCGAACACATCGTACCTGTTGATAGCAAATACCATGAGCACAATAAATATAGGTAGTGAGAACATTCCATAGAGCTGTATCTCGTAGATAAACGTCACACTAGAGAGATATCCTGAAATAGCAAATGTACCCAAGAATCCTATCAAAGACAAAGTTACAATAAGAAAGCTCTTTCTGTCAACCACAACCTCCTTACGTCTCCACTCAATGATTGCAACAATAATAATAGCGAGTATCGTGAGCGTTTCAATCGCGAATCTATAGTATGTAAGAAAGTCATTTTCTACTGATTCGCACCAAAATCTATTAAACCCTAAAATACTTTGCCCAGTAAGCACAAGATAAAGCGGGTACAGAGTGGCAGCAGTAAGAATTAGCTTATATCTGTTGGCCAAATCTCTACCGTTAATAAAGACGGTATAGAAGTAGAATGCAGCCAAAAACATACATACATCAAAATAGTCCAATGTGGACCAGAATGCATTTACAAGGTAGTAGTTATTTGTTTCCCATGTCACCCAGTCTCCAAAAAGCCATATACTAATGTAAGCAACAAAAATAAAGAAAGTGAAGTTTAAAATTTTTCTATCTTTTATGAGAATATAAATCCCCATGGCGAGCAGAATACCCATTGGAAGTAAATGTGAATACGATGCTATTGTTCTGTAGTCGCTAGTGGTTGCGAGACAAGTGTTTATTATTTCCATAAATTATATTTTACAATGATTCTCATTAAACCACAATTGAGTTTTAGGATTTTGACACAACCAAAACTCTTCTGATTCAATCACTGTTGGTGCCAAGGTAACAATAATTGGTTTTACACCAAAATTTTTATGCACATACTGGAATGCTGGTAAAAAAACTTTTTTTGTAAATTCAAATTCACTTGGATTTAACATAAAATTCTCAACCAAAACACCATTTACTATGAAGAGTGCAAGAAACTTTAAATAATAGTTTTCAGCATTTCCTCCACTATTTTTAAACCAATCGGATGCCTCGAAAAATAAATCGTCTTTAATGTGTCTATAGTTTAGGTGAAACAACGACTTGTGAAAGTCAGTTAATTTTGCACCCCAATGTGTCTCTACCTCGTGAATCTTTTTACCATTATATTTATTGAAATCTATAATTGTTTTGTAGTTTATTTTTGCACCACCCTTTTTTCCAATACCTTCATAGAAAGCAATCTTTCCTAAATACAACTTCCATTCATTATTAGATGTAAACTTATCATCAAAGTACTCAAAAAATAATGGCTTCATCTCTATACCGTCAGCTATAATAAGAAATCTTGAGACTTCAATATTTGGAGTTGCAACCTGTCTGAACAATACTAATCGAGCCTCATCTTTAAATGGTTCTGGTATTCCTACATCTTTAAAGTATTCTTCAACTTTCTGTTGAAGGTCTTTATCATTCCTCCTCCTCTCTAATTCCACCAACGCCTCTTCCATACTTGAAAAATAAACGAAGTTATCAAATTTCTCCCTATCATTGACCAGTTCTTCTATAAATTTTTCGTCTTCGTTAGGCATACAATTCTATAGTTAATTAAAATAAACAAAAACATAGTATCAGACCTGATACTATGTCAACATATTACTCTTGTGTCTCGGATTCAGATTCTGGTTCTATTACTGACATAGACTCTGGAACAGGTACTTCACTGCATACATCTTCAGGGTCATCACCACAGACAGTTTCCTCGCATACACTATCCTCTTTCTTGCACACCTCGGCGCATCCATCTATATCATCACAAGTGACGAGTACATTACCAGGTATAGAAAATTGACGATAATCAGCAAAATCATTTGGTGGACACTCGTCAACCTCGCAATCACGGTGGAAACAGAGTTCGGTAGCAGGATCACATGGCACCTCAATAAAAGCCGGAAACTCCTTCAAATAGTAGTATCTGTAAAGTGAAGCAAAAAGCACAATAAAAAATCCCGAGAGAAATAGTGTGTTTATGATAGTGCCTCTAATTGCTTTCATTTTCATATTTTTATTATATCAAAGATTAAAAATAAAACATCAAAAAACTAATGATGCTAATTTGTGATCATATACAGACCCACTCCCATGATAATAATTGAAATAAACTTTTGTATTAGATTATTTTTTGACAAATTCTCGTGCACAAGCTTTGGAAAAAGCAGTGTAAATATTATACCCTCTATGAATACGAAAAGTGGCTGCGCGGTATATTCTACAAGCACTACAAGCGCGACAGGTGCTAAAAGAATAGCAAAATTGTTAATAACAATTCCAACAACCTCTGCAATCTGCTCAAAAATATTCAAAGACAATACTTTGCCGCTATTTTGTTTAATAACGTCCAAAAATTCCTTTCTAAATGAATAGTCAGCAAAGAATCCTGCGGCGAAGATAAACATACCAACCTGATTCCAAAACATCGAAACCCAGAAAGGCAAATCTTCAATAGCCGATTTCTTAAAAAATACATTTGTACATGCGATAAAAAGTGCAGATAATATCATTATCCCCGCCGTACTTTTGTTTA
>Ga0172380_10007378_pt1 | contig 12374 bp, 9 predicted proteins | sample Leawe162metaG_FD_119747 | JGI IMG/M metagenome (GOLD analysis project Ga0172380, IMG submission 119747) | Leachate microbial communities from a municipal landfill in Southern Ontario, Canada - Leachate well 162 metaG | ecosystem: Engineered > Solid waste > Landfill > Unclassified | place...
TCACCCAGCGCGGCATCGTGGACGTCAAACTGCTGCAATCCCACGTTCGGGTGAGCGACAAGGCGCACGAACTTGGCGCGCTGGCGGCGCGCCACCTGAACCTCGCCACCATCTCCTACGACGAAGTCACCGGTAAGGGTGTATCGCGCATTTCCTTCGCCCAGGTGGAAGTGGACAGAGCGAGCACGTACGCCGCGGAGGACGCCGACGTCACCCTGCGCGTGCACCAGGCGCTGCTGCCGCGCCTGGAGGAGGATGCCCGGCTGCTGCTCGTCTACCGCGACATCGAACTGCCGGTGGCCGAGGTGCTGTTCTGCATGGAGCGCCAGGGTGTGCTGATAGACGTCGAGGCGCTGGCCAGGCAGAGCGACGAACTCGGCCGACGCATGATGGAACTCGAGAAAGAAGCGCACGCCCAGGCGGGACAGCCCTTCAACCTCAGCTCGCCGAAACAACTGGCGGAGATCCTGTTCGGGAAGCAGGGACTGCCGGTGGTGAAGAAGACGCCGTCGGGTACACCGTCCACCGACGAGGAAGTGCTGGCGCAATTGGCGCTCGACTACCCGCTGCCCAAGCTGCTGCTGGAGCATCGCAGCCTGGCCAAGTTGAAGGGCACCTACACCGACAAGCTGCCGCGCATGGTGGACAGCCGCACCGGCCGGGTGCACACCAGCTATTCGCAGGCGACGGCGGTCACCGGCCGGCTGGCCAGCTCCGACCCCAACCTGCAGAACATCCCGGTGCGAAGCGTCGAGGGCAGGCGTATCCGCAGCGCCTTCGTAGCACCCCCCGGTCACGCCATCGTCTCCGCCGACTACTCGCAGGTGGAGCTGCGCATCATGGCGCATCTCTCCGACGACGCTCGCCTGCTCGAAGCCTTCGCCGCCGGCGAAGACGTGCATCGCGCCACCGCCGCCGAGATCTTCGGCATCACCCCGATCGAAGTCGGAGCCGATCAGCGGCGTGCCGCCAAGGTGATCAACTTCGGCCTCATCTACGGCATGTCGGCCTTCGGCCTGGCGCGCGAGCTTGGGCTGGAGCGCAGCGCCGCCCAGGCCTATATGGACCGCTACTTCGCCCGCTATCCCGGCGTCGCCCGCTACATGGAAGAAACGCGAAAACTCGCGCGGGAGCAGGGCTACGTCGAGACCGTGCTCGGGCGCCGGCTGTGGCTGCCCGAGATCCGATCGGGCAACGCCGGGCGCCGTCAGGGAGCGGAGCGCGCCGCCATCAACGCGCCCATGCAGGGCACCGCCGCCGACCTGATCAAGCTGGCCATGCTGGCCGTGCAGCGCTGGCTGAACGAAGAAGGACTGCGAAGCAAACTGCTGTTGCAGGTACACGACGAACTGGTGCTGGAAGTGCCCGACGCCGAACTGGTCACCGTGAAGAGCCGCCTCCCCGGCTTGATGACTGGCGTGGCGCAACTCAAGGTACAGCTGCTGGTCGACCTCGGTGTCGGCGCCAACTGGGATCAGGCGCACTAGCGCATCGAAACGTCTCGCCTGTGCAAGACCTGGCAGGCGAACAGTGATCAATGAGGAAATAGACAGCATGCACAAGACACTCAACATGCCCATAATCGACTTTCACACCCACATCATGACCGACAAGCGGACGGCCGGCGGGATGCGCTGGGTGCAGAACATGGTGACCACAGACCCTAGCGGGCTCTTCCGTGAGACAGCCGCAGACGTTAATCTCACGTCGGAGAAGGCGCGGAGCATGTTGGCCGCTGCCGGGGTCGACTACTACTTCAACATGTTTTTCCCGATCCGCGAAGGCTCCACCCACGAAGTGAATCGCTGGAACCACCAACTATCTCTCGAAGACGCCCGCTGCATCCCCTTCGTCTCCCTGCTGCCTGGCGACGCCGACAAGATAGGGATACTCGAGCAGGCGTTCGGCAAGAATGGCTTCCTGGGCTTGAAGCTGCATCCCTATGTGCAGAGCATCTCGGCCATGGACTCCCGGCTCTACGAGGTCTACGACTATATGCAGGCAGTCGGAAGGCCGGCACTCATCCACACGGGTTACGAGGACATCTATCGGGCGGACTGCAATCGAGAGGCGCTGAGGGAGTTGCTGAAACAGTTCCCGCGCTTGATGCTCGTCATCCCGCATCTTTGCTATCCGGACGTAGACGCCGCTTTCCGCTTCCTCGAAGAGTCTCCGCACACCTACCTCGATGCCACGAACGTCTTCTGGTGTTTCAAGCTGATACCACCGAAGGCCATCTGGTGGGACATGATCGAGCGCTACAGCGAGCGCATGGTATTCGGATCGGATTTCACCATGGGTATGCACTATCCGGCGCAGATCTACGAGCATTTTGCCCAATTACCTTTGAGCACAAAAGCCAAGGGCGACTTGCTTTTCAGGACAGCGGCGAGAATGGCCCGGCGCTGCGGGCGGGAATTGACGATCGCTGAAGAAACCCTTTGATCGCCCATCATGGCCAATGCACGTTTGGTCAAGCTATTCGCCCCAACCTCGCCATCAATGCGCCCGACTCAATAGACAGCACTTCTTGTACTTCCTGCCGCTGCCGCAGGGGCAGGGTTCGTTGCGCCGCGCTTCGGGCGTAGCGGCCGCCGCGTCGGATGTCAGCGAGCGCATGTAGTCTGCCAGCGGCGCCCCGGAAAGCTTGTGCCAGGCCAGCTTTTGCAGGTAGGGGCGGCTATGGGTGTAAAACTCCTTCAGGCCGGGACAGAGATAGTTCAGGCCTTCCTCGCCGTCCGGCGTCCTGGCCAGCCTGTCCTTGGGACATCCGCCGTTGCACATGGCCAGGACATCGCATTGCCGGCAATAGCGCGGCAGGCCCTCGCTCTTGTTGCGCCCGAATTCCAGAAGCGCCGGACTCTCCAGCAGTTCGGCCAGCGGCGTTTCGCGAATATTTCCGATCCTGTGCTCAGCGTCGACGAAGTGATCGCAGGAATAGACATCGCCATTGTGTTCGAGCACGACGACGTTGCCGCAGGCCTGGGCGGAGATGCACAGGGCGTGATCCATGCCGAGGAAAGGCCGCGTCGCCTCGTCGAAGTTCTGAATTTGGATTCGCTCCATATCGCGACACACCCACTCGTCGAAGATGGTGCATAGGAAGGTCCCGTAGGCTAGCGCTGGAACGCTTTGCGCGCTGACTTCTCCACCTCCCTGGTGCGCCACCAATGGCAGGAACTGCAGGAACTGGACGCCGAGGTCCTTGAAGAAGCGATACACCGCCGCAGGCTGGCGCACGTTCTGCTGGTGGACAACGCACAGCACATCGCAATGGACCCGATGCCGCTGCAGCAGCCGATAGGCCTGCAGCACGCTCCTGTGGGTCGCTCTCCCGTGCGTGTCGATACGGTAGCGGTCGTGCAACTCCTTCGGTCCATCCATGCTGAGGCCGACAAAAAAGCCTTCTGCCGCGAGGAAGCGGCACCACTCTTCATCGAGCAGGGTGCCGTTGGTCTGAATGCCGTTGAGGATTTCGCGCCCCGGCGGCCGGTGCTTGCGCTGCAGTTCGACGATGCGCCGAAAATAGTCCAGTCCCAGCAAGGTGGGCTCCCCGCCGTGCCAGGAAAACAGAACCGACTCCTTCGGGCTCGCCGCGATGTGCTGTACGATATAATTTTCCAGCAGATCGTCGGCCATGCGCGACGTCCCGGATTTCGGGTAGAGGTCCTTCTTGCTCAGGTAGTAGCAATAGTGGCAGTCGAGGTTGCACAGCGCGCCTATCGGTTTCACCATGACCTGGAATTCACGCGAAGCGGTCTGCATCGTCTACTCAATGGTATTGTCGATAGGTGCTAGTTTAAACTGAACGGGTGTCATTGAAGGGAGTCCAGATGCAGAACCACTCGCGCACACGCTACGGCGCTGTCGCCCAGGCCTTGCATTGGGTCACGGCGATCCTTGTCCTGATCGCGTTCATCTACGGGCCGGGAGGATCAGAGCAGCGCGTGTACTCGCCCGCCCGCGATTTGGACCGGCAGCTCCACGAGACCTTGGGATTCTGCGTATTCGCGCTCGTCGTGTTGCGCGTGCTGTGGCGGATTGTGGACACGCGACCGGACCCGCCGCAGGTAGCGCGCTGGATGGGCATTGCGGCGACGGCCGTGCAACTGGCCCTCTACCTGCTCCTCTTCGCGCTGCCGATCACCGCCATCGCCGGCGCGTGGCTCGAGGGGCATCCCCTGACGCTCCTCGCCGGCGTGAAGATTCAACCCCTCCTCGGCCTCTCCCACAACGTCGGCGCCGCGATCGCGGAGATTCACACTTGGCTCGGCGACGCCATCCTCTGGCTCGCGGGATTTCACGCGCTCGCCGCCCTCTACCATCACTTCATCCTCAAGGACGGCGTGCTCGCCTCGATGCTTCCCCGCTGGGCTCCCTTGAGGCAACAGAACGGACGCTGACGGGCCGGCGTTGCCGGCCGGCGGAAGCGGGGCCGTTGCCCAATGCCGCGCCATCTGACATATCATATGACGAACAGGCGGCCGTCCTGAAACGCATCCGTCTGTCAGGGAGAGACAGCCCGTGGATAACTCGTTCGTCAAGCTATACCGCCGGGTCGCTCGCGCAGCGACTGCGTTTCTGCCTTCTCGTGCTCAGATTCCGATCTATGGCAACCCGACAAGATGCGACGTCTTGCCGCCGTCCGCGTTGGTCCTGAAGGTCGCGGAGTCCGAGGAGGAAATCGAGAGCGCCTTCCGCCTGCTGCACGATGCCTATGTGCGCGCAGGCTTCATGAAACCCGATCGCTCGGGCCTGCGCGTGACCGTCTACAACGCGCTGCCGACTACCACGACGCTGATTGCCTGCTACGCGGGAAAAGTCGTCGGCACCGTGTCGCTGATTCGCGAGAGTCTCTTCGGTTTTCCCATGCAGGAGGCTTTCAACATCGACGCGATTCGCGCCAAGGGCGGCGGGGTGGCGGAAGTCTCCGGGCTGGCCGTGCACGACGGCGTGCAGGCAAGGGCGGATCTCGTGCTGTTTCCTTTGTTCAAATTCGTTTATGAATATGCGAGCACGTACGTCGACCTCCGCCACCTGGTGATCGCGGCGCATCCCGACCATATGGATTTCTTTCAATCGTCCCTGCAATTTCGTCGCTTGAAACAGGCGCGCGTCGACCACTACGGCTTTGTCGACGGCGCGCCGGCGGTCGGCGGCCACCTCGATCTCAAGGCCTTTCCCGAGCTTATGCGGCGCTGCTACGAGGGTCAGGTGCCGGCAAGGAATTTATACCTCTATTTCGTCAAGATGAAGATGCCCAACATCGTCTTCCCAGACAAGCGGTTCTACACCACCAACGATCCGGTGATGACGCCGCAACTGCTCGACCACTTCTTCAATCGGCGCACCCAGGTGTTTGCCGAGCTAAATGACGAGGAAAAGATCTGGCTGCATGGGGCCTATGACCTGGCCGCCTACCATGCCGTGTTGCCCGCGCTGCCGGAGGACAGCAGAGAGGAGCCGGGCCGCGCGCTTCGGCACGAGCGGTTCTCGGTGGCATGCCCGGGCAGATTGGTGCTTGGCAGCGGACGGAGCAAACAGGTCTACCAGATACAGGTCGTGCAGTGCTCGATGAACAGCTTCCGGGCGCGCTCTACCGATGCTCTGCCCGTGGACGTCGAAGGCGAGGCGGAGATCGACCTGGGTCGCGCAGACAGAAGCACGATGCGCGTGCAGGTGCTACGCCAAGCCACCCGCGCCGCAAATACCTACGTCGTCAAGGTCAAGGAGCCCGACTTGGCGTGGCGCAAATTCGTCAGCGCGCTACGCAAGGCGTGGATAAGGAGCGATCTCGACGCTGCCACCCGCTACCTGGAGTAACCCGCTTAGGCGATTGTGAGAGAATTCGCGCTCTTGCAACGGACTCCTTGCTTGATGAAAATTATCGAACACATCTGCCTCGACACCTCCCTCGTCACGGCGGCTTATCGTCGGGTGCCACTGAGCATTGACCTGCACGGCGTTGTCGCTTCTCCTCGCCATGCGTCGCAGGCGTAGCAATTGCGCGATGGGAATACGGCGCGAAGGAAGAGGCTTGCTGCTGATGGTCTGCCTGTTCTCCTGGCTGGCGAGCGGCCTTTGCGCGCAGGCCGAGGCCGTACACCTCGCAAGGGAATCCGTGCCAGAGTATTTCGACGTCTCGTTGCCGTTGAGCGCGATCGCTCCGTCCGAGAACGTCTCGACGCCCCGGATGACGCGTCGTCCAGGACGGTTCCCGCCCAGACCGGCCACTGGCCAACAGGATCCGCTGCTTGAAGTGCGGTCTGCCCTTGCATCCGGCATCAAGAGAGCGACCCCGGCTATGCCCTCCACCTTGCGCAGCTTCGAAGGCCTAGGCAGGAATTTCTCCGGGCCTCAGGGCAGATTTTCAGTCAATGGAGACCCCCCGGACACCAATGGCGATATCGGCCCTAACCACTATGTGCAGATTGTCAATTCCAGTCTCGCCGTATTCGACCGAAGCGGGACCGTTCTTTATGGGCCCGTCCAGATCAATACGCTCTGGCACAATTTTGGCGGAAGTTGCGAAACCAGCACCGATGGCGACCCTATCGTCAAATACGACAAGAGGGCGGATCGCTGGATCGTCACCCAGTTTTCAGTGACAGCGCCCCCCTATCTGGAATGCATCGCGGTATCGACGACCAGCGATCCCACTGGCTCCTACTACCGCTACGCATATTCGTTTCCCTACGTGAATGACTATCCCAAACTGGGCATCTGGCCTGATGGCTACTATTTCACCTTCAACATGTTCGATGCGAATGACAACCTGATAGGCGGCGAAGTCTGTGTATTCAACCGCACGGCGATGTTGACCGGCGCCGCGGCGGCGAAGCAATGTTTTGGACCGGATGCAAACTGGTACGGAATGCTCCCCGCGGATCTGGATGGTCCGGTCAACCCGCCAGCCGGGTCGCCAAGCTTCGTATTGAGCCTCGACCCGTATTCGACAAATTCCTTGAACCTCTGGAAACTCCATACCGATTGGGTCACTCCCACCAACAGTGCCTTCGTAGGCCCAAGCAGTATCGCTGTCGCCAGCTATACGGGTCTGTGCACCAGCGCCAGAGACGGCTCGACATGTGTGCCTCAGCAGGGAACAACGACCTTGCTCGACGGTCTCGGAGATCGCCTCATGTACAGGCTCGCCTATCGCAACATGGGCACTTACGAAGCGATCGTCGCCAACCATTCGGTCGCGCGGAGCGGCATCGGGACCGGTTCCGGCGCCGTACGCTGGTACGAAATCCGTTCTCCAGCGAGCACCCCAATACTTTATCAACAGGGAACCTTCGCGCCTGATTTCACATCCCGCTGGATGGGCAGCGTAGCGATGGACGGCAGTGGCAACATCGCCATCGGTTATAGCGTATCGAGTTACTTCATGTATCCCTCGATATCTTTTACCGGCCGTTTGAGCACGGATCCACTGAGCACCCTTCCCCAAGGAGAGACGATGCTGATCAATTCGACGGGCTATCATTTCGATCCCACCGGGCTCGGCCGATGGGGAGATTACAGCAGCCTCAGCGTTGATCCGACGGACGATTGCACGTTTTGGTACACCAACGAGTACTCCACGAGCAAGGCCCAAGATCCCTATCAGTGGCAGACGAGAATCGGCTCCTTCAAGTTCCCATCGTGCACCTGCGCCTACTCGCTGTCTGCCGCCGGCCAAACGGCAAGCGCTACGCTGACAACGGGTTCCGTCACCGTAACAGCACCCTCCAGCTGCGCTTGGACAGCATTGGCCAACGCCAATTGGATTGCGGTAACCTCCGGTAGTACCAGTGCTGGCAATGGCGCGATCAGCTTTTCAGTCGCCGCGAACACCAGTGTGGGCGGCCGCTCCGGCACCATCACCGTGGCTGCGCAGACGTACACGATTACCCAGGCTGGCACTGGCCCATCTGATTGCATTTTCGATTGGGCGGAAGTCACCTATCCGCAGTTCTTCAGCCCCGCCGGCGCTGCCTCGGCAGCAGCGCCACCCTACTATTACCGCTACTACTCAAGCACAGCCAATTACCTGGCAACCTCGTCGGCTGACAATCATATTTGGGCGATAGGCCGTGCGACAGAAAATCGCCTTGTCGATATCGGTCTGGTGACAGACTTCTCGGCCATGGCGGGATGTTCCCAGTAACGGACGCGATGCAACGACTACCCGCTGTGCGTCTCCGACAGAGACGGGAATTCGTTCAAAGTCCAGCAGTAGAGGTACGCACAGTGAACATCTGTGGTTACCTATTCAGATGTTCCCTAAGGCGAAGTTGAGCGACTGGAGAGCGTCGATTATCGACCGCTGGTTCCCAGGGAGCGCCGCAGCTGCCAGCGCGCGAACAGGTTGTTGCTCACCAAGGCCCCAAGGACGATGGCCGCACCCAGATACTCGGCCGGCGCGCTCGGCTGTCCCTGCAAAGCAGCGATGGCGAAGACCAGCACCGGGACGAAGTTGTTGAACAGCGTCGCGTTGAGCGCGCCCAGACATCTGGCGCCAACGTTCCAGAGCAGGCCGCCGAGCACCGTGGTCATCACGATGATGAAAGCAAACTCCCAGGCGACGTTGGCAACCTGCGCAGGACTCGGCACGTGCGCCCGCCCGAGCCAGGTTGCGACCGCGGCGATAATGAATACCCCCAGGCTGCCGAAGGTGCCTGACAGCGCGGTGTAACGCAGCGGCGACCAATCCGGGAAACGCGCGGCACCCAGCGTATAGATTACCCAGCAGGTGGCGGCAATCAACACCAGCAGGTTGCCCCCGACGTGGCCGCTACTGACCAAGGTCGCCAGATCACCCTTGCTCACCACCAGCACGCTGCCAAGAAAGGCCACGGCAACGCAGATCAGCGTCATCCGCGCCGGACGCAGGCCGCGCGTCGCCCAGAGAACCAGGGCCATGATCAAGGGTTGCATGGCGACGATGACCGACACCTGCACCGAACTGGTCCTGCGCAGTCCCTCGAACACGAACAGGCCGAAGCCGGCAATGCCGACGATGCCATAAAACACCAACCAGCCGCGACGCGGATCGCGGCGCAGCTCGGCCAGCACCTGCCTGCCCTCCAGCAGCATAAGGATGGCGAGCGAAATAGCGGAACCGATGCCGTAGCGGATAACCGTCACGTAGTAGGGGTCGATCGTCGCCAGGACTACCTTGGCAACCGGAAAGAAGGTTGCAAAGCAGAGCACGGTGACGATCATGGCGAAGACGCCGCGCTGCAGTTGCGACATGCTGGTTCCTTTGGCGGGTTGTCGCAACGTCAGGCGACCCTATGCCACGTCCCTACAGGTTGCAAAAGGTCAGCTCGAAGTTCACATGCACCTCAGCCGGACGGGCACGCAGATCGCCGTCGGGTGTGGTGAAGCGGATGTTCAGCGCGTACTTGTTTGCGCTGATTTCGGGAATGTAGGGGTCGCCGCGGGGCACGCGCAGGCGCAGCATCTGCGCCGTTCGCCCGGCGAGCATCAACTGGTACGCGCCGCCCCCCGCGGTCTGTGCCTCGGGTCGCCCCGAGGCGCGCAACAGCCGCAAGACGATGGACAGGCCGGCGCTGATGGGCAGTATCGGTGCCAGCCAGCCCTTCAGTCCGTTCCGCCGTTGTTCACAATCGCGATGCAGCCAGTAATGATAGGCGGGCAGATCGAACTCGCAGACGCCACCGGGAATCGCGGCGCGATTCTTGATGGCCATCAGCCACTCGTTCTCACGCAGGTACTGGCCGATCTTGCCGTGCATCGCCAGCATCTGCGCACTCGCCTGCTCGATCTCGTAGAGCGCGCCGGAGAGCGCCTCTTCGGAAATCTCCGGGTTGTTGCGGAAAGAAAGCAGGGTCTGCCGCTGCCGCTCGAGCTCCTGCACCAGATCGAACTTGAGGTCAGCGCGGCCTGCCACTTCGAGGATTTCGAACAGCGTCAGCAGGCCGACGTGGTGGTCGTGAGCGTCGTCGGCGGCAACAAAGTAGTGCGCTCGCTCGAACAGCGCCTCCAAGCGTAGCAGTGTGCGAATGCGCTCGCTAAGAGGATATTCGTAGGTAATCACACGCTGGCCAAGAGTGGTTTATCGAGTAATTCTGACCGATTCGCGCCAAAATCTCAACTTTAGTCAGATGCTGGCGCGTTTGGCGCCGGCAAAATCCAGGTAGCGCGGGTGCAACGCCTCTAACGCGCGGCGCAGTTCATCCATGCTCTTGTCATTGTCGATGACGTCGTCAGCCGCCGCCAGGCGCTCAGCGCGACTCGCCTGGGTCGCCATGATGCTCAGGACCTCGTCCCTGGTCAGGCCATTGCGCGCCATGACGCGGGCCACCTGGGTTTCCTCCGCGGAATCGACCACCAGCACGCGCGACACGCGCTGTCGGTAGCCTGGCGATTCCACCAGCAGCGGCACTACCATGACCACGTAGGGGGCGCCGGCGGCGAACGCTGCGGCGCAAGCGCGCTCGCTCTCGACGCGAATCAGCGGGTGGATGATGGCCTCTAGCTTAGCCTTGGCGCCGGGATCTGAAAAAACCAGTTTGCGCATGGCAGCGCGGTCCAGGGCGCCATCAGGACCGATCAACCCGTCTCCGAAGGCGGCGCGCAGCGCTTCGATGGCAGCGCCGCCAGGCGCAGTCAACTGGTGCGCGATGGCATCGGTGTCTACCAGCGCGGCGCCGAGTTCGCCGAGCACGTTCGCTGCTGCGGTCTTGCCGCTGCCTATGCCGCCGGTGAGACCAAGTATGAAACCGTTTGGGCAAGCCACGATCAATGCTTCTCCGTGCAGGGCGACAAAATGGCTGCACTGAACGGCGCAAGCAGTTTGCGCAGCTTCTCGTCCAGGGAATCGGCGGCTCCCCTCACCGTCAATTGCACCTTGACCACCGTCTTCTCACGCGGCTGCATCTTGGCCGAGCGGACGCCTCGCTTGGCCAAGTCCTGGAGGAATTCGTTGCCTTCCTTCTCACCATTAAAGGCGCCTAGGACAATAGCCAGCTTGAGCTCTCCCTCCTCCTCGAGCAACTGGTGGCCGGAGATACCGAGACGTTTCAACTCCACCAGTTTCTTCTCGGCGGCAGCCCTGTCGGGCAAGGGCGGAATGAGAACCCAATAGCGCGTCACTTCTTCGACGGGCTCGCTGGCGAGTTTCAACTCGGGCGCCTGGTCCTGCGCCTCGATGCGCAAGCGTTGCGCCGCTTCCGGCGCGAGGCCGTCGATCAGCCGGCAGGCCTCGGTTGGCGCCTTGCCGGCAGGCGCCGCGGCGCCCGCTACCTTGAGCTTTTCCGGCGCCAGTTGCCGGGCCAGTCGTTCCGGCTCGCGACCCTCGTCGGGTATGCCGAAATAACCTTCGGCCCAGGCGAAGAAGAGCAGATTGACGAGAACGAGGAATATGAATAGTGTGCGCAGGCTCATCATGTCTCAAACCCGGGAGCGGGTCCAATCAGGGACCGCGCTCCCGACTCAGGCTGCTCCACCCCGCCCGCAAAGCGCCACGGGCGGGCTTGCCTGTCAACCGACCTTGGGCAGGCGTTCCAATGCGGCCTTGATCGCCGCTTCCGGATACTCATAATCCTCGAGCTTGCCGGCCAGGTATCTGTCGTAGGAAGCCATGTCGAAGTGACCGTGGCCCGACAGATTGAAGAACAACACCTTCGGCTCCCCGGTCTTCTTGCAGTTCAAGGCCTCGTCGATGACGGCGCGGATGGCGTGGTTGGACTCGGGCGCCGGGATGATGCCCTCAGCGCGGGCGAACTGCACCCCTGCCGCGAACGTGGCGACCTGCGGCACGGACACCGCCTCGATGAACCCCTCCTTGAGGAGCTGAGACACCAGCGGCGAATCGCCGTGATAGCGGAGACCGCCGGCGTGGATCGAGGGTGGCATGAAATCATGACCCAGGGTGTACATCAGCATGATGGGGGTATAACCAGACTCGTCACCGTAGTCATAGGCATAGTGCCCCTTGGTCAGGGTCGGGCAGGAACTCGGCTCCACCGCCACCAGGCGCACCTTTTTGCCCGCCGCCTTGTCGGCGAAGAAGGGGAATGCCACGCCAGCGAAATTCGAACCGCCGCCGCAGGGCGCGAAGATCATGTCGGGATAGACGTTGATCTTCTCGAACTGCTTCTTCGCTTCGAGGCCGATCACCGTCTGGTGCAGCAGCACATGGTTGAGCACCGAGCCCAGGCCATACTTGGTGTCCTCGCGTCCCGCCGCCTCCTCGACCGCCTCGGAAATGGCCAGACCGAGCGAGCCGGGATTGTTCGCATCCCGAGCCAGCGCGTTGCGCCCGGCCTGGGTGAGATTGGTCGGGCTGGACAAAACCTCGGCGCCCCACGTCTGCATCATCGAGCGCCGGAAAGGCTTCTGGTCGTAGCTGACCTTGACCA
>Ga0172380_10007379_pt1 | contig 12372 bp, 9 predicted proteins | sample Leawe162metaG_FD_119747 | JGI IMG/M metagenome (GOLD analysis project Ga0172380, IMG submission 119747) | Leachate microbial communities from a municipal landfill in Southern Ontario, Canada - Leachate well 162 metaG | ecosystem: Engineered > Solid waste > Landfill > Unclassified | place...
TCTCCTGACTACCTTGGTCCTGTCGGGGCCGAGCATGACCGCCCGCACGGCAATAGGGATATTTTTGGCCTTGATCTCGTTTTCCAGCGCACTCACCACGGTCTTTGCCGGTTGCCCCAGATGCCCTTCGATGCGGAAGAAGCCAAAACGGGCGATCTGTGCGGCGAGCGGGTTGGCTGCCGCCCCTGTTGCCCCGTACTGCCGGGCATTGTAGGAATAGTTTTTGTCATCCATGCCTTGCCGGTGGAGCCGATAATTCCAATTGCGGTGGATCGGGTTGTCGGGAGTCACCTGGTAGTAATACGGTATGGCCCGCCCTTCCAGGGGGTGCTCTCCGGACAGGCTGGGGGTGATGCGCACGATGGTGTCTTGCGGGGTAGGTAACTGGAAGGTGCGGATCAGCGTGTCAAGCTTAAGGATCAGGAAGCGGGCGTGATCCAGTTGTTCGCTCGTCCGACTGATCGATGGCGACGGATAGAAAGGGGTACGGTATTGTCCCTGATCACTGGCTGCCGTCGGATTGCCGAGCAGCAGATGTTTGGGGAATGTCGTCGGAGCAGGGATGCACCAGCTGCGTTCCCCAAAAAGCAGGCCGCGGAAGTCGTTCCAGGTTTCCGCCAGATCCCTCAGCAGGTCATAGTAATATTGGATGCCAAGGGTCTGCGTCGCAAACGTGCTGTTCAGGACCTTCAAGGCGGCGTTCCATGGGCCGGACGGGTCACTGGGGAACAGGTCAGCCAGGAACGTGGAACAAGCCGGATATAACTTGGAAAATTCCGCAGTCATTTTGCCGTGAATCGTGTTGCAGGTCGCCCGGTAGGCCTGTGCCAGGAGGCCGGGGGCATTGACGCTGGACGTAAAATAGGGGCGGTCGGCTATGATCTCATCCAGCATGCCGAAGGCCCGGTCGGGGGTGGCGACGCTTTCCTGCGACGGCTCGATCAAGGTGTTGCTGATCAGCAGCAGGCGGATGGTGTTGCGGCATTCCTGGCCCAGATTGTCGCAGTCGGTCCCCGAACAGAGATCCCGGTCCGTCACATAGCTTTCCATGTAGAGCAGCACAACCATGTCGCCCAGTTGCGCGGCTGTCCGGGCAGTGAAGTTGCTCAGCAGGTCGGTGCTGCTGTCGCCGCTCTCCGTGACGCTTACCAGTTCATAGACCGGCAGCATCTCGCCGGGGATGACACCATCCTTGTAAAATGGTCCATAGGCCGGTTTGGTGCTGTTGTACACCCGGAATTTGTCATAGACCTTGTCAGCGGAAAAGCGCATCAGGTCGCCGTCGGTGGTTACCCCCACCCCCTTGGACAGGATTACCCTTCCCCCCTGCATTGCTACGCTCAGGCCGCAGGCAATGCCGACCCCCAGCAGGTTGGTCCGCGTCAGCCGCGCCTGATCGTCCAGGTAGTCGGAGATGCTGTTGAGCTGATCATGGGTCAGCACCTGGTCTTTTTCAAATACGCTGTATCCGGTTGTAATCACATCGAGGCTTCTGAATATCTGTGCCATGGCGTCAGTCCCCATAATTATTGGCTCGTCATTATCTCTGTTTCCTGATCGTGTTGCTCAGGTCTCGTCATTATCTTCCGTACCCAGCGCTGTCAGGCCGAGGAGGAATTTGGGCTGTTCCTGGCCCGAATCGCATTCGTGGAGGTGTTCCTTGGGATACACATTTCTGATCGTAAAGAGCGTTTCGATGAACCTGGACAGCTTTTCTCCCCGCTGCGCCTTCTCTGCACCGGCTTTCAGGTGGATCCAGTCCCGGTAATCCTTTTCCAGGCGGGCCATGTCCTCCTTGCTGATCCAGCAGATCTTGGGCAGGATATGGGCCGGCGTCTCCTCCCTGATCACCTCTTCCGCAAACCTTCTGAAATCCATTGATTGGAACCGGCTGCCATAGGCGGGAAGGATGATGTGGATGCGGTAGCTGTAAGGGTCGTTTTCCGCGCAGACGCTGCTGTTGGAGGCCGCGCAGATCGGGAGGAACGGATCGTTGCTGTCTTCCGGTCTGAGTAGGATGTTTTCGATCAGGTACATCCCTTCGTCGCTGTAATTGACCCGCAGATATTCCATGGTTTCGGCGATGGCTCTGGCCAATAGCGCTTCATCCGTGAAGTACTCGATGCGGCGGCCCAGCACCTCGCCGCTGTGGTCGATCACATTGAAGTAATATTTGCCATCCCTGGTTGTCCTGTGTTGATAGCCTGACTCCAGCAGGCCGGCATGAATGGCCCGCCGCATCTCGGTCCGGGCCAACTCGGGAGTTGCGTAATGGGTGCTGCTGCTCAGGATGATCTTGCCCGTGTCCCGTTTCCTGATGCGGAAGCGGTACTCATCGTCGGGGGTGCCGTCGATTTCGGCATAGACATCATAGGCGATGTCTCCCAGGTTTCGGCGCGTCAGGTTGCGAATGCCGAGCAGGCGGGCCAGTCGCCTTTCCAGGCCGGAGATGTTGTCCGAATTCCAGAGGGCCCCATCTTCCTTAAGGCTGTAATTGTAAGCCAGAGATCGTTCACTGCTGATGGCCGGATAGTCATTCAGAAAGGCGCATTTGAAGACGGCCAGCTCCTCGGGGGCGGTGCCGAAGGCCGAGGACATGATGTTGACGAAATCGTTGAACCGTTCGCCGAAACGGGCGATCAGGTGGTCGAGGAAGCGGTTGCGGCGCACTGCCAGCACTCCCTTGTCCTCGACTGAATCTTCGATGGTTTCCACGATCCGGTCGGCGTCAGCGGTGCCGTAGAGCTTTTCGTACCCGGCAAACGAGGTTATTGCTTGATGGAAGTAAGTGCGCTGCATGGCCGGATCAGTGGAGAACAACTCTTTCACATGGCCCAGTTGCGCCAGATAACCCGCCAGCAGTTGATCGAAAAAGAGCAGGTAAGCTTTCAGTTGACAGGCCTGGGCCTGGCGCTTGTCATCGGCGCTGCTGTTCAGGCCGGCCTCGCCCAGCCCGTAGATGGCCGGGAAATGATTCTGGAACGAATAGTAGCTCCCCGGATTCCGGAAACAGCCCATGGGGATCTCGAAGTCATAGGGAATTTCCAGGTCGCTCTTGGCTGCGGCTGCTTCCTGCAGCTGCTTGAGGCGGGCCTCGGTCGCGGCGCTGTCGGCCATTACCGGCATGTTCCGCTTGTAAAACACGATGCGTGAATGGTCCGGGTTAAGGAGCGCCTTTCGACCGGGCATGACCGGCACCAGCCATTTGTTCTCCATGGGGGTCTGAACCCCGTCCGGGTGCAGCAGAATATCGCGCACCGCCCTGACCCCGCCGATATCCATGATGATGCCGATTACATCGGAAAGGTGTATTTCCGCCCGCAGTTCCGCCCGTGCCAGCTCTTCGTCGTCGATGAAGCCGCAGGCGAGGGGAGGGCCGGCAAAGATCTCATCGGCGGTGTAGCGGTTGCCATCGGCCTTTTCCCGTTCCAGCATCTCGGCCAGGGTGTAGTTGCGGACCGGCGGCGCCAGATAGTTCTGCACCTGGAAGAGGATCTCGGCCTTGACCGCTGCCGTGTCTGCATCGGGCGCCAGTTCGAGCTCGCAGCAGAGGTTGAAGCCCTGGGTCTCTACCCGGTCGAAGCGCACGAAATCCTCGCACAGGTTGCGGTTGGCCTGCAGTAACTCTTCAGCGGTCATTTGTACCCGGAGCTGCTCCGCGGCATTGTCCGAGTCGTATTCAATGGTAACCGCGTAGAGGCCGGAGAGCTGAATCTCCCGGATCTCCGGCCGGCCTGGATTTTCCCGCAAAAGCCGCCCCTCGGCCGTATCGGCGTAGTAGCTTTGCGTCACCGGCGCCAGCCAGGCGTTTTTGACGCCCTTCAGGTCGATCAACAGCTTGCGGTAGTCGGATATGGTGAGCGGCTGACTTGGCAGGATGCGGCGCGCGGAGAAAAACTGCTGCTGCATGGCGGCGACATTATCCGTTGCGCTCGCCAGCAGATCCTCGATTGGGAAAGTTGCCCGAAAGCCGAGATCGGTCAGGGCATAGCAGAGCAGTTCCAGAATGGTAATGCCCGGATCATGCACGTTGTAGTCGGTCCAGATGTGCTTGCTCAGGCGCTGTATATGCCCGAGGCCGATCGCGTTGAGCTGCCCGTGGTCGAGAGCCGTTTCAAGCTTATTTTTTTTGGGTATCGTTGTTATCATCGCTACACTTCTCGTATGCTGTGACTGTTGGCCGAAACCAGGATGGCGTCCGGCGTCTCAGGCTGTGCCATGCTTATGTCGATGTTGTCGGACACCTCGCCGCTGAAGCTGTACATTTTGAAATAGGTAACGTAATCCACGTAATCAAGCTCTTCCACGAAGTCGAGCAGGACCGATTTATAGATCGTGGCCCCGAAGGAGATGTCGCGCTCTGCCTGGTATGCCCAGGGTGAGAGAAAGCGGATCAGGGCGGCATTCAGTTCCCTGGCGTAGAAATTCGGCTCGCAGCCGGTCTGGAACTTTACCTTGAAGTCCAGCTGGATCTTCTGGTAGCGCGGATTCTTGGCCTGTACCTTGACCTGCATGCCGGCATGATTTCTGAGATGCTCGGTGATACGATTGAGCGTGTCGGAGTCCACCCTGGGTTCCAACGGATTGATCGCATTTTTGTTTTTCAGGTCCGGCACCACCACAATCAGCACATTTCCCGGCTTGAGCCAGCATTCAGGCGTTGCATGGGGGATGCATTTCACCTTGTGCAGGTTGGGGAACGCTTCCAGGGTGATCCGCTCGTAATCCCAGGGGGTGATGCAGCGGTCTTTATGGCGCAACCGCTCGGATACGCGGGTATGGAAAACAGGGTCCGACTCTTGTGGCCGGCCGCCGAACGAACCATAGGGCTGCTTGACGGACTTGATTTCTGCCAGGCCGTTCTTCAGTTTGGCGATGGAACCTTTTTCGAGCCCGGTTAACAGATGGCCGGGATCGTTGTTGTTATCCGTGAAATGTACCTCCAGCGCATTGGCTGCCACATCGATCAACTGGCTGACCGCGCCGATGTTGCGGGCGACGGCCGCTTTCAACCAGATCCGGCCGTGGGGCAGGATCGTGTTGTCGGTGGTCGCTTCCCCTGGAATGACAAAGGTGATGATGCCGCTGGTCAGCAATTGGTTGGTCGTGTCCAGGATCACCTCGCTCCGGCCGAGTGGTTTCCAGTAGTTGTCGCACAGCACCGACCAGTTCACATCTTGCCTGGGCGAGTCCGGGTCGGCGCTCCCCTCGGCCACCTGAAACAGCACGCTGATGCTGTCGCCGCCCCGCAGGTCCGCAAACCCGATCAGCAGTTCACCTTCGTTGTCGTATGGCGGGAGCAGGTACACGCTTTTGTCCCGAAGAAAGCCGAACTGGTTGCGTTGATAGCCGTGTTCGCGCATCTGGCCGAAGTAGGCGAGATGATAAAAATGGAGATCCGGGTTTGAGAAATCATCGAGCGTGACCTGGCCTTGGGCGATGTTCACCGTGTCGGAAACTGCCCGGTAGGAGAGTGAAATGCGAGCCATGGCCGGGGTGTAGGGCTCGTTCAGGATGGTCAGGGTTCCGCCGCATTTGCTGTAGGTCATGACCTTCTCGACGTACTTTTTGCGGTAGGCGGAGTGCAGAAAATCGTGTTCCAGTGACAATGTGATAAAGCCTTCCCTGGATTCCGGGGCCTTTGTTTTGAAGGGCATGAAGACCGGTTTCCGGAGCAGGTAGGAACGGGCAGCTGTGGTTGCCCAACGGCTACCGGCGTTGTTCAGGGCGTGAATCCGCATCCCCTGCGAGATGCCTGCCGATACCGAGGAACTGCCGGCTGAAAAGGTAACGCTATGTTCTGCTGACGCATTGGCGGTTTCGAACAGCTGCACACCCGACCGTGACAGGTCCCAACTGCCGCCGTCGCTGAAGGATGCCGCTGCCGTGAAGGCCGCGTTGCTCACGCCGCCATGGCCGTAACCGTCATAGTGGCTCGTGAAGTTCGCGGGCGCATCCTTCCAATTTACCGTGATCTTGATCTGGGAAAGCTTTTTGGAGAGCGCCTCGCCGCAGCCGATCATGAAACGGGAGCCAACGGTCGGTTGGGAGCCAAAGGGGAGGAAGGCCTTATTCGGATCCAGAGTTCCGCCGTCGTTTTCCAGGACCAGCGTGGTGACGTTCGCAACATCCACCGCAACAGCGGCCTTAAGCAGCGTGATGCGCTGCAGCTCATTGTAGCCGATGGTGCCGCAGCCATCCTTCAGCAGCATCTGAAGCACCGGGGCCGCGGTGCTGTAGGAGTAGCCGTGGATCAGTGGGTCATAGTCGATAACACCAGTTTCGGTTTCCGGGATGGAGAAGGAAAAGGTCAGGGTCCAATGGCGGGCGGCACCGGCAGACAGGGTCGGTGCCACCGGATACGGCCCCAGCCAATGCTTTTCGCCGGTGATGAAGACCTCAAAGGCATCTTTCAGGGCCGCGTCATTTACTTTTACCGGATCGATCCGGCCGATTGTCAAAGTAACCGTGACCGTGCGGACCCCCTCCCGCATCCGCAGGACCGGGGAGGCCAGGGCAAAGCCGGTCTCGGCGGCTTGCAGCCCGTTGTGGCCGAATGCGTGCCACTTGGGTTCTTCTCCGCCCAGTTTGCCCCCCAGGCCGTCGGCCGAGTTGGCGACCGGGGCGTGCAGAATCCTGCCATGGCCGCTCCCATCGACAAACAGGGAGCGGAGGGAATCCACCCTGGCGGCATTGATGATGGTGGTCCGGACGGGCCGGTAGAGCAACTCTTTTTTGTGAGCATCCTTGCCGGCGGAAAAAAGCTGCTCCGGCCCGATGGCAACAGGAGTCGCGTTCTTTTTCAGTTCCAGAAGCAGGTGGACCTTGTCCGGTATGGCCCCCTTTTTCGCCAGGCGCAGAACGTCTTGATAGTAGAAGTCCAGGTGGCGGCCGGTGATCCGGTTGATGACTTCACGGGGGATTTGGTAGAGTTCCAGAAATGCCAGAAAGAGCGCCAGGTGCGGTGGTGTTTCGCCCGAGCTGTCTGCTAAAGCTGTTTTGATTGCCATGTCGTCGGCGGGAAAGAAGTTGGCCCAGTCACCATCCGGAGTGTTGCCGTTGTCGCGGAAATAGCTGACAAAGGTAGCCAGCTTGCGGGTAAAGCGTAACAGATCCTCCGGGGTTTGCTCGTCCACGTCAACATGGTGTATCCCCAGTTCCCTGGGCATGCGCTCGGTCTGGCTCTGCCCCGGTTGGAAGATCATGTTCCGGATAATGTCTTTTTCAGCCATGATGTTCCACCCTCAGCGCTGTGTGACCGCAACGGTCCTGCGCACTTCGTTGCCGTCCGAGACATAGTACGGATAGACGAGGTTGTAGCGGGAATTCGTGGCCCGCACCTCGTAATCCACAATGATGACGATCTTGCCGTCGTACTGGGCCGTGGTGTCCAGTTCCAGGGAGAGTAGATTGATCCTCGGCTCGAAGATCAGGATTGCCATCTTCACCCGGTCCTGCAGAAAGGTCTTCATTGTCGTGCTGATGGGTTCGAAGAGCATTTCGTGCATGTCAAGGCCGTATTCCGGTTTCAGGAAACGTTCGCCCATGGCGGTGCCGAGCAGGATCACGAGGCTGGCGCGGATATCGTCTTCATCCGCGGTCATGAGCACCTGGCCGGTTTCCTGCACGAATTCGGGAGGAAAGCTCCAGCCGGTGCCCAGGAACGAGGTCTGCGGGTTGTCTGATCCGTTGTTGCTCATGGTATCGCCCGTTGTCTTTAATTAATAATTACGGTCGGTTCCCCGGCCGCGGCCATGGCGCCGCAGAGGCAGGCGTCGCTTGTCCGTAGGGCCGGCATGCCGCCGATCAGGACCGTTGTGCTGCCGGCCGGGAAGACGCTGGCGGTCGGCTGATGGCCATTGGGCGGTAGCGAGCAGACATGGGTGTCTCCGGCCACCGCGGCCGGCATGCCGCCGATCAGTACGGTTGCCACACCCGGACCGACAATGGTCCCGCCATGATTGCTTACATCCCCAACTCTTGCGGCTACCGGCATGGTGTTCCTTTCACATTCAAAATCAAATCCCCCTCAATCCCCCTTTCGCAAAGGGGGAAGCTTTAAAATTCCCCCCTTTTTGAAAGGGGGACTAGGGGGGAGTTGCCGTCAGTTAAGTTGCACAAGACTCCCCTTGACCTTTGTCACCCCGCTGCTGGAGACCTCTGCCCCTGAGGTACCCTCCAGTTTTAGCTCCGTGCCTCCCTTGATATTCAGGCTAGTGCCGGATTCCAGCTTCAGCTCGGTGCCGGCCTTGAGGGTGAGCGCCTTGCTGCTTTCCATCACAATGCCATCCTGGGTCATTTCCAGCTTGTTACCGTTCTGATCGACGATCCGGACGGCCTTGTCATCTTCGTTGAGCGTGATCATGTTTCCAGCCGGGGTTTCCAAGCGCATGACCTTGGTATCGTCATTGAAGTAGATCTTCATCTTCGAGCGGCTCTGATAGAGCTTTTCGTGGTTGTCGTCCGAGCCCTGCAGCGGCGCTGGCTTGGCGCTGCTGTGCAACATGCCCAGGATCACCGCTTGGCGTGGGTCGTCATTCAAAAATCCCAGCACGACCTCATCGCCGATCTCCGGGCGGAAAAAGAACCCCCGGTCCTCCCCGGCGTCAAGGGATGCGATCCTGGCCCAGGTGCCGTCGCCCTGCTGGTCAACCAGCGGCAGTCGCACCCGCACCCGGTGCTCGGCGTCAGGGTCTTCATTGCCGGTAACGACCCCAATCTGCAGACCGCTGATTCCCGGCAGGAGCGCGGCGGCCTTGGGTGCCGAAACGGGCTGTTCCTTGCCCAGCCAGGTATCAAGGTTGCCGAACTGGAGATGGGTTTTCCACCCCTGCACCAGGTCAAAATCGTGGCGGACACCGCTGACGAAAACATCGCCGTTGTAGCGTTCACCAATGCCACCCAGGGTAACGATGTCGCCCGGAACCACCGTGGCGATCCCCTCGCACTTGACGCGGCCGTTTACCCGGCTGAGCTGCGATTTCAGCCATTGGGCATCGGCCCATGCCTGGGCCTCAGCTTCGGCAACAGCCGCATGCTGCAGGTGGAAGTGATCTAGCCCCACCACGGCTGCCAGGTCCTCAGCGCCCAGATTGCCGGGGGTGCCGATAGCCGGGTCAGCTGCGTCTTTCTCGACTACACTCTGCTGGGCCGCATCCCAGGTGCTGCTTTTTACGGCGCTGTACTGCTGGCGCGCATCGATCTGGGCATCCACCTCCAGAATGGTGGCGCCAAACAACAGCGAGCAGACGGCCGAACCGTCGGTCACTGGGGCCTTCACCAACACCTTGTCATCGGCGGTGAATATAAGCTTGCCGTTTGCTTCGGCCCGCATCAGCAGAAAATCCCAGTCTGTGCAGCAGTATTGAACCAGCTGTTTGTGGGTCACGGCGGTGGTTTCCACATCCGCGTCAAGGCCGGCGTTCTGCAACAGGCTGCTGATGATGTCGCTGTCCTTCTGATCAAAAAAATAGGCGTTTTTATGCCCCACTGTCAGTTTGACCGCCTTGTGGCGGCACTCCACGATCAACTGCGGCGCGACATGATCCCGTACCTTGATGCCCTGGCGGATAACGATCCCCTTGAACAGCGTGACCGGGGCGTTTGTGGCTCCTGCCAGGATTTCCACCTCAGCGCCGGGGACAAAGGTATCGGCATTGCTCAAGGGGAAATCACCCGATGATGCGGCGCCATCCAGGTATGCCAGGCGGGCGGCGGAGATCCGGTTCGCCGACTTGGTGACATTGGCGGCCAGCAGTTGGTGCCCCCGCTCGACCGCGACTCCATTCACCTTTACAGTGAATTCGCGGTGCTCGGCAGGAATGGGTATGGACCGTTCTTCAGGAATGGCTATTTCTCCAATGGCGGAAAGATGATCCTGACGCCGGGCGCCAGGTTACGGAAATCGTTCAGCCCGTTGGCGCGGGCTACCTCCAGGTAATAGGCCGGATCATTGTAGATCTCCCCGCACATGGCCGGCAGGTTGTCGCCAGCCTTTACCATGCGGACATGGGTCAGGTCCGGGGATTGGTCCTGGGACAGGGCCACCCGTGTCTGGTCGTCGGAATTGTCGGTAAAGGTCGCGCTGATGATTGCCCGTAGCGGCACGCCGTCCGGCTTGAACAGCTTGTAGGCGATGGAGGCGCTTTTCAGGATGCAGCGCTTTACCTGGAGCGTTCCCCATACGACCTTGAGATAGTTGGGACGGTGAATGTTGCCGTTATAGCCGGTGACGGTCTGAAACCGTTCCACCTGCTGCTGCACATCCGCTGTCCTGCCGCTGGCCCCGGTGCCGTCGATGAAGAAGTTCAGCGACATGTCGCCGGGCTTGAGCTTCTTGAAGTTCATCCGGCTGTTGGTCGTGCCCGAACCCTGGGCACTGTCGTATTCCATCTCATAGGAGAGGGTAATCTCGTTCGGGTTGATGAAGGCAGTGAACTCGGACACCGGCTGGCCGGAATAATTGGGAGATTCGTAGGCCTTGATCAGCAGTTTTTCCAGTGTTCCCCGGTTGTTCATGGGTCAGCGCTCCGCCTTCTGCTGGAGGATGTCGAGTACCCGCTCCACGCACTCGGCTATGATGACCTGCTTGTCATCAATGGCCGAGGGAGCGGAAGCGGCGCCACCCGACGCCTGGTTGGAAACTTCAACCGAAATTATGACTTCATCGATGATAACTGGCATGGGTTCAGGATTTGTCCATTGTAAAGTATTGATAATACATCTGCAGGGTTTCGATCGACACTGCATTGTTCGAGGCGTTCAGGTCGCTTACCGACCATTTGGTCGGGTAGGCGTTGACCAGATGCCAGGTCACCAGCGGCTGATGCTGTTCGTTCAGCAGCTTGATGTCGATGTTTCTGGGTTGGATCTTGTAATCTTCGATGCACTCCCTGATCCAGTTCACGATCTCCGAATTCAGCAGCAGGCCGCGCTTCAGCACCAGCTCGGGATACTTGGCGCAGGTCGGGTATTTCTGGATAAACCGGTTCTCTCCGCCCTCGGCGACCTCTTCGGTGCCCATGTCCACCGAAAGGCCGCTGACCTCGGTAAAACGGACATCGTGGCTGTTGGGGGGGAGGCCGAGCACCTCCACCTTGAAATGAAAACTGACCGGGGGGTAGTAGTTAGCCATCAGTCATTCTGTACTTCGAGGCCTTCGTGGGCGATCTCGATGGATTCGATCGCCACTTCATTGCCCGATGCCTTCAGCTGCGGCCCTTCCACCTTAACGGGAAAAGAGTTCTGTACTTTCCAGACCATGACCGGCTGATGCTCTTCATTGAGCAGGCTAATGACCAGGTCGCGGCGTTCCACGGTATTGAGCTTGACCGTGCTGAGCCACTTAAAAAACTCGTTGTCGCTTTTGACAACTCCCCGTTTCAGCGTGATATTGCTGAATTTGCGCAACCCCGGCATTTTTATCGACGAATATTCCGGGAACGAGCCGTCGCGGTACTCGATGGCCTGATTTTCCTGGGTCAGCCCGGTTACCTCCGAAAACCCGATGCGCGTGCCGCCCCATTCGACAGTGAAGTGAAATGCTGGAAGAGGATATTGTTTCGCCATGATGTCATCCTTTTTGTGTGAATTCTGAAGCGTATTGGATCAAACCTGCATATATCGGCATCAGGAAGTCTGCAGCTTGTGGGAGAATTTCAGGATAATGAATTCGGCCGGTCGCACCGCTGCCATGCCGATCTCCACGTTCATCCTTCCCTCCAGGATATCCTGAGAGGTCATGGTGATGCCGAGCCCGCACTTGACGAAAAAGGCCTCTTTCGGTGTGGCGCCGGCCAGTGCGCCTTCCCGCCATTTCTGGGTCAGGTAGTTTTCGATCATGCCGCGCACCTTGACCCAGGTATTGGCATCATTGGGCTCGAACACTGCCCAGTACGTGGATTTTTTGACCGACTCCTCCACCATGTTGAAGAAACGCCTTACCGGCACATAGCGCCATTCGTTGTCATTGCCGGCCAGGGTGCGCGCCCCCCAGACCAGGGTTCCTTTGCCCATGAACGCGCGGATAGCATTGATCGATTTGCCGGAGGTGGCATCCACATTAAATCCATCCTGTTTGGCGTTGTCGAGTTTGATGACCGGTTCTATTACGCCTGCCAGGCTGACATTGGCCGGAGCTTTCCAGACGCCACGGTTGCTGTCGGTGGCGGCATAGACCCCAGCCACTGCCCCGCTGGGGGGCAAGGTGATGAAATGTTCCTTCAGCACGGTTTTGGTGAAGTTGTACAGTGCGGTGTTGATGGTGCCGTTGCTCTTGAATGTGGCCAGATCGGCGGCCGGATTGGCGCCGTAAGTCACGTCAACGTTGGTTTCCGTGTCGTTTACCCAGTAGTTCATCGTGGTCTTGATGAA
>Ga0172380_10007380_pt1 | contig 12372 bp, 10 predicted proteins | sample Leawe162metaG_FD_119747 | JGI IMG/M metagenome (GOLD analysis project Ga0172380, IMG submission 119747) | Leachate microbial communities from a municipal landfill in Southern Ontario, Canada - Leachate well 162 metaG | ecosystem: Engineered > Solid waste > Landfill > Unclassified | place...
CAAAGCTTTCGAATTGGATCAGGCAACTGCTTGAGTTTGACCGTTATGAAATGAAGCGAGTATCATCGCACGCTTCGGAGACGTGGCCGAGTGGTCGAAGGCACTCCCCTGCTAAGGGAGCATCCGGTCAAAAACTGGATCCAGGGTTCGAATCCCTGCGTCTCCGCCAGTAACACTAAACCCGCACAGATAATGCGTCTTGCGGGTTTTTTTATTTATCTGTCGTTTACCTCGTTCCTCCGTTGACCTCTGTATTTTCTGTTGGCATTGGGGCGCCAATGGGACAACAGCACACCATGACAGCCCCTGGGAAAATGGCGGTTTAAACGCGTTTTTCCGCGCGCCTAGCTGATCCTCTGGGATCACAATCTAGGCATGTTCTATTTATCTCCAGTTGTCTGTATTTTTGGGGCGCTTCTCGTTGCGGCACAGGTCGACGCGCGTGACGAGGGAGAGCTACTGGCTGTTGGGATCAAAAAGTGAACGATCCGATCTCCATCCAGAAGCAATTAATTGAGCAACTGCACCTGAAGTATGGGCGCCTTGTGCTCAGCTTTGGTGAGGCGGCACTTGAGGTTGGCTTCAAAAGCGAAAAAGCAGGCTTCCTAGCGCGAAACAGAGGGAAGTTCCCTTTGGCGGTCTTTGACAGGGCTGGGCGTCTAGCAGTGACTCTCGCGGAAGTGGCTCGGTACAGCGCTACTGGTGTCCCTGCAGCACCCGTTTCATCGACTGGACTGAAGCGTCGTCCGGGCAGGCCGACGAAAGCAGAGCAACTTGCTCGCGCTGCCGCTGCGGCGACCCAACAGTAATGGACCATTACCCCCGCCATGATTTGGGTTTCCCCTGCCTTGATCAACAAGACGCGGAGAAGCCACCATATCTCGCCAAGCTCGAAGCCTTTGTTAAGGCAAGGAAGCTGAAGGAGGAAGCTGAAGCTAAACATCCTATTTCGGTACCCGACAGGATCGGCCAAGAGCCCGATAGGTTTGTACTAAATCTGCTTGATGCGTCCCTTAAGTGCGACCAGGAAAGCATGGAGGCTCCGCTCTATTCTTTGGCGACTAATGACCTTAAGGCATTTGAGTGGGTGTCCCAAGATGGGAGGATGCGCGTGAGTGTCACACCTCCACAACCATGCGAGGGCGAAAGCAGGAAAGAAAGTGAAACTCGACTGCCTGGCCGGGCAACAATTCACGATAAGGATATTCTTATTTTCCTTGCCTCCCAAATATTGGCTCAAGATCAGAAGGGGATGGGGTTACCTAGCACACGAGTTGTGCAATTTACAGCCTATGATTTTTTGATGGCGACCAATCGTGGCACGTCAGGTAACGAATATCAGCGCATGATTTCGGCGCTTGAGCGACTTTCTCGAACCTATGTGAAGATCCAGGTGCGTAACAGAGACAGCAACTCATGGAAAAAACGAGCCTCTGGGTTTAACTTGATTGCTGGCTGGGAAGTTATCGAACGTGGGGATGGCGATCCAAGGATGGTTGGCATAGCAGTACGTCTTTCCGAACCCTTTTTCGATGCAATTCAGGAGCGCGCGGTTTTGACTTTACATAAGGATTATTTCGGTTTGCGGCAGCCGCTTGCTCGTCGCCTCTACGAAATTGCCCGGAAGCATGTAGGTAAACAAAACTCGTGGAAGATTGGACTTGAGGCTCTTCGCGGGAAAGCCGGGAGCACATCACCATTACGCAATTTCCGTCTTCAAGTTCGAAAAATTATTAACGAAGATACTCTACCGGAATATGGCTTGAGATTCGATGATAAGGGCATGGTTGTCTTCTATTCGAAGGCCTCGCCATTCCCAATCTCAATCTTGAAGTTGAAATGACTTGCAAGAAGCAAGTCTTGAGTTCTCGTGGTTTTAAGTGCGCATCATCGTGGTTTCGTGTGCACTTTGTCGTGGCTTTGGGTGCTTATCTGTCGTCATTTTGAGTGCATGCAATTTCGTGGTTTTGTGTGCGCCACCTACCTGGAAACCATTGCCAGGCAAAGACTTCAAAAAGTGTAACACGCGCGCGCGTGTTAACTCTTAACTAATAATATTAACGCGTTCCCATAGGCTTGCCACTGAAACGCTTGCTTTGAGTGTTTCATTTCCAACTTTTTAAGGGAACAGAGTTATGAGATCAAGATTTATAGCAGTGACAGCTTTAGCTATTGTCAGCAGCGCAGTTCATGCTTTTGGACTTGACGGCGGCGATGACAAGGGTGTGGCCAGTGCCATCGTCGTTGGAACAGGCGCAGCAACCACCAACACCGGCAGCAACAGCGTAGTGATCGGCACTTCCGCTGGAGGTAGCAAGAACAGCGTGTCGATCGGAAACGGCGCCAACGCCAGTTACAGCTATGGCGCTGGAACTGGCAACGGCACCGCAGTCGGCAACGCCGCTAAAACCGGCGAAGGCGTGGCAGTCGGCGACGGGGCTGATTCGTCGCTTGGAACCACGGCTACTGCCGTAGGTGTCGGCGCAACTGCTTCATCCTTGGACGGTGTGGCCCTTGGCACAGGTGCCAACGTTCAGGCCGCAGCGACCAATTCAGTTGCGCTGGGCGCGAGCTCGCAAGCGACTGCACCCAACACTGTGAGCGTTGGCTATACCGGCGGTGAGCGGAAGATTGTTAACGTGGCCACAGGAACTGCAGGTACCGATGCTGTCAATAAGGCTCAACTCGACGCCGCGATCGCCGGCGTCTCTGGGGGAACCACCGATGCAACGGCCAGGGCGGCAGCGGCTACTGCGCAGACCACGGCCAACAGTGCATCAACAGCGGCGGCAACGGCACAATCAACAGCCAATACCGCCAACACTAACGCCGCTGCGGCCAGCGCAGCCGCTTCGTCTGCTCAGGCTACAGCCAACACCGCCGGCACCAATGCAACGGCGGCGCTCAATTCGGTCAATGCTCTTTCGCCCAGGGTTTCAGTTCTGGAAACGACCGTCGCGAGCCAGGGAACGGCGATCTCGGCGGCACAAAGCTCGGCCGATAGTGCCAATGCGTCGGCAGCAACCGCGGGATCTGCAGCGGCAACTGCCCAGGCCTCGGCGAACTCAGCGGCAACAGTGGCGAGTGTCGCGGACCACAAGGCCGTCATAGCCCAAAGCACAGCCGACACTGCCAGGACCGAAGCCCAGGTGGCCAATTCAGCGGCAGCTACCGCCGACAGAAAAGCCGTCGTGGCGCAGGCCTCGGCCGATGCGGCCGGCTCAAACGCGACCACAGCGCTGAATTCAATCGCTTCCCTTACTCCCAGGGTTTCCACTCTGGAAACGACCACATCAACCCAGAGCATAGCAATCACTGCTGCACAAACGACCGCCGACGGCGCGACGGCCGCTGCTGTCGCCGCCGATCACAAGGCTGCTGCGGCCCAGTCTTCAGCGGATACAGCTGGTTTCACGGCCGATTCGGCACTGAAACTCAGCACAAGTCTGTCTTCGACAGTAAGCACCTTGTCGACGACGCTGACCACGGTGAGCGGCCGTGTCGACACCGCGCAAGCAACGGCCGACGCTGCCGGCGCTACCGCTAGTCAGGCACTTAATCACTCCCAGCAGACTAGGGCCGCTTTAGACGATTTCATGGTCAAGACCAATGACCACTTTCGCGCAATCGACGCCAGGCTTGGCGACATGACGAAAGAGTACCGGGCAGGGATCGCCGCAAGCATGGCAGGCACGCATGCTGTTGCTTCCTCAATCCGCGGTAACAATCTCGGTCTCGGCTTGGGAACGTACGGCGGGCAAACTGCCGTAAGCGTCGGCTACGCTACGCAACTCCGCAGCGCGACCGTGTCCGCCAGCTTGGCCCATTCTGCCGGCAATACCGGCGCAGGCATCGGCTTATCTATACCGATTTTCTGACGACATCCCGCTCCTGTAGATGGAAGCTCCAGTCTACGGGGGCGGAATTTCAGCAGCCTTGAAATTCCTCTTTTAACACATGTTTTTCCGCGCGCCATCAACTGCGCACATACGTACCATTTAATCTTCCCCAAAGGAGTAAATGTAATGATGAATTTGCATTCGGATCTAGTTCAATTCACCGTGAAATTCCGGTGGTCTACCCTGGCTTTCTGGATTTGCTTCTGGATTTGTTTTGGGATTCTGACCCTCCAGAACAAGCGCTGGCTGGAGCTTAAGCGGTTGCGGCTGATCCAATTGGCCACGTCGGTGAAACGCAGGATCTGCTCAAAAATGCTGAATAATAAAGCGACAAGAGGATAACCCCTGAACTCCAGTCGGGCGGCCAGATTTGCCGTCTTGGCCGCATCAATTGCTGCAATGCGTCCCATTTGGGCGCAGGCTCCAGATTATTCCGGAGATATGGCGGCAGCGAAGTCGTTCATGTCTGGCTTCGCAACCTCGGCTGTGCCAGACGTACAGCGTCAAATGTTTGGAAACGTCGATCTCAGCAATGTCGCCAAGCTGGGGATCTCTGGGGCATCGGTCCAATCCCATAACACCGCAAACACCACGGCAATCAATGAATGTGTAGCCGCGGCCAAAAACAACTTCCCTGGTTACACAGATCAGCAGAAGCTCACCTGCCACGCGATCATTACCGCTGCCAACATCACCTACACGCCGAACCCCTATCTCGACGCGACCGATCCGCAAAACTTGCGAGCGACCGGTACAACCTCCAACTTGCTTACCGTTCAAAAACAACAGATCCAAGCCGCTCGGAGCGGTGCCATCACCAGTCCGACCAATTTTTCGACATCTTCCACAAGCTGCACGCCGACAACAACAGTAGTTCCTGCGGTAACCAGGCTTGATTATTGTCGCGCTGAGAAGGCAGTTACTGCATCAACGTGCAATACAACAATCTCAGCAACGGTGACCTATGGCACAGTTACGACAAGCGAGGATCTCACTGGCTGTGCATCTCAAATGACGAATCCCTCTTGCGTGGCAGGCGGGTCGAGTTGCCTGCAAACGACCGACGTCGATACCGGGACAAAGGACTCATCCGGAAATCCAATCATCCAGCAGGTATGCACACTAAAAAGCTATGGATACGATTGCTGGGACGTTGGGGGACCGTGGGATTACACTCAATGCAACAATCTTGACCTGACCTGCGCGAGAACAGGGAAGACAACTCCTACACAACTCGTTTCAGGGAATCCCGTATGGGAGGATGTCGAATACTCCTGCGTGATGACGCCGGCGACCGCGCAATCAACTTCTGGATGCCAAACTTCTATTTGCGTAGGCGGCACCTGTTTCGATGCGACACCCCAAGCCAGCACCGATTTCGGACAGGCGGCGGTAGGGATGGAAATCCTCCGCGAAAGCGGGGTGTACGCGAATGGCGTCGATCAGAATAACTTGCACATCTTTACCGGAATAGCGAACGGCTGCACACGTCCGACAGGCCCGGGCATCGGGTCGAACTGCTGCCAGGCAAGCGGCGGAGCGCTGAAGACAAACCGAGACATACTTCCGTCGATCGCCTGGCAGGCAGTAGGCAGTGCAGTGATAGCGACCGGACAGTATGGACGCCAGCAGGCGTCGAACTACATGTACGACTTCATGTTCCACAGTGGTAATGACTGGATGATCGAGAAGGCGTTTGAGGCAATGTCGTCAGGGGCATGGGACCGCTCAGCAGGCTTTAATATGTCGCTCTCAACCTACGGCTTCAGCATAGAAATTGGAGGCGCCGCATCTGGTTCAGTTGGCTCCGTCATCAATAGCGCTGCGAACACTTTCTTACCTAACGGGGCGAGCGACGTAGTAAAAGAGCTCAGCAGCATCTACAGCGATGCCACGATGACAACTACCACGACATTCGCAGGAACGGAACTGACCTTTTCCTTCAATCCATATGCTATGGCAGCGATGGTCGCGATCCAAGTGATTGCCGGCTTATTCACTTGCACGCAAGACGAACACATGCTATCGGCGCGACGTGGCGGCGATCTGTGCATGAAGCTGGGCGAGGGATGCTCAAAGCGATTGCCCTGGCCGCTTAAGACGTGCATCCAGGTTACGGAGACCTGGTGCTGCTGGAATTCTCAATTGGCGAAAATTATCGCGGAGCAGGGCGGGGCACAACTTGGCGGGGGTGCTAGATGCGGCGGCTTCACGCCGCAGGAACTTGCTCAAATCGATTTCTCGAAGATCAATTTTTCCGGGCTCATAAGCCAGATGGTAAAAAACGCCTCAACTCCAGACGCCATCTACAATGCCTCGACAGTCGCCCAAGCGAGCAATCGCGCGAGGCAAGGCCAAAGTGCAATCACGCCAACAGGGGTTGGATCTGCCGTAAGCAGCCCAGCACTACAATCCTATGTGCAGGGCCTTATACAGGGGATGCAAGCAAAATAGCTGATTACCTGATGTAATCGAATGAAGGTTCTGGAATTTCTGAAAGTTTGACACCAAAATCAAAAACTTGCTTGTGCGCATCCCAGGACATGCGGTTGGCTACGCCACGCTGATGCCATTTCCACTCGTCTACCCAGGCTGGATAGCAGTTGTGGCTCTTGGTGATGAAAATTGGATTAACGGCGCTGTCGGTTACCTGGACTACCTTCCACCAGTTGCCGGTGCTTCCTCCGTCACGTTCAAGGTGTACGATTGAGCCTGGTTTAAGTTTTAACGCCTCAGACCCGTCGATCAGCTTGACGTTTAAATTACTCCAATTGCCACATCCCTCTTCAAAAATCACCTTAATTTCCATCGGATGAAAGGCTTCGATGGCCACCTTATTGCCCGTATTAAGAGCGAGCCCGGTGATTACGTCTAACGCTGCGCCAACGGCAGGCCCGAGAGGCACGCCGGCCGCATTCACGACCGTGCTGGGCAGGCCACCGGCATTGTCACTGACTGCCCTGCCATTAGTATTGCGCAGATCAAGCGTTGCGATAACGATCGCGTTGCTGGTCGCGGCACTCTTTGTTGCCTGAGTAGTTGCGCACCCTGATAGCAGCACGATACTGCAAAGACCGACGGTAAGAATATTATTGTTGCTCATGGTTATCATCCCTTATGTTGTCTTCATCTTCTGGCTATCAGCGCCGCAATCGCAACCACCGTAGCAGGTTGATTAAGATTCTAAAGATTCAGTCGTAGCAATTCTTGTTTTTCTTGGATCGCCCGGGGTGAGGGCTGATAGACCTGTTGGGTGTCCGGTATGGACAGCGTGTAACGGGCAAGCGGAAGCTATGCCTTTTCATCAGGCTTTCCGTATTCTTCTTGGCCTCACCCTTCGGGAAATACTCGGTCTAGCACATGTTTTTCCGCGCGCTGACCTTGAAAAATATCAATAGACTCGGCAATCATGCCCGAATTCACAATCTACACATTTGGTGATGTCGAAGTCTTCAGAGCCGCGTTTGCCGCTGTTGCCATGATTTTTTCCCAGGATGGCTTTTTTACATCTAGCCAAGGCGTTGGGTTAGGGGAACTGGCAGGACTGGGGCTGTTGATTGGTCTGTTCGTCGTGCTTATGACTGGCATAACTACGGGGAAGATTGACCTTGGTGGCTTACTGATGGCTCTCATTGTTTATGTGCTGATGTTTGTTCCTCAGACGAGCGTCAACATAGAGGATTACAACGGAGCAGCAATTGCAAAAGTTGATAATGTGCCCCTCGGTGTGGCTTTCCCAGCGGGTTTGGTAAGCGGTCTTGCCAATGAATTGAATGTCAGGATGGGAACAGCGTTTTCAACGGTTAAGGGTTATCCCTCAGGTGTAAATACACCAGGTGCTCTTACCTCCCCATTGAAAGCTCTCTTGTCGATCAGGCATGCTCCAAATATGCTGCAGGCAAATACTCCTGTGCTGCCTGAGAATGTGGCAAACCTGGTGGCGTATTGTTTGGCAGGCCGCGGGGATAACTATACTTCGTGGCGCAAACTAAAACTCCAAGATGATCCGCTCCTTTATCTTATTCGCAGTGCTTCAAATTTTAGTGGCCTCACCTATTATCAGGATCTACGTGATTCGGATGGTTACCTACAGCCTTGTAATGTCGCATCCGGCAAGATCGAGAGTGACTTACAGAGCCTGTTGGATGACACACTGCGAGCTGGTGGTGAATCACAACTACAAATTATTCTTACCGCAGCTGCTGCCAGGGATGGTGCCTCTGTAATCGAACTCTCTGGATACAACTCAAGCGCACAACCAGTTACTCTAGATAGCATTGGTTATAGTTTCCAGACGTTATTAGATGCTAACAAGGAAAACGCTGCTAAATTCGTAAAACTGGCTCTGTTCACGCCTTCTGTGAATGGGGCCTTCTACTGCGCAGCAGACTCGGGCAATCCGTCAGATTGGGCACAGTGCATGCCTTTCGTGTCGGCAACCGTGCAGTCCCAGGAAGACTCTGCTGCTGGTGGATCTATGTTCCAGAGGATGATGTTTCATACTATGAATGCATTATTCTTTATCTGGATATGTCTATCTCCAGTTGTGGCGCTCTTGATGCTTTTCTTGGGAGCTCGCGGATTGAAACTAGCTGGCAGTTACCTTCTGTTTGGAGCATGGGCAGTCTCCTGGTATGTGGGCGCGAGCATAGTGAACTTCTATATGCTTAAACAGTTGCAGTATGAGGTATCAATGCTCGGTGGCGTTGGCGCGATAACACCCGAAACGCTTGGGCATTTTATGGATATTATGAGTATCAAGATTGCTCTTGCCGGTGAAATGATGAGCAATGTCCCACTTATCATGATGGCGGTTATGTCAGGGTCCGTCTATGGATTGGTACAGGTCGCATCGCGCACTGGCGGCCGCGAACACTACGACGAAAAAGTGAACTCCCCAACTTTGCAAGGATCCGCACCCATAAGCCAAACCAAGAGTCAATTTGGCGGCGGCTTCGGCGAGCCAACGACCGATCAGCGTTTTAGCCAGGGCGAAAATTTTGAGACGGGTAATTTTGACAGGTTCTCAAAAGAGATGTCTGTCCAAAGCCAGACTCAATACACCCAGAAAGTCAGTAATGGAATTAATAATGCGTTGAAAGAAGCCTATCAGCACGGTGATCGCGAACAACTGATGCGTCAGCTCGGAGAAACATATGGCGTCTCAAACAATGAAGAAAGTCGCGCTGCGATTGCTAGCGGCAAAGGAATGCAGTACCTCACCGAAAAGTCAGATTCATTTTCGCGTTCTAATTTTTCTCAGGAAAGTGCGGGATTTGGACTTGGTGGGGAATCCAGTGTAGGAGGTAGTCTTCCTGGTCCCGGAACACCGTCGCTTGATGAAAATGGGAAATCACGTATGACACCTGGCAAGCCATTAGTTAAGGCAGGTGGCGGAATTAAAGCGTCAGTAGATGTCAATGCGGGTGAAAACATCGAAGGTAAGTCTAGTAAAGGCACTCGAGGCTCCATTGGTGGTAGCAAACAAGCAGATCGATCTGACGGGACGTCCACACAGACTAAAGACGGTCTTGATTGGAGTAAAGTCAGCGCCGTCGGCAAATTTATGGAAAAAAATTACGGTGAAGAAATGTCTCATCAGTTTGGAGATGAGCATGCCCAGGTCAAGTCTTATATCGAGAGCGGAAGCATTTCTAGCAGTGCGGAAAAAACTGTTGGAGGGAAAGTCAGCTATGAACCGAGAGAAATGCTCAATGCTATTCGGACTTCAGGCGCCGACAGATATCTGGCGGAACAGGACGCCATCATGCGAACAGGCGCCAATAAAGAAGAATACGGGAGATTATTTACTGATGCCAGCCGTGAATATGGGGCATTTGGAGATAATTCGCGCCCACTCGCCATACTCAAGTCAATGGAGAGATTGGGAAGCCAATTTAACGATCGAGACGCAAAGTCTGCTTCATTGAGTGCTATCAAGATCGCAACCGGTTCTGATATGTCGATGCCGACAGTCCAATCTAATACTCAAGTTGATTCGTACTCTCCTGATATTGCTTCTCGCGCCGGAGCAAATCAGGTAGTTGGTCCAAATGAAGCGCAGGCAAGGAATCGCGGCCATGTTGTTGGCAACGTACCTCAAAGTAAGATGGAAGCGAAGAGCAACACGGGTATCGCTGTTCTTGAGAACGCGGGGAAGAAGACCGTAGCAACTAAGGACAACGAAAATAAGGCGGCAGCAACCAAGTACGATCCAACCCGTTAGGACAACGTTGTTTGGTGTTTAGAATTCACCGTCTGTCCAATGGTCGTCGCGCAGCCAGTATCCGCCACCGTGCCTCCATCTGTTACCTCGAAGACGATCTTGGAAAAGCGGATCAGTGGGGATCGTCCAATTGACTGTAGTCCAATCTTCGGTTTGGTGTTGATTCATTTGGTCTACTCTGGGCTGTTTGATCAAACCCAGCCCAATTGCACCAAGGCTAATGCCAAGAAGAATTATCAGCAGCCAGTACTTGGTAACTGGATTGGGGAAAAAGAAGATTCCAAGCAATGCAATGACGATGAACGGCAACGCTATCGTTAAATTGTAGATTATCTGGCGACGACGTTGGTTCATGTTTCCCCTCCATTTTGGAAACGGATCTGTCCTTTGTGGGAATTCTGGTTGCGTGGTAGCGGATATTCAACTACTTCGGCCCAATTTTCATCCGCTAATGGTACCTCACGAACGATAAGGTGGCCACCATCGACTGGTGTGGTGGATGTGCTGTTTGAGCGCCGGCGATCGGTTGCGGAGTTAACGGAAGCGTTTGTTGCAGTTTGCGTGGTCATGATCGGTAATAATCCTCAGAGTTGTTGAAAGTATTTGGATTATGCCTATCGATAGGTGGTGATTCTCAAAATTTTGAAAGTGTACGGTTCAGACACAAAATAGACCGAAATGAAACCGAACGGCAATCCCTCGGCCCCAACAACGTTTCGGCCCCTTTTCAGGGCGAAAAGAGGCCGAATGCCCCAACTTCACGAGCGAAGATAGACTTGCTTGACATAAGTGCCACGACCATCTCCATGACCCAGATCCAAAGAAGTCTCGGCGAGAGCTTCGCGACGATCACCACCAGTAGCTTCCAAGTGCTGTAAAAACCTGTCCTGGGCGTAGGTACAACGAAGCGCGTGGCTTGCAAATTCTTCGGTGAGACCTAGAGCCTTAAGATGTCTGCCGTAGGCTCTCATAGCGCCCTGCAGGCTGCGTGATTGGATGATCTGACCACCGTTGATGCGGGCGACTTCCAAGGCGTCTCGAACGGCCTTAAGAGCACGTTCGTGATTTATCGGACCAGTGTCTCGTGGATGGCCTCCCTTTGTCCCATGAATGACCCTGATACTTTCTCCTCTCAACAGAGATTTCTCCCATCGCTCGAGGCTCTGGACGGATTGGACCGCTTCTCGCGCGCGGAGTCCAAGCTCGCGCTGCAGTTCCATAGCGGCAGCGACCCCCGAATTACGCTCTCGAGCGTCAGCGAGGGCCTTCAAGTATTGCTCGGCGGTTAGCGCTTTGTGAGTGCCATCCCGGCTTGCACCAGAGGCGCCAAGGGACTTGTTGCTGATCTGGGCAGATTTCGCGAACTGCTCGCGACCTACCGCCCGGAGGCCTGCGCGTATATGAGCCAAATCATTCTGAATCGACCGGATTGATTTTCCAGCATCTTGTTCATGTTTGACATACGCGGCAATCTGCGAGGTCTTGACCGACACCAGTGATTTGATTTGGAGATTTAGATCATTGCGCCAGACATTAAAGGTGTGCATAAGCGCAGTCGCGCGCGCGATCACCGTAAGAGTGGCGCCCCCGGTGTGTCTGTTGATCAATTCAATCTCTTTCTGGATGCTCCTTGCGCCCATGATGGCCTCCTATAAATTGTGCTTGCACTTGTCATTAGTGTGCCGGAGGGCTTCTCACGATTTGGGTAAGAACTCCCTCCCGCAACACCAGTTGTCTCTGTATCGATGCACTTCGAACCACTCCCTGCCCCGAGGTCTAGCTGACCGAACAAAAAAATTGTGGATCAAGCAGGAGCACCTCGGGGTAATGAGATCGGTAAGGTGTACGGCATCAGCTTGAGGCTTTCGGCCTGGCTGCTCTTCGAAAAGAGAAAATTGCCCGACGGACTGGGATAGTCCGCGCACCCTGCTTTGCTACATGTGCTGCGTGTTACTACTAGATAGTTCCTCCTTTCGTGCATCGATAAATACATCATTGAGACGATCAACCGCCAAAACCGCGCTGACAAGTGCAAAATTCGCGGGGCGGACGCGCGTCACTACGACAGCTAAAGCTGTGCGTAGTGACGCGCAGCGCGTTAGCGCGCAAGAAATAGCCCGCAGTGCTTCCGGAACGGAAGTTCAGTTGGGCTTATGGATAACCTTGTGTACCCGGTCCGCAAAGGACAACAAAGACTACAAGGATCGGGACTGCGTCCCTAACGATTTGCCAGCTAGAGTTATGCTG
>Ga0172380_10007381_pt1 | contig 12370 bp, 12 predicted proteins | sample Leawe162metaG_FD_119747 | JGI IMG/M metagenome (GOLD analysis project Ga0172380, IMG submission 119747) | Leachate microbial communities from a municipal landfill in Southern Ontario, Canada - Leachate well 162 metaG | ecosystem: Engineered > Solid waste > Landfill > Unclassified | place...
CCGGTACCGCGGCAGGAAAAACATTCTTTGATTTTTGTTTGCGGCTCGGCTCCCGATCCGGCGCACCGCGGACAAACATTATTTTTGGTCAACACAAACTCCTTTTCCATTCCGGTAAACGCTTCTTCGAGCGTTATTTCAATATCAACCCGGATATCTTTGCCCTTCTTGGGGTCGCGCCGTATTTTTCCCGGCTGGCCGAAGCCGAACATTTCCTCCATCACATCGCCCAGGTCCTCAAATTGCATATCGAAATCCGCACCCGGACGGCCCCAAAACCAACCGTCCTGGCCCATGCCCGCGCCAAAACCGCCCGCGCCCGGCTGGCCCGTGAACGCGTTGCCGTACTGGTCGTATTGGGTGCGCTTGTCCTTGTCTGACAATATCTGGTAAGCTTCGTTGATTTCTTTGAATTTTTCCGCGTCCCCGCCCTTGTCCGGATGATACTTGTGCGCCAAATTGCGATACGCCTTTTTGATGTCGTCGGCGCTCGCGCTTTTCTCAACCCCTAAAATTTTATAATAGTCTTTGCTCATTTTTCGGATTGAGGAATGTCAAAGTCCGCTTCGCCGCAACGAAGCGGACTTTGATGGAACATTAATTATTTTTCTTTAAATTCGCCTTCTTCAGGTTTTGAACCGTCCGAAGAACCGCTCTGATCGCCGCCTTCCCCGGGCTGGCCAGGCTGGGAACCCTGCTGGTCCCGGCCCGCTGCCGCCGCGCCTCCCGAACCCGGTTGTTGGTACAATTGCGCGCCGGCTTTGGAAAGCGTTTGCGACAGGTCGTCGGTTTTCGCCTTTATGTCTTCTATGCTATCCCCATCTTTGATTTTTTTCAAGTTTTCGATCTTTTCACCGATACCTTTTTTAGCGTCTGCGGCAAGTTTGTCGCCGGCGTCGCGCATCGCTTTTTCCGCGGTATAGATCAGGTTATCCGCCAGATTCCGGGCAGTAATCAATTCCTGTTTCTTTTTGTCAGAGTCGGCATTGGCCTCGGCTTCCCGCTTCATCCGCTCCACTTCTTCCTTGGAAATGCCGGTTGATCCTTCAATGCGGATGGTCTGCGTTTTATTGGTTGCTTTGTCTTTGGCAGTCACGCTCAAAATGCCATTGGCATCAATATCGAAAGTTACTTCAACCTGCGGAATTCCGCGCGGCGCCGGCATAATGCCGTCCAGGATGAATTTACCCAAGCTCTTGTTATCCGCGCTCATCGGCCTCTCCCCCTGCAGAACATGGATTTCTACCGAAGTCTGGTTGTCGGCCGCGGTTGAAAAAACCTGGGATTTTGCCGTGGGTACGGTGGTATTTTTGGATATCAAAACCGTATTTACCCCACCCATGGTTTCAATTCCCAATGATAGCGGCGTCACATCCAGCAAAAGCACATCTTTCACTTCTCCCTGCATAATTCCGGCTTGCACGGCCGCACCGATCGCCACCACCTCGTCGGGGTTGATCGATTTGTTCGGTTCTTTGCCGAACAGCTTCCTAACTTCTTCCTGGATGATCGGCATCCTTGTCTGGCCGCCCACCAACACCACCTCCTCGATATCCTTGGCAGCCAGCTTGGCGTCGTCCAAAGCCTGGCGCACCAAAGTCATTGATTTATCAATCAAATCGCGGATCAGATCTTCTAATTTGGCGCGGCTTAATTTGTAATATAGATGTTTAGGTCCCGCGGCATCGCTTGTAATGAACGGCAGGTTCACCTCGGTTTCCATTGCCGTCGAAAGTTCGATCTTGGCTTTTTCACCCGCCTCTTTCAAACGCTGAAGGGCCAGGTCGTCTTTTGACAAGTCAATGCCGTTATCCTTTTTATATTCATCAACCAGCCAATTGATAATCCTTTGGTCAACATCATCGCCGCCCAAATGCGTATCGCCGCCCGTTCCTTTCACTTCCACGGTGTCGGCGGAAATATCCAAAATTGAAATATCAAAGGTGCCGCCGCCAAAATCATAGACCAGCACCTGCTCGTCTTTTTTCTTGGTCAAACCGTAGGCCAAAGCCGCCGCGGTCGGTTCGTTGATGATGCGCTTGACATTGAATCCCGCGATCTCGCCCGCCAATTTGGTTGCCTTTCTTTGCGAATCGTCGAAGTAGGCCGGCACCGTGATGATCGCATCGGTTACCGGCTCGCCCAATTTGGCTTCGGCATCTTGTTTTAATTTTTGCAAAACCATGGCCGAAATTTCCGGCGACGCGTACCATTTGTCCCCCATTTTTACCTCCACGCCGCCGTCCTCGGCCCGTTCGCGAATTTCGTAGGGCAAAAGTTTTTTATCGCGCTGCACTTCCGGATCATTAAATCGGCGGCCGATAAAACGCTTTATCGAAAACAGCGTGTTTTTCGGGTTAGTGATTTGCTGGCGCTTCGCCAACACGCCAACCAGGCGTTCGCCGGTCTTTGTCGCCGCCACCACCGACGGCGTCAATTTTGATCCTTCGCGATTCTCCAAAATTTTCGGCTCTCCGTTCACAATGGCCGCTACTTCGGAAAGCGTCGTGCCCAAATCAATACCAACAGTTCTTGCCATAATATTTTATTAATTAAAGATGTAAAAATCAAAGCGCAAAATGACAATTAAAAATTTTACCATTTTACATTGTCATTTTGATTTTTGATCTTTTAATTTTAAATTTATTCTTTTTATACCCCGTCAGCTTGCTGCGGGGAACAAAAAGAACGAGGATTCCAAAGGAAACATCCTTTGGTTGATGGCGGGGTTAATACCCCGACAGCAATGTATTTTTTATTTTACAAACCCGATCTTTTTCTCCGGCAATTCCGATCCGGTGATCGTTCCGAACTTCTCTTCGTATCCTTTGATGTTTTCCGCCAACGCCGCCGCGATCCGTTTGGCATGCCCCGGGCTCACGATTGCGCGGCTCACAAGCAATCCCTGCGGCGGCACATTCAAAAAGAAATCAAACACAAATTCCTCTTTTGTATGCACGATCTGCATCAAATTCGAATACGCGCCCCTCATCTCCTCGTCGCCTGCCTTGATCTGCAACTGCTGCTGCGGAGGTTGATTTTGTTCCATTTTGTATTGATTTTCAATCTTCAATGAATGATTCAACGATCAAACAAAACGCAACTCATTTGTTTGAAAACTGGCGATTGAAAATTCCTTGGAAATTGAAAATTGATAATTGATAATTTCTGTTATTTCGCCACCCTTACCTTCGCGGGCCTCAATAAATTGCCGTCGATCATATAGCCGGCGCGGATTTCTTCGACCACTGTCCCCTGTTCCCGGCCTTCGGCATCAACCGCTTGGATCACTTCGTGGAAATTGGGATCGAATTTCTCCCCCACGGCTTTTATCGCTTCCACGCCATTGGCTTTCAAAAAATCTTCCAACTGGAGTTTCACCATCAGCAAACCTTTCACATGGCTGTCTTCCAGCAATTCCGGCGGCATCTGGCCCGCGGTCAGGTTCAGATTGTCCACCAGCGGCAATAATGAATATGCATAATTTTGCCGGGTGTATCTGGCGATATCGGCCAAATGCTCGCTTTCCTCTTTTTTATAATTTATGAGGTCCGCCTTGGCCCGTTTCCACCCGTTCAAATATTCCTCACATTTTTGTTGGCATTCTTCAAGCTCGGTTAATTTTTTGCCTTGTTCTTGATCCGCCATCTTATCTAAATGAAAAATGTAAAGATCAAAATGGAAAATGACAATTAAAAATTAAAAATGTTGAATTCCTAAATTTTAAACTTTACACTGTCATTTTGATCTTTGATTTTCCAATTTTAAATTTCGTTAAACATTTTCAATATCTCATTGGTCAGCGCGATATTTCGTTCATAAGCCATGCGTTTGGGCCCCACGATCGAAAGGATCACTTCTTCTTGGTCGCCGGGTTGCAGCGCGAAGGTTATCGCGCTGAATTCCTGCGCTTTGGGAAACCGGTTTTCGGTGCCGATATGAATGTCTATCTGCAGATCCGCGCTTCTATTTTTAACGCTGTCTTCCATATAGCCCAGATAATCAATGAAATTATCGATCAGGTCGCGCTGGCCGAATTCCGGATTTTGCAGTAAATCCTCCCACCCTTCTTTCCAAAGCACATCTTCGCGCCGCAGATAACCCAGCACCAGCGACGACGATGCCTGCGCCAAACTGCGCGTTAGCGAATTTGCCAGTTTGAAAATATCTTCAAATTCCTCCTCCATGCTCTTGGCCGGATCAAAATCCAGTCCGCCAGTTGGCGGATTATCGCTTTCCAATAATTTATCGACGAACAACCGATAGCCCTTGTCAGTGGGAACCCGGCCGGCCGATGTGTGCGGCTGGCACAAAAATCCGTCATCGGTGAGCTTTTGCATCTCAATGCGGATTGACGCCGGACAAATGCCGAAATCATACCTTTCCCCCAGATATTGCGAAGACACCGGCCGCGCCGATTCCACATATTCCCTGATAATGGTATCCAATATATTCTTTTGCCGATCACTAATCTGCATTTGGATTTTAAAGGTCGTTTCTCGGCGTAATCGCCGAGGTGCGACCTTAACAAATTGCATTTAAGGCTCTCGTATTTTTATTCTATCACCCCCAAATTATCAGTCAAGCCCCCCGAGTGATAATGGGATATGTAAAAAAATTGGGCTTTGGTTATATGCCCTTTTTGCTATCGCATTTCAATCCGACGCCTTAAATTTCCCGATTCCGCATAAACCCATACTATGGTTCTTCTACGCAACCACCCGCCCCATCGCTTTCATTGGAGTTATCGCCGCGATACTTTCAGATGCTCGCGCGATCAATTGGTATTTATACGCAAGCCGGTTAAGAACATCCTCGGAATCGTCACTGTCGCGGTAAAATTGTTTATCAATGTGGTTTCCGTCCGCATCCAGTACGCGCCCCGAATCGCCATCAACCACGTCAGCCAATACGACCCATCTATCCGCGGTCAGCCCGGTTTCAATTTTGAGGTCTATCGACAAATAACCCAATTCCTTCCAGGCTCTTTCCCACGCAAGGAATGTCGCGGCTTGAATCCTCTTAGCATCTATCAGCTGTCCAGGCGAATTTTTTAACGGATAATCTTCCAAGAAAATGGGCAATTGATCATGGGCTGGCAGCTTCGGCTGATACAATAGTGCGTATTCACCTTTGATGTCCATCAATGGATCGTCGCAGAAAAGCGGCTTTCCCTGCCATTGCCGGCCGGTCGTTTTAAGGAATATTTCCTCTACCGGAGATTCGAACCGGGTCATTTTTTCGATCCCGGGGTTTCGGCCAAGCCAAGAACCGTACGCGTATCTCCTGCCAACCTGTTCCAATGGAAGCATCTGGCATCTTTTAGCCAGGAAGGAAGTCGCGTCCAATTGCCCGATATATGCCACGGGAATTCCGCAGTTACCAAAATACTCGAACATTCTGCACGTTGCGATATTGGAAAGCTCTCCTTTGCCGGGATGATCGCTTGTTGCGACGATCTTTTGATGGCGCGCCCCGTCTCCCGCAGTGACATCATCCTTGGATAGCACGATTACCAGTTTGGGATCTTCAGCCGTTTCGAAAATATCCTTTGTCTTCCCGCTGGCGATTTTTTCGCCGAGCGAATAACTTTCCGCCAAATTCTTCATCTCTAATTCCTCCGTTCTTCCGTGTTCAACCTCTATCCAACTCAAACTATATCGATATCCACAATCTTCTCGCGGATAATCTCCATATTGACCAATGATGGCTCGAAGATTTTATTCCACCTTGCCAATGTCATGGTATCTCTGAATATCATTAACAACGACCTATTCCAACCGGCAATCGTTCCGGCAGCGGTCTTTGTCGTCGAAACCGCCATTAAACTGGCCGTTGCAATGATATCCCGTACGTTACATTTGATCACGGTTTTATCTCTTTGCATGAATCTCTTGTAATTAGCTAGAGCTTCAGCGTCGCTTTCGGGTATTTTCACCCTTAAGTCGCGTTCCAATTCATCCGGCTGGACAACCATGTGCGCCGCCTGTTTAACAATATTGTACGCGTCCTCTCTTGTAAGGCCAACTTTTAGCCCTTCGGTTACGAGAAATTCCTTGGCCGCCTCCGCGGAATCCGCTCCTCGCATGTCTTCGATTTCTTTCAACATGCGATCGGGATAAACCACCATTTTATCGATGATGTAAATCATGTTCTGAAGCGCCTTCATCACGATATGGAGATCATCGATCAACGCAACCCTTTCAACCGAAGACTGAGCGATGTCGCGCTCTTCCTTGGTCATCAAATTTTGGAACAGCGCAACCAGATTGCCCAACGAAAGACGGAACATGCCAACCGTATTTTCGGCATTTATCGTATTTCTCTTGGCCGGATCGGCTGACGATCCGATTTGCTCTTCCGAGAACGGTTCTTGAATCAGCGGATTCGGACTCCTTGCCATAAGCTGGAAATCATCCGCGACTTTGGCAAGCACTCCACAAATTACCGCGATTGAACTCGCTAAAATGGCATGAATAACCCGCGGTAAAATTTGGGTCGCCCCGATATATGGTTCAAGCTCCAGCTCTGCCAGCGCATATTCCTCCACCTCCGGCGGCGTGTTGCGGTAATCGCCCACGATGCCGGATAATTTTCCATACCGCGCCTTCCCCTTGGCATAGCGCAGGAAATCCAGCGCTTGTTTCAAGTCGGCAAGATATGATGCCAAGCGCTTACCGAACCTGGTCACATGAACGCCTTGGCCATGAGTCCTTGCCAGTAAATACACATTCCAGTATTTAATGGACTGTTTTTTGACAACACCCATGAATTCAATAAGCCTTTTTTCGATGATACTGATTACCGCCAACAGGCCCAACTGATCAGCGTTATCCTGAATATCTAAGCTTGTTTTTCCTTTATGGAAGATCGCCATTAATTTCGGTGTTTTCGCCAGAACCTCCCAACGCTGCATGACATAGGCCATGACGTCATGTTTGTTTATGTTTTCAATTTCCTTACGCCTAACCTCGTCCGGCGGACTGGCTTTAAGGGCAACCTCCAATTTGTCGGCCAAGCCTGCCATAATACGCCCGGCTTTTTCTTCACCGCGGATCGCAGCGATTTCAACATCATCGAATCTTTTCAGCCTCTCTTCCTGGCTGGAAAGTATTACTATTTCCTTATCTTCATATCTTGGTATCACTCAATCATCCCCTTTTCTTTTCATCAACATCTCAGCCCATCGCACGATCGCCTTCCATTAAATTGACAAAGTGCGAATACATTCAAAACTAACCTTGACACTAAACTAAATTCCAGTTCTCGTCAATAATTTTAACCCCGCAAAAAACTCCATGATTACAAAAAATATTTCTTATAAATCTTGCGGTCGCAAAATTTACAAGAAGCAAAAAAGCTGAATACAAAACAACAAAAATACGAAATTCAGTTCAAATTGAAGAATTGGCGGATTGGCTTGTCGTCTTCGATTTCGGATGCGGCGATCACTTTCATTTCTTTTGTATTTAAACCGAAAAAATCGCGCAGAATCTTCATTTCCTTTTTAAATTCATACGGACAAACCCAAACGCTTTTTTGCAATTGGTACAAACCAAGTTCTTTGATCTTGCCGCGCAAGGCCTCCCTTTTCGTTCGGTGTCTATCTTCAATGTCAAAAATCAGCACCCGCCATTTTTTGTCCCATTTTTTTGCGGCCTTGATTTTAAGGTCGTTGATTTTGTATTTACCTGCTTTCTTCTTGCCTGACTCGGTTAAAGAAAAATACATTTGATTGCCCCGATATTCAACATTGATCAATCTATTTTTTTTCAAATAATAAAAAGCGTTGCGGAATTTTCTTTCCTCCTCCTCTGTGGCGCGCTCTTTAGCTTGTTTGCTTTTATATTTATCATAGCGCGAGAGCGCATCGCTCATTGTTAAATTTACCCGGGGCTCCATCGCCAAAAGAACAATTTCTCCGGCAGTCATTAATCCTTCCAAAATTTTTTTAACAGACTCCCCTCTTTTTATCGCCATACTGTTTTTTTTGTTAATTTTTCACTATTTCGTTAATATTTCCATAATATCACTTCTGTTAAATTTTGCGACCGCAAAATTTACAAGAATTAGCTTTTTTTCGATAATTATTAGAAATTAAAGGAGGTTGGAAGGTTTATTGGCGAGGGTACGTTGATGGCAATCGCAAGGTTGCGGCATGGAGGAATGCGGGGTAGGATAAAAATACATAATCCGGAAACCAATGCGGCAAATAATCAATAATAATAATTTCACTTGGGTGGACATCATCGAACCGAAGGATGAGGACATCCAATATCTGAAGGACAAGTTCAAAATCCATCCGCTAACCGCCAGCGCCATCATTCCGGCCATCCACTATCCGGATCTGGACTTGTTTAAAAATTACCTTTTTATCATCCTGCACTACCCGCATTACAACGAAAAAGGCGAGATCAATATCCGCGAGTTCGATTTCATCGCCGGCCAAAATTTTTTGATCACCAGCCGCCAGGACGAGATCGCTCCCCTGCGCCGGGTTTTCGATAACTACCGCAACGCCGGCGGCCGGCGCGCCGACTATATGAACAGCGCCGGTTATATCCTGTTCTCGATCCTCAACACTTTCCTGAAAGATATCCTGGCCAAGATCAACGAAACGACCAAAGAGATCGATGATCTTGAAGCCCGGATATTCACCGGGCAAGAGCGCGAAATGGTGGCCGCGATCTCCAGCCTTAAAATGAAAGTGCTTGATTTTTGGCGCATCGTGGAACCCCAGCGGATGATCTTTGAATCCCTGCGCGCTTCCGGCGTCAATTTTTACGGCCCCGATTGCCGGCATTATTTCGTGATCCTGCACCGCGCGCACCGCCGCATCGAAAACACTTTAAAAAGCGCCAAGGAAACCATCGAAGCCCTCGAAGAAACCAACCATATCTTGGTTACTGTGAAAATGAACGAGGTCATCAAAGTACTCACGCTTTTTTCAGTGATCTTCATGCCGCTCACCCTTTTGGCGAGCGTCTGGGGCATGAACACCAATTTTCTGCCCTTCCACTATACCCAAATGGACTTTTTGCTCATTATGGCAATCATGGCTGTTACCCTGGCCGCCATGCTCTTGTTCTTCCGTTACAAAAAATGGCTGTAACTTTCAGCAAAACCGTTAGCGGGTGGCGCAAAGAGGTTCTTCTGATGCGCTGATCGCGGTTTCGGTTGCGGCGTTAGGCGCGCAAACCGTGATGCGGCCGTTGTCATCGAGCGACACGGTATATCCGGTATTATAGTCTCCTGGATCGCAGTTTTCATCGCCGCAAGTATTTGTCCCGCCGGCCGGATCCAATGGAATCTCGGAAATATATGCCGGCACGATGCACGGCCGGATGTCCCCGCCTGCTTGGTCTTTTTTAATTTCGGCCGCCGAACCGCTGGCCGCTTCAGCCAATTCGTAGGCCGCGCCATTGCAAGTGAAAATACCCCGATTGTCGGCAATGTTCTGGCCGATGGCATTCAGAATCGCGTTCACATTGCTGATCCTTTGACTGTTGCGGCCTTGGGCAAATTGCCGCGCCGGGTTGACAGCCACGATCACGGTCGCGGCCAAAAGCGCAATCAATCCGATCACCACCAAAATCTCGATCAATGTAAAACCGCGGTTATTTTTTATTGTCATATTTTTTTATATGTTAATTGATTTTATTATTTTCATAATTGAAAGTAAAATCATTTTTCCCGCCGGGAAAGAATGGCAATGGTTTCTTGCGGATGGATCGGCGCGGATGGCGGCGAATATGACGGATCGTTTACCTCGGCCTTGATCTCAATGCGGGAAAACGCGCCGTTTTGTTCGGGATAATTTGCCTGGGTTATAATTTGCGCGGTTTTTTTTCCATCCGCGCCATATCCTGTTGCCGGATCATAAATTACGGGCAATATCCGGCAGCCGCTCGCGGTTATCGATTCGTCGCCGCGATAATCCTGGTCTTGCGCGATACTTAACAGCGCCGAATCGGCACAAGCTTCGGCCCGGTTTTTGCTGATCATTTTGTATTCGCGATATAAAGAATTGGAGCGAGCCCAAAACGCCGCCAAGTTGGCGCTCACCGCCAAACCGGACATAACAAACGAGATTATGATTGCCGATATCAGCGCCACATAACCTTTTTGGCTGTTTCTGAAATCTTTATTTTGCATAATCAATTTCCAAAATGAACGCTGACGCTGACCGGTCCGGAATTAATTTCCGCGCCGTTGCTCGCAAGCCCAATGATTTTAAAATCCGTTTTTATTTCCGCCGGCATCGGGCCGGCCGGAGGAATATTTTCAAACAACAAATCAACCACGCGGATGTTTCCATTGTTCAAAGGCAAAGCTTCATCGCTTCCGATCTTCATCATCAAACTGTTTCGGTCCAGATAGAAAACGATTGGCGCGGTTGCCCCGCTGCCATCCAAAGTTTCGGCCAAAAGGCTGGGCAAGGGAAACCCCGGCGCGGGAATTTGCGTGTTTTGCGCGGCCGCCAAAGCCCAGTTTATTTTAGCGGCTATAAATCCGATTTCGTTTTGCATCGTTGCCCGCGCCTGGTTTTTGGCGCCGGCTTCCATGGCCGCGTAACAACCGGCCAGCGCGCCGGAAAAAATAATGCCGAAAAGCGCCAGGTAAATCACTGCCTCGATTAAGGTAAATCCGGTGTTGTTCTTTGGGTTTTGATCCCGCATACAATTTAAGGCGCAATCATAAATACATAACCGTTGTCGGACGCATCGTTTGACCCGATATAAAATCGATTACCCTCGCAATCCATCACCGGCTCAAATTCGGAACTGCCGCTTGCCGGCAAGACCAAAAATTCCGCTGCGGTTTTTTTGGGAGTCCAGGGCGAAATATCGGCCAAATCCCAAATTTGGAAATTGAAACGGGTCAAAAGAAAGGCCAAATTGCGCGCAACCAAAGGCATTCCGCCAAAGCCCGAACGCACGCTGACTGCGTCAACGCTGTCATTTATTTCCAATGCCCAGGGTGCGGCATTGTTCGCGGAAATTTTTTTTGGGTCCCGGGCGTCCAAAACCAAAAACTCCGGACCGGAGTTGGGAATCGTCCGGCCAAGATACAAATTATCCCCGATCATATATAAACTTTTGCCGTTGCCGCCGCCGCCAGCATCATAGCCCCAGGCCGGCGACCCGGTTTTGATATTCGACAAATCGCTCACATCCAAAACTATCAATTCCTGGCTGTTGGGCGTGGCCAGATAAGCAAAATTATTTTTGACATAAATGGCGTTGATGCCGTTGCCCACCGCATAGTTTCCGCCCGGAACCAATTTGGGATTTAACGGATCGCGCACATTGATGATGTGGAATTCCGGACCGGCGCCGTCGTGCTCCAGTCCCAGATAAACATACCCGTCGCGATAAAAGATGCTATTGCCGCCGCCCGGCGCGGGCAGTTCTAACGACGCCTTAAGCTGGGGCGGAATAGTATCGCCGCCGTTGGACGAAACTTCAAACACCTGCAGCTGGCCGGCGCGGGCGCCGCTGGCATTGGCAACATAGGCGTAAATTTTTTTATTGCCAAAAGCATCCAGGAAATCCGCGGCCGCAACCGCATTTATTCCGCCTTTCCCCAGCGGATCGTTATCCGCAAACCCGCCCGGCACAGGCACGATTTTTTCCCGATCGCTGATGTCGAAAACAAAAAATGCTGGCGCGGTTGTTGTCGATGCGGCGCGATTGTTAACGGTTACATACAGGCGGTTTTTATAGGCATCGACATCCGTTACCGAAAATTTATCGCCAGCGCCGGCTAAAGCGGAAAAACCGGAAAAAGCGGCTTTTAACTTGGGCATTTGCCACGCGTCGGCATCCGGCGACAGCATTGAATCGCAAGTATCGCCGCCCGAAACATTATTAAAATCAGTGATCGTTGTTTGCAGTTCAATGCTCCGGGCCTGCTTGCCTTCACTGTTCCAGCTGACTTTGGCCATTACTGTTTTTTTAAAAAATTCCGCCGCGGGCGTTACCAAAATTTGGGTAATATAATAGCCGTCCGATGACCCTGCCGGATTAACCAGCCGGAAATCCCGGCGGCCGAGAAATTGCGCTTGCTCCAATGCCGCCCGCGCCTTTTCCAGCGCTTCGGCGCTGGATTGGCCGCTGATAAGCATTGACTGGCTGCCAAAAGCAATTTGCACCGCGCCGGTAACCGCCAGCACCAAAACAAACATAGCCATCAGCACTTCCAGCGTTGAAAATCCGCCGCGGCCAAATTTGAAATTTTTAGATTTTTTTTGGACCATTGGAACCCAAAAATTATTTAATCTGCATATCAATCGCGCCGCGGCGGTTGACTGTAATCAGCGCGCGATTGCCGATGTCGTCTTTGATCTCAACTCCGGCCGGAGATAAAA
>Ga0172380_10007382_pt1 | contig 12370 bp, 15 predicted proteins | sample Leawe162metaG_FD_119747 | JGI IMG/M metagenome (GOLD analysis project Ga0172380, IMG submission 119747) | Leachate microbial communities from a municipal landfill in Southern Ontario, Canada - Leachate well 162 metaG | ecosystem: Engineered > Solid waste > Landfill > Unclassified | place...
ATATGACAGAGATGGTTATATTGTTTATATCTGGAATCCAGAATTAGTTAAGAGATTCAGAAATAAACCTGAATTACAATGGAAGATATGAATCATAAAGAATATGAAAGGCTGTTCAAATTTTAATAATAACCCAATTTATCCTTAATTAATTGATTTAACTGTTTTTTTCTTTCAATTGCGGGATTTTCCATATAAACAATATAATCTATTTTTTGTTTTTCCAGCCTGATAGCAACTCCTGGCTTATATCTTCTTTCCCATGTATCTTTTCTTCTTCCATCTTTATGCTTTGTTATTACTGTTGCATTAGGCAAGGTAGGATAAAAATCTATATGCGGTTTATTTCCAAAATGAGCTGTTGCTACAATTTCAGAGTCAGAAATAAAAAAGTTCTCATCAAAAAAAGCAGGAAGAAAAGAAACAAGCGTTTTTCTCTGCTTATCTGCATTTTCTTTATCAATTATTTTCAGAGTAACTTCTTCTGGAGCCATTATTTTTTTCATAAATAAGAAAGAAGTTCAAAGTTTTTAAGAATTTATGTTTCTTATCACTAATTTTATTAAGTCTTTTTCTTTGAAAAGAATATAAAATGTGGCATGCACTTGACAAAAAAGAGGTTTTTGAAAAGCTTGAAACCAATGAACAGGGTTTAAGCGAAAAAGAAGCTGAAAAAAGACTTTTGAAGTATGGGAAAAATGAGTTAAAGCAGATTCATAAGATTCATCCTTTTATGATTTTTATTGAGCAGTTCAAGTCTGTTTTCATAGGAATACTTTTTGCATCAGCAATTTTTTCTCTTATCATACAGCATTATCTTGATTTTGGCGTAATAATGGCTATAGTTTTTCTTAATTCAGCCATAGGATTTTTTCAGCAGTACAAAGCAGAAAAAATAATTTCAAAAATGAAAGAGCTTCTTGTTCCGAAAGTCAAGGTTATAAGAGATGGAAAAATAAGTGAAATCCTTTCTTCAGAAGTTGTTCCAGGAGATATTTTAATTCTTTCAGAAGGAGATAAGATTATTGCAGACTGCAGAGTTCTTCACAGCAATGAGATACAGGCAGATGAATCTTCTTTAACAGGAGAAAGCTTTCCGCAGGATAAATTTTCAGAAAAAATAAATGAAAATGTTCTTCTTGCAGACAGAAAAAACATGCTTTATGCAGGAACTTCAATTGTAAGGGGAAATGGGAAAGCAATTGTTGTCTCAACAGGAATGAACAGCGAATTTGGAAATATAGCAAGAGAAGTCCAAAAAATAAAACCGGAAAAAACCCCGCTCCAAAAAAAGCTTGATGCATTCTCAAAAAGAATTGCCGGGATTGTGATTATACTTACAATATTAATTGTAATAGTTGGAATTTACAAAGGAGAGGAAATTTTCCAGATGGTTCTTACAGGAGTTGCACTTGCTGTAAGCGTTATCCCTGAAGGACTTCCTGCTGTAATATCAATAACTCTTGCACTTGCAATAGGAAGAATGCAGAAACACAAGGCATTGGTAAGAAAACTTCCTGCAGCAGAAACCCTTGGAAGAGTTACAGTAATATGCACAGATAAGACAGGAACATTGACAGAGGAAAAAATGAGTGTTACTCAAGGATATTTTGGAAATAATTTTTTTAAGATAAATAATAATTCTTTTTACCTTGAAGGAAAGAAAATTTCCCCTAAAACAAATGAAGGATTAATTGCATTATTAAAAACAGGAATAATGTGCAATAAGGCAAAACTAGAAATAAATGGGAAGAAAATAGAAGTGTTTGGAGACCCAACTGAAAAAGCTCTTGTTCTTTCAGCATACAATTCAGGAATGAATAAGAAAATAGAAAGCGAGAAAGAGCTGAAGATAAAAGAATTTCCTTTCTCCTCTGCAAGAAAAATGATGAGTGTTGTAAGAGAGAATAAAGGAAGATTTGTAAGCTATGTAAAAGGCTCTCCTGAAATGATAATAAAAAATTGCTCAAAAGAACTGGTAAATGGAAGAATAATTAATTTAGGAGAAAAAAGAAGACTTGAACTTACAGGAATTTATGAACAAATGGCTTCTGATGCATTAAGGGTTTTGGGATTTGCATACAAAGAAGTAAGCGCAAAATTTAATCAGGAGAATGCAGAAAAAGAACTTATATTTTTAGGATTTCAGGGAATGCTTGACGCCCCAAGAAAAGAGGTCAAACATGCTATTCTTGAATGCAGAACTGCAGGAATAAAAATAAAGATGATTACAGGGGATTCTATTATTACTGCAAATGCTATTGCAAGAATGATTAATCTTGAAGGAGAGTCTGTTGAAGGAATTGAAATTGAAAAAGCATCAGAGGAAGAATTTGAAAAGATAGTAAGAGAGAAAACAATTTTTGCAAGAGTGACTCCTGAAATAAAATTAAGAATAATCAGGATTCTGAAAAATGACGGGGAAATAGTTGCTGTAACAGGAGATGGGGTAAATGATATTCTTGCTTTGAAAGCAGCACATATTGGAGTTGCAATGGGCATTAGGGGGACAGATGTTGCAAAAGATGTTTCAGATATAATTCTTCTTGATGATAATTTTGAGACAATAGTCAACGCAATAAGAGAAGGAAGAAGAGTTTACGACAATATGAAGAAATCAATAAAGCTTCATATTTCAGCAAATATAGATGAGATGCTTGTTGTTATAAGTGCAATTGCTCTTTCAATGCCTCTTCCATTTCTTCCACTTGCAATTTTATGGATGAACCTTATTACAGATTCTCTTCCGAGCATTGCCTTAAGTGTAGAAAAAGAAGAAGAAAATATAATGAAAAGGGGACCGATAAATCATAGCCACCACGTGTTAAGTGGAGTTATGAAGTTTATAATGATTGCAGGATTTTTGTCGTTTGCAGGAACAATTGCATTATTTATCCTTAATTATCAAGCAGATTTAGAAAAAGCAAGAACAATGGCGCTTACTGTTTCAGTTTTCTGTGAATTATTTATAGCATTAAGCTGCCGTTCAGAAACCAAACCAATATGGAAGCTGGGAATTATGAGCAACAAATTTATGATTATTGCAATTATGGCAGCAGCAACATTGCAGATAATTGCAATTTATTCTCCTCTAGCCGCTATTTTTGGGCTTAAAGCACTTTCAATAGGAGAACTTGGGCTTTCAATAGCAGTTTCTTCAATTGGATTTGTCTTTTTTGAAATAGCTAAAGCACTGAAAATAAAAATTTAAAATGAAATATCCAAAATTAACTGCGTTTGTTTTTGTAATCATAGCTGCTTATCTTCTTTTCAAAAATCCAGTTATATCTGGATTTGTTTCGCATTTAAATTCGTTCAGCAATTTCGGCTCGTTTATTGCGGGATTTTTTTATTCATTTGGCTTTACTTCTCCTCTTTCTGCAGGATTTTTCCTTACATTAAAGACAGAAAGCATAATATTTACAGGAATTATTGGAGGAATAGGAGCAATGCTTGCAGATTTATTCATATTCAAATTTGTCAAAATATCTTTCAAAGATGAATTTGAAAAGCTGAAAAAAGAAAAGATATTCAAGAAAATAGGAGCTTTTACAAGAAAAAGATTCAAAAAAAGTGTGAGGGCTGTTGTTTCTTATATTTTTGCTGGAATTTTAATAAGCTCTCCTCTTCCAGATGAAGCAGGAATTACAATTCTGGCAGGATTCTCAAGACTAAAGGAAAAAGCAATAATGATAATGGGATTTATACTTAATACAATAGGCATAATCATCCTTCTTCTTATCTAAAATAATAAAACCCACCCGCCATACACCCTGATAAAAAAATAAAGTTAAACAAAACGTATCAGTTTAGTTTTGTTTTGAAAAAGATTACTTTTAAAGAATATTTCTTCTTATTCAGAAGAAGATTCATCTTCATTTTCTTCTTTTTCTTCCTCAGATTCCTCTTCTTCAGAAGTCTCTTCTGAGGTTGTTTCAGCTTCTGATTCTGCACCAGGAGCTGTTTGATTTTCCTCTTCCATAAAAAGCAGAAATCTGCAGCCTATAAAAAGATTTGGGATATTCCTCTTTGCCTGTTTAAGCTGATTCTGCCTGTTTTCAAAAAATTAATAAACTCATTTATACTTTTTAATCTATGAACTCAAAAGGGATGATGAATAAAGGCGGGCAGTTCTTTCTTATTGCAGCAATTGTAATAATAATTGTAATTGTAAGCGTTGTCACAATATCAAATTATACAGAAAAAAAGAATGAGATAAAACTTTATGATTTAAAGCAGGAAATGGGGATTGAAAGCCAGCAGGTTTTAGACTATGGAACTTACAACAATCTTAACAGCGACGAAATGAGGGGGCTTATGGAGAATTTTATAGAAAATTATGTTGATTATATTGAAGAGGAAAAAAATATTTATTTTATATTCGGAAACAAGCAGGAGATAAATGCTTTGGGATATCAGGAAATAAATAATGAAAGCGTCTGCATAAAATTAAATCCTCCTTCAGAAGGAAGCAGTGAGAATGCCGAATGCATCCCTCTTCAGATGCAGGAAACACAGACATTTTCCCCTGACAACACGGGGGCGATAAATGTTGTTGTCATAAGAATTGACAGCAATGAATATCAGTTCAGATTAAAGCCTGGAGAAAACTTCTACTTTGTCATTTGGCAGAAGGCAGGAGGACAGAAGAATGTTGTTACGAGCAGCGGATAAAAGAGGATTAAGTATAATCATCGGATATGTTCTTCTTATTGTAATTTCTATTGTTATGAGTGTTGTTGTATATCAATGGCTTAAGACTTATGTTCCTGATGATGCAATAGCATGCCCTGATGGAACTTCAATGTTCATAAAAGAAATAAATTATGACTGCACTGCACAAACAATCACAATTACTGTCAAGAACAACGGAAGATTCAGCCTTGACGGGTATTTTATACATGCTTCAAACAGGTCAGAGGAAAAACTTTCAACAATTGACCTTTCACCTAAAGTAATTACAGCTTCACCAGAAGACAGGGCAGAAACAATTTCAGGAAGCGAGATAAGATTTGCGAATCAGGTGAATTCTCTTTCTCCAGAAAATGAATCAAATACAAATATTAAAACATTTGACGTCTCTGGATATGGAACAATTTATAAAATTGAAATTATTCCTGTAAGAATAGAAGAGATAAATAATCAGCGAAGAGTCGTTGGATGCACGAATGCAAAAAGCAGCGAATCAATTTCATGCAATTAAACAAAGAATTTAAAAGCAACATTTGCGTTAAAAAAAGATGAGAAAAAAGGTGATGAATGAGAAAGGGCTTTCGCCTATTGTAACAACTATTCTTTTAATAGCTCTTACTATTGTAATTATCGCAATAATTTTCCTTTGGTTCAGAGGAATGGTCAGCGAGGGAGTTACAAAATTCGGAAAGAACATCCAGCTTGTATGCGGAGATGTTGTATTTGAAGTAAGTTATGATTCTGGAACATTGAGTGTTGTAAACAGCGGAAATATCCCGTTATATTCTCTTGACATTAAGATGGCTGGCGACGGAGGATATCAGACAAAGAGCATAAGGGATTTTAATTCTGCAGACAGCTGGCCTTCATCAGGTCTTAAGCAGGGAAGTGCGTTCTCTGCAAATATCGGCCCTGAAATGGCTTCTCCGACAGAATTGCAAATATTCCCTGTTTTAATTGGAACATCCACAAGCGGAAAGAAGACATTCACATGCGGAGGACAGTATGGACAGAAGCTTACGCTCTAAAAAAGCTGACAAGAAAGGGCTGTCAACAATTGTAATAACTCTTATTCTTATTGCATTAAGCCTTGCTGCTGTTGTTCTTGTCTGGACATTTGTCAATTCAATGATTAAAGGGCAGATAAAAAGTAGTGAAGCCTGTTATGGAAATTATGACAAGATAAAAATCAATGGAGAATATACATGCTATGAAAGAGTTGGAAGCAATTATTATCTTAGATTCTCAATTGGAATTTCAGATGTAAGGCCTGAAAAAGTAATTGTTGCTGTTTCATCTGCAGGAGAAACAAAGAGCTATACAATAACAACAAATTCAACAGCAATTGCAGGACTTGCAATGTATCCGTCAAATAACAGCGCAATAATGCTTCCGGAAATTAACGGAGGATTTACATACAGAACATCTGCGTTTTCAGCAAAGATTGATTCAATAAAAATTGCTCCTGTAATGAATGGAGTTCAGTGCGACATATCTGATTCAATCCTTGAAATTGCAGACTGCAACCTGATAATTTAATACATTAATTATTTAAATTAAATTTTACTATATATTCTATGAATAAAAGAGGAAAAAACAAAAACTTTTTCTCGTGCAGTTTTTTCAAAAAAAATTGCGGAGGAAGAGGTAAATTGGATTACAAAAAGAAATCCGGGCAGGTGTGGATAGAAACTGTAATTTATACTCTGATTGCATTTGTAATGATAGGGCTTGTTCTTTCTTATGCTCAGCCAAAAATAGCAGAGATGCAGGACCAGTCAGTATTGCAGCAATCAACGACGATGCTTAAACAGATAGACACAACAATTTCAACAATGGGCGCAGCAGGAAATCAAAGAGTAATGGAGATTGTTATAAAAGCAGGAAATTTAAAATTAGACTGCGCTGAAGAAAAATTAATTTTCCAGATGGATACAAAAAATAAATACAGCGAACCGGGAAAGATAATTTACGACGGAGAAGTTCAGATTTTAACAGAAGTAAAAAGCGGATTTAATACTGTAACACTTACAATTCCTTATGGGGAAACTTACAATCTTAGATTTGAAGGAAAAGACGACGTTAAAACTGTAAGCAAATCATCGACTGCATACAAGCTTTCAATCTCAAATGAAGGTGCAGATTTAGAAGGAAAAATAATATTAAATATGACAATACAATAAAATGACAGAACAAAGTTCAGCACAAACACAAAAAACAAGTTCACTTCGTTCCCTTTCATTCATAAAAATAAATGAAGGAGAATTTTCATGGACATAGAAACATATGAACGAGTAAAAATAAATTTTCATCCGGATATTCCTCCCCTTGAAAAGATTAAAGACAAGACAAAGATAGACGTCAGGTATTGTGTAATCTCTCCGTTTGCATATGTTCATATTTACTGGAATCCAAAAACATTTGATCTTGTTTATGACGTTGAAGAGCCTATTCTTACAGAAGAAGAAAAAGTATACAGAGAACAATTTACCAAAGCTATTGAAGATTTAATTAATTTTGAAGAAGTGATTGAAAGAAATGAAGAAACCCTTCTTGCTTACATTGACAAAAGGCTTAAGATTCTTGCAGTTGAATTTGGAATTGATATTCCTTATGAATCATACAGAAAAATATATTATTATTTATGCAGAGACTTTTTAGGAGTTAATGAAATAGAGCCTATATTAAGAGATTATTTTGTTGAAGATGCAGACTGCAATGGAGCAAACAGCCCGATATATATAATTCACAGAGTTTACAGAAATTTAAGAACAAGCATAACAATTCCAAGCATTGACAGACTTGCAAGCCTTGTTGAAAAACTTGCTCAAAGATGCGGGAAGCATATCTCCTATGCAGAACCAATCCTTGACGGAAGCCTTCCTGATGGAAGCAGAGTAAATGCAACATATACTGCAGATATAACAAGCAAGGGCCCTACATTCACTATCAGAAAATTCACAAAGACGCCTTGGACTCCAATACAATTAATTTCATTCAGAACACTAAGCCCGGAAATGCTTGCATATTTATGGATTTTAGTGCAGTATAAAATGAATATTCTTATTACAGGAGGAACAGCGTCAGGAAAAACAACTCTTCTTAATGCAGCAGCATTTTTTATTCCTCCAGAAGCAAGAGTTGTAAGCATTGAAGATACAAGAGAACTTAATCTTCCAAGAGAGAACTGGCTTCCAAGCGTTGCAAGAGGGTCAACAGGTTCAAGAAAAGAAAATGAAATTACTCTTTTTACACTTCTTAGAGCTTCATTCAGACAAAACCCGGATTATGTAATTGTAGGAGAAGTAAGAGGTAAAGAAGCTTCTGTTCTTTTCCAAGGTATGGCGTCAGGACACTCTTCAATAAGCACAATGCACGCTGATTCAGTTGACACTTTAGTTAAGAGACTTGAAACTCCTCCTATTGAACTTTCTCCTACTCTTCTTAATGTTCTTGACTGCGTATGCATTATGACTCACGCAATTGTAAACAAAGAAGAAACAAGAAAATTAAGAGAAATTGTTGAAGTTGTAAATGTTGATGCTGATGGAACAGCAACAATCAATACTCCTTTCACATGGAGTGCTTCAGAAGATAAATTTTATCTTGGAAAACCAAGCAAAGTATTTGAAAAGATAGCAAAGAGATATGGAGTAAGGCAGGAAGAGCTTGAAATTGATTTAAGAAGAAGAGCACAAGTTATTTATCAAATGTATAAAATGAATATAACCAAATTTGAGCAGGTTCAGGAGTTAGTAAACAGGTATTATAAACAACCTGAAGAAGTTCTTAAAGAGCTGGGGGTGAAGTAAATGAACAAAGAGGAAATTCTTGCCTTAAACCAGCTTATAAAATCCATGATGGAAAATTCAAAAGAACTTGACAATGCTTACAATCAAAAAAGTGTAGAAAAATTCAACAGAGCAAAAAAGGCTATGCTTATTCTTCAAAAACAAATTGCGGAGATTGCAAAATGACAATAGAGGAAGGAATTACCAAGGTAAAAGAAGCTATATTTAAAGAGATAAAGATAGGAAATGAATTCAGCTATCTTTTAGGATACAGGGAAAGTTCAAAAAGCGAGGCAGAAAAAAGAATAATCAACGAGCAGATGAATAAATTGAAATTCAGCCTTAATTATACAAATTCAAAACTTCTTAAAGCACTTGAAGAAATAAATCTTGCAACTCCCCTTTCAGAACCAGAGAAAACAGGGGAAGTTGAAACACATTTAATAAGAAGAGTCAAATATTCTGCAAGAAAAAGAAGAGATTTAATGAAGAGGGAACAGATTTCTGAATTTGAAAAAGAAACAATAAAGAGGCTTAAGAAAAAAGATAAAACAGTAGAAGTAAAAAAGGAAACACAGAAAGTTAATGAGTATGCAAGATTTGCAGGAAGAATCTTTTCAAACCTCTCAAAGAAAATGCTGAAAAAGAAAAAATTCACTAAAGTCAGCCAGGATTTAATAAAGTCAAATTTAAATTATAATTCAATAACTTATATTTCAACTATGTTTCTTAATGCTTCAATTGCATTGATAATTGCATTTATTGTTTTCCTGTTCCTTCTTTTCTTTAATGTAAGTTCTGAAATGCCTTTTATAACAAGAACAACAGGGAATATGCTGATAAGAGCATTAAGCACATTTTGGATTATTATAGTTGCTCCTGTAGCAACATTCTTTTTTATGTACATATATCCTTCAATGGAAAAAAAATCGCTTGAAGGAAAGATAAATGCAGAACTTCCTTTTGCAATGATTCATATGTCTGCAATTTCAGGCTCAATGATAGACCCTGTGAAAATATTCAGCATTATGGTTACAACAAAAGAATATCCCAATCTTGAAAAAGAGTTTAACAAATTATTAAATGAAATAAATGTTTATGGTTATGATTTAGTTTCAGCATTAAAAGACCTTGCACTTGACAGTCCAAGCCAGAAACTTTCAGATTTTTTCAATGGGTTGGCAACAACAATAACTTCAGGAGGAAGTTTGTATGAATATTTCGGAGAAAGAGCACAAAGCCTTCTTTTTGATTACAAGCTTGAAAATGAAAAGCAGATAAAAACTGCAGAAACTTTTATGGATATCTACATCAGCGTTGTTATAGCAGCCCCTATGATTTTAATGTTGTTGCTTATGATGATGAAGATAAGCGGACTTGGAATTTCATTGAGCACTGCAATGATAAGCTTCCTTGTTGCAGGAGGAGTTGGAATGATAAATGTGCTTTTCCTTGTCTTCCTTCAAGTAAAACAGCAGTCAACAGGAGGAAAATAGTTTGGAATTAAAAAAATCACACATAGCAGGAATAATTGTCGGGCTAATTATAATCGGCGCATCATTCAGCCTAATGAAAACAGCTTACTTTTTCTTTGTAATGTGGTTTGGAATAATTATAGCAGTTCTTCCTTTTGTAATTGGGGTAATAGCAAAGAACAAAGAGAATCAGGAAAAAGAGGCAATGTTCCTTGAATTCACAAGAAATCTTGTTGAAAGTGTTGAGACAGGAACATCAATAAGCAAGAGCCTTGTCAACTTAAAGAAAAAATCATTTGGAAGCTTATCAAAGCACGTTGAAAAACTTGCAAACCAGATTGCATTAGGAATTCCATTAAAGACTGCACTTGAAGTTTTTGCAAGAGATGTTAATAATTCAACTGTTTCAAGAACAATTACACTTATAGGACAGGCAGAGAGAGCAGGAGGAAATATAGGAGACATTTTAGGAAGTGTTGCAAAAGCAGTAAACACAACAGATAAACTGAAGAAAGAAAGAAAATCGACAATCTCCACACTTACTGCCCAGGGTTATATTATCTTCTTTGTATTTATTGTAATTATAATTGTAATGCAATTCTACATAATTCCTATGCTTTCAGGAATCACAGATATAGGAAGTCTTGGAAGTGCAGGAGGACTTGAAACTACGACGGCAACAGATACTGCATCAGCTTCAGATGTTTCACAGGCATTTATTTATCTTCTTATAGTTCAGGCGATTTTCAGCGGACTTGTAATAGGAAAACTTTCAGAAGGAGAAATAAGATCAGGAGTAAAACACTCGTTTGCTTTAGTTGTTCTTTCACTTTCAATATCTGCAGTAGCAAACCTTATTTTCGGAGGAGCAGCTCCTGCCACATAAGAAATATAAATGTTCCAGAACTTTATTATTCATGGATAAAAAATGGTGGTTTATTAATAATAAAAAGGGTTCTCATGTTGGAATGATTATTTCGTTTGTTGTTTTCATAACATTTGTTACATTTGTATTTGTTGTATTAAAGCCTGCAATAAATCTTGGAGAAGGAAAGCAGGTAAGCCTTGATGATACTGAATTAAAAATAACACAGAATGTTTCAGCAAACTTTACAATTGCAAGTGTAAGCTTTGCAGATATTGTAAATCCCAACAGAGATTGTGTTACAATCCAGAAAATAATTACTGTTCTTGAATTTCTTCCTCCTTACAGACTAATAATAAAAAATGAAAACAGCATTACACAGGAATCCTACCTCTTTGCAGAAACAATTCCAGATATAAGAATAAACAGGGGAGACCAAAGCAATGTATTCTTCAAAATTTATGAGTCTCCAAAATTCGAACCTCTTGGAACTAATACCGGACTTATCTGCGATACTGTAAGATATATTGAAGGGGGAACTTCACAATATAAAATAGGAACAGTTTATGCAGGACAATATGCATTTGAAAGCGAAGTAAGAAAGCTTATTGAGTTATATAATGCAAATTACAGCTCTGTAAAACAAAGTTTAAAAATAAGCCCTGCCAATGAATTCTCATTCAGCCTTATACTCTCAAACGGGACAAGGCTTGAAGCAACCCAATCAATAAATGCAAAAAATATTTATGCTCAAGAAACTCCTATTCAATATGTTGATGCTGATGCAAATATTCAGGCAGGATATATAGTAACAAAAATATGGTAATTAATAATAAAAGAGGGTGGATAGAAATACTTGAAGCGTTTATTTCAGTTCTGCTTGTAGCAGCTATAATTCTTATTGCAATAAATAAAGGAAATATTTCTGGAGAAGATGCATCAACAAAAGTTTACAATGTTGAAATATCTATTTTAAGAGAAATACAGACTAATGACAACTTAAGAGCAGAAATTTCAGGAATTGAAAATTCTACAATACCTGTAGAATGGGAGGATTTTCCTTCAAGCTTAAAGGAAAAAATAATTGAAAGGACTCCAACCTATCTTGAATGCGTTGGAAAAATATGCAATCTTGATGAAATATGCAGTCTATTAGAAAAAAAATCAAAAAGCGTTTATTCCCAGTCAGTTATTATCAGCTCAACAATAAGGGATGGAATAGTTTACAGAAAATTAACATTGTTCTGCTGGCAGAAGGGATGATTAGATTATGAAATACAGGTTTATGGAGCATACTGCAGATGTAAAGTTTATTGCCTCTGGAAAAAGCAAGGAAGAAGCATTTGAAAATTCAGCGCTTGCACTTAAAGAAATAATGTGCGGGAAAACAAAGATAAAAGAGAATAAAGAAAGGAAAATAAAAATTAAGGGGAAAGATGATGAAGCAAGACTTTATCTTTTTCTTGAAGAGATTCTTTTTCTTCTTGAAGCAGAAAAATTTGTTATATCTAAAGCAAAGGTGAAGATTAAAGGGGAAAAAATTGAAG
>Ga0172380_10007383_pt1 | contig 12369 bp, 5 predicted proteins | sample Leawe162metaG_FD_119747 | JGI IMG/M metagenome (GOLD analysis project Ga0172380, IMG submission 119747) | Leachate microbial communities from a municipal landfill in Southern Ontario, Canada - Leachate well 162 metaG | ecosystem: Engineered > Solid waste > Landfill > Unclassified | place...
GATCCCCGTCGAGTACGCCGCCCTCGAGCTTGCCGGAGAGCCAGGCCTCGGTCTTCCAGCGATAGGCGGGGCCCAGCGCTTCGAGCGCGGCGTGGGTGGTGACGAGCTTCATGACCGAGGCCGGATTCATCGCGGCGTTGGCGTTCATGCTGACGCGCGCCAGCGGTGACGAGACCTCCTGCACCACGACCGCGACGGCGCTCGCAGGCAGCGCTGCTGCCTTCAAGGCGCGGGCCACGGGGGTGGGCAGGCGCTCCTCGTACTGGGCGAGCGCCGCCGTGCAGGTCGCGAGGAGCAGGATAGCGATGAGTCGAGGCGCTCTCATCCCGCCATGATAGCGCCTGCGCGTCAGGCGAAATGCAGCGCGCCGGCAACGCGCTAGAATCAAAGTACAAGACGATGTACGAGGACCGCCGACCATGAACGCTCCCCTGCCGCCCAGCGCCCATCCCGACGCCAGCCTCGACGACAAGTATCGCGTGCGCGAGGGCTGGGTCTTTCTCTCCGGCACCCAGGCGCTGGTGCGCCTGCCGCTGCAGCAGGCGCAGCGCGACCTGGCCCAGGGCCACATCACCGGCGGCTATATCTCCGGCTATCGCGGCTCGCCATTGGGACGCTACGACATGGAGTTGTGGCGGGTGGACAAGCTGCTGCTCGAAAACCGCATCCACTTCCGCGCCGCCGTCAACGAAGATCTCGCCGCCACGGCGATCTGGGGTTCGCAATACGTCGGCGCCTTCCCCGGCGGCCGCGTCGAAGGCGTCTTCGGCATCTGGTACGGCAAGGGTCCGGGTGCCGACCGCTCGGGCGACGCCTTCCGCCACGCCAACAGCGCCGGCACCAGTCCGCTGGGCGGTGTCGTGGCGCTGGCCGGCGACGACCACGGCGCCAAGTCCTCGACCATCGCCAATTTCTCCGACCAGATTTTCATCGCCACCGGCATGCCCGTGCTCTATCCCTCGAACACCCAGGAGCTGCTCGATTTCGGTCTGCACGGCATCGCCATGAGCCGCTACTCGGGCTGCTGGGTGGGCATGAAAGTGGTCAATGACGTGGTCGAGGGCGGCGGCACCGTCTACGTCGGTCCCGATTCGCCGAGCATCGTTCTGCCCGAGGAGCAGCCGGCCGCGGCACTGGGACCCGCCGGCTGGCATATCCGCCCCTTGGATCCGCTGCCGCTGGTGCAGGAAGAGCGTCTCTACAATCACAAGCTCTACGCGGCGCTCGCCTACGCGCGCGCCAATGGACTCAACCGCGTGACGCAGCAGGCGCCGAATGCCAGGCTGGGCCTGCTCGCCGCCGGCAAGGCCTACCAGGACACGCTGCAGGCGCTGGCCGAACTGGGTCTCTCCGCGCAGCGCTGCCGCGAGCTGGGCGTGCGGGTGGGCAAGATCGGCATGATCTGGCCGCTCGAGCCGGTCTTCGTGCAGGACTTCGCCATCGGCCTCGAAACGCTGCTGGTGGTCGAGGAGAAGCGCAGCCTGCTCGAGACCCAGGTGAAGAGCATCCTCTACGAGGTCGAACAGCGGCCGCAGGTCGTCGGTCACTTCGACAACGCCAACGAGTGGTCGCCTGCCCGCGGCGCAAACGTCTTGTCGGGCGTCGGCGAACTGTCACCGCCGCTGATCGCGCGCGCCATCGCCGACCAGTTGTTGCGCCTGCTGCCCGACTGCGGTCTGGCCCCACCGGCGCCGGCGGTCGCAAATACAGCGACCGCGCCGGCGCCGGTGCGCCCGCCGAGCTTCTGCGCCGGCTGCCCGCACAATCGCTCGACCAAGCTGCCGGAGGGTTCGCGTGCGCTCGCCGGCATCGGTTGCCACACCATCGCCATGCTGCAGAACCCGGCCAAGACCACGACGGTATCGCACATGGGCGGCGAGGGAGTGATGTGGTTGGGCCAGGCGCCGTTCACCGACGAGGAGCACGTCTTCGCCAACATGGGCGACGGCACCTACTTCCACTCCGGTTTCATGGCCATCCGTCAGGCGGTCGCCGCCAACGCGACGATGACCTACAAGCTGTTGGTCAACGGCTTCGTGGCGATGACCGGCGGCCAGCCCGTAGACGGCAATCTCTCCGTGGCGCAGATGGCTCAGGAGCTCTGCGCCGAAGGCGTGGTGAAGCTGGCCATCGTAGCCGACGCGCCGGAGAAGTACGAGGGCCAGGCGCTGCCCGCCGGCGTCGTCGTCCATCCGCGCGCGGCGCTGGAAGGGTTGCAGCTGGAATTCAGGAAGATCGAAGGCGTCAGCGTCATCATCTACGAGCAGCCCTGCGCCACCGAGAGGCGCCGCCTGAGGAAGCGCGGCAAGTGGCCGGACCCGCCGCAACGGACCTTCATCAACGCCGCGGTGTGCGAGGGCTGCGGCGACTGCGGCAGCGTCTCCAACTGCCTGGCCATCGAACCCCTGGAGACGGCGTTCGGGCGCAAGCGCGAGATCAACCAGTCTTCCTGCAACAAGGACTTCACCTGCATCGAGGGTTTCTGTCCGAGCTTCGTCACCATCCAGGGCGGCAGCCTGAGGAAGCCGGCGGCGCCTGGCTCCGCCGGCGGCGATGATTTTCCTGCGCTGCCCGAGCCGCTGTTGCAGCGGCCGTCCGAGCTCTACAGCATCCTGGTCACCGGCATCGGCGGCACGGGTGTGGTCACCATAGGCCAGATCCTCGGCATGGCCGCGCACATCGACGGCCTCTGCTGCTCGGTGCTGGATGTCACGGGGCTGGCGCAGAAGTACGGCGCCGTGCTGTCGCACGTGCGCGTAGCACCCAGCCAGGAGGAACTGCACGCCACCCGCATCGCCGCCGGCGAAGCCGACGCGGTGGTCGGCTGCGATCTGGTGGTCACCGCCGGCGACGAGTCGGTGACCAAGATGCGCGCCGGACGCACGCGCACGGTGGTGGCGAGCGACCTGGTGCCGACCTCGGCGTTCACCCGCAATCCCGATTGGACGATGGACGTGGATGCGCTGCTCGACCGCCTGCGGCCGGGCTCGAGCGCCGGGCTGATTCCCGTCCACGCCTTGCACCTGTGCCGTGCCCTGCTCGGCGATGGCATCGCCGTCAACATGTTCATGCTCGGCCTGGCCTGGCAGCGCGGCATGATTCCGCTCTCGTACGTCGCCATAGACAGCGCCATCGCCTTGAACGGCGTGGCGGTGGACTTCAGCCGCCGCTCCTTTCTCTGGGGCAGGCGCGCCGGCCACGACCTCGCCGCCGTCGAGCAGCGCGCCCGCGCGACGAGCGTCCTGCCCTTCCCGACGAAGATGGTCGAAACGCTGGAGAGCGTCGTCGCCCGGCGCGCGTCGGAATTGACCGCCTACCAGAACGCCGCCTACGCCGAGCGCTACAAGAAGCTCGTGGCGACGGTCGCCGCAGCCGAGGCGAAGCTCGGTCGAGGGCAGGCGCTGACCCTGGCAGTGGCGAAGTACTATTTCAAGCTGCTGGCGACGAAAGATGCCTACGAGGTGGCGCGCCTGTTCGCGGCCCCGGCGTTCAAAGCCGCCTTGGCGCAAACCTTCGCCGGCGACTACAGTCTGCAGTTCCATCTCGGCCTCTGGCCTTTCGCCAAAACCGACCCGGTGAGCGGTCTGCCCTTGAAGGGCCGGGTCGGCCCCTGGATGATGACGGCCTTCCGGCTGCTGGCCAAGCTCAAGGGACTGCGCGGCACCTGGCTCGACCCGTGGCGCAACAGCGCCGAGCGCAAGCTCGACGCACGCCTGCTCGAAGCTTATGAGCACGACGTCGACATGTTGCTGGGAGTGTTGGCAGATGAGCTGTCGCCTGAGACATACGCGACGGCGGTGAAACTGGCCGAACTGCCGGAGAAGATACGCGGCTATGGTCACGTGCGCGCCAGCCACGCCGCGCAAGCGGCTCTAGCACGCGAGGAATTGTTGCAGGCGCTGGCGGCTCCGCTCGCCCGCGCCGCGTAGATGGCAAATGAGGGGGAACATGAACGAACTCGCTCGACAACTGCGCGCCATCGTCGGCGCCGACGGTCTGCTGTCGCGAGCCGAGGTGGCGCAGCGCTCGGCCGGCTTCATGCGCGACGACAGCCTGCAGGCGCGAGCGCTGGTGCGGCCGAAGAACACGGATGAGGTCGCCGCCGTGCTCAAGCTCTGTCACGCGCTAAGGCAGCCGCTGGTCACCCACGGCGGACTCACCGGCCTGGTGCACGGCGGCGACGCCGGCCCGAACGAGATCATCCTCTCGCTCGAACGCATGAATTCCATCGAGAGCATAGATGCTCTGCAACGGGTCGCCCAAGTGCAGGCCGGCGTCGCCCTGCAGGCCCTGCAGGAGGCGGCTGAGGCGCAGGACCTATTCTTCCCGCTCGACCTGGCCGGCCGTGGCTCCTGCACCTTGGGCGGCAACGTCGCCACCAACGCCGGCGGCAACCGCGTCATCCGCTACGGCATGACCCGCGCCCTGGTACTCGGCCTGGAGGCGGTGCTCGCCGACGGCAGCGTCGTCACCTCGTTGAACCGCATGATCAAGAACAACGCCGGCTACGATCTCAAGCAATTGTTCGTCGGCTCCGAGGGCACGCTGGGCGTCATCACCCGCGTCGTGCTGCGCCTCTTCGAACGGCCCAAGAGCCAGGACGTGGCGCTGGTGGCGGTGGACAGCTTCGCGGCGCTGACGCGCTTTCTCAAGCATATCGATGCCGGCTTGGGCGGCAGCCTCTCCGCCTTCGAGGCGATGTGGCGGGAGGTCTATCAGCTGGTGACGACGCCGCCGGCGAAATCCCAAGCACCCTTGCCCGACACCCATCCCTACTACGTCCTGGTCGAGGCGCAGGGTGCCGATCCGGAGAAGGACGCGCAGCGCTTCAACGCCGCGCTGGAGTCGGCGCTGGAGCGGGGCCTGATCGCCGATGCCGCGATCGCTCACTCGAGCCGCGAGCGCGCCGCCATCTGGGCGCTGCGCGACGACGTACTGCAGATCGGGCGCGAGGGCATTCCCATCACCTTCGACGTGTCCCTGCCGATCGCGGCGATGGAGGCCTACGTCGCCGATGTGCGCGCCGCGCTCGCCGCCTGGCCCGGCCATCGCTGCTGGATCTGGGGTCATCTGGGCGACGGCAACCTGCACATCGCCGTGCTCGCCGCGGCGAACATGGCGAGCCGGGCGGAAATCGAGACCATCGTCTACCAGCCGCTGGAGGAGATCGGCGGCTCGGTCTCGGCCGAGCACGGCGTCGGACTGGAGAAGAAGCCCTACCTGGCGCTCTGCCGCAACGCCGGGGAATTGGCCCTGATGCGCACGCTGAAGCGCTCGCTCGACCCGCACAACATCCTCAATCCGGGCAAGATCTTCTAGTTCCAGCTAGCCCGCGTGTTGTGGCTGGGTCGTGGCGGGCTCGGCGGGGGCAACTTCCATGCCGTGCGCCTCGAGATGGACTCGACGTGCGAGCATCATGTACGCGACCGGCACCACGAACAGCGTCAGCAGCGTGCCGAAGGACATGCCACCGACGATCACCCAGCCGATCTGCGTGCGGGATTCCGCACCGGCGCCCGAGGCGAGCGCGAGGGGCAGCGCGCCCAGCACCATGGCGCCGGTCGTCATCAGAATCGGCCGCAGCCGCAGCGTCGCCGAAGCGACGATGGCCGAGCGCAGATCTTCCCCCTGCGCACGCAGCTGATTGGCGAACTCGACGATCAGGATCCCGTGCTTGGTGATGAGACCGACCAGCGTGATCAGGCCCACCTGGCTGTAGATGTTCAGTGTCCCGCCCGTGAGCCAGAGCAGGAAGACCGCACCGGTCATCGACAGCGGCACGGAGAGCATGATGACGAAAGGCGAAAGAAAGCTCTCGAACTGCGCCGCGAGCACGAGGTAGATGAACAGCAGCGCCAGCACGAAGACGAAGTAGATCTCGCTGCCCGAGGCGCGGAACTCGCGCGACTGGCCGTCCAGGCCCGTCTGCACGTTGGCATCGAGGGTGTTCCTGGCCGCGGCGTCGAAGGCTTTCAACGCTTCGTCGATCGAAGTCCCGGGCGCCAGCGTCCCGGTGATCTTGACGGCGCGCAGCCGCTGAAAGTGGTTTAGCGACTGCGGCGCCACGCCTTCCTTGGCGTAGACCAGGTTGGCGAGCTGCACCATTTCCCCGTTGCGTGCGCGCACGTAGATCTCGCTGATGTCCGCCGGCGCCGTGCGCTCCTGCGGCGCCACCTGGATCATGACGTCGTATTGTTCGCCCTCGCGCTTGAAGCGCGTCACCTGGCGCCCGCCCAGCATGGTCTCCAGCGTGCGGCCGACCGTATCGACGTTCACGCCGATGTCTGCCAGCTTGTCGCGGTTGATGGCGACGCGCAGTTCGGGCGTGTTCAGGCGCAAGTCGGTCTGCAGATTCAGTGCGCCCGGGAACTTGCGCACCTCCTCGAGGAAGCGGTCGACGATGCGCTGCAATTCGGCATAGGGAACCTGCGCCATGATCACGTATTCGATGGGCGTGGAGCGGAAGGGCTGCCCCAACGACGGCGGGTTGATGGCAAAGGCCTGGGCGCCGGCAATCGACGCCAACTTCGGCCGCAACTCTTCGGCGATCCGCTGCTGCTTCTTCGCGCGCTCTTCCCACGGCTTCAGCCGCAGGACCGCAATGCCGTCGACCACCGTCGGGAAGCCCGACATCGAGGTATACGCGAAGGCCTCGGGTATCTGCCGGTAGAACTCCTCGATCGGCCGCAACTGCTCCGCCGTATAGGCCGGCGTCGATCCCTGCGGCGCCGTCAACTGCCCGAATATGATGCCCCGGTCCTCGACGGGGGAGAGCTCCGACTTGAGCTGGGTGAACAACAGGGCGCCGATGCCGAGCGTCGCCACCCAGGCCGCGATGACCAGCCAGCGCGCTCCCAGGGCGGCGATCAGCAAGCGGCGGTAGCCCTGGGTAAACGCCTCGAAACCCGCCTCGATCTTGTTGTACAGCCAGCTATGACGCGCTTCGTGGCGCAGCAGCAGCGAGCACATCATGGGTGTGAGCGTCAGCGCCACGAAGCCCGACACGACAACCGCGCCCGCCAAGGTCAATGCGAACTCGATGAACAGGCGTCCGGTGCGGCCGGTGGCGAAGGCGAGCGGCGCGAACACCGCCGCCAGCGTGAGCGTCATCGCCACCACCGCAAAGGCGATTTCGCGCGCTCCTTGCATCGCGGCTCGCTTGCGCGGTATGCCTGCCTCGAGGTGCCGGTGGATGTTCTCCAGCACGACGATGGCGTCGTCGACGACGAGGCCGATCGCCAGCACCATGGCGAGCAGGGTCAAGGTATTGATGGTGAACCCGAACAGGAGCATCAGTCCGAAGGCGCCGATCAGCGCCACCGGGATCGTCACGATGGGGATCAGCGTGGCGCGCAGGCTGCGCAGGAAGAAGAAAATGACCAGGACGACCAGTATCACCGCTTCGACGATGGTCGCGAACACCGAGGAAATCGAGCGGTCGATGAAGACGGACATATCGTAAGCGACCACGAGGTTCATTCCCGGCGGCAGATTCGCTTTGATCTTCACGGCCTCGGCGCGCACCGCGCGCGACAGCTCGAGCGGATTGGCGACGGCTTGCTTGACGACGCCGATATTGAGCGCGGGCTTGCCGTTGAAACGGGAAATCCCCCGTTCGTCAAGCGCGCCGATGGCCACCGTTCCGAGATCGCCGATGCGCACCGGATAGCCGCTGACGTTGGCGACGATGATCTTCTTGAACTGCTCCGGCGTTTGCAGGTCGGTCTCTGCGACGACGACGAATTCCCGCGCCGTCGATTCGATGCGGCCGGCCGGGATCTCGGCGTTCTGGCGCCGGATCGCCTCCTCGACGTCCTGCACCGTGAGCCGATAAGCCGCCAGGCGCGTGCGGTCGATGTTGACCCGCATCGACACGATTCGTTCGCCGAAGATGCGCACCTCGGCCGCGCCCGGAAGCACGGACAGCCTGGGCTTGATATAGCGATTGACGTAGTCGGTGGCCTCCAGCGTCGTCATGGAGCCGGACTCCACCGCCAGGGTGATCACCGATTGAGAATCCGCCTCGACCTTGGCAATGACCGGTTCCTCGGCTTCGGGCGGCAGGCGCCCGCGCACGCGCGAGACCTTGTCGCGCACGTCGGCGGCTGCCGAATCCGGCGTGCGGGTGAGCAGGAAGCGGACGTTGATCACGCTTCGCTCCGGCCGGCTCTGCGACGTCATCAGCTCGACGCCCTCGATGCCCGAGAGCGAATCCTCGAGAATCTTGGTGACCTGCGATTCGATGACCTCGGCGGAGGCGCCGCGGTAGATCGTGCTTACGCTGACGACGGGTTCATCGATGCGCGGGTATTCGCGGACGGACAGGCGTTGGTAGGAGATGAGCCCGATCAGCAGGATGATCAGCGACAATACGGTCGCAAATACGGGGCGCCGTATGCAGGTCTCGGGCAGCGTCATTTGGCTGTCTCGCGTCCCCCGGGGCTCGGCGGTGAGGCTGCCGCCGGCGAGCCCACGGCGGCAGCGGCCTTGGCCGCTTGCGTGTCGGCGATGCGCACCGTTGCCCCGTCGCGCAGCCTGCTCTGGCCAGCGCTCACCACCACGTCGCCTTGCTCCACGCCAGCGACGATCTCGACCTTGCCGTCGCGGCGCTGTCCCGTTTCCACCTTCACCCGGGCAGCCTTGCCGTCGATCACGCGGAACAGATACTGTTCCGTGCCCTGCGGCACCAAGGCTTCTTCGGGCAACACCAGCGCATCCTTCTCGGCACGGGTGATGAGCGTGACGCGTGCGAACATCCCGGGCCGCAGCGCCGTATTCTGATTGCGCACCTGGGCGCGGATGACGATGGCACGCCCGGCCGCATCGACCAGCGGATTGAGCGCAATCACCTTGCCGTCGTAAGCGTTGCCCGGCAGCGCATCGAGCGAGACCTTGACCGGCTGGCCGACATGTACCTGCGTCAGGAAGGTCTCCGGTACCCGGAAATCCACCTTCAGCGGATCGATCGCCTCGAGATTCACCAGATCGGCGCCTTCCTTTACGTAGTCGCCGACCGAAACCCCGCGCAGGCCGATGATGCCGGCGAACGGCGCTTTGAGCTCCATCTTGGCGAGCTTTGCTTCCACCAGCGCGACCGAGGCCTGTGCAATGTCGAGATTACCCTTCGCCTCATCTTTCGCCTGGTTGGAGATGAAATTGCGACCGGCAAGATCGACGGCGCGGTCATACTTCGTCTTGGCCAGGGTCAAGTTGGCACGCGCCTGCTGCAGCTCGGCGGTGTTGATCGCCGGGTCGAGCCGCACCAGCGTTTCCCCCTTGGCGACGCGCTGGCCCTCTTGGAACAGGATCGCCGTGATGCGGCCGGCGACTTCGGGCCGCAGCGTCACGGATTCATCCGAGCGCAGGGTGCCGACAGCGGTAATGGCTTGGGGCAGTGAGACCGTGCCGACGCGGGCGACTTCAACCGGGATGGGCGCCTGCCCCTTCGCGGCGTCGGCCGCCGCGCCGGCGCTTGCCGCCTGCCCCGGTGTCCGGGCAGGCGCACCTTGGCTCGCCGCCGTCGAGGCACTGCGCAGCGAGCCGAACCAGTAGCCCGCAGCCGCGGCGACGAGGACTCCTGACACGACCAGGGCGGCGATCACGGCTCTATTCATCGGCGGACAGAATCTTAGAGAAACGCAAAATGCGCAAGTGTAAGCCGACTATCTGCAAAAATGGATAGTCAATAGGAAATTTTACTTGCGCGACCGCGCTGCGCTCCCTGGGCTCAGCGTCAGCTCTCCTCGCACTACTTGGCCGGCGCTGGCGCGGGGGGCTTGCCGTGGTGCGGGTGCCGCATGCCGTGGCCGCGGGCGTGCCAGGCCTTGGCCTGATCGTCGAAGATCTTCTGCTGTTCCGGGGTCAGCTGCGCGTAGAAATCCTTGACCGCGGCGGCGTGCTCGGCCATGCGCCCTTCCCCTTCCTTCATCAGGGCCAGCATGCGGTCCATGCGCGCGGGCGTCGTGAGCGTCGCCACTTCATCGCGCGCGGCCATGCGCCGGGCGGGGTCGGGCTTGGTCTTTTCCGTAAAGGTCTTCCAGGCGGCTTCCTGCGCCGCCGACAGCTTCAGCCGGTCGTGCAGCCGCGCCTGGTGCTTGGCGTGGACAGCCGCCATCTTGCTGCCGTCCCCCGGGCCGCGCCCGTGATCGCAATGGTCGTGGGCGATGGCGCTGCTGGCGAATGCTGCAGCGGCGAACAGCGCGACCAGGATGGGTGTTCTGTTCATCAAGTTCTCCTTGCTGGGTGGGATAGGTGTCGCACAGGTCTTCCGGCATTGTGCCCAAATTTGCTGACGCGAACATGATTTTATCGCGCCTAATTGTGTCCAAAGATATTCAGCCGACGCACTCTTCAGGGCTGGCTGCCGACGTTTTCCTGCGGGTTCGACTTACTCGGCGCCGACCCGGGAAAAGCGTCCCCGGACTCGCGGAGTTCCTGTGGCGAGTTGGTCTCAGCGGGCGGTAGATCTTTCGCGACCAACGGCGCCGCTGGGCTAGCCTCCTGCGGCGGCGATAGTTCGGGCACGGACCGGAGGCGTCGGCGTACGGGCGTTTGTTTAGGCACCGGGGCCGGTGCGAACACGCGCTGGAACCAATCCTGGATAGTCCGCTGCAGCGAGGCCAGCACACCCGCGTCTTGTCGCTCAGCAAAACGGGCGCGCGGGTCTATCAGGCGGGACGTCAGGGATTGTTGGAAGAAGGCGCCGACGATGGGCAGCGCGCTGTGCGCACCCTGGCCCCAGTAGTCGCTGTGCAATGTCACCCGGCTGTCGTTGAAACCGACCCAGGCCCCAGCCACCAACTGCGGGTGCATCAGGATAAACCAGCCGTCGGCGTTGTCTTGTGTGGTGCCGGTCTTGCCGGCCACATCGGCATGGATGCCGAAGCGGGTGCGGATGCCGGCGCCCGTGCCCCGGTCGACGACGCCCCGCATCACGTCTAGGAGCATGTATGCGACGCTGGGGGAGAGGGCGGGCTCGGGGGTGGCGGGCGCGAATTCCTCTAGCACCCGGCCGTCACGGTCTTCGATGCGGGTCACCAGCAGCGGCTCGATGTAGCCACCGCCGTTGGCGATGGTGCCGTAGGCCGAGACCATCTCCAGCAAAGTCACAGGGCTGGTGCCCAGCGCGAGCGAGGGTACGGCGTCGAGCTTGCTCTGGCGCACACCCATGGCGCGGGCAAGCCTGTCCACCTCGTCCGGGCCCACGGTCTGCATCAACTGGGCGGTGATCGTGTTCTTTGAATACACCAAGCCGTCGCGCAAGCTCATCGCTCGCCCGCTGGGCGGCGCACCATCGGTGGGCCGCCAGACCTCGCCACCGCGCAGTGGAATTTCCACGGCATGGTCGATGAAGGTGTCGGCGGGGCCGGCGCCTTGCTCGAACGCCGCGCCATAGACGAAGGGTTTGAAGGTCGAGCCTGGCTGGCGCCGCGCCTGTTGCACGTGGTCGAACGCGTCCTGGCTGAAATCCCGGCTGCCCACCCAGGCCCTGATCTGGCCGTTGCGTGGATCGAGCGCCAGGAAGCCAGCCTGCACCTGCGTTTTTTGCCGGCGCAGCGCCCGCACGAAGGCCGGGGACGCCAGCAACTGCTTCATGGCCGCTTCATGCGTCAGCCCCGACTCCAGTGCCGCGCGGTACTCGGGTGACTCGCGCACGAAGGCCTGGATCAACTCCTTGCCTCCGGCTCGGCCCGAGCGCCGCCCCCAGGTCGTGTCCGCTATGGCTTGCAGTTGCTTCCCCTGGCGCGCCACCGCCTGGTTGGCCAGGGCCTGTAGCCGGGAATCAAGCGTGGTGCGCACGACCAGGCCATCGGCGTAGATGTTGTAGTCGTTGCTGTCGGCCCAGGCGATGAGCCATTTGCGCAGCTGCTGGGCGAAGTGTGGCGCTGGTCCCAAGGGCTCGACCTGCCGCTCGAAATCGATCCGCAGCGGCTTCTTCTTCAGCGACTCGAACTGCGTTGGCTCTAGCCCCGTGTGCTTGACCATCTGCGCGAGTACGGTGTTGCGGCGTTGCAGAGCACGGTCGGGGTTGAGCACCGGGTTATAGTAACTGTTGCCCTTGAGCATGCCGATGAGCGTGGCGCTTTGCAGCAGAGTCAGCGCGTCGGCCGATGAGTCGAAATAGGTACGCGCCGCCATCTCGATACCATAAGCGTTGTAGAGGAACGGTACCGTGTTGAGATAGGTTTCCAGGATCTCGTTCTTGGTGTAGACGGCCTCGATCTTCAGCGCCGTGATGGCTTCCTTGATCTTGCGCGTGACTGTGGGCGCACGGCCTATCTCATCGGGGTAGAGGTTGCGGGCGAGTTGCTGCGTGACGGTCGAACCGCCCTGCCGATCGCCGGAGAGGGTGTTCAGTGCAGCCGCGGC
>Ga0172380_10007384_pt1 | contig 12369 bp, 9 predicted proteins | sample Leawe162metaG_FD_119747 | JGI IMG/M metagenome (GOLD analysis project Ga0172380, IMG submission 119747) | Leachate microbial communities from a municipal landfill in Southern Ontario, Canada - Leachate well 162 metaG | ecosystem: Engineered > Solid waste > Landfill > Unclassified | place...
CTGGGACTCGGCCTTGGCGAGCACATCCTGCTTGCGGATGCGCCCGCCGATGCCGGTGCCGGTGACGGTGGACAGGTCGACGCCATGCTGCGCGGCCAGGCGGCGGACCAGCGGCGTGACATAGGACTCGTCGCCGGACTGGGGCGCTGCGAGCGGTGCCGGGGCGGCCGGCGCGGGCGCTGCTGCCGCAGCAGGTGCGGGCGCTGGCGGCGGTGTGGGTGCCGGAGCCGGTGGAGTGACCGGTGCCGGGGCCGGGGCTGGAGCTGGGGCGGCTGGAGCAGGAGCCGGGGCAGCTGCCGGGACCGCTGCGGCGGAGCCGATCTGTCCAAGGACGGTGCCGACCTCGGCAGTGGCGTCCTCGGGGACCAGGATCGCCACGAGCACGCCCGCGGCGGGTGCGGGGATCTCGGTGTCGACCTTGTCGGTGGAGACCTCCAGCAGCGGCTCGTCGGCAGCGACCTGGTCGCCGACCTGCTTGAGCCAGCGGGTGACGGTGCCTTCGGTCACGCTCTCGCCGAGCTGCGGGAGCAGGACGTCGACGGCTGCGGATGGGGCGGACGGGGGGGCTGCGGCAACCGGTGCGGTGGGCACGGGTGCCGGCGCGGTAGGAGCGGGGGGTGTTGGGGGTGTTGGGGCTGGAGCAGGGGAGGCAGGAACCGGGGCCGGCGCGGCGGCCACCGGTGCCATGGGCTCTGGCGTTGCGGCCGGGGCTGCTGGCGCAGCTGGGGGAGCGGTGCTCTCGTTGGCAGCGCCGATGACGGCGAGCTCGGCGCCGACGAGCACCGTCTCGTCCTCTGCGGCGCGGATCTCCAGCAGCACTCCTGAGGCGGGTGCGGGGATCTCGGTGTCGACCTTGTCGGTGGAGACCTCCAGCAGCGGCTCGTCGGCCGTGATGGTGTCGCCAACCTGCTTGAGCCAGCGGGTGACGGTTCCCTCGGTGACGCTCTCACCGAGCTGTGGCATCGTGACTGAGACCGACATGAACTCGATTCCCTTCGAAGATCCGGATCGCGGATCGGTTGTTGATCAGGCGTGTGCGTGGAGTGGCTTTCCAGCAAGAGCAAGGTGTGCCTCGCCCATGGCCTCATTCTGCGTTGGATGCGCGTGAATGAGGACTGCGACATCCTCCGGATGGGCCTCCCAGTTGACGATCAGCTGGGCCTCGCCGATCTGCTCGCCCATGCGAGAGCCGACCATGTGGATGCCGACGACGGGTCCGTCCTTGACCTGGACGAGCTTGACGAAGCCTGCCGTGCCGAGGATCTGGCTCTTGCCGTTGCCTCCGAGGTTGTACTCGTAGGTCGCGACATCGTCGCCGTGCTGCGCGCGGGCCTGCGCCTCGGTGAGTCCGACGCTGGCCACCTCGGGCTCGCAGTAGGTGACCTTGGGGATGTTCACGTCGGCGATCACCATCGGCCGCAGACCGGCGATCTCCTCGGCGACGAAGATGCCGTGCTGGAAGCCGCGGTGGGCCAGCTGAAGCCCTGGGGTGATGTCGCCGACGGCGAAGACTCCTGGGAGATTCGTGCGCAGCCGCTCATCCACGAGCACCCAGCCGCGCTCCATCGCCACGCCCTGCTCCTCGAAGCCCATGCCGGTGGCATTGGGGCCTCGGCCGACCGCGACGAGCAGCAGGTCGGCGTCGAAGGTCGTGCCGTCCTCCAGGGTCACATGCACGCCGGTGTCGTCCTGGGTGGCTGAGGCGAAGCGGATGCCGAGCGAGTAGTTGATGCCGCGCTTGCGGAAGGCGCGCTCGAGCTGCTTGGAGACGGCCTCGTCCTCATTGGGCACCAGGTGGGGCAGGGCCTCCACGATGGTGACCTCGGCGCCGAAGGACTTCCAGACGCTGGCGAACTCCACGCCGATCACGCCCCCGCCCAGGACGATGACGCGCTGGGGGACGTAGTCGAGGGTGAGTGCCTGGTCTGAGGTGAGGATCCGGCCGCCGATCTCAAGGCCCGGCAGCGAGCGGGCGTAGGAGCCGGTCGCCAGGATGAGGTGCTCGCCGGTGTACTGCTGGCCGTTGACCTCGACGGTCTTGGGACCGACCATGCGGCCCGCGCCCTCGACGAAGGTGACATTGCGGCTCTTCACCAGCCCCTGCAGGCCCTTGTAGAGCCGGCCGACGACGCCGTCGCGGTAGTCGTTGACCTTCTTCATGTCGATGCCGTGCAGGGTGGCGTTGACGCCGAACTGCTCGCTCTCGCGTGCGGAGTCGGCGACCTCTGCGGCATGGAGCAGGGCCTTGGTCGGGATGCAGCCGCGGTGAAGGCAGGTGCCGCCGAGCTTGTCCATGTCGATGAGGATGACGCTCTTGCCCAGTTCGGACGCCCGAAGTGCTGCGGCGTAGCCGCCACTGCCTCCACCGAGGATGACCAGGTCAGCGTCTGCCACCAAAACTCCTGCCAGCGAACTTCAGCCGCGCTGTTGCGCGGCCGGTGATGTCTCGTCCTATTCTGCCGCAAGCGTGCTGGCCACCTGAACGAAGGTGCGCACTGTCGAGCCGGTGCCGCCCTTGGGCGTGTATCCATAGGGGGCCTTGTCGTTGAACGAGGGCCCGGCGATGTCGATGTGCACCCAGGCCTGCCCCGCCGGGATGAACTCCCGCAGGAAGATGCCGGCTGACAGCATGCCCCCACGCGGGTCGCCGATGTTCGCAATGTCGGCCGTGGGCGAGTCGATCGAGGCCCGCAGATACTCAGGCAGCGGCATCGGCCAGGCTGCCTCGCCCGCCTGCTCGGCGGCCGCGCAGACGAGGGCGCGGGAGTTATCGTCGTTGGCCATGACGCCGGCGGTGCGCGAGCCCAGGGCCACGCGCTGGGCTCCGGTGAGCGTGGCGGCGTCGATGACGAGATCGGGCTTGTCGAGCACCGCCATCCCGAGGGCGTCGGCGAGCACGAGGCGACCCTCGGCATCGGTGTTCAGCACCTCGACCGTGGTGCCGTCGAACATGGTGATGACATCGCCTGGCCGCTGCGCGGTGCCGCTGGGCATGTTCTCGGCAGTGGGGACCCAGCCGGTGACCTTGATGTTGAGCCCGAGCTTGGCGATGGCCTGCATGGCGCCGATGACGGCCGCGGCGCCGCCCATGTCGCCCTTCATCTCGTCCATGTTGGCCGCCGGCTTGATCGAGATGCCGCCCGTGTCGAAGGTGATGCCCTTGCCGACGATCGCCAGGCTCGCCTCGGCTCCGGCAGGTGCGTACTCCAGCTTCACCAGGCGCGGCGGGTTCGCCGAGCCCTGGCCCACTGCCAGGATCCCGCCGCAGCCGTCGCGCCGCAAGGCCTCTTCGTCCCAGATGGTGACCTCGACCGGCAGCCCCTCCACCGCGCGCTCGGCCGCTGCCGCGAGGTCGGCCGGGGCCAAGGCGTTAGGAGGAGTGTTGACGAGATCGCGGCTGAGGTTGACCGCGTCGGCGAGCACCACCGCGGTGGCCAGGGCCTTCTTGCTCTCGTCCAGCGCCGGCTTCGGCACGAGCAGCACGATGGCGGACGTGGCCTTCTGCTTGACCTTGCCCTTGAAGGCGGTGAAGGAGTACGAGCCGAGCTGGGCGGCCAGTGCCGTCGCGATGACATGATCAGGATCCGGCGAGGTGACGAGCGCAATCTTGCGGCTGGTGGACAGCGCCCGCGCGGCGCTGCCGATCGCGCTGCGAAGCTCCTCCAGATCGGCCTGCTTCATGAAGTCGCCGATGCCGAGCACCGCGATCTTCTTGGCGGCGAAGCCGTTGGGTGACGGGATGACCGTGAGCTCTCCGGACTTGCCCGTGGCGCCGACCGCCGAGGCGGCCTCGAGGATGCGATTGCCCTGTGCAGTGGTGAGCCCATGTGCCGCGAGTGCGATCGACTTGCCCTTGCCGGGCATGATCGCGACGACCAGGGCGTCGCAGGCAGTGGAGCTCGGCGTGGTTGCGGCAACAGTCACAGTCATGCCGGAACCCTAGCCCGACCCTTGCTCGTCGAGCAGTTCGATCAGGAGATCGCCAACGGGTACCTTCGTGCCGTGAACTCAGGACTGCGCCAGACGCCACTGCACGGCCGGCACGCCGCGCTGGGGGCCAAGACTGCGGACTTCGGCGGCTGGGACATGCCCATCGAGTACGCCGGAGTGCTCGTCGAGCATGAGGCGGTGCGCACGGCGGTCGGCATCTTCGACGTCTCGCACATGGGCAAGGTCCGCATCCATGGCGAGGGCGCGATCGACTACCTCAACGGCATCCTCACCAACGACCTGGATCGCATCGGTGACGGGCGTGCCCAGTACACGATGCTCTGCAACGAGTTCGGCGGTGTGGTCGACGACCTCATCGTGTACCGCTGGGCCGCGGACGAGGTGTTCATGGTGCCGAACGCGGCCAATGCGCGCACCGTCGTGGAGATCCTGCGCGATGGCGCGCCGGCTGGCGTGGGCATCGAGGACCACCACGAGACGCACGGGATCATCGCCGTGCAGGGTCCGAGCAGCCGTGCGCTCATCGAGTCCATCGGGCTGCCGGCGGACATGGACTACATGGCCATGGTCAGTGCCAGTCATCGGGGCGAGCCGGTGATCGTGTGCCGCAGCGGCTACACAGGTGAGCTGGGATATGAGCTGGTCGTGCCCGAGATCATCCTCGGCCCGCTCTGGGACGTGCTGCTCGAACGCGGCCAGGCGCTCGGCGCCGTCCCGGCTGGGCTTGGTGCCCGCGACACCCTCCGCCTGGAGATGGGCTATCCGCTGCACGGCCAGGACATCGCCATCGACATCACACCCGTCGAGGCAGGCCTGTCCTGGGCGGTCGGCTGGGAGAAGGCGGAGTTCGTCGGACGTGAGGCGCTGCTGCGCCAGCGCGAGGAGGGTCCGCGACGACGACTGCGCGGTCTGAAGGCCGTGGAGCGCGGGATCCCGCGCGCGCACATGCACGTGCACGGGCTCGCCGACGAGGAGCTGTCCGAGCCGGCCGTCGGCGACATCACCAGCGGCACCTACTCGCCGAGCCTGAAGTGCGGGATCGCGCTCGCGCTGCTGGATGCCGACGTCGAGCTCGGCACCGACGTGCTCGTCGACGTCCGCGGCAGGGCGGTCCGCTTCCAGGTGACCAAGCCGCCGTTCCACGCGACCTCGACCCGCTGATCGGGTCGCGGCGCCCTCAGCCGAGATGCGGCAGCGTGAGCGCCAGGGTGACGAGTCCGGCGGTCATCGCGCACTCGATCGTCGCCCCGAGCACGTCTCCGGTCACGCCTCCGAGTCGCCTGCGCGCGGTGAGCAGCACGAGGAGTCCCGCGCCGACGGCGATGAGTGAGGCGATGCCGCCGGCCGGACCGAGCAGCAGCGAGCAGCCCAGCAGGGCGGCCAGAGTCCAGGCCAGTGCGGCGAGCCAGGGGACGGTTCCCGCAACCATGGCTCCCAGGCCCTCAGGGCGAGCGGCGGGCCATGCCCGTGTGCATGCCCAGGTGAGGGCGACCCGGCTGAGCACCAGGGTGCCGACGAGCGCGAGGTAGCCCTCGCCCTGGTCCACGCACACCGCCAGCGCAGCGACCTGCAGCAGGAGCGACAGCACCAGGACGAGCACGCCGAAGGGCCCGATGTCGGACTTGCGGGCGATGACGAGGGCTGCGGCGGGCGGCTTGCCGCTGGCCAGCGCGTCGGCGAGATCGGCGAGCCCGTCCAGATGCAGGCCGCGCGTGAGCCAGGCGAGCAGGGCGATCGCGATGACGGCGAGCAGCAGCGCGGCGTCGCCGTCGCCGGGCAGGAGCAGGGGCAGGCCGCAGACAAGTCCCAGCCCGGCCGCCAGCGCTGGTGCCAGGCACATCGCCCGCCCGGCCGAGCTGCGCGAGACCTCCCCGGGAGCCGGCACCGGGATGCGGGTGAGCGTGCCGATGGCGAGCCTGAGCGCGTCAGGCATCCTGCTCGCTCACGCCTGCCTCGTCGAAGGTGGCCATCTCGGCGAGCAGGGCGATCGCCGACTGCACGACGGGAAGCGCGAGCAGGGCGCCGGTGCCCTCGCCCAGCCGCATCCCGTAGTCGATGATCGGCTCGAGCTCCAGATGTGCGAGCGCCGCCGTGTGCGCAGGCTCGGTCGAGCGGTGGCCGGCGAGCCACCACTGCCGGGCTCGGTAGTCGATGCGATCGGCGACGAGTGCGCAGGCGCCCGAGATCATCCCGTCGAGGATGACGGGAGTGCGCCGGATCGAGGCCTGGACGAGGAAGCCGGTCATCGCGGCGAAGTCGGCTCCGCCCACTGTCGCGAGCAGCGCGATCGGATCGCCCATCGCCGGGCGACCCCGTCGCATCGCGTCGCGCACTGCAGCGCATTTGCGCATCCACGCGGAGTCGTCGATGCCGGTGCCGAAGCCGGTGACCTTGGAGGCATCCAGGCTCGCGAGCAGTCCGGTGAGCACTGCGGCCGGAGTGGTGTTGCCGATGCCCATGTCGCCGGGGATGAGCAGGTCGGCGCCGCGGTCGATCTCGTCGTCGGCGATCGACCTGCCCATCGCGAAGGCGGCCTCGGCCTCCTCGCGTGTGAGCGCATCCTCGCGATCGATCGAGCCGCTGCCGCGACGGATCCGGTGCCGGGAGACGTCCGGGGCGATGGACGCCACATAGGACTCGTCGCAGTCGACCGCTGCATCGACCACCCGCACGGTGGCACGAGCCTGACGGGCCAGGACATTGACCGCAGCGCCGCCGGCGATGAAGTTCAGGACCATCTGGGCGGTCACCTCGGCCGGATAGGCGGAGGTGCGGGCGGTGGTCGCGACGCCGTGATCGCCGGCGAAGACGACCACGCGCGGCTGGGCGAACGGCACCGGCGGGCAGCTGCCCTGGACCGCGCTGGCCCATCCGCTGATGTGCTCCAGCCGGCCAAGCGCCCCAGCGGGCTTGGTCAGCCGCAGCTGGCGGGCCAGGGCGGCCTGCCGCATCTGCTCGTCGGGCAGTGGGACCTGTGGCAGCTCAAGCATCGGCATCCTTCGACAGCAGTGGGGTGACGGCGGCAAGGGGAAGCGTCCGGCCCGCGACCATGAACTGCGCCTCGGTCGACACCTCGACCAGTCGTGCGTTCGTGACGCCGAGCAGGTCGCGGAAGAGGCGTCCGGACGGCGTGGCCGGCACGACTCCCTGGCCGACCTCGTTGGTCACCAGGATCAGGTCGTTGGGACTGTCGCGGACGGACTCGACCAGCTCGTCGATGCGCGCAGCGACTCTGGCGAGAGCCTGCTCCTGCATCTGTCCCTCCAGGCTCCATGCACCGGCGTCATCGAGCACGTCCGTCAGCCAGAGACTCACGCAGTCGACCAGGAGCGTGTCCTGGGTGGGCGTGCGGATGATCGGTGCGAGATCGGTGGACTCGATGGTGGTCCAGCTGCTGGGTCGACGTTCCTGGTGGGCCTGGATGCGAGCGGTCCACTCCGCATCGCCGGGTCGCCGCCCCCCGGTCGCGACATAGGTCACTCCTGCACGGGTGCTGGCCAGGGCCTCTGCGTAGCTTGACTTCCCCGAGCGCGCACCGCCGACGATGAGGATTCGGGTCCTGTCAGATGCTCGCGTGTCGATGACCGCGCCGTCGTCCACGATGCGCGCACCCATGTGCGCGAGCTCGACCGCCAGCTCGGCAGCTGGTGGATTGTGATGGCTCAGGTGGAAGGCGACGATGTCCGTCGCCGGTGTGACGGCTCCGGCCTCGCGCAGAGCCTCGAGCGTCGTCGGCAGGGTTGCCAGGTCCAGATGACCCGTGCCATGCGTGGCATGCCTGCCGAAGGTCTCCTCGATCAGCACGAGCGAGAAGTCCCGGCCGTGCACGGCTTCGAGGGTGTCGGCCTGCAGCGGCCCGGTGTCGGTCGCGTAGAGCAGACGGTCGCCGTCGACGGCCGTGATGTCGTAGAGCAGCGCCTCGTCGGCGAACAGGTCGCCGTTGCCGTGCCCATGCGCAGCGGGCAGGGCCCGCACGAGGATCGGGCCTCTCGTCGTTCGCGCCGTGAGCTCGTCGCCGGCCTCGACGACGTGGAAGACCACCGGCGCCTGCGGGTCGACCCAATGCTCGAAGCGCGAGATGGCGTGCGGGGGACCGTAGATGTGCAGGGTTCGCAGGCCCGGGATCCAGGACCGCCACAGCAGGAACTCGGGTGCCAGATGGTCGGGATGCCCGTGGGTGAACAGGATGTGGTGGACCCCGTCCAGCCTCAGGCCGCTGCGAGCGGCCGCGCTCGCGAGGTTGGGGCCCCAGTCGATGAGGAGCACGTCATCGACCAGGGCGCAGCTGGACAATCTGGGCCTGCCGGTCGCGCGCTGGGCATCGCACGAGTCGCACGCGCAGAAGGGGTTCGGCCAGCCGTCGGCCGAGCCCGTCCCGAGCAGCTGGACTCTCATGAGCCGGCCGGCTCGAACACGGGGACGGCAGCGAAATTGGCCCGCCTGGATGCCCGGCGCAGGGCGGTGAGGATCGTCGTCCCGGCGAGCATCACCAGCACGACGGTGAGCACGGCCCGGGGGATGTCATAGCCCAGGCTGGTGACGATCGTGAAGTGCAGCCAGGCCACCAGGTTCTGGGTGAGCGGGGCGCCCGGCTCGAAGGCGATGGCCTCCGGCAGCCCGGCGGTGAAGGGCCAGAACCACAGATTGAGCAGCAGTCCGTAGGCGAAGGACGCCACTGCGCCGTAGGCGGCGAGCATGAGCAGCTCACGCCTGCCGCCGGCCCGGGGCAGGAGGCCGGCGCCGAGGCCGACCCAGGCCGCGCCCAGCATCTGGAAGGGCAGCCAGGGGCCCACGCCACCGGTCATGAGCGCCGAGGCGAACAGCGACACGGCGCCCAGGCTGAAGCCGAAGCCGGGGCCGAGTGCGCGGCCGCCCAGGACGAGGATGACCCAGATCGGCTCGAGCCCGGCAGCGCCGCCGCCCAGTGGCCGCATTGCCGACACCACGGCCGCGAGCACGCCGAGCAGCGCGACGGCCTTGGCGTCCATGCCGCCGTCGGTGAACTGCGCAAGCACGACTGCGAGCAGCAGCGGGATGGTGAGGGCGAACAGCCATGGCGCGTCGTTGGCGTGCGCGACGGCGGCGGAGTCGTGCGCGGCGAACAGCGGCCAGGTGAAGGCGACGAGCCCGACCATCGATGTCGCGAGGATGGCCAGGAGCGAGCGCTTCCCGATGCTGACGGCCGGGGTCATCCGACTGCTCCGCCGCTGATCGGCGCGTGCGAGCGCAGGATGAGCGGCCCGATGGTGGCGATCACGTCGGAGACGGTGAGCCATGGATGCGGTGCGAGCACCTTGGCCACCTGCGGAGCGAACATCGGCGAGGCCACGACGACGTCGGCAGTTGCGCCGTCGGCGACGATCTCGCCCTCGGCGATCACGATGACGCGCGTGGCCACCTCGGCTGCGAGCTCGACATCGTGAGTGGCGAGCAGGACGCCGTGACCGGCATGGGCGAGCTCGCTCAGCACGGCAGCCAGGCGAATCTTGGTCGGGTAGTCCAGGCCGCGCGTGGGCTCATCGAGCAGCAGCAGCGGCGGGCGTGCCGCCAGCACGACGGCGAGCGCGAGCAGCAGCCGTTGTCCCTCGGACAGGTCGCGCGGATGGGTGCTGTCGTGGATCTCCGGCGCGAGCAGTGCGAGCAGTGCGCGAGTGGTTCCTGCCTCGACCTGTGCGTCGCGATCTGCAGTCCGGCACTCGTCGGCGACGGTCGTGGCCTCCAGCAGGTCGCCGGGCACCTGGGGGACCAGGCCCACGGAGTGCAGCAGCTCGGCGCCCTTGAGGCTGCTGGCGTCCTTGCCGTTGGTGCGGATGCTCCCGGATGTGCCGGTGTGCAGGCCGACCATCGCGTTGAGCAGGGTGGACTTGCCGGCGCCGTTGCGTCCCATGAGCGCGACCACCTCGCCGCGATGCACCGCCATCGTCACCGCGCGCAGCGCCGAGTGCGCGCCGTAGCGGACCGTGAGGTCGGTGGCCTGCACGAGGATGTCATCGGCGTCGTGCTCGCGTGCCACGCGCAGTGGCGGGGGCTGCCCGACCAGCAGGGCGCGCAGGGGCGCGGCAGCTCGTCGCGCATCCCGAACCGACAACGGCAGCGGCGTCCATCCGGCGATTCGACCGAGCTCGACCACAGGCGGGGCGATCGGCGCCTTGCGCATGACCTCCTGCGGCGTGCCGATCAGCAGCTCCTTCGCATCACCGGGAACGACGACGATGCGATCGGCGTACTGCACCACCCGCTCGAGCCGATGCTCGGCCATCACCACGGTGATGCCGAGGTCGTGCACGAGCCGCTGAAGCGCCGCGAGGATCTCCTCGGCGGCTCCTGGGTCCAGGGCCGAGGTCGGCTCGTCGAGCACCAGCGCCCTGGGATGCGCCGCGAGCACCGCGCCGATCGCCACGCGCTGCTGCTGGCCTGCCGAGAGCGTGAGCAGGGGGCGGTTGCGGATGCCGGCCAAGCCGAGCAGGTCGAGGGTCTCCTCCACGCGCCGACGCATGACGTCCGGCGCCAGGCCCAGGCACTCCATGCCGAAGGCGAGCTCCTCCTCCACAGTGTCCGCCACGAAGCCGCTGGCCGGATCCTGTGGCACCACGCCCACGAGGTCGGCGAGCTCGCGAGGGGGATGGGTGCGCGTGTCACGGCCATCGACGAGCACCCGGCCCTGCAGGGTGCCGCCGGTGAAGTGCGGCACGAGCCCGTTGATCGCCTGCAGCAGGCTGCTCTTGCCGCTTCCGGTGCGCCCGACCACGAGCACGAGCTCGCCTTCGAGCAGCTCCAGGTTCACATCGCGCAGCACGGGGGCGGGCTGGCCGGGGTAGGTGATGCTCACGTGCTCGAAGCGGATCATGCGGCGACACCCAGCTCGGGCATCCGATGAGCAGGCCGCTGCTCGAACATCCTCGGCACTGCTGGTGCGGTGATCGCCGGAGTGAGGGCCAGGAGCAGGCCCAGCACCGCCAGTGCGGGCAGGGCAGGCCAGGTGGGCGGGTCGACGAGGGTCTCCAAGCCCGCTGGTGCCCACCAGGCGGCGCTGACGAAGCAGGCGGCAACGGCCAGCCCCGCTCCGCTGACCGCCCACTCCGGCGCCCACCAGGGGTCGGGGCGGTAGCGGGTGCGCACGGCATTGCGCGCCGACCAGGTGATGGCCAGCAGGCTGGATCCGAGCCCGGCCGCGAGCATCGGTGCGCTGAGGAACCACGGAGTGCCTGCCGAGACCAGCCCGTAGGTGCCGATGCAGGCCGCGATGAGCCCGATGGTGAGCAGGCTCGCGTTCACCCGCCGCTGGCGGATGCTCATCGGGCCTCGCCGTCCGTAGCCACGCGAGTCCATCGCCGCCGCAAGGGTGACCGAGCGCTCCAGCGCTCCCTCCAGCACAGGCATCGCCGCTCCCGCGATCGCCCGTGGCCCGCGCGTGGCCCTGCCGCGCAGATGTCGGGCGGACTGCACGCGCAGTACGTCGCTGATGAGCTGCGGGGTGAAGGTCAGGGCGACCACGACGCTCACGCCGATCTCGTACAGCGCGGCCGGCACGGACTTCAGCAGCCGACTGGGCGATGCCAGGGAGTTCGCGGCGCCTACGCACATGATGATGGTCGCCAGGCGCAGGCCGTCGTAGAGGGCGAGCAGCAGGCTCTCGAGCATCACCGGGCCGCCGAGCCGGACTCCGGCCATCCAGTCGGGCAGGTCGATGCCGGGCAGGGTGAACAGCCTGGTGGTGCCGATGGCCGCGCCGAAGACCAGCTGCACGAGCACCCGCACGATGATGATCGCGACGCCGAGCTTTGCGAAGAACATGAAGGAGCGCGCCCATGGCGCCTCGGGCTTTCGTGCGCTCACGACGGTGCCGGCCACCGCGATGACGAGCACGAGCAGCAGGGGATTGAGCGTGCGACTGGCCGCTGTGGCAAGACCCAGGGCCCAGACCCACCAGGCCCCCGGGTGGAGCCAGCGAGCTGAGCCCCTGGAGCCGAGGTGGAGGGCTGGTCTCACCTTCGCCTCCTCCGCAGCTGCCAGGCCACGATCGCCAGGACACCGAGCGCGCCGAGGCCAATGATGACGGGAACGGCGCTGCTCTGCTCCTGGGGTGCCGGAGCCTGGACTGCCGGAGCGTCCGTAGCGGGCTCGGCCTGGGTCTGGTCGACCACCTCGGCGCATTCCCGGGCCGGATATCCGGCGATGCCGCAGACGAGCCCCTCGCCGACGCGTACCGGGCCGGCGCTTCTCAGCACGTCATAGCCGCTGGCGTCGAGAGGTGTCACGGTGCAGTACGTCTTCATCGGGCCGGGCGCCTCGCCAGGTGGGGCGTCACCGGCCGAGCCCGGGTCGACCACGAGGGCCACGCGCTTGCTGCCTTCGACCGGGGCCGTGGTCGCGCAGATCTCCTCGAAGGCGGCCACCGGATCGATGCCCGGCGCATTC
>Ga0172380_10007386_pt1 | contig 12367 bp, 11 predicted proteins | sample Leawe162metaG_FD_119747 | JGI IMG/M metagenome (GOLD analysis project Ga0172380, IMG submission 119747) | Leachate microbial communities from a municipal landfill in Southern Ontario, Canada - Leachate well 162 metaG | ecosystem: Engineered > Solid waste > Landfill > Unclassified | place...
AATTCGCACCCATAACCCCACTAGCACGCTTCTGACTGACCGTCGGTTCAACGCCACCGCTAAGTGCAAAAACCGCCAAACGCTTCGCGAATACAGATGATTCTGCATTGAGGCGACTCACGGCAACCTCAGCTCGATTACCAAGTTCTGCCATGAAGTGCTGGAATGCACTATGTGTTTGACCGGTTGGAATTTCTGTCCATTTCATTGTCATACCCTTCCACTGTTGGCTCCTTGAAGTTATCTCAGAGCGACCTGTGTTCGGACTTACGATTCCGATAATACGGCTACCTCATATGAGGCGAGCGGTTTACCCCGTTTTTAACGGGACAAAACGCTCACCTCATATTTCTAAACCATAATTTAAAAGGACTAATGATATAATTTTATTATATCACCTTCAATATAGTTTGTCAATATCGCAATCGGCAGATTTTAAAATAAGAAGAAATATCTTTTACTATTTCTTCCAGAAATTCTTTTGAGAATGGTTTTATTTTTTCGAACTCCGGATCAATTGTTTTTTCCGGTCTGAAATTCTGCAAATAATATTTTACATTCGGCCCACCTATCCATTTGGCAATCTCCAAAAAATCTTTCTTGTTGTGAATTGTGTCCACTACGGTTGTCCTAAACTCAAAATCAATTTTATCTTTTTTCAAAAATTCCACACTATCTTTTATGTTTTGAATATCTACTCCCTCCCCCAAAATTTTTTTATATATTTGACCGTCAGCAGGGGCTTTTATATCCATTGCTACATAATCTATTAATTTTTTATTAACCAATTCTTTCAACATTTCCGGATTTGAACCGTTAGTATCAAGCTTCACAGAAAAGCCCAATTTCTTTATTTTTTCAACAAAAGCTAGCAATTCTTTATTTACTGTTGGCTCTCCCCCACAAAGCACAACTCCTTCTAAAAGTCCTTGCCTCTCTTTTAAAAAATCAAAAAATTCTTTTTCGGCAATCTTGGGTTGTTTTATAATTTTTTCAGGCAAAACAAGTTCTCCGGAATAACACCAAGGACATCTAAAATTACAAACAGACAAAAAAACCGTACAGGCAATTTTGCCCGGATAATCAATAAGAGTCATTTTTTGCAATCCACCTATAATCATAAAATTATTGGGCTAAAAAACTCCTTCTAAAAAGGAGTTTTTTAATTTATGCTGGGACTTCTTCTGAGACCTTTTCCGAAACATTTTCAGAAACCTTTTCTAAAATCTCTTTTACTGCTTCTTCAGGACAGAGAAACTCCTTTCTTTCCCTATATTCTTCTTGCTTTCCCTTGTGCCATTGCTGTACGGGTCTTATGTAGCCGACGACTCTTGAATAAACCTCGCAAGGTTGTTTTATAGTACATTGAGGACATTCAAAATGTTCACCGGAAATATAACCGTGTGTCGGACAAATTGAAAATGTCGGAGTCAACGTAATATACGGTAAACTGTATTTTTCAAATATTTTTCTAACTAAATTTTTAGCCATTTGCGGGTCTGAAATTTTTTCGCCCAAAAATATATGCAAAACAGTTCCACCGGTATATTTCGCCTGCAAATCATTTTGAAGCTCAAGTGCTTGGAACACGTCATCTGTAAAACCAACCGGCAATTGACTTGAGTTTGTGTAATAAGGAACTTCTTTTGTTCCGGCCGTAAGAATTTCCGGATATTTTTCTTTATCAGTTCTGGCTTGCCTATAACTTGTCCCTTCTCCTGGTGTTGCTTCTAAATTATATAAATTTCCGGTTTCCTCCTGAAATTTTATCATTTTATCTCTCATAAAATCCAAAACCTCAACTGCAAACTTTCTGCCCTTTGGAGTTGTGATATCTTCTTCCAAAAAATTAAGCAACGACTCGTTCATTCCCATAATACCAATGGTTGCAAAATGGTTTCCAAAGTAAGAATTTCTTAATGTTTTTACATCTTTTAGATAATGTCTGGAATAAGGATAAAGTCCTTTTTCCATAAAATCGTCCAATGCTTTTCTTTTGATTTCCAAACTTTCTTTGGCTAAATCCATTAAATGACCGAGCTTATTTAAAAATTCTGTTTTTGTTTTTGACGTATATCCGATTCTTGGCAAATTAATTGTGACCACTCCGATTGAGCCGGTTTTTGGAGAAGAGCCGAACAACCCGCCTCCTCTTTTATATAACTCTCTATTATCTAATCTAAGTCGGCAACACATTGACCTTGCATCATCGGGACTCATATCCGACTGTATAAAATTAGAGAAATAATTAATTCCATATTTTGCCGTTGCTTCCCACATTGCCGACAAATTTGGATTATCCCATTCAAAATCTTTACCAACTGAAACAGTTGGAATTGGAAAAGTAAATGGTCTACCGGATGCATCTCCTTCCATTAAACCTTCATAAAATGCCTTTATAAACATATCCATTTCCGGCTGGAATTCACCATAAACTTCATTTTGAGGTTGCCCACCAACAATTACCGGCTGTTTTGCCAAATGTGCAGGTGGTTTAATATCTAAAGAAACATTTAAAAATGGCGTTTGAAAACCAACCCTTGTTGGCACCATGCAGTTGTATAAAAATTCCTGCATTGCCTGTTTTACCTGTTTGTAATTTAAATTATCGTATCTGATGAATGGAGCTAAAAGTGTATCAAAATTAGAAACAGCATTTGCTCCGGCTGTTTCTCCTTGTAAAGTAAATAAAACATTTACCAATTGACCCAGTGCAGTTCTGAAATGCTTTGGAGCTTTGGCCTCTAATTTTCCATTAACTCCACCGAATCCCTTCATTAAAAAATCATACAAATCCCAACCGGCACAATAGGGAGCTAATAATTCTAAATTATGAATATGAAAATCCTCGCTGGCCGCCGCATCTCTTATTTCTTTTGGATATATTTTATTTAACCAATATTTTTTTGAAATATAAGAACCGACATATTGATTAAGACCTTGTAAAGAAAAAGTCATATTGGCATTTTCTTTTACCTGCCAATCAATTTCCGCCAAATAACTGTCAATTTTTTCCGACGACTCATCGCTTACCTTTGATGCCTCACGGATTGTTCTTCTTTGTTCTCTATATAAAATATATGCTTTAGCGGTTTCAGCTAAGTCCTCCAACATTAATGCCTCTTCAACTATATCCTGAATTTGCTCAATGGTCGGAATTTCTTCTTTTTTAAATCTGCGATTTAATAAACTTATAACTTTATCTGAAACTTTTTTGGAAACTTCTCCATCGCCCTGATTTGATGCAACAACAGCCTTATGAACCGCCTCTTCAATTTTTTCTTGCGAAAAATCAACTATTCTGCCGTCTCTTTTCTGAATTTTTATAATATGATTTTTTGTTTTTTCCATAATTGTTTTGATTTTTAGCGATAAAAAAATGGGCTAAGCCCTTGGGTTCATTAATGTATTTTACTCCACTAAAAAAACAGGGTCAAGCCCTGCTTCAAGCACAAAACCTGTGGAAAACTTTTTAAAACTTGGTTGCTATGACCGTAATCTTAATTTCACCCTTTTTAAGGGTGTTATCTTTTATGGCTCCGAAAATTATTTGAGCTTTTGAGTCAACATTTTTAGTAATAACTTTTGCCGCATCCTGAATTTCGTTTAAAGTTACATCTTGCCCCGAGGCGTTGAACAAGACACCTTTTGCTCCCTTAATAGAAAAATCCAATAGGGGAGAATTAATTGCTTTTGTCGCCGCGTCTATGGCACGATTTTCACCTTGAGCTTTGCCCACTCCAAAAAGTGCCTGACCGGAATTTTTCATGATTGACAACAAAGAAGAAAAATCAATATTTATAATTCCCGGAACCAAAATTAAATCAGTTATACTCTGCACCGCCTCCTTCAAAACTTCGTCACAGATTAAAAAGGCATTTGACACGGTTGTCGTTTCATCAATTATATTTAAAAGTTTATCATTAGAAATAACTATCAGAGAATCAACTTTATCTTTTAATTTTTGCAAAGCGTTTTCTGCGACTTTTTTTCTTTGTTCGCCCTCAAAAGAAAAAGGAGTTGTTACTATTGCAATGGTTAAAATACCGAGACCTTTTGAAATTTCAGCGATCACGGAAGAAGCACCGGAGCCGGTTCCGCCTCCAAAACCGCAGGTAATAAAAACCATATCAGAGCCCTTCAAACTTTCTGAAATTTCTTCGCTTGATTCTTCTGCAGCTCTTTTCCCCAACGTAACATCCATTCCTGTTCCGAGACCTTTTGTTACGTCTTTGCCGATGAGAATTTTTTTATTTGCTTTACAAAAATGGAGAGCTTGAGTATCAGTATTTACGGCGATTAATTCTACTCCTGCAATTTTAAATTTTTCCTTATCACTTAAACAAGCCATTCGGGAAACCGTATTAGAACCGGACCCTCCAACTCCAATCACTTTAATTTGCGGGTTCATATTTTTTTTACCTACGGGATAAAAACTCTAAACATTTTTCTGAGCTTTTTGAGCCAATCCCTTAGTAATCCCAGTATACCTCCTTTTTCTCCTCCGTCAATATCTATGCCACCCAAAACTAAACCCGTGATTGTGGCTAATGACGGATCATCGTCAATGCCCACAATTCCTTTTGGACTTCCTATGCTACAAGGAAGTTTTAATTGTTGTTTTGCTAATTCTTTTATTTTTGATAGTTTTGCACCACCACCGGACAAAACGATTCCTCCCGGCAATAATTCCTGACGTCCTATTTTTTTTAATTCTTTTTGTATTAAATCAAAAATTTCTGATACTCTCGGTTCAATAATATCTACTAAGTTTTTCTTTGTAAAAGATATTTCTGAATTCTTGTCGGTAATCTCTATTTTTTTTATTTGCTGATCTTTTTTCTCCGCACCTATGTGAATAGGTTTATCCGTTTTATTAAAAATACAGGTACCATGTTGTTTTTTAATTGATTCAGCTATACTAACTTCAGTACACAAACCGATAGCAATATCGTGTGTTATATTTGCCGAACCAATAGGAAAAACTGTAAAATGAATTAAATCACCCTCTTCAAAAACTGCTAAACTGGTTGTGGCGGCTCCCATATCAATTAAAGCAACGCCTAATTCTTTTTGCTGTGGAGTCAACACCGCATCAGCGGCGGCCAACGGAGAAGTTATGATATCATCAATTTGTAATTTTGAATTTAAAACCGCCTGAGTTAAATTTATAAAATCCGATTGAAAATAACAAAGTAATAAAACTTTTGCTTCCAATCTAGTACCGATTAAACCCAATGGTTGTTTTATTCCTTTTTGATCATCTATAATAAATTCTTTCGGAAAAACATCCAAAACATCTTCATTGGAAGGAATATTGATGGCTTTAGTTGCTTGTAATACTCTGTCTATATCTTCCTGAGAAATTACTCTGTTGGCTCTGGATACAGAAATTATGCCGTCGGAAGGAGTGACATAAAGACGACTTCCTCCAAGATTTACAGAAACAGAATTAATTCTTCTGCCCAAATCTTTTTCAACATCTGATATTAGTGAACGAATATTTTTTGAGGTCTCTTCAACATTAACAACAGCTCCTTTTCTTAAACCAAAAGAAGGCATTTGAGCATAATGCAAAACCTCTAATTCTTTTCCCCTTTTTTGGGCAACCAAAATCTTTATTGTGTTTGTCCCAATATCTAACCCTGCAACAATTTGACCCTTAGCCATAAAAATAAATTATATAATAGATAAATATTTTTCTTGTTTCCTCTCCATTTCTTCTGCTTCTTTCGTCGTTTTTTCGTGGTCGTATCCTAAAATATGTAAAATACCATGTATCAACATTTTTGCTAATTCATCCCCATTTTCTTTAACAATTTCCGGACAGATAACAATTTCCGCCGTATCTGATTCAAAATCTAAACTTTTGCCAAAAGATAGAACATCTGTTGGTTTGTTCTTTTTTCTATACTTTTGATTTAACTTTTTTATCTCGTCCGAACTAACAAAAGCAATAGATATGTTTTCTATTTCTCTATTTTCGCCTTTTAATACTTTTTTTGCAACCCCTGTCAAAAACTTTTTATCCACAGGGAAATTAGTCAGATTATTTATCTCTATCATTCTCCTATTTTACACCATTTTCCAAAATACAACAAAAAAGCCGAGAAAATATTTTCTCGGTTTTTTTGTTTCTAATTTTTTAGTTTTTTATTTGGATAATAATTCTTTTATAATTTTACTTATTTCTGAATTGTCGGCTTTGCCTTTTACTTTGGGCATTAAATCGGCCATCACTTTTCCTATATCCTTAATTTCTCTTGCTCCTACTTTATTTATTGATTCTTCAATTATTTTTTTTAATTCGTCAGCCGGTATTTGCTCCGGTAAATATTTTTGTAAAATTTCTATTTCTTTTGTTTCCTTCTCCACCAATTCCGTCCTGTTGCCTTGTTTATATAAAACAATAGCGTCTTTTCTTTTTTTGATTTCAGACATCAAAACATTTATTATTTCTTCGTCAGTCAATTCCGATTCTTTTATAAGTTCTTCTTCTTTTAAATCCGGCTTTTCTTTTGTCAGTTTAAATCTCTTTTCTTTTTCTTTAGAAATAGACGATGCCAGAACCATACGCAAAGTGCCGAGAGTAAATTCATCTCCCGACTTTAAAGACTCTTTAGCATCACCTTGAATTCTTTTTTTTATCTCCATGAATTAGTACGACCGACTTCTTTCGGCTTTTCTAATTTTTCTAAACGCTTTTTTTCAGCTCTTAATTCAACTCTTCTTAGGGCTGATCTTTTTTTAGCCAAAGCTGATTTTGCTCTTTTTCTGTATTGTTTACCTCTTACTTCAAGTAACACTCCTGATTGACGAACCGTTTTAGTAAAACGGTGAACTAAACTTTGAGAGCTTTCTCTTTCTTTTCTTTTTACTTCTAGTGGCATATTATTTTTTTATTTTAATTTTCATTTCTTTTACGACCTTATCAAGTTTTATTTCCTTTTGAGAACCGGTCTCCATATCTCTTAAGGTAATAAAATCTTCTAACGCTTCTTTTTGACCAAAAATTAAAACCCATCTTATTCCCATTTTATTGGCTGTTCTCAATTGCGTTCTTAGCGAATCCTTTGAAAATGATTCGGCCACCGGAATTTTTGCATCTCTGAATTCTTCAAAAAGTTTTAATCCTTTTCTTTTGGCTAACTGTCCCAACTGAGCTAAAAATATTTCCGGCTCAACTACTTTTGCAGTTTTTACTTCTCTGGCTTTCATTAAACTCATAATTCTTTCTATTCCTCCGGCTGACCCACAGGCAGGAGTTTCTCTGCCCCCCATTATTTTAGATAGATTATCGTACCTTCCTCCACCCAATAAAGATCCTTGGGCTTTTCCGTCTTCGCTGTTTTCCACAATTTCAAAAACTGTTTTTGTGTAATAATCCAATCCTCTAACTAAATAGGGGTTTAAAGTATAGGGCAATTCCAATTCGTCTAAAAATTCCAATACTTGTTTAAAGTGACTGTGGCAATTTTCACAAAGGTGATCAATTATTTGAGGAGCACCTGCTTTTACTCTTTGACATTTTTCTTCTTTACAATCCAAAATTCTTAAGGGATTTTCTTTTAGTCGTCTTTGACAATCAGGACATAAAGAAGATTTTTTTGATCTGAAATAACTTGCCAAAATCTTTTTGAAATAAGGTCTACATTCAGAATCACCAATACTGTTTACTTCAATGGTTGTGTTTTTAAAAGAAAGTTCTTTTAAAATATCATAACTCATTTGTATAATTTGTCCATCAATGGACGGATTCTGTTCTCCTAAAATTTCAAAACCAAATTGATGGAATTGCCTGAAACGTCCGGCCTGCGGTCTTTCATGACGAAAGAAAGGACCCAAATACCAAAGCTTAACCGGTTGGGGAAGATTATGCATTCCATGTTCAATGTAACTTCTCATCACGGGAGCTGTGCCTTCCGGTCTCAAGGAGACCAAATCGCCCCCCTTTGTTTTAAAAGTATATGTTTCTTTTTCTACGATATCAGTTGTTTCTCCCACTGCCTTATAAAAAACATCTGCAAACTCTAAAATTGGGGTCTCTATTTTAGAAAACCCATAATAGTTAGCAATGCTTTCAACCGCCTTATTAACTTTTTGAAAGTAGGGCTGGTCTTCCGGCAGAATATCGTGCATTCCCGTTACGCTTTGAATTTTTATTTTATTTGTCATCAGATTTTAATAACTTGGAACAGCGATTTTGGATAATGACGCTATTGGTAAAACTCTTAAAAATACTTTACCGATAATGTTTTTTACAGGCACTGGTCCCCATGCTCTTGAATCATAAGAAAATTCTCTGTTGTCTCCCAGCACAAAATACTCATCTACGCCTAAAGGAATCGTCAATGTTCCAATAGTTCCCGATGGATTTGGAAGATATTTCTCGTCTAAAATTTGCTGATTGCCATCTTTGTATATTGTTACTTTTCCTTCCTTTATTTCCACTGTCTCACCCGGCAATCCGATAACTCTTTTTATAAATTTTTGAGTTGTATCTTTCGGATATTTAAAAACAACGACATCTCCTCTCTGGGGATTTGCAAATCTGTAAGAAATTTCGTCAACAATTAAATAGTCACCCGATTGAAAATTAGGTATCATTGATTCTCCTTTCACAATAAACGGCTGGAACAAAAAATAACGAATAGGTAATACTATTACCGATGCGATAATAAATATTTTTAGAACCTCCCAAGCAAATGGTAGATACTTTTTAATTATGCTTATTTTTGGATTTGTTTCTGTGATTTGTTCCATTTTTTTAAAACTTTAGTTATTGATTTTTATAAATTGGCTTCATTTTAACATATTTTAAAGTTATTGCAAGACCCTCTCAATAAATAAAAAAGGGGGCCATGATACAAAGATCACGGCCCATAGAGACAAAAGGAGGGGGTCAACGAACAAAGGTCAACGAACACAACAGCGACGGTTGCGCTGAGGACGATGAGTCGAGCAATGCGTCTTGATTGCTCTCTTCCTGATACGACCTTCGCTTCGGCGTTTTTTCAGGAAACTACGCACCACCATGGGATGAATTCCCAAACCAAACTTCTGTCTGAAAAGACGAGAGATGTCTTCGAGGGCATCTTCGTTGATCTTGCTCCCATTGGCTCGCAAGAGAAGAAAATGCCTTTGAGGAGTGCTCAATCGGCGATGCGTGTGAAAAACCGTCTTCGACATGACGAGATCCTTCCATACATGTGTGAAGTCCCCACAAAAACAAAGCGCCTATTCTCTATCCGGCGACAACACACGAATCTAGTTTGGCAGTATGCACCTCCTTTTGTTTAGAACACACTAAAAGAAATGTACTAATTAAAATTATATACCCATTGAAAAATAATGTCAAAAAGAGTAAATTAGATAAATATGATAACTATAATAATTGGCCTCGGTAATCCAGGGACAAAATTTAAAGAAACACGTCATAATGTTGGGTTTATGGTTTTAGATAAATTTGCGGAAAAAAACAACTTTCCGGATTTTAATTTACAAAAAAAATATAGTACCTTAATTTCAGAAAATATTGTTGAAGATGATAAAATTATTTTAGTCAAACCACAAACATTTATGAATGAATCGGGTAAAACAGCTAAAGAACTTTTAAAAGATAATAGATCAGAGGAAACCAATTTAATTGTTATACATGATGATATTGATTTGGCAGTTGGAAAAATAAAAATAGTAAAAGAACGAGGTTCGGCCGGACATAAGGGAGTAGAAAGTATAATTAATAATATTGGAAACGATGGACTCATAAGATTTAGAATTGGTATCGCCGGACCCGCCTCCGCCGAGGCTTCGGCGGGCAAAGCAAAAAGAACCAAAGCAATGAGTATTGTATTAAAAAAATTCAGCAAGACAGAACAGAAAATAATTGACGAGACCATAAATAGAACAGCTCAAGCCATCAATTTGTTTATCAAAGAGGGTCTCGAAAAAACAATGGGCGAATATAACCGCTAAATTAAAAAAACATTTTTTACATAAAAAAAGGCGACTGAAACATTTCAGTCGCTTATAATTATTCAAAATATTTTTTGGGATTTTGCGTAATTCACCCAATCCTCATAACCCTTTTTATAAGAATCTCTTTCTTTTTCTGCTTTTGATAGCTCCTGCTCTGTTTTTGATAGTTCTTGCTTAATCCTTGTTATTTCTTGACCTAGTTTATAAAATTTATCTTTATAATAAGATAAATCTGTATCTCTTTCGGTTTGTGCCAATACAAGATCTGCCCTTGTTTTTTCATGCCTTGCTCTTTCAAGATATAATGGATTTTGTGTCGGATCGATTTCTTTACCATTAATATCACTGATATAAATTCCTTGATTCTCAAGATAATCCCGAGCAGTTTGGTTTTCTCTCCTCAAGCCAAAGTTTTTTATTCTCAATGTTCTGTTCTCTTCAATTATATTGGTGAGCGTTTTATCTCCTATAGATAAGGTGCCCTCATTCCAAATTAATTGAACCCTTAAGGTCTTGTTTTCTTTTATAATATCCTCTGAAGTATCTCTGGGATACTTCATCCTTTCTTTAACTAGTTTATCTCTTTCTTTGACAATTATTTCATATTCTTTGTTAAGGTTGTCAAGGATTTTTTGGACTTCTTCAGCTCTTTCTTCAAAATCGCGAGCCCTTATCGCAAGCTGGGCAAGTTCTTCTCTTTGCTTTTGGTCTTGAGAAGATTCGTAATTAGAATAACTTATAAAAGAGAAAAACCCTATCAACGCAATTGAAATCAAACCGCCAACCAACACGATTTTTCTGCGTAGAGACATCGCCGTACTCCTTGTTAAAGAACCAAGAAAATAACCGACTTTTATATTATAGTAAAAGACATAAAATTGCAAATAAGCTCATCTATTGTTATAGTTAAAAATAGATTTCAAATATATATCATTTAATAATATAGAAAATATGAAAGATTTAGTAATAGTGGAAAGTCCTACAAAAGCAAAAACTATAAGTCGCTTTTTAGATAAAGATTACCATGTCTTGGCAAGTTTTGGCCATGTCAGGGATTTACCAAAAAGCCGATTAGGAGTGGATGTTGATAAAAACTTTGAACCGGAATATATTGTGCCAACAAAGGCCAAAAAATTATTATCTCAATTAAAAAAAGAGTCAGCTAAAGCAGAAAATACTATTTTGGCGACTGATGAAGACCGTGAAGGAGAAGCCATCGCATGGCATTTGAAAGAAGCGTTAAAATTAAAAAATCCTCAAAGAATTGTTTTTCATGAAATTACAAAAACAGCTATTGAGGGAGCTCTAAAAAATCCCAGAAAAATTGATATGAACATGGTTGATGCCCAACAGGCCAGAAGGGTTTTGGACAGAATTGTAGGATATAAACTTTCACCCTTTTTATGGAAAAAAATAGCAAGAGGATTGTCGGCCGGCAGAGTGCAATCAGTGGCCGTCAGATTAGTTGTTGAAAAAGAAAGGGAAATTGAAAAGTTTGTTGCCCAAGAATATTGGCAGATAGAAGCACTTCTTAAAAAGAACTCCGACGAATTTTCTGCCACGCTGATCAAAAAAGATGGAAAAACTATTGATAAATTAGAAATTAAAAATAAAAATGAGGCAGATAAAATTATAAATGAGCTAGAGCAGACAGAATATATAGTTGAAAATATTGATAAAAAAGAGGAAAAAAGAAATCCTTTTCGTCCTTTTACCACAAGTACATTACAACAAGCCGCTTGGCAAAAATTTAATTTTCCGGCAAAAATGACGATGCAAACAGCTCAACGACTTTATGAAGAAGGACACATCACCTATCATAGGACAGACTCCCTTAATCTTTCCGAGACCTCTTTGTTCGCTGCCAAAAAATTTATTGAAGAATCTTTTGGCAAAAATTATTGGTTAGGTTTTAAAAAATATAAAGCAAAAGGCAATGCCCAAGAAGCTCACGAAGCAATAAGGCCAACCTATGCCGACAGAACCCCCGAGTCATTAAAAGACATAGACCCAAGACAATTAAAACTTTATACTTTAATTTGGCAAAGATTTATCGCCTGCCAAATGGCACCGGCTATTTTTGACTCCATTTCTGCTGATATTAAAGCAAGCAATTATACTTTTAGAGCCAACGGCCAAACTTTAAAATTTGACGGTTTTCTAAAAATTTACCCAACGAAGTTTGAAGAAAAAACTTTACCCGATTTAAAAAAAGACGAACAATTAAATCTTGTAAAATTAGAACACTCCCAACACTTTACGGAACCACCGGCAAGATACAATGAGGCGAGCTTGATCAAGGCTCTTGAAAAACATGGCATCGGCAGACCTTCAACCTATGCTCCAACTTTAACTACCATACAGACTAGAAATTACATTGAAAAAAATG
>Ga0172380_10007387_pt1 | contig 12367 bp, 11 predicted proteins | sample Leawe162metaG_FD_119747 | JGI IMG/M metagenome (GOLD analysis project Ga0172380, IMG submission 119747) | Leachate microbial communities from a municipal landfill in Southern Ontario, Canada - Leachate well 162 metaG | ecosystem: Engineered > Solid waste > Landfill > Unclassified | place...
CCTCTTCGTCTGGAAGAACCAAGCCAGGACCCACACACACATCAACTGTCGCGTCGCAGTATTCTATGGAGCAGTTTTGGTCCGTGGGCAGGCACATGCCCGCAGCCTCACAGTCGGTAATATCAGGCCCACACTGTGCGTACACATCTGAGCTCTGCTTCTGCACCCAGGAGTGGTAATACACCTCGGTGCACTCCTCGTCTTCGCATGCCGAGAAACAGCTGTGTGTGGCGGGGTCACATATACCCTCGTATTCAACAATATAATCGTTTGCAACAATGAACCTATAAAAGGAAGCGGCAATAGCCAGGACGCACAGCGGTACCAGAATGTAGGCCAGAGGGTGCTTGAGGAAGGACATCGTGGTGGTGGCGAGAATCCGGTATCGAAGGATACGTCGGTTCTTCGCAGTATATCAGGTAGCTATGTACAAATGCCGCAGCGTGTAGATAAGTCCTATGAGATAAGGAGCAGATAGGTTCCAACACCTGTAACCGCGATAGCGAGCCCCTTTTGCCAAAGATTCTTTATGTGTATCTTCTCTTCGATAATTTTTGGGAAGAAGATCGTAAGGAATATACCGATGGCAAGCGCGAAGAGCGGCTGGTAGGACTCAGCCAGAAGTACGAGTGCTATGGGAGCGAGGAGATACGCGAAGGAGAAGATGACGTTCCCGAGCATAAAGAGGCTCTCGTTAAGGACGTTAAGGGAGAGAATTGCTACAGAATTGTGGCGAACTGCCGCTATGAAGTGGCCACGGTATGAACGCACGAAGGCGAAGAGACCAATACCTATGATAGTGAGCATGAGGTGCTCCCAGAAGAGCGAGCGCACAACTTGCTCTTCGAGTGCAACTGCCTTAAAGATAACTGATCCGAGCGCCCAGCAGAACGAGGCTGCAAGCATGAAAAAGATGGTCTTCGTCCTGAGTTTGAACCCGCTTTCTGTGTCTATCTCGAACGCAACGATAGACGTTCCGAAGATAACGATTGCCATAGCGAGAATCTGGAGCGTGGTCAACGTCTCGCCGAGAATCAAATAGCCGAGGCCATAGGCAAACACCGGGACAAGTTGGTAGAAGACAATGGTGATTGATACTTCCTCGTCTTCAAGCGCCTTCAAGTAAAAGAACAGTACAAGCACGTTGAGGATACCAACCGTAGCGAGCACGAGGATATTCAGGGGACTCACTTGAAACGGTGTCGGATCAATCAAGAACAGTATCGGAAGAGCGAGTCCAGAAAGGAGCGCCGAACATATGAGGAGCGTGCCGACACCTCCTTCCTTGAAGTATTTTTCAAGCAACACCTTGTCGATATAGTTCGTGACGGCGTAGAGAAATGGGCCGATGAGGGCGATGAGGAACCAGGTCATAGTATGAAGTATATACCCTTACTGCCGCAGACTGACGTCGAACTTTTTAAGCAAGTAGGCCGGATAAAGTGCGAGTTTTGCTTTCCTGAGGTTATCAATCCCTAGGTCCTGCTGGATATTCATATGGGTGTAGCCGTGGTTGAGGAGGTCCTGCGCAACGATATGATCAAGGGCGGGATAGATACCGCGGTACGCTACGTTCGCCTTGCTAAAGAGTGCATTAGCGCAGGTGCCGGGCGGAAGGCTCACGACATGAAAGGCGATGAGCTTTCCATCCACCTTTATCCCGACAGCAGAGTATGAAAGTGACGCCGCAGAACTCAAGAAGCGTTCGTATGCGAATGCCTCGCTCGTCATGATGAATCCCTTGCTCTCATCCCATGACCTAAATAGTTCGGTTATTTCATGCTGCACATCTATGGATGCAACATCTAATGAGACTCGCTCGAAGTCTGGGTTTGAGTCCTTGAACTGCTTCAGAAGCTTCCTGTGAGACTTCAGGTCGTTAACCGAGTACTCGATATGCCGCTCTACATCGCAGACATAATCGAAGTGATCTCTCGACTCTTCAATAAGAAAAAGATTTGGATCGAGGCCAACGGCAGAAACTTCAGGAATAAGATGCAGGGCAGCTTTGTGATCTTCCGATGGAGAGTGCGCGAGTAATTCCTCGGCTGTTTCGTTAACTTCTTTGGTGCCGAGGAAGGCAAGGAACGGCTCCCCTGTTGTGTAGTCCGTAAACCGTACGACCAGATTGTCATTGAGCACCGATACTTCCATCTCCTCTTTAACGTCCCAGGACCAGAGGCTCGCAAACTCGAAGTCTGAGTACGGAGGAAATTGTGCTGTGTGGGCATCAATCTCTTCCCTATCGGCAAGTTCTAGTTTCTTGAATTCAGGAAAAAGAGGAAGCATGGAAACTATGAATCGAGGTGTTAGTCCCAGCCTTCAGAAGAGTAGACGGCTGCTACGAGCGCACACACGGGTTTTCCTGTACATGTAATGCCAGTTATTTCCTGGTGTATCTCTCCATACTCTTCAGGACGATACTGCGTCATACACGTCAGTGTCTCGGCGATAAGATTGTTCACCTCTTGCTCGCTGTGCCCTTCATGCTCGGTAAAAAGCCCTTTCTTTGAGCCATCCTTGGCGATCGTCCAACCAATACCTGCCCAGGCCTCCTTTCCTAACTCGTTCTGAACTTCCGAGGCGTATACGATATAGAGCTTGTGACCGAACTCGTCTGGAGGAGTCACGTACTTTGAGATTTCAATACTAGATCCTGGCGGAATGATAGAAGAAAGCCGGATGAGATTGTAATTAGCTATTCCGGCTTCGAAGAGCGCTGCATCAAATGCAGCAATCTTAGTATCTCCCGTCCCGGTGCCTTTGGTTATAGTTATGATTCTTTCCATAGCTATAAGTATAGCCTAGCTATAAAGTTTATATAATATCGCGAAAACAAACTGCTTTATTAGTTTATGCTATAGCAACTAGACATTTTTGGCTTTCTTAATTTTGCTTAACACGAGAAATACCCCGTCATCAATGCATCTATAGCCCCTACTCAGGTACAATAACCATTTCGTAGCCGATGTTGTCCGCCAGTTCCTTGTGTTCATGAAAGAATTTCAATGCAAGGTCTTCAGCGTCTTCCCTAGAGTTACTGGAATAATCTCTAGAAAGTGACGACTCGATTTGTACACCATATCTGATGGATATAGAATCCATCGAACCCACCGAGCTTAACGTTCTTCGTTCGACATAACTCCACAAACTCTATTGCACGTTCTAAGTCTAGCAGCCTCAATCCATTATCTTTTTTATAGTACGCATCTACGAATTCTTTTAGTTTACTCATACGAATTATTTGGCTACTCCAGCCTCAAAGAGTGCCGAATCGAGTGCCGCTATTTTGGTGTCCCCAGTGCTCTTGGTGGTCATGATGGTTCTTTCCATGATCGCCAGGCATAGTCTAGCAATAAAGTTAATTAACTTTCGGTTAAAGAACCTGGGTTTGATCTGTGTCCCGACGGCTTTTACGGAAGAATATTCCAGTCTTCTATCGTTTCCTCGAAAATCTTTTTCTTATACTCTAGATATCTTTCAACATTGATGAAGCTACAGAATATCCCTGCAGTCTTTGCCACTTCAAGCAGTTTTTCGTCCGTATGGAACTCCGGGGCCTCAACAAGCTCCAGATACATCCCTTTCTCGGAGCCGAGGTGAGGCAAGTAGGCGAATACCTTTTTCGTGCCGCCCAGATGTTCCAGGTCATATGGAGTAATAATCTCGAATCCAAGCTCACGAGAGGCTGTGAGCCAATTCTTTCGTGCAACTTCTATGTCGGATTTAGTTATCACAGATTCTGAATTCAAAGTGTCCCTTTAGCCTTACATGCTCTCTCTTTACAGACTCGTTTTTAAGGCGATTTATCGCAAATTATCTTGGTAAAGACCTAAACTTAATCTCCCTCAGTGAGATGCTTCCACTTAACCACTTGTGGAGCAGATTGGATTGCTTGATTGATAGCCTCAAATGATTGAGGAATCATGCTCAAATTCTCGTCAAGAATAATCAAATCCTTACTTTTAATTATCTCTATAAGCTTTGTAAGTATATTTTCGTATTCGCTCCTGAAATCAATCCTAAATGATAATGAGCTTACGCTATCTCCATCCATATAAAGTTCGACACAGTTCTTCTCCAGGTCGCCATAAAGTACTACGTCGCCACTCCATGACTTCCCCAGCGGAAGTATTTCACCGAATTCCGCGAATTCGCTTAAACTTCTCTTGTCTTTTTTCCACAAACTGTCGTCGTCGATAGCTCGCAATCCGTCCGTGTTGTCTTTTATGGCCTTTTCAAGCTCATTTAGATTAACTGAAGGAATAATCCTAAACGTGTATTGCCACAATGCCATAAATTACTTGATGAATAGCCAATAACCCGGCATTTTGCCGTCAAGGACCAGATCTAGGGTTGAACGATAACCAGCGTAGGGATATGAGACCCTCTCTGCGGGGACTTCTTTAAGTCCTACTTTTAGTGCAGCAAAATACCTATGATGCCCATCGACTATATATTTTACCCCACCCTCCTCGATGTACTTTATACTCTCCCGAACACCATTAACACGTACATCGTCAACAAACTTCTGCATCTCTTTTGCTGACTTATCCACATAATGAGTCGGACGGAGCTCTGTCAACCTTAGAGAGGTTACTCGTGCAACTACACTTCCAGATTTAGCTACATTCTCTGCCAATCTTGCAGACTTAGCGGCATCTGACGCAAACCCAACGACCGGGATCGCTCCTCCAAACGATAACCCTGCGCTTATGCCGTTACCCTGCAGGGAATACAGTACACCGTCTAAGAGTCCACACGATCCTCCGATTATTGTCGGATCAAAGCTGCAGAGAGCTAGTCCGTATTGAGCATTCTTCACTGGTTGGCTATTAACAATCGGATCAATCTTCGCCTTTCCTGCAGCACTCAGTTCTGATGCGCGAATATTCGCCAGGACGCTTTGATAAGCAGCCTTATCCTTAACGGCAGTTATTCCTTTTGCAATCTTCTCCAGCTCCTTGCTCGTAATGCTGCTCAATGACAAGCCTGCTTTAGCTATTTTTGCATTCAGTCCGGGACTGGTGAGCTTATCAAGCGGATTTTGCTTAGCTGCTGGCACAGCTGGTGCGCTCTTAAGCGACGTAACCTGCTGTTTTGTGCTTTGAGCGAGTGCCGTTACCTTAGGAGTCGGCACTGGTGCCTTCTTGGCCGTTGCCTTCTGGAGCGCAGCAGCAGCCTCATCCTGCTTCCTCTGTGCCTCTTGCACCTTCTTCAGATTTTTCGCTGCTTCTGCCTGCTTCTGCGCTTTCGCCTCTTTCGCAAGCTCAGCCTTGCTCTTCTTGGGTGGAGCTTTCTTCTTTTCAGCTTTCTTCTTCTTCGGTGGAGGCGGAGCTTTCTTCTTTTTTGCTTTCTTACTTTTCTTACTCTTTGCCTCTACCTTCGGAAGGTATTCCCAGATGCTCTCGGAGACAAGCGTAGAGAGATAGCTTATAGGTCCCGGGTCTACCGGAGCAATCTCGGGCACTATCGATGGCTCGTTCACCGCTGGTTCCGGGACTTGGGGTGTCGAGCTCGCACTCTCAGGCTCCATTACCTCGTTAGTAACTGTGGGAACGATGGGCGGCGCCTCTTGGGAGGCAATCCATGCTGCATCAAGGGCTGCTTCTTCTGCTACTTCAGCCTCACGTCGTGCTACGTGCGCCTCATTATCGTTCGCTATCGAGAGCAGCTCTGCACGTGCCCCTCGCGCAGACTCAAGGGCAAGTCGGGCTGTCTCAAGCCTTCTCAAGGTTTCCTCGGAAGCTTCAGTAACAGCTTCCAACTCAGCAATCTCTTGTTCCGCAGCCTCGATAGAAGGTTTCATCTGTTGGGCCGAATTGCGTGCGCTTGCGGCGATTGCCTTCGGAGACTGTCCTACGTTTACGTCCTCAGCGCTGTGTCCGGTCGGGTCTACTTTGTTGATTGGATCGTTACCTGCATACACATACTCGTTCTGGCTGATTGCATCAATGAGACTTCCGGCAAGCGGGTCCTTCTGGAGGAACCTTCCAATAGAAGGATCGTATGTTCGAGGACCGAGCAAATAAAGTCCCGCGGTGGATTCGTAGTAACCTGACGCGTAGTAGAAGTCAGTAAGGTTCGTATCAGTGGCATTCGGCCTGCCCCAGACGTCATAGCTAAAGCGAGTGACTACGTTCGATGCGCTATCCGTAAGCGCAATGACGCTTCCGTGAGGATCAAGTAGCACCGAATAGACTTCGCTATTCTTAACGATTGCCATGAGGTTGCCTTTGGGGTCGTAGATGTACTGGCGCAGCACGGTGCCCGATTCGTCCGTTACTCGCGTCGGATTCTTTCCCTCATACTGGTAGAGCTCAGTACCCGAGGGTGTAGTCTTTCCGATACGACGATTGAACGCATCGTACGTATAGGTGATGCGAGAGCCGTCAGGGAGTTCTATTTCTGAAACAGCATTTTTCTCCGTGTACTTGAAGGACGTAGTACCCTTTACGCTATCGCGTATTGCTGAAACGCTTCCATTCGTATCGTACTCATAACTTCGAGTACCCGCGCCTCCCTCGACTGAGACGAGACGATTTCCGTCGTATGTGTATCGAGACGTACCGTTCGCATCCGCACTTTCAGTGCGATTACCTCTATCATCGTACGCATACGAGGCCGATGCCGATCCAGAGACCCTAATAAGTTCTCCGTCCGCGTCGTACTCATAGGATTCGGTTGATCCGTTCTCGGTACGGCTGACCCAACGATTTATGTTTGCGGCAAGCGAGTACTCGACTTGTGCAAGCTTGGTGCCGGTACTTGAGAAGAATGATCGTCCAATAGGGCTATCTGTACGAGTGTTGTACTCGTATTTCGTTATTTCGCCTTTCTGGTTCTCTGTCTCTACGATGTTATCAAGCGCGTCTATGGTGTTCCATATCACGATGGAGCTTAGAGGGTCCGAAGGAGCGATAGATTCGGGAGCAACCTCAATGATAAGCTCGTCTGCAAGAGCACGTGCCATTCGCAGTCCTGCCCAAGCGATAATCGCTCGAACCGGTGCAGCGAGAAAGGAAACAACATTTTGAAGTACTTCTTCTGGAGCGGACACTGACTCAGAAGGAACTACTGCGGGCTCAGGTATGAGCGGCTCCGTTGGGGAAGATGCTTCAGTTGAGGACGCAGCTGGGGCAATAGCCTCTGTCGGGAGAGACGTTTCTGTTGAGGATGCAATAGGAGCTATAACTTCAATCGGCGGAGTCGATGACGCTGCCGGTGCAGCAATGCTCGGTGTCTCAATCGCAGTGGACTCAGCCGGTATCGCATCCCCAAGTGATACTGCGAAGGAGTCGAGGTTATTCCGCTCGTCATAGCCGAGGGATACGGTCTGAGCTAGTTCCTCTTCGTCTGCGTACGCGCGCGCAACGTACTGCGCGAGCCCAGAAAGGTGTATACCCGCAAGGAAGCGAGAGATACCGCTCACCGTCTCGGAAGCAGCCGGAACAACTACCTCCTTCCCGATAACGTTTCCGAGCTCGTCGTATTCGTACACGGTGTAGTCTCCTCCTGTATTCTCTTCTGCCGCAAGATTACCAAACTCATCGTACTCGAATGAGATTTCGCCCGAGGCGTCGGTGGCTCCTGTCAGATTTCCCTCCTCGTACCCTATAGCGGTCTGGCTTGAGGCGTCGTCACCTGCAAGAGCACGACCGAAGGATGAGAAGAAAGTACCAATGGATGCGATAGGATCGCTCCACGAGAATCGCGCCACCACCTGAGGCTTTTCGTTGTATATGCCAGTTAGATTGCCGTCCCCATCATAGGAATAGTAGGTAACCGCGCCGTCAGGAGACGTTATCTTAACGGGATCGCCCAAATCGTTATATTCTGCAGCAGTCTTGGCCCCGTGTGTGTCTACGGTCTCAACGATGTTCGCGTCTGCATCGAGCGCGACTTCGACTATCTCGCTTGTATTGAGTCCGAGTGCTACCTGTTCTGCGGCGATAACCGTCGCAGGGACTCCTGCACGCTTAGATGACGGAGTGCGCTTAGCAACCTTAGCTGCAGGCAGTACCGTGTCCACGGTGCTCGTTGCTTGGGTCGCCAGAGCAAAAGGAATGCCCGCTTCTACCGGAGCGGGTTCTAACGACGTCTCTTCAACTAGTTGAGCGGGAGTAAATACAGGAACCGGCTCGCCAGCACGGTACCGTGCAACTACGGGCGCGGGTTCATAACCGCTCGAGTTGTATGCTTGTTTGGCGTTTTCGACGCGCTCAACAGGGGCAGGATTGCTAAATGGAGGAAGTGGGGCGAGAACGAGCGCACCGATGATGGCTACGCCCAACGTCTTGGTAAAAACTGTGCCCAATGCCCGAGTGATGCGCGTGCGCATATTCGTGTTCTTAGTGATAACGGCAGAACCGCTGACCGAACGCGAATGAACAATGCCCTATGTCGGCACTATACTCCCGAGCATACGACTGTCAAGCACGGGATTATAGTTTGTGCGTGTAGCTGCCCCATTAGTTTGTTTTACCGTATCGGGAACTCCCCACCGATTTAGTTGACTAAAGCACTTGGGTACGATAAAGTACCCAAATGAACTGGAAGACAACAAGAGCTGAGCAGCTCGTACAAGCATTTCTATCGCTTAGGACTCGCGACGAGGTGCGAGCATATCTACGCGACCTCTTGACCGAGGCTGAGATAGACGATTTCGCGAAGCGTTTTGAGACCGCTCGCCTCCTATCATTGAAGACTTCTTATCCTTCCATACAAAAATCTACTGGATTCAGCACGACCACTATCGCTCGCGTCTCAAAGTGGTTGCAGACAGGAAAGGGCGGCTACTCGCTCGTCTTAAACCGTCTGCACCATACGCCTGATCTCGTGGAGAGAGGGATGTGTTAATACCTATACGAATCGTATAAGCCTATCCCCCTCTCACGCGAGAGGGGGTTCGCTTTTGCGCGCCATGTTCTTTAGAGGATGTACGTGATGAACAGAATTAGATTCAGTCGCTTCGATCAAAAAGATCAAGCCCAAGTGCATGCGCTTATCGCCTGCTACCAGGCTGTATTCGCAGGCCCTCCCTGGAACGAGGAGTGGACGTTCGAGCAGGTGCAGAGCGATCTCGCCCACGAGATAACGGATGATGCGTCATGCTGGCTCGCCTGGCATGCAGAAGACCTCATCGGTTTCTGCTGGGGATATCCGATCGACGCCTCGATGCTTAAGGGCAAGCTCGATATCAGTCTTCCGTCCAGCTGCTCCAAAGGAAAGCTCGCATATCAGGATGATCTCGGCGTTCTCGAGGGATATCGAGGGCAAGGGATAGCCAAGCAGCTCTTCAAGCTTAGGCACGAGGACTTTCTTGCCCAAGGTCTCACAATGGGAGTAGTCCGCACAAAGTTGCTGCCTGACCCTTCGGTGACCTTTCTCTGGTTTACCAAAAGACTCGGATACCAAGAAATCGCAAGATATCCTCGCGGAGACGGGCGCATCGTGCTCGGAGCGGATCTTGGCACGGTCACGTCCTTACTGTGATTTATTACGGGACTGTATACTATTGCTGCAATAGCATACAGTCCTCCTTATACATTTGACCCGGGTATGAAAAAAGAAGACATAAAGGGCGTGCAGGCTGTCCTCATCGGAGCATTGCCTGGAAAGCGCCTTGTTATACTCGCGGGCGTGCACGGAAATGAGACCTGCGGCATCCAGGCCTTTGAGCGCGTCATCCCGAACATAGAGATAGCGCGGGGTACGGTAACGCTCGTGCTCGGCAATCCTGCAGCAATCGAAAAGAACGTCCGTTTCGTTGATGCGAACTTGAACCGCATGTTCCGTCCGGATGAGGAGCTTTCTAAGGCTATGTGCTCTACGCATGAGTACCGGAGATCCCGAGAGCTCATGCCGCTCCTTATGGAGGCCGATGCTGTACTCGACATCCACTCGAGCGGTACTCGCGATACCATCCCGTTCGCCATAGCAAGTCACAAGTCTCTCGCGTCTGCTGAAGCACTCGGATTCCCTCTCGTCTCGTATGGCTGGGACTCGATAGAGCCCGGGGGCACGGACGATTTCGCAGAGCGGTACGGAGCCGAAGGAATCTGCATAGAATGCGGCCACCATGAGGATCCCGAAGCGACAGAATTAGCGGAACGGTCTATATACAGATTCCTTGCTCTGCAGGGCGCTACAGATGTAGCTGGCACTTGGACCCCGCCTGCACCCGAACGTAGAGTTCGGGTCAACAATGTATATAAGACGATGCATGATTTCTCTCCTGCTCAAATGTACAGAGATTTCGCGCCAGTACAGAAAGGCGACATAATTGGGACAGATAACGGTCTAGCCGTGAATGTTCCAGAAGACGGTGTCGTTATCTTCGTGCGGGAACGCAAAGGCCCTGGGGAAGAAGCGTTTATCTTTGGAACGATGGTATCTCTCTAAAGCAGGACCTGGATACTCCAAAAAACGCTTCGACTTACAGAAAACCTACTCTTTCGGGCGCATCAAAGGAAACAGCTGCGCCTCGCGCACATCCATATCCATAAGGAAGCTGAATAGGCGCTCAGACAGTCCGAAACCGAATGCAGGCGGCATGCCGTACTCGAGCGCCTCTACGAAGTCCATATCAGCCATCTGTGCCTCCTCGTCTCCCGCATCCCTTAGTGCTTGCTGCGCAACGAAGCGTTCACGCTGGTCGATAGGATTGTTGAGTTCAGAGAACCCTTTGCCCATCTCGCTTCCCGCAAGGATAATCTGGAACCGTTCAACAACGGCCGTATTCCCTTCGGAGCGCTTCGCAAGCGGCTCCATATAGACCGGGACGCCGATAAGGAATCCAGGGCCCGAGATCGTCTTCCTTATCTTCTTCCAAAGGAGATCGACACCTCGCTCGATGCTCATGCGCTCGTCGCTTGCGATGCCTGCTTTCTCGAGTGCTGCACGGACGCCGTCCAGGGATACTGAGAGCGGTTCGATGCCGTACTCCTTCTTCAGGATCGCGCAGAAATCATAGGTCTCCCATTCGTCCCCAAGATTAACTGTGTGCTCGCCAATGGTGAACTCAAGCGTTCCGAACGTCTCTTTCGCGATGTGTCGGTACAGGTCGGTAACCATCTGCTTTCCCTGCTCGTAATCCGAATAGGCCTGGTAGAACTCGAGCTGCGTGTAGTCCTGGAGATGCTCCCTCGACATGCCTTCGTTGCGGAAGATGCGTCCAATCTCAAAGACCTTCGGAAGCCCGCCGACGAGGAGCTTCTTCTGCCAGAGCTCGCCTGCAGAGATTCGTAGGAAGACGTCGATATCGAGTGCGTTGTGATGCGTTACGAACGGACGCGCTTCAGCACCTCCGGTTGTATTCTCGAGCACCGGCGTCTCAACCTCGATGAACCCAGCTGTGAGCAGGTAGGAGCGCATCGCGTTCCAGAAGGTCGAACGCTTCTTCGCGATTGCCGCTACCTCCTGGTTGAGGAGCATATCGAGATACCGCCTCCTGAAGCGTTCGTCCTCGTTATGGAGCCCGTACCATTCGTCAGGTATGGGGCGCAGCGTCTTCGCAAGCATTCTCCAGGTGGAAGCCTGCACGCTCTCCTGTCCGTGCTTTGTGCGGAATGCCGTGCCGCTCGCCTCTATGAAGTCGCCGATGTCTACGGCATCCTCAAAAAGCGCGAACGACTCCTCGCCAACCTCGTCCTTTTTCAGGAAGAGCTGGATTCTCCCGGTACCGTCCTCGAGGTCCAGGAAGGCAGATCCGCCGTGCTTCCTGATAGCGCGTATGCGGCCTCCAATCGTGAGAATTGATCCGCTTTCGGTAAGGGACTCGAACTCTCCAAGTACCGACCCCACCTCGTGCGTCCGTAGGCTCCGGTTCGGGTACGGGTTCATACCCTTCTCCTCAAGGAGATGAAGCTTGCGGAGCCGCTCCGCTCGAATCTCGTCCAATGCCGACATGATGAAACTATCCTAGCACGTGAGCACGCTTCTTTAGCGAGCTGCTAAAAAGATACCGACGAGTGGCGCTATGAACCACCAGAAGAAGTACTTGTCGGGACCGAACAGCGCGCTCAGGCTCGGCGTGAGCGGGAGTACGGCTGAAAGCCCGAGGATATGGTATCCGAGCGAAAGAACGAAGCCGCCAGCGAGGAGCGCGAGCCCGAACAAGAGAATCGGATTGATCTGCATGCTGCCAGACGTTGAGATGCGGCGCAGGAGTACGTATGGGAAGAAGGTGAGGAAGCCAAGTATGAGTGCGTTTGCGACGAATGTTGCGATCGCCGAGTCTCCCGAGAGCAATTCCTTGTAGGGGAACACCGTAAAGAGGGCGAATCCGGCATAGAGCGCCATAACGAGCGTGATGAAGGCAGCACGGCCAGCCTTGAGCGCGAACAGGAAGAGTGCTCCCGAGACA
>Ga0172380_10007388_pt1 | contig 12366 bp, 5 predicted proteins | sample Leawe162metaG_FD_119747 | JGI IMG/M metagenome (GOLD analysis project Ga0172380, IMG submission 119747) | Leachate microbial communities from a municipal landfill in Southern Ontario, Canada - Leachate well 162 metaG | ecosystem: Engineered > Solid waste > Landfill > Unclassified | place...
AAAACAATATGGTGAGAGTGTCGGCGGATTGGTGGAAGAATTGAGTCAGGCAAAAAACATAAGTGACTTTCAGAAAAATTTGCCAGTAATTAGAGAAGTCAATTCAAGTAATGAAACTGTTTTTTCAGAAGAAATTTCTAATGATAAACCATTTAAAGTTACCGCAGATGGAAAGGTAATTAAGCGAATGGCGTCTAAACTGGAAATTTTATCATCGCCAAAAATTAATAATATTCAACTTGTTCCAACACAAAGTGTGGTTCAAGATAGTAGCCCGACTCAAGAATATCTAGTTGAGAGTGAAGAAATAGAGTTTAGCCAAAGTATAAAAAACTTAGCAGATAGCTTAGGTAAAGACCCTTTGAAGATTTTGAATTATGTGAAAAATAACATAGATTTTGTTCCTTATTATGGAATTAAAAAAGGATCAGATGCTACTTTGATAGAAAAAGCGGGAAATGATTTTGACCAGTCAGCTCTGTTAATCGCCTTACTTAGGTATTCTGGTTATCCAGCAAAATATGAAAGAGGGCAGATAAAATTAAGTTTAAGCCATGTAATGAATTTGTTGGGTGTGGACGATCCGCTTGTGGCGGCAAAACTTCTTTCTAAGACGCATATTCCTTATATTTTATATACAGACCAAAACGATGAGCCCCTATTTTTTTCAATAGAGCACATTTGGGTTGAGGCCTATATCACTTATGATTATACAAGGGGTACAAACCAAAATGAAAACGAATCGGATAAGACGTGGGTTCCAATGGAGCCGAGTTTAAAAACGGTTCATTATAGTCAACTTGTAGATATTATTGATGAGATGGGTTTTAATGTTACTGATTTCTCCGAAAATTATTTGCAAGGTAATTACGACCAACAAAAACCAATTGAGGCATACCAGCAGGAAATAGAAAATTATTTAACGACAAATCATTCAGATTTAACTTATGATGATATTTTGACAAAGGGCTATAAAAACAGCGAGAAATTAGAATTTATACCAAACACTTTACCCTACGAAGTTGTTGAAAATTTTAATGAATATAGCCAAGCTCCAGATAATTTAAAACATAAAATCCAGTTTGAAATAACCAATAAAGAAAGTGGCTTGGAATTATTAAATTATACAGAAAAAGTTTATAATATAGCTGATAAGCAAATAGTTTTAACTTATGTGGCGGCAAGTTCCGGAGACCAGCAATTAATTGACCAATATGACAGTATTTATGATATAGTCCCGCTTTCTTTGGTTCATATGAAACCAGTGGTAAAAGTTAATGGCGAAGTGATTACTGGTGCTGTTGCTGATGCCCCGGAAATAACTTTAGGTAAAAAAGAAAAGTTGGTAATGAGATTTTTAGTTCCGACTAAAGATGGAGGTCCATTAACAGAAATTGAAGCTGATAAAATTGAAAAAGAGATGATTGTTGGAAATGACGAAGGAGTAGCTATTAATACAGATAGAATTGTTTTACCGGAATTAAGGCCTGGTCAAGACACCCAAACAGACGAGTTTTTGTCAGCCCAAAAATTGTATAGAACTGCATTAAATTTTTTAGATAGATTGCAACAAAGTCACAAAGAATTAGCCGAAAGTTTAGGAGGTGAATTTACTAATGCTGCTACCCGTGCAATTGTTTTCAACGGCATTGATGTAAATTATCAGGGAGGTGAGCCATACAGTTTTACTTGGAAAGGTTTAAGAATAGATTCCTCGTCCACAGTTAATTATTTCAGTCATTTTGGAGATGATATTAAGAGAAATCAAACAAGATTTATGTATCTTTTTGGTTTAGAGGCATCTCTTAATGAAAGTTCTATTTTTGAAGAGGATTTTGATATTGAGGCAATGAGCACAGTTAAGGGATTGAGAATGATAAATCAGGGACAGATGCCAGGGACTAGTATGGTTAAAATAACTTCTGCTAATCGTTCAGTTATAAATGGTTTGAGTATATCAGAGCCGACAAAAACCAAATTTAGAACAAGCGTAGACGCAGGAAACATTATTTATACTGCCAGCCAACAATATACATATGGTAATTTCACAGGATTGGTTTACATTGAACTTAATCCTCAAATAGGAGATGGTGGCTATATTATTGGAGAAGGTTTTAACGGAGGGTATACAGTAGGAGAGTGGAGTGAGTGGTGGAAAATGTTGTGGCAGGGTTGTGTTTTAAACAACATCACCGCCAGTTTCATTTCTCCTACCCCAAATCAAGAGTTTATCAAAGGAGATAAAATTAGATGGACAATAACATACAGTGGTCTTCTACATACCCAGCCAACCCAGTCGCTTTCCTGGTTTGAATTTGGAGACATCTACAGCGATCAATTTGCCACAGGAAGCCAAACAATAAGGGCGGGGTACGGGGCGAGCCAGAGCGTGCAGGTGGTGGTAAAAAAGAAAATAACTCTTGGTGGAGAATATGATCATACAGGAATGGATGATATTATTATTGATAAAGCTAATGAATACGGGATTCCGCCGGCATTGTTGAAGTCTCTTATCTATAAAGAAACACAAAGCGATCCCTTCAATCCTAAAACATATAGATATGAACCAGGGGTTGATTATTCTTCTTTTTCTGGCAGTTCTTCCGATGCCTATGATAGAATAATATCTTATCCCTTTAAACAATTTGCTTTGCCAGGAAAAAATTCAAATGGACAGAATATTATCAAGGGGGATCAAGTGGATACCCTTGTTCCTCTTTACACAACAATAGTAAGAAGTTTTGCTACATCCGAAGCTCCTACTGGATGGTCATTAAGGTCGATTGTTTTAAAAGACAGAAATGATGATAAACGATTAACGATAGGGGAACTATATGAAAACGATAAAGAAATAGGTCATGGTAGCCAAGCTTGGCCAAAATTATATGATTATACTTTTACCCCACAATTATTGCTTGCTTCCAGTTATGGATTGGGGCATGTATTATATAGAGAAGCAGTACTTACTGCAAAAGATCCGAATGGATATTTGTGGTTTGATATTTCAACTACTGGTTTAGCAAAAAATATTTATGATATGACTGATTTAGAAACATCTGTTGAATTAGCTGCCTCTATGTTAAAAACGAAATTTAATATGGTCGGTGGAGCAGTCCCCAATGATAATTGTAATGGATGGAGCGAAGCGATTAGAGTATACAATGGGAACGGTCCCGAAGCAATAAGATATCGCGAGATAGTTTGTAGAATTTATTACGCTGATCATTTGTTTGATATTCAATAATTAAATTAAAACATGTCCATAAAAAATAAATATATAATTTTATTAATTATTATTGTGTTGGCTATAGCCCTTATTTATTTATTTAACATAAATAAAAAACCTATCGACCAAGGGCAAAATCAAAATACTACTCCTTCCGAGAATGGTAAAAATATCAGTATTAGAGATAAAATGATAAATAGTTTTTATGATAATTATGAATTAGGGAAAACATTAAAAGTTGGCGATAGAGAATTTAGAGTTATTTCTTATGGCGCAGGAGAAGGAAACAGGATGGAAGAGCCAAAAAGCAGTGGCGGGATTATTGCGTTTGAAAGAGAAAAAGAAAAATGGGAAATATTTTGGGAAAGCTCTGAATTTTTTTCAGAATCTTTTCCTGATATAGAAATTCGTGATCTCACTAATGATAAGATTGACGAAATGATCCTTAAAAATACGAGTTTAAGTGGTAGAAACCTTGGATTAGCAGTATATACTTGGCGTAATGGTAAGTTTGAAATTGTAACTCGCACAAGAGAGGTCATTACATCAATTGGAAAATATGTATCGTTAGACTTAGGGGGCGACGTAGACAAGACAAAAATTGAGGATATAGATGGAGATAATATTTATGAGATAATTATAGGATATAAGTGGCAAGAAATGTCAGGTGCGCCCGTAGAAGAATATCAACAAATCTACAAATACGATGGAGATAAATATTACCTCTGGAAAGAAGAGAAAATAGGAGAGGAGAAATCAGAGTATTAAAAAGTGAAAAAGAGAGACGAAAATTTATAAATTTAATTTGTAAATTTTATGAAAAATCATAAAAATATCTATTTCATATTAGTTATAATAGTTATTTTTATATTAATTTTAGTGATATTATTGAATTTTTTAGCAAAAAATCCTAAAAAGCCTTCTGAGCAAGGACAGTTTGAAATTACCGAAAATATCAAAAATATTTTTATAAATAAAGACAAAGAAGAAGTAATTAAAGTAATTAGTAAAGATTTAGATTACGATAAAAAAGACGAAGCCATTGTTATCACATCTTATTCTCCCGAGCCATTTGTTAGAGTTTCATATTTATATGTTTTTTCACAACAAATAGGAAATGAATTTGAATTAACAGATTATTTTAGTATTAGTGGGAATTTAGAAGATACGATGATTGATGATATAAATAATGATGGTTTTATAGAAATATCAGTATTCTATACAAGTGGTAAATTATTAGGTAATGAAATTTATCAGTATAAGGAAAAAAAGATTAATTTTATACCGTTTCGTTCTGATGGAAAAGAGGTAAAAATTTGGAGTCAAGAAAAACCGGAATTCATTGATTTAGATGGTGATAATGTTGATGAAATTATTGTTACGAATTTCTTACTTGGAGAAGCTTTAGATGAAACGGTGGTTTTAAAAGAATTTTTCAGATGGAATGGCGGTTATTATGAAAAATATAATGAAGAAAAGACTAAAGAGAAAACTCAGATTTAAAGATTAATTATTGAAAATAGGATAAATTATAAAAGATATGCAAAGAATAAACAAAAAAATCTATTTATTATTGACCGTAGTTTTAATCATTTTTGTTTTATTTTTTATTTTTGCAGGACTTATTTCCAAGCCAGAAAAACCATTAGTTGAAAATGATGAGTTAAAACTATTAAAACAGTTTTTTCCAGATAAATTGATTGTTCATAAAGATGATAAAGACTACTATATTATAGATGGCAAAGATTACTATGTAAAATCGATGGGAGATGTAAATCGCGATGGTTTTACGGAATTTGTGAGTATGGAAATTGTTAATGATCAAGGTAAAATATATAGATTTTATGCAAAGATAGAAAATGAATATTCACTTATAGGAGAAGGCGAAAGTTTGATATGGCACATAGAAGATGAAAGAAATAAAGAAATGGAATTTATGTTGCAAGATATTACTGGTGACGGGATTGATGAAATTATTGTTCCCTATGAACAAAATGGATCGAATAATAGATGGTATCAAATTTTAGTTTTTGATAATAATAGCAAAAAACTCGTGAAAATGGTTGAAAAGAATTATTTACACCAAGATCAAAATAATATTATTGGTTTTGATGAAATTTATCGTGAAAATAATTTTACAGTGATAACTTGGCATGGAACTTTTAGTCGAGGAAAATCATATCATTCTATTGAAGGAAACATATTAAATTTTGAAAAAGGAGTGCAAGCCGAAACTAATGATTACAATACAGAATCTTATCAATATCAGGAAATAGATAAGCAGGGAAATATTGTCTATGAGGAAACCAGGCAAGGAAGCGTTTGGACAGATAGTTTAAGTAGATAGAATATTACCTCTGGAAGTAAAAAGTAGGCGAATAAAAAATAACAATGAAAATAAACAAAAAAATATACTTGGTGGCGGGAGCCGTAATTTTTCTGGCAGGACTTGGCGTAATCATATTTTTTATTCCGAAAGTTCCTAAAACAGCAACTAAAGGGTGCACTAAATTTTCCGTAGATTCTTACGAAATATTTAAAAAAGAGCCACTGGCAGATAGTAATAATTTTGTAGTCTTGTATTATGATAAAATGGAAGATAAAAGTTCTGTATTATATGGTCAATCCTATAAAATGGCTGTCATCGATTCCTCAGATTGTATTTTAGACTATCTTTATCCTCGTCCAGAAATGGAAGACTGGACATTGACCGGATATCAATGGTTAAGAACAGGAGATTTTAATAATGATGGAAAAATAGAGATTGCTTATTTGGGTTATGCGATGGGAACAGGACATGAAAATGAATTTGTCTTATTCCAGCAACAAGATAATGGCAAATTTACACCAGTATTTTATTGGAATAATGGAGAAAACAATGTGGAAATAAAAGACGTTGATTTAGACGGCAAAGAAGAAGTGATACATTATTACAGAATTTTAGGATATAGGCAGGGTTTATATTGGAGAGATGTATTCAAATGGAATAACAGCACTCAACAATATGAAAGGCAGAACGATTCAGTATTCTATGATGACTTAGTGGCGGGGTATTTGGGATTCATAAAATCATATAATAATAGTGAGGAATATAAATATTTGGTAGAGGCCGCTAAATGTTTGATCAAAAGGATAGATTTAGTAGGCCAGGATCAAAAAATCTCTTTGGCCGACAACTGTTTGCTTTTTAATAATATGGAGAGTATCATAAATTTTCCCGACGGCTATTCGCTAATCTCAAGCGCGAAAATATCTTCAATCGAACAGCTTAATCCATCCGAGATTTTTTGTGCTACTCCTTACGAGCAAGAAATTAAAGGCGAATTTAATTTGTATTTATTTGACAAAGATTACAATGTTTTGAATACGATACCTTTGACGAATCCTACGATTCTATTTAAGAAACCATTAGAAAAATATGAATTTGAAATTAAAGACGAGGATGTTAAAAAATTTTATCAGCCATGGGATGTAGACGGAGATGGCAAAAAAGAAGAATTTGTTGTTCAAGAATATGGCAGTTGCAATGGCAATATGTGGAAGCTTCTGAGATATAACGAAACCACTAAAAAAATCGACGAGATTTTATTTGTAAATGATAAAAATCAGGATTTAAAAGAAATTTTTGTTAGCCCTGGAAAAAATGATTTAGAAATTAAAGATGGTTTTATCAGATACAATTATTATGACAACTCAAGCGGGAAATTTTTTCGTAATGTTTATAAATTTGATAAGTTAGAGAATAAATTTAAATGGCAGGAAACACAAACTTTAGAGTAATGTGGAGATAAATGAACCATAGTTTGTTTTAATTTAAAATTAAGTTAATCAATGAAAAAAGTAATTTCGCCAGCAGTGCTGTTAATAACATGGGGTGTTTTAATTCTTTTGTTGATATTCCTAACTTGTTATAGGGGCGATTTTGGAATACTCGGAAATAACAGCTTGCTTTTAGACAATAAGAGTAAAAATGAAGCGCCTTATTTAGTATATCCTTTTGAGGAAAGGAATGGATATATTTATTATTATAATTCCATAATCCCCGGAGCTGATCCACAAACATTCTTTCAACTTGGCAAATTTTTTTGTAAAGATAAGAATAATGTTTTTGTATTCGACGAAGTTTTACATATGGCAGATCCCGCCACTTTTAAACTAATAGGTTTTTATGATTATAATTCTGTACATTATGAGTATGGCAAAGACAAACAAAGGGTCTATCTTAATGCGACGGTCATTGAAGGAGCCGATCCAGATACATTAGAGTTAATAGGTAATTTGCACAGTAAAGATAAAAACCATGTATACTACCTTGAAAAAAAAATTTATGGGGCGAATCCAAACACCTTTTATGTTTTGAATAATTTTTTAGGCAAGGATGATCACGGAGTTTATTATTGGGAAGAAAAGATAAACGGAGCCGATCCGCAAACATTTGAGGAATTTAATGAATCAGGATATGCAAAGGATAAAAATAACGTGTACTACGGCAAATTAATAATAGAGAATGCCGATACGGAAACTTTTGAAATTTTTGAATCACACACATCATATGCTAGAGATAAAGACTATATTTTCTTTCGCGGAGAGATGATCGAGTTTGCTGATCCGAAAACTTTTCAACCTATCGGAGATTTTGATTACGGCACGGATAAAAATGCTGTTTATGACGGAAAAATGTTAATACAGGATGCCGATGCGGAAACATTCGAAGTTTTAGATGCCAAATTTAGCAGAGATAAAACAAACGTTTATGCTTATGGAGAAATTTTAAATGGCGTAGATGCCAGTTCATTTGAGGATATTAAAGGCGGTAATAGCGATTATGTTAAAGATGAAAATAGCGTTTATTTTTTGAATGAAATAATTCAAAATGCAGATCCAGAAACTTTTCAAATATTAGGCGGGAATTACAGTCGAGATAAGAATTATGTTTATTTTTCAGAAACTATAATTGAGGGTGCTGACCCCTACTCATTCGAAATCCCCGTTGACACATATAATATGTTTCGCTATGCAAAAGATAAAAATCATGTTTATATATATACGCAAATCATTGAGGGAGCTGATCCAACTACATTCGTAGTTTTACAAGGAGATTTTAGTAAAGATAATGACCATATATTTTTGAATGAGGATATTTTAGAAGGGGCAGATTCTCATACTTTTACAACTATTGGTCCGCCTTATGCGGGATACGGAAAAGATAAGAACTATGTTTATCTTGAAGATGGAATTATTTCAAGTGCCGACCCCGCCTCTTTCGTCTTAATAAGTAATGTGGGTTATAGCAAAGACAGTAAAAATGTCTATTATAAAAAAAGTCTAATACTAAACGCAGATCCTCAATCGTTTATACTTCTTAGTAAGGATACGGATTGGCCGCGTTATTCAAAGGATAAAAATCATGTATTTCTGAACGAGAAAATAATTCAAGATGCAGATCCAGAAACTTTTCAAATCGTTAAAGATTTCTATGCAAAAGATAAAAATCATGTCTATAATAATGGAGAAATAGTCGATGGAGTTAATCCGAACACCTTTATTGTCCCAATTTAAATAGATAACAGTAATTTAGTAGCTTAGGATAGCATATTATTTTAAAATTGATTAATGAATAAAGTTTTTTCAAAAATTATTATTTCTTGTCTATTAATTGGCATTGCTCTGCCGGGAGGTTTTCCTGTGGCTCAAGTAAATAATGAGCAATCTTTAATTTTGCAAGAAAATATATCACAGAATACACTAGTTTTAGATTTAGAGGACGCTAAAGATGTTAAGGATTTATCGGTGTCAGAAATAGATAGTTCTGTAATAGAAGGGGAGGTTGCAAAAGAAATAACAGCAAAAATTGAATCTTTAAGAATTGAAGAAAAAAGCTCAAGAGAGACGAAATCTGCTACCATATTAGACCCAATTGGAACAGGAATTACTTGGCTAAAAAACAATCAAAATACTAATGGCAGTTGGGGCAGGGTGGAAGGAAATGAGATTATAGATACATCAACAGTTATTTCTCTCTTAAATTATGTAGAAAAAGGAGTGCCTTCAATTGAATATCAAAAAGCAATTGACTGGTTTGATTCAACTTATCCGGAAAATTCTGATTATTTAGCTGAAAAAGTGATTTCTTTGGCTGGGGCTGGTCAGGATGTCAGTTCTTTGGCAGAATTTTTAGCAAGTCAGATAAATGAAAGAGATGGCGGTTTTGGTTACCAAAAAGATTATCAGAGCGATGTTATAACTACAACTAAGGCCTTGAGAGCTATTGATATAACTAATTATAGCGATTCAGGAACGGACCCAGTTTATACTTTAAAGTCACTTTTGATTTATCTTTTACAATCTCAAAATTCAAACGGTGGATGGTCAAAAGTAAGAGGAGGACAAAGTGATATTAAGACCACTGTATTGGTTTTAGAGGCACTTAAACCATACCAGACATATACTTTAGGTGGAATATCTCAGGGTGACATGATTATAAAGGTTAGAACGGATTTAGGAATAAACTATTTGAAAAATCTTCAAAGTTCAGATGGAAAATGGCAGGATATTGAAAGAACAGCAAAGGTCTATAATGTTTTATCAAGTTATAATCAATATCCCAATTATAACCAAGAAGCTCTGGATTATTTAACATCCAATCAAAGTACAGATGGTAGTTTCGCTAATCAAAATATTTATATCACCGTTGAGGTGCTAAAAGCTATAGCAAAAACGGATATTGCCGTTACCGATATTAAAAATATTTCTGGGACAATACCAAATGAGCCAACTGTTGCCGAAATTACTATTACTAATATTGGGTATAATGCATCTTATCCTATCAATTTTAAAAACGAGCCACACGCTTTTCATTTATTAGTTGACGGCAAGGAAGTACCTTTCACCTATAACGAAGAATCTCCGGGGACAATAATTTTCGAGCCAAATTCCACAGTCAAATTGAATGTGATACTTTTAAACTTGGCTTTTGGTTCTCATAATATAGAATTTTTAGTTGATTACGATGGAGTGGAATTTGACAAGGCCAATAATAAAAAAAGCGTAGAATTGATGTTTGACGACCCAGTGTTTACGGGACCGGAACCGCCTGCATGGGTTGGTGTAAGTACTGATGTTGCCGCAGGAAATATAGTAGCTCGTTGGCTCCATAGTACAGACCCAGCAAAAACTCATTATTATCTATTTTTAGGAGCATCTTCTGGAAATTATAGCCAATATTTTGATTTTGAAGGTGCTTATAATTTAATCACAATTTCTGGTTTTCCTAATGATATTCCATATTATTTTAGCGTAGCTTCGGTTGATGCAAACAATATCAGAGGTGATTATTCAATGGAAACAAGTGCCAAAGCATATGATAGTCCCGATGATTATAAAGGTGCTGCTTCCTTTTCTCTAAAAGATAATAATCAAAATTTACTTTACAATATAAATTTAAACTTTTTTGGTGTAGGAAATATAAATAGTACAAGCTATAATCCGATATCTATAATTACTTATCCAGGTCATTATTATGTTACAGCTACTAACAGTGGGTACCGAGAAGCAGTTCAGGAAATTGAAATTAAACCAAATGAAACCACAGAACAGACAAATTTTGTTTTAAATATTATTGATATTGGTGGAGGAGGCGGTGGCGGAGGAGTTCCAGAACCTCCAGCACCAATTCAGAATTTACAAGTGCAAGCTGGGGATGGTCAGATAATTTTGGCTTGGGATTTATTTAATAATTCTGTTGGAGATTTTAAGAACTTTAATATTTATCGTTCATCTTCAGAAATTACTAATGTTTCCCAATTGACGCCGATAGATATTTCAATCACTGATTCAAACACAACTCAATTTATTGATAACACTATTGTGAATGGGCTAGATTATTACTACGCAGTAACAGCCAAAGATTTATCTGGAAATGAAAATACCAATGTAGTTGGGACAGAATCGGTGAGGGGGAATTCAGCGCCAGTAGTTTCTAATATCAGCACCTATCAAGATAAAGATGGCCAAATTCAAATTCAATATGATATTACAGACGAAGAACAGAATAATGTTTCTATTGAGATGAAATATTGGGATGGCACTGTTTGGCAAGATGCACTCTCTACTATCGGCGGAGGATTGCAGGACATTGGCACTCAAAAAATTATAATATGGAATCCGCAAATAGATTATCCTGACTATGATGGAAATATAAAAGTAAAAATAATTGCAGATGATGGAGAAACCGTTAATAATATAGGATTTTTAGAAAGTGAAGAATTTTCAGTTGATACTCTTTCTCCTACAGATTTGTCTTTAAAAATAAATGGTGGCGTGGTTTATACATCCAGCTTAGTGATTGATTTAAATATATTTGCTGATGGCGGAAGCTCAGGAATAGCTGAGATGCGTTTTAGCAATGATGCGGACTTAGATGGAATAGCCGATGAATGGAGCGAATGGGAAATTTATGCTATTTCCAAAGAAAAATTTGTTTTGGCAGAAAGTACTGATTCTTTAAAAAGAATTATGGCAGAATTTAAAGATGGAGCTAATAATATAGCTAAAATTTCAACAGAAATTTTGTTATTAGCCGAAGACCCAACGCCGGAAGTTGAGATTGTTAATCCAATAGGAGGAGAGGTTTGGTATCTTGTACCGGATAGTTGTTCGAGTATTCCTTCGTGTAGTTCGTGGTGTCAGAATCACGGAATGAATGCTCAGTGCCAATATGAAATAAAATGGACAGCTGAAAATAAGATTGGGTTGGATAGTGATTTATCGGATGATATTTATTTTTCCGCTGATAGTGGTACTAATTGGCTCGCTAAAATTGCTGATAATATTGAGAATGACGGTTCTTTTTGGTGGAAACCACCTTATGCTTTGCCGTATGTTACCGAAAATGGAAGAGTAAAAATAATAGCTAAACATAAAAGTTATCTCTTTTTATCCGGCGAAGACCAGAGTGATGATTTTTGTCCACCGCTTTTGAGTGTAGAGGATATATTGCAATGGGGGGAGTCACCAGATACTGAAGAACCAACTATTACTGAAGAACCAACTATTACTGAAGAACCAACTATTACTGAAGAACCAACTATTACTGAAGAACCAACTATTACTGAAGAACCAACTATTACTGAAGAACCAAC
>Ga0172380_10007389_pt1 | contig 12366 bp, 14 predicted proteins | sample Leawe162metaG_FD_119747 | JGI IMG/M metagenome (GOLD analysis project Ga0172380, IMG submission 119747) | Leachate microbial communities from a municipal landfill in Southern Ontario, Canada - Leachate well 162 metaG | ecosystem: Engineered > Solid waste > Landfill > Unclassified | place...
CAAAATTAGATCAACATTTTAAGTTCGGATTGGATGAAGGCGTCGAGATCGCCGTCGAGGACATTGTCTGCCTGACTAGTTTCACACTGGGTCCGGACATCTTTGACTAGTTTGTAGGGGTGGAGGACGTACGAGCGGATCTGATTGCCAAAACTAGCTACCCGATGCTCTCCTTTGACGGCCGAGATTTCGGCAAGACGCTTGGCTTCTTCGATCTCCCAAAGCTTGGCTTTGATGGTGCGCATACAGATGTCGCGGTTTGACTGTTGGTAGCGCTCCTGAGTAGAGACGATCACTATACCGCTAGCTTTGTGGATCAAGCGCACAGCGGTAGAGACTTTATTCACATTTTGCCCACCGTGGCCGCCCGCGCGGAAAAACTGCCATTCAATATCTTCGTCGCGTACTACCACATCGGGCGTATCTTCTTCGACGGCTGGCAATACTTCTACTAATGAAAAACTAGTCTGGCGCAGATTGTCGGCATTGAAGGGGCTCTGGCGCACGAGACGATGAGTCCCCTGCTCTCGCTTGAGCAGGCCGTAGGCATTTTTACCTTTGATTTTGATGGTAACAGATTTGATCCCGGCTTCGTCCCCGCGTGTCTCGTCCATGATCTCATAGCCCCAGCCCCGACGCTCGGTATATCGCAAGTACATGCGCTCGACCATCTCGGACCAGTCCATGGCTTCGGTGCCACCTGCGCCGGCGTGGATCGAGAGGATAGCGTCGAGTCCATCGTAGCGACCTGAGAGGTAGGTCTGCATTTCAAGCTTCGACAAGGCAGCTTCGGCCATACCCTGATATTTTTCGTTGTCGGAAATTAACTCTTGGTTTTCGTAGTCTTCGGCGAGCATCATCTCGGCTGTTTCGGCATCGGAGATAGCTGACTCTACTTCTTTGTGAGTGTCTAGAATATCGTCGATCTCGGCTAGACGCTGGCTTTTTTTCTGCGCATCTGACTTGCCCCAAAAATCGCTGGCTTCCATTTCTTTGAGCAAGGCTTGTTTTTCCAGTGCAATTTCTTCCAGACGGAGTTTGGTTTTGAGATCATTTAAACGAGCTGATAAATCTGACATGAGGTGATTATACCTTAGAGATCAGGTGAGAAGAGACTTGACCCTATCGATGTTAATCTTGTCGGGACCGGTGCCTTCGAGGCCGGGGACTTCGAGGATCAGGGGGAGATGGGACAATTTTGGATGATTCACGAGGGCAGAAATGCCAAAGTTACCGATGAAGCCGTCGCCAATGTTTTGGTGATTGTCGCGCCCCGACCCGAGCGGAGTCTTGCTGTCATTTAAATGGAGCAACTCAATTTTATCTAGCCCAATGGTGGCCTCGATTTCTTTGATCCACATCTCCAAACCCTCGGTAGTCGTAAAGTTGTAGCCAGCTTCGAAGGCGTGGGCAGTATCGAGACAGATCTTGAGTCGATTAGTGTAGGGTGTAGAGTGTAAAGTCGTGATAATATCTTATAATTCGGAGAGCGAGCCAATCTTACCCTGCTGACCAGCAGAGTTTTCGAGTAACAAAATTGCACTTTCGGGAGTCTCCCGAAAGGTCTGTTCAATTGCAGAGATGACTTGCGCGCGATCATGCTCCCAGCCCCTGCCCTGATGAGAGCCAATATGGAGGACTACTCCAGCGCTGCCGATAGCCGCACTATTGGTCATGTCCATAATCAGAGCTTTTTTGGATTTTTCGAGCATCTCTGGGTTGTCGGTGGCGAGATTGGTGAGATAGAGCGCATGAATGTAAATTGGCTGCAGATCGTGGGTTGTAGATTGTAGGCGAAAATCAGCAGCTTCTTTAGGATTGTAGAGTGAGCGAGCCCACATCCGCGGGCTCCCAGCAAAAATCTGCATGGCGTTACCCCCAATTTCGAGGGTATTTTTGATGGCGTTTGACAGACCACCCGAACAAGACACATGACCACCTATTCGTCGAGTTTTAGTTTCCATATTGTTTTTCCTTTGGGATAAACAAAGGTCGGACCTTTGTTTATTTGCTTTCATACTCGGTGACGACACCTTTGCAAAATTCGTATTTAATTTTTTCGGCTTCGCGACGCGGGAGATCTTTGAGAGTCTCGGAAGTTTTGGTGATTAGCTCGTTGATAATTGGTTCGGAGGCACCATTTGTGGCATTGCTTAGGAACTCTTTGCCATTTTCGTAAGTACTGGTCACTCTAGCGCCCAAAACCGATGCCAGCTCACTCAGTTTGTCATTGGATTTGGTCATGGTCACACTACTAGTACTAGTAAATGCGACTGGTAGAGCAACGGCTGTATTTTTGTGGGTATATTGGCCGTAAAAAATGTAGCCGCCATAGACGAGACCAACTAATAGAAGTAAACCGAGGAGTCGTTTCATAGGTACATGATATCAGAGTAATCGCAAAAGTTCCGAACACTCGCCTAAAATCACGCAAGGTTCGGAACTCGGGATCATTCGTATCTTAAAGCTTCGATTGGAGACAGAGCAGCTGCCTTTTTGGCGGGGTAAACACCAAAGACGATACCTGTCCCAAGTGAGACAGCAAATGCCAAGAGAATAGAGCTCATTTTTGGCGTAGCGGGGAAGAACGAGGTAATGGCAAGCGAACCAAGTATTCCAAGGAGGATACCAATCAAACCTCCGACAGTAGAGATGACAGCTGACTCGATGAGAAATTGAATGAGAATATTGTTTGGGGTGGCACCGAGAGCCTTGCGTAGCCCAATCTCTTTGGTACGTTCGGAAACGGCGACAAGCATAATGTTCATGATGCCAATACCCCCCACAACAAGTGAGATGGCAGCAATGCCAGTCAAACCGGTTGTAAGAACACCGAGGATGGTTTGGATAGTTTTGAGAATTTCACTTTGGTCGGTGATAGAAAAGTCTTCGGCATCCATCCGTTTGACCAAGGTAGACTCAATGAGCGACCTGGTGCGAGGAAGGGCCTCTTTAGTGGCAGATTGGACCATGATCTCCATAACTTTGTCGACACCAAGGGCAATTTTGGCAGTAGAAATTGGCACATACATAAAGCTATCAATGTCTGGACCGCCAAATGACCCGGCAGCCTTGGCTTCGGCTACGCCAATGACCTCGAACCGGAGTTTGTTGAGAGTGATGAGCTGGCCAACTGGATTGGAAGTTGGGAAAAGTTTATCGGCGATCTTACTACCAATTACGACTACTTTGCGATTACCAGCTAGGTCAGATTCATTTAAAAATCTACCTTTGGCAGCTTTGGTATTGCGAACAAGTGAATATCCTGGAGTAGTACCGACGACCATGCCAGTGCGCTTTCCAACAGATGTTCTTGCTTCGCCGTTGCTACCAGTGAGGGGGACGGCCATAGTAATAGGATAACCAGCCCGTTCAAGCGCTTCGCCGTCGCTAATTGTAAGCTTGGAGGTGGCAAAACTTAAAGCGGCACCTTGCTGATCAAAACCTCCTTCGCTATTTACTATCTCTCCTGGAGTGACAATGAGTAGATTGCTACCCAAATCCTCGAATTGTTTTTCGACAAATACTGTGAGGCCATTGCCGATAGAGGTGAGCAAGATGACAGAGAGTACGCCGATCACGACCCCAAGCATAGTCAAAAAAGAGCGAGTTTTATTGCGCGAGATAGAAAGGAAAGCTGATTTGGCGAGGGTAGATGTTTTCATTTGTTTGTGCCTGCCTGCGCAAGTAGGTCCGATACAACTTGGCCGTCGAAGATGTTGATAGTCCGATGAGCCATCTTGGCGAGCTCTAAATCGTGGGTGACTATGACAATCGTACGACCATCAGCGTTGAGTTTTTTTAATATTTCTACCACTTCGTGACCACTTTTACTATCTAAATTGCCAGTTGGCTCGTCGGCAAAAATCACGGCTGGGTCATTGATGAGTGCCCGAGCGATGGCGACCCGTTGTTGCTGACCACCCGATAACTGATTGGGGTAGTTGCCTAGGCGCTCACCCAGTCCTAGGTCGGTCAAGAGCTTGGTAGCGTATGCGGCTTTGCCGGTGACATCGCCGTTGTAGATGGTGGGGAGTAAGACATTTTCTAGAGCGGAGGTACGAGAGAGGAGATTGAACTGCTGGAAAATAAACCCTATGTATTTGTTGCGGAGACCGGCGGCCTCGACTTCGGTGAGCGAAGAAGCGTCGTGACCAGCTAGCTCGACTTTGCCTGTAGTCTGACTATCTAGTAGTCCCATGATATGCATGAGGGTCGATTTGCCTGAACCTGAAGGGCCGACGATAGCGACAAGCTCCCCCTGTCTAATTGTGAGAGAAATATCCTTGAGAATCTCCAATGTTTGATCGCCTAGTTCGTACGACTTGGTAATATGGGTGACAGTGAGAACAGCAGGATTGTGAGATTTATTTTTTGGCGTAGACATGATCACCCTCATTAAGACCCTCGAGGATTTCTACGAAGCCACCATTTTCGATCCCCGTTTGAATAGGTTTTTCGATATATTTATTCCCAGATTTGAGGTAGACAAATGATTTGCCTGCATTACTACTGACTGCGCTAGAAGGTAGGGTGATGGCCCCCACTTTTTCTGAAAGCACGATACCCGCGGTTCCATTGAGACCCAAACGAAGCGATTTAACATCGTCTGCACTGAGATGAATTTTGACCTCGTAGGTAGTGCCGGTTGTAGTTTCTTTGGGACTATAGGCGATAGTGGCAACAGTGGTGGTGATTTTGAGATCTGGATAGGCGTCAAGCATGACGATAGCTTTTTGACCTACAGTTACGCGTTTAAGATCGGTTTCGTCCAAATCCCCAGAGAGATAGAGGGAAGTTGGATCGACAACTATCCAGGTATCGGCAGCGCTGACCTGCACATTGGCGGTGGTGATGGGTGACTGAACAAGTACGCCGGCGAGTGGACTGCTCAGGCGTGATAATTTGAGATACAGATCTTGATACTCGACGTCTTTTACAGTGTTGTCTAGTTGATACTGATTCTTTTCTAGCAACCTTTTAAGTGTATTGCCCAGGTCTCCAGCGGGTACAGAATTGTTATTGTCATCGACTGTCTGTTCAAAAGAGCCGCGCGCGATAGCGTAAGTATTGAGTTTTTGTTCCATGGTTTTTTGAAGTTGGCGAGTGTCGACTGAAGCTAAGGTTTGCCACTGTTTGACTGGGTCGCCTGCTTTTGGGCCAAGATAGGTCACGAGACCACCAGCAAGAAATTTGAGAGAGGCAGATCTTTCGGCGCGAACTTTGCCAGATATTTCGAGAGTCTCACTAATATCTGATCGTTTGCTAGTATATTCGTCGTAAACTACCGTAGGTTTGCGGCCAAAAAAATACCAGCCGGCAACGAGCGCAAGCAAGATTAGAACTACGGCTGTTTTATGAGTACGAATCAAATTGAACATATCAAATCATTCTACTAGAGATGAAAGAGTTTGCCAACCAACATACCGATGGCTACGGCAGTACCACCAAGCACGAACATCTTGATGGCTCGTTTAAATGGTTGTGGACGACCAAAGTGTAGAGAGGTCCCATATCCGAGTCCAAGCAAACCGATGAGTGAAAGGATGACTGACAGAGTAACTGCTTGGCCACCTTCTATAAATGCATAAGGGGAGAGCGGGACAAGGCCAGCGAGACAGTACGAGAGAAGCATGATCGTAGCCCCTTTGATGGATTCGATTGTTTGTGGCTTCTGGCCGGCCATCTCCTCTGTAGTTTCTTCTGTCAAAAAGCTCCCGATACCCATGGAGAACCCTTCGACTATGATGAGGACTAAACCGGTTGTGAGGATCGCCCGAGGAGAGACACCGCCTGCCGCGACGCCAGCCAGGAGCCCAACGGTACTAACGAGTGAATCCTCGACACCAAAGATGAAGTTGCGGAGGTAGGTATCCTGATGGGAAGGACGACGGAAAAACTGAGAAAATTTCATATGTTATTTGTTACTTTTTGTCGGGGTGCTCGGTACTGCCCCGAGGCCCTACGACCCCCAGCCGCAGATACTACTATTATACGACACCCCGTAACGAAATTATTTTAACACGAAAATTAGACTAAACGAGCAGCGACGTCGTCCCAGTTGATGATAGACCAGAAAGCATCAACATATTTGCCGCGATCATTGAGGTAATCTAGGTAATATGCATGTTCCCAAACATCGAGCAAAAGCAATGGCTTGGTTTCGATGATAGTTAGCAAATTTTGATTTTGGATTTGGGTGACATGGAGATCTTCGCCTTCTTGGACTAGAGCTGCCCAACCTGATCCCTCGACAGTTTTGGCGGCACCGGCAAACTCGGCCTGGAAGGTCTCGAAGCTACCAAATTGCTCTTCGATTTTGGCAAGTAGTGCACCAGATGGCGCATTGTCTTTTTTGGATTTTTGCATGTTCTGCCAGAAGATAGAGTGGAGTTTGTGGCCATTCATATGGAAAGAGAGATCGCGCATGGTGGCTTTGTAATCGATTTCCATGCCTTCGCCTGCCCTAGCTTTTTCTAGGCGGTCCATAGCAGCGTTGACGCCGGTCACATAAGCCAAGTGATGGCGAGTGTGATGGAGTTCCATGACTTTTTTGGAAATGACTGGTTCTAGAGCATCGTAGCTATAAGGAAGATTAGGTAACTCTATTCGTTTGTGTTTCATAATCTGGATTATACCACATTAGGGATTTTTGGAGCGCAACTCATCCCAATATGGTCCACGTCTACAGAGCTGAGAGAGATCTTTGTCATATCGCAACACTCCTGCAACTGCCCGTTCCAAATAGAGCTTGTTTTGAGAACCTTTGACTAAAATGTATGACTTGGGCTTGATCGCGCTGCGGAGATACGCGATTAGATCTGACATGCGATCAAAATGATGTACTTTAAACTTTTTGGACTGCAAAACTGGTAAGGTAAATTCTCGCGTGAGACTGCCAAAGAGGATGGCCTCGTCAGAATATAGCGTGAGCCAATCTGCGAGATCTTTGTGAACTGTTTTACTGCTTATTCCCAGCTCACGCATATCGCCAATAACTGCGATTTTTCGGTGATGACCACTATACTGCTTGAGGAGTTTAAGTGACTCCAACATACTACTAGGGCTCGCGTTGTACGAAGAATCCAAGATAAGTGAATCTGAGAGACCAGATAGTAAGCGCATTCTCCCAGCAGGTGCACGATAACCGCTCAGACTAGGGATACTAATGGTTGGGGGAATACCGATAGCGGCCGCTGAGGCGATTGCAGCTGCAAAGGTATAGCTATATGAATCCGAATAAAGGTCTTTGAGGATCAACTTGTGGGTTATACCTTGATATTTAAACCCAAAATCAGGCAGGATACGCAAATCGGCTTTGACTGATTTACCAAAGGTAATTTGACGTGCAATGATCTCACCTTGTTGGCGTACAAGCTCTGGCTGATCGATATTTATAATGGCAACTCCAGTCTGACTAACACCTTTGGCGAGTTGCATTTTTTCCTTGGCGATTAAGCTAATTAACTTCTTGGTTCGGCGCTCGGGATTTTGATCTTTAACTAAATAATCAAAACTTTCGGCATGTGCAAGGCTCGCGTTTAGTACAACCCCAATGTCAGGACGAACAATTTTGAGTAGGTAGGACATGTTGCCAGGTTCGTCTGGACTATCGATCCCCATTTCTACAACATAGTAGTTGAAATGCTCATGGTTGGTCAGGACACGAATAGGTGCAAGAATAATCAGGCGGAGCCAATCAAAAAAAGAATAATTAGTGGGATGCAAACCCAAAATATCTAGTGAGATGCCCGACTGTGAATTGGCGTGGACTGTGTGCTTGACTTTGCCATGAGACTTTAGGATTTGGACGAGTGCAAGGCGAGTAGAAGTTTTGCCCACTGATCCAGTTATACCAATGATGGTAGCTGAGGGGTTTTTCTTTAATTCCAATTGGGCGAAATAACGGAAATAATCAAGAACTAACCTAGCGACGATTTTTTTGATAGTCATAATTATTCTGTATTTAATTCTTTGGATAAAGTAGCGGCAGTATTTGCATCTTCCTCATCGGCTTTGATTCTATCCTGCTGAGCCTCAGTAAGCCAGTCTTTTTTTTCCATAGCTTTGATAATTTCTTCTGCCAGATCTAGCCGGCGACGAAAAATAGTCAGTAAAGTGGCAAGTTTGGCCTGGTCAATATTATGATAATCTACCGCTTTTTCCCAGGAAGGAATAACCTCATGCAAATTGTCACGTAAATTACTCCAACTTTTTATAGTGTCTGGATCATAACTTGCTGGCACATATCCTCCTAGATGTCCGACAACTATTTGTGTGGGACAACCATCAATTTCGCGATTTACATCTGAGACGCCGATATCTGAGAAATCTTTATTTCGGATTTGTTTGGCGGTCTCCTGATTGTAAAGTAAGTTCTCCAGTAGCTCCTGGGCGCTGAAGTGGCCATAACTCACAAACTCGCCAAGCACAATGTTGTTGTAGCCAAAACTACTGATGGCTTTATGCAGATCATAATTAGTCTTGTCATCATCCAAGAGATGCTCTCCGCGGGAAGTTGCTGATTTTACAAGAGAGGGTTTGATAGCCAAGTTTTTGAGTCCCTGCTTGGCCCGCTCTTTGTTGACCAAACTCACAAATTCGTCCGCTTGCAGGGTAGGTTGGCCAAGTAACTGACTATCTTTGCTGGTGTCTCGCCAGAGTGAGTGATAAATTTTTTGCTCAGCGTAAGGCAAGATAAATTGAATGTCGGCTTCGTTAATAAAACCGAGTTCAAAGCGGGAGTCGGAGGAAATTTTGCGATTATCCCCGAGGACAAAATAATTTCCTTGGGGTACGGTAATCACTGAACAATCCTTGAGACTAGACCCACCATATGTTGACCTGGGACTAGAGATATAGGGTTCTTCCAGGAGCTTGCCATTGCGGTAAACAAATCCGTCACGAAGTTCGATGGTGTCACCGGGTGTGCCAATTATGCGTTTAATAAATCCTGATGTAGGGTCTTTGTCGCTCTTTAATAAAATCTCCGCAGTCTGACTGTTTTTAAATGAAACCATATCTCCATAATTAACCTGCCGCCTAAAGTAGCTATGACCATGAAAGGAAAAACCTCTAAACAGACTATAAAGATGTGGAGTGGTGCGATATTCTTCAACAACAATCTTTTGCTCATCTTCTGGACCACCCTCGTTGGTAGCCCAAAATAGGGAGGGATACATAGAGCCAGTGCCAATGACCTCGACTGGGATCTTGCGAATACCCAGTATTTTTGAGGTCTCGATATAGGCCATACCAATAATTGGAATACTGACACCAACCAGAATAGCAAACGGAAGTATACCTACAAAGTGTTTGAGTATTTTAGTGATTAGCTTTGATGGTTTTGACATAAACTTTTCAACTGGGGGAGGGTATTGCGAATAAAATCGCCTGGTAAAAGATGGTGATTGACAGGGTCTAGGAGTTGACTACAGGTCACGACCCCAGCAGCTGTAAGACGTAGCTTGTCGTTTACACTGAGCCCATCGACCATAGTAATGGGATATATATGGGTATGCTCTATGAGATCCATGATCCCCTCACCTGTTGGATAACCCCAACTAGTGAGTCGAATATTTTGACACTCACCATACTGGATAGCGTCGGTAGAAAATCTAGTATTGGTAACAATCCAAGGTCTAGTTTCTCCGAGTTTCCAATTACTTTTGATGTCGTCGTAGCGAGCCTTGATATAAAGAGCTACGCGGACATCGGTGCGTTGGCCGTGATTTTTGTGAAATTTGGCTTCAATAAAATAAGTGATATTGTCTTTTTGAGCTAGGACATCGACTTCGTGAGTGACGCAACTACCCTGAATGATTTGGTTGATTTGAGTGTGATACCCAACAGCGCCAAGTAAGAGAGCAACATATTTTTCAAAGGGATAGCCAGAGGGCCCAAGCTGAGATAGAGCTTCTTTGAGATTGTATTTCATGGCAAGATATGGTGTGTCAGAGTCGTGCAAAAATTCTTTAATCATGACAAAAATTTCTTTAGTAGAAATGCCCTCAAATAGGCGATCGCGAATACTAACGAGCATCTCTTCTTGCAAACTAGCGGGGACCCCGACTCGAGTAGCTGAATCGCGAATTTTCTGTTCATTGTAATCTTCTCTGGTACCGTCAAATTTGACAATTTGAGTGATCATAATGCCCCAAGAGTGGTTAAAAAGTATAAAAAGAAACATGCGGCAAAAACGAGAATAATTTGACGCCCGAAACTGGGACGAATAATTTTTGGCAGAGTACGGTTGAGCAAAAGAATGAGGATAAAAGCAACCATCATGGCCGCGGCATTGAGGATGGCGCCTGTAGTCAGGAGCGCGCGGGGCTCTGATGCCCCAAGGTACAGATAGATGGCACTAAAGGCTAACTCAGTCCAGAGAACAATATAAAACATTTTAGAAGCGTTGACTTCGTCATCATGACGATATTTAAGAAGTAAAACATTTTCTGCAATCACCCGGCAAGCCGACTCCAAAACTCCCAGCTGAGTAGTAAAGAGCATGAGTGAACCGACGATGATAAATATATTTCCAATGATCGGGCGCGTAGAGAGACCAATCATCTCGGCTTCTTTAAAGAAAAAACTGAGTCCCCCACCAGAACTAACTCCATATGAAGTAGCCATAGACAGAGTAGATAACATCATGATGGCGAAGAGTCCAATCCCCCAAAAGACGAGCGCATGTTCGGTGCAGACTAGTCTCCACCATCGCCGCCACCGAGAAAGATTTGTAGCCGATAGCGCGAAAAGATGTCCATCTATACGATGGGAGTTATTGCCAGCAAGCAAGGCCTTGATCCCAGTCCCGTAATTGCCCATGCCCATACCCTTTTCTTTAATGTAGTAGCTTTGCGAGAGATTGAGATTTCCTCCACCTCCTGAATAAGCGAATGCACCAAGAAAAGCTCCAATGGCAATCCCCTCTGGGAGAAATCTATAGCCTTCACCCACTCCAACTAGTCCAGAAAGTAGTGCGTGCCAATCCGAGCCGCGAGCCATATAGATAGTGAGCAGTGTAACAAAGGGCACGCCAATTGAAAGAAGTGATTTTTGCACGAATTCCATGGTTTTGTAGAGGGTTTTACCAGAAGAGATGATGATGCCAGTGAGAAGGATCAAAGCAACGGCGGTCAAACGTACCGGCAGTAAGGGAAGGACGTGGTTGAGCATGGTGGCAGAAGATAACACAAATCCAGGGAGCGCCCAAGGGATCACGGTTGAGACAACAAACCAAGCTGGGATTAGTTTGCCCCACCTACGCCAGCCGACAAAGACGGATTCTCCCCATGCGAGAGTGTAACGCATAATCTCGGTGTTTAAAAAATACTGGAAAGTAATACCTACGAGTCCTCCCCAGATGATGCCGAGACCATATTGTGAGACCAGATATGGCCACATGATGAGCTCTCCAGACCCTAGGGCAAGTCCAAGGAGAATGATTGATGGGCCGATACTTTGTTTGAGAGTAATGGGCTCGGGGAGCTCAGTATTTATTTTTCCCATAACTAAAATATATCATGTATGTGCAGTAGAATAACCTTCATGGATGCAATACTGCCAGTTTATAAACCAGTGGGGATTACCAGTTTTGATGTGATTAGGGAGTTTAAACATGCGATTCACCCAGATTTTAAAATCGGACATGGTGGTACTCTAGATCCATTTGCGGACGGAGTACTACTACTGCTGCTAGGCAAAGCTACCAAAAGAATGAATGAGCTATCTGCACTCCCAAAAACATATAGGGCAGTGGCAAAGCTAGGAGCAAGTAGCGATACGCTGGATTGCACTGGGACAATTGTGAAGTGTCACAGCGTCATGGTGTCACAGCGAGACGTCGAACAAACGGCGTCGAAGTTTGTGGGGGATATAGAACAAGAAATACCTGACTATTCGGCAACCAAGATCAATGGAGTACCTAGGTACAAGCTGGCACGGCGGGGAGAGGCAATGGAGAAAAAAAGTAAACTCGTGACTATCTATAAGCTGGAAATAGAGAAAGTTGAGGGAGATTTGGTGACATTTACAGCTACCGTTTCGAGCGGGACCTACATACGCCAGTTGTCATACGATATATTTAAGACTTTAGGGATAGAGAGCTATTTAGAATCGCTCACGCGCACAGAGATTGGTGATTTCAACATAAAAAAATGTATTCAAGTGGCTGATTTTATTAATGAAAGATGGAAAGCCTAATGATTTAAACCCGCCTTGCCGCGAGGCAGGTCATGATATCATTTTGAGTAAGGATGGTAGGGCGCAGGCAACGGCTTTTTCGCGATGAGTCGGATGAGCTAGTTGGAAATCCATGGGTTCTGAGTGAAATTCTCCAAGCGTCATTTGTAAATCAGGCAGATA